>Ga0207684_10005005_pt1 | contig 12351 bp, 8 predicted proteins | sample KBSK5501metaG_FD_184342 | JGI IMG/M metagenome (GOLD analysis project Ga0207684, IMG submission 184342) | Corn, switchgrass and miscanthus rhizosphere microbial communities from Kellogg Biological Station, Michigan, USA - KBS K5-50-1 metaG... | ecosystem: Host-associated > Plants > Roots >... | reverse complement strand
GCAGGCGAGTCTGGGCCCCCGGCCAGGGGTGGAAGCCGCGCACGCGCCGGGCCAGGGCCGGGGCGGGGAGGCGCCAGTCCATGAGGCCGTCTTCCTTCTTGATGAGGGGCGCGAGCGTGGCCCGGGCGGGATCCTGGGGTCTGGGAACGAGGGATCCTTGCTGCAATCCCCTCAGCGTGCGCACGAGCAGCTCGCCGCCCACGACGGCGAGGCGCGACTCGAGGGCGTCGGCGGTCTCCTCCGCGCCGATGGGCGTCGACTCGGCGAGGAGCAGGGGGCCGGTGTCGAGCCCTTCGTCGATGAGCATCGTGGTGACACCGGTCTCGGCCTCGCCGTTCACGATGGCCCACTGCACCGGCGCCGCGCCGCGGTAGCGGGGAAGGAGCGAAGCGTGGACGTTGACGGTACCGCGCGGGCCGATGTCGATCACGCTGCGGGGCAGGATCTGGCCGTAGGCGACCACCACCTGGACCTCGGGCGCGAGCGCCTCCAGGGTGGCGACCGATTCCGGCTCCCGGACGCGGCGGGGTTGGAGGACCTTCAGGCCGCGGGCCGCGGCCACCGGCTTCAGGGGAGGCGGCGAGAGCTCGCGTCCCCGGCCCTTCTCGCGGTCGGGCGGGGTGACCACGGCGGCGACGTCGTGGCCGGCGTCGAGGAGCGCTTCGAGCGAGGGGATCGCAAAGCTCCCGCTCCCGAGGAACACCACGCGCATGGCCTAGTGCCGTTCCAACTTTTCTCACCAAGGATGCTTTAAGCGATGTACGACACCTATGTGCTACTCAGCGAAGCCGATCGACGGCTCTATATCGGCGCGACCCATGACTTGAGACGCAGGATCGAGCAGCACGCAGCTGGTCGGGTCGGATCCACTGCGTACCGACGGCCCCTCAAGCAGCGTCTGGCCTGCACACTCTCTTCGACTCGGGACAACAAGTTGGAACGGCACTAGTCATCCCAGTCGTCGCTGCGGGCCTTCTTGCGCAGCTTTCGCTTGAGCAGATCCCGCTTCAGCGGCGTCAGCCGGTCGACGAACAGCAGGCCGTCGACGTGGTCGATCTCGTGGCAGAAGGCGCGGGCCAGCAGGTCGGTCGCCGTGTAGACGCGCTCCTTGCCCTCGAGGTCCAGGCCCTTCACGACCACCCGCGCGGGGCGCACCGGCGTCCCGCCGAAGCCCGGCACGGACAGGCATCCCTCCTCGTGCCGCTGCTCGCCCTCCCGCTCGACGAGCTCCGGGTTGATGACGCTGATGAGCTGGCCTTTCTCCTCGCCGACGGACAGGTCGATGACGATGACCCGGAGCGCCACGCCGATCTGGGGAGCGGCGAGGCCGATGCCGGGAGCGGCGTACATCGTCTCCACCATGTCCTTGACGAGGGCCGCGACGGAGCCGTCGATCTCCGTGACGGGGTCGGACGGGGCGTGGAGCACGGGGGCGCCCCACTTGACTATCTCTCGCAGCGCCACGAGCCCAATAGTATTCGATGGCTGTAGGATGCTCATCTCGAAAGGACGGTGCTCAATGAGGACGACCGGCCGGCTTCTTTTCCTCTCCATCATCGCCGCGATCGCTTCGACGGCGCGCACGGAAGCGCAGACGAGCCAGAGCCAGAACAACCCCACCTGGTGGGACAAGTACCTCTACCTGACGAAGAGCGGTTCGGACCCCTCGCCCGGGGCCACCGCATCCGCGAGCGTCGGCGGCAACGTCGACGTCTCCGCGGAGTGCGGTCCCCAGAGCGAGACCTACATCACGCTGAACCCGTCGCGCCCCCGCGTCCTCGCCGCGGGCTCGAACGAGATCTTCCGTGACCCGATGCGCGGCTACTTCTCCGCCGACGGGGGAGCGACCTGGGGTGGCGTGGACCTTCCGCTCCCCCCTCCGCGGCAAGGCACGAACGACCAGCGCTTCGGCTCGGACCCTTCCCTGGCCTTCGACACTCGGGGCAACCTGTATTACAGCTACATCGTGGTGTTCTTCGGCAACGGCTCGGGTGTCAACGGCACCGAGATGGCGGTGGCCCGCTCCAGCGACGGGGGCCGGACCTACCCTTCCGTGACCTACTTCAGCTTCGAGACCGGCTCGAGCCGCTTCAACGACAAGCCGATGGTGACGGCCGACACGAACGCGAGGAGCCCCTTCCGCGACAACGTCTACGTCGCCTGGGACGCCGCCGTGGGCGGGACCGATGCCGGAGGCTTGCGCGTGGGCCGCTCGTCCGACCACGGGGCGAGCTTTACGGTCAACCGCGCCGACGATCCCCAGGGCCCGGGGAAGGCCATCGGGGCCGTGCCGTTCGTGGGCCCGGCCGGTGAGGTGTACGTGGCCTGGAACGACTTCAAGGCGAACACGATCGGCTTCAACCGCTCTTTCGATGGCGCGGCGACGTGGGGCACTCCGGGCGTCATCGCCGCCAAGGCGATCCCGTTCGACATCGGCATTCCTGCCGAGTCGTTCCGCGGCGCCCTCGTCTATCCCTCGTGCGACGCCGACCGTTCCGGCGGAGCCCACCGCGGACGGCTGTACTGCTCGTGGCTCGACCTGAACGGCGACGGCATCACCACCGGGATCGTGCTCTCCTTCTCCGACGACCGGGGAGCGAGCTGGTCGCGGCCGGCGCCGGTGGGCGACCCCGTCGCGGGAGTGGATCGCTTCAATCACTGGCTGTCCGTCGACCCTGTGACCGGACAGGTGACCGTCGCCTTCTACGACACGCGCAACGACGCGACCGGCAGCCGCTTCCAGACCGACTACTACCTGGCCCGGTCCGCCGACGGCGTGAGCTGGCTTCCCGACACCCGAGTGAGCGACGTCAGCTCCAACGAGCACGACTGCGACGGGACCTTCCCCTGCCCGGCGATCAACTACGGCAACCAGCAGGGCGACTACGAAGGCCTCGTCTCCTTCGGAGGCGTCTCCCATCCGGTCTGGACCGACAGCCGGCGCCAGCTCGAGCCGGCCTCGGGCTGCCGCCGGCCGTTCCTGATGGAGGAGGTCTTCACCGCCGCCGTTCAGTAGGAAGATCGGGGGGGTGCAGACGAGCACCCCCCCGCGCGCATTCGCGCTCCCCCCAAGTCGCTCGCTGCTCGCTTCTTTATCGCTTTTCGAGGAACCGTCGCCACTGGGCGCGGCTCGCTTCGAGGTGGTCGAGGAACTCGGCGAGCGAATCGCCGCCGAGCTTCTCGAGCAGCGCGTCGGCCGCCACCCAGCACACCATCGCCTCGCCCACCACGCCCGCGGCCGGCACGACGCAGGTGTCGCTGCGCTCGACGGAGGCGGCCTCGGGCTCCTTCGTCCGCAGGTCGATGGAGCGCAGGGGGAGGAGCAGCGTGGGGATGGGCTTGACCACCGCCCTCGCCCGCAGCTCCTCGCCGTTGGTGACGCCTCCCTCGAGGCCCCCGGCGCGGTTGCTGCCGCGGTGCAGGCCGCGCTTCTCGTCGTAGAAGATCTCGTCGTGGAAGGCCGAGCCCGCCAGCTCGCCCCCCTCGAAGCCCGCCCCGAGCGCGACGGCCTTCACCGCCGGGATCGACATGAGGGCCTGGGCGAGCCGGCCGTCGAGCCGGCGGTCCCATTGGCCGAACGATCCCAGGCCCGGGGGCAGGCCGCGGACCACGACCTCGAAGACGCCGCCCACGGTGTCGCCGGCGCGCTTCGCCTTGTCGATCTCGGCGATCATGGCCTCGGTCACGCGCGCGTCGGTGCACCGGACAGGGCTCTCCTCGATGCGGTCCAGCGCTTCCCACGCCACGGGCGGCCCGGCGGCCAGCGCCGCGGCGCCGATGCGGACCACGTGGCTCCTCACCTGGACGCCGGCCGCGTCGAGGAGGCCGCGAACGAGCGCGCCGGCCGCGACGCGCGATGCCGTCTCGCGCGCGCTGGCCCTCTCGAGCACACTGCGGAGGTCGTCGGTGACGTACTTCAGCGCCCCCGCGAGGTCGGCGTGGCCGGGCCGCGGCCGCTTGAGCGCTCGCCGCGCCTTCGCCTCCGGCGGCTGGGGGTCGGGCGACATCACGTCCTTCCAGTTCTCGTGGTCGCGGTTGCGGATGACGAAGCTCACCGGGCTGCCGAGGGTCACCCCGTGCCGGACGCCTGACAGGATCTCCACGGCATCACTCTCGATCTTCATGCGGCCGCCACGGCCGTAGCCTCCCTGCCTGCGCCGCAGATCGGCGTCGATTGCGGCGCGGTCGACCGGCACGCCGGCGGGCAGACCCTCGACGACGATCGTGAGGGCGGGGCCGTGTGATTCGCCGGCGGTGAGCAGTCGCAGCATGGCGAGGGGCGTTCGATCGGGCAGACTAGGTCAGCGCTGGAACCGTGTCAAACGTAGAGAAAAGCGGCCGCGCAAGGCTTCGTTTGCTTGCGGTGGCTGTGACACCGGTGTTTGTGTGACATCCAGTTCCCGCGTCCGGTGCCCCTGCGCATAGCCTTCGCGCCTCACTCGGCACCCCGGTACCCACGTCGATATCCCTGGAACACTCCCGCGAAGCGAGGGGGGGTCTGGGAGGTGCGCCACTAGCACCCCCCAGCTCGAACACGAGCGAAGCGGGATTCACTCCCGCGGAGTTCGGTCAAGGAGGATTGAATGGAGGAGAAGAACCGCCGGGCCGAATTGCGCCCGGCGGCGAGAAGCGGCGTCGGCGGCGCCTTCGCGGAGGGCGACGCCCTCATCGGACGCGGGCGTCCCGCCGAGGCAGTGGCGCTCCTCACCCGGGCATTGCTTCGGCGCACGGCGGGTGCCGACGAGGAGGCGCGGCTGCGCGTCCTCCGTGGTCATGCCCTCTGGCTTTCGGGGCGGGTGCGGCCGGGGCACGCCGAGGTTCGACGGGGTTTGAGCCTGGCCACGGAGCCGCTCACCCGGGCCCGCGCGCTCGAGACGCTGGGCCTCTTCGCCTGGAAGGCCCAGGAGCTGGAGGATTCGCGGCAATTGCTGAGCGAGGCGCTGCAGATCTACGAAGCGCACGGCTGCTCGGAAGGGGTCGCGCGCGCCCTGGAGAAGGAAGCGGGCGTGCTGCGCGACGCCGGTCGGCTCTCCGAGGCGCTGCGCCTCCAGGAGCGCCGGCTGTCCCTCGTCTCTTCGCTCCCCCACGTGCAGGACGTCGCTCTTGCGCGAGCCGACCGTGGAAGCCTGCTCGCGTCCCTCGGCCGGTGGCAGGAGGCGCGAGTCGAGCTGGAGGCGGCGGCGGCGCTGTTCAGGGAGCTGTCGGATCCGAGGTTGTCCACGCGCTCGGCGGTGGCCCGGGCGGCCGTGCACCTCGCGACGGGCGAGCTGGCGGCCGCCCGTTCCGCGCTCGAGCGTGCCCGGGAATCCGACGCCCACGGAGACCCCCGCGCTTCGGGCGAGACGCTCCTCGTGACCGCCGACCTCCACCTCGCCGCGGGCGATCCGCGCGCCTCCGAGGCCGCCGCGGTGGAAGCGCTCGGACTGTTCGGGGCGGCACGAGACCGGGCGGGTGAGTGTCGGAGCCGTGTCCGGCGGGTCCACGCCCTCCTCGCGCTCGGGCGGTCGGGGGACGCGGTGGGCGAGGGCCGTCGGGCCGTGCGCGCCGCGCCCGCTTCCCGGTCCGACCTCCTCGCGCTCTCGAGCATCGCCCTCGGCCGGGCGCTCCTGCGCCGGCGGTCGGGTGAGGCGCGCGTCGTCTTCGAGCGGGCGCTGGCCAGCGCGGACGGCCGCCCGGTCTTCGAGCACGCGGCCCGTCTGGGCCGTGCCCTATGCGAGGGCGCGGGACGGGACCATCCCGAGGTGCGGGGCGCGCTCGCGGGCCTCGAGGCCTGGGGCGACCAGCGCGTGCTGGCCGGGTGTCTCGCCGAGGTCCGCGAGAGGCTGGGTCTGGGGCTCGTCGCCGAGGGCTCCTCCGGCCTCGTGCCGCCGACCGAATGGCGCGGAGCGGCGATCATGGTGGACGCGGCGGTGGCGCTCGCCGGCCCCGGAGACTGGCCGGAGCGGTGGGCGGGCGCGGTGCGGGCGCTCCGTCCGGCGATGCCCTGGTGGCGCGCGGCCCTCGTCGAGCGGCGAGGCTGGCTCGTCACGACGGAAGCGAGCGCGGAGCCCCTGCCCGAAGCGCATCCCGCGCGCGCCATCGCCGGCGACCACAACTCACCTTCGATCCTGGACCTCGCGCTGGTGGCGCCGATCGACGCCGGGCGGACGCTGTACCTCGACCGGCGCGACGGGCAGCCGGGCTTCTCGGAGGGCGAGCTGGCGCTGGCGAGCGAGCTGGCCCGGCTGCTGGCGGCCCATCCCTCCGAGGACGGCGCCCCGGCCGGCGAGGCCGTCGGCTTTCCGGGGCTGGTGGCCACGTGCCCGGCCATGCACGAGCTGCTGCGCACCGTGGCCCGCGTCGCGGCCTCCGACTCCGCCGTCCATCTGCACGGCGAGACCGGCACCGGCAAGGAGCGCATCGCCGAGGCGCTCCATCGCCACTCGGGGCGCCGGGGGAATTTCGTCGCCGTCAACGCGTCGTCCCTGACCGACGAGCTCTTCGAGTCGGAGATGTGCGGCCACGTCAAGGGCGCGTTCACGAGCGCGGTGGCGGATCGCGCGGGCCATCTCGCCGAAGCCGAAGGCGGCACGCTCTTCCTCGACGAGGTGACCGATCTGAGCCCGCGCGCCCAGGGCAAGCTCCTGCGCCTGCTCCAGGAGAAGGAGTATCGCCGGCTCGGCGAGTCACGACCGCGAAGGGCCGACGTCCGCTTCGTCACCGCCGCCAACGCGACCTTCGAGGAGCGCGTCGCGGCCGGCGAGCTGCGCACGGACCTGATGTACCGGCTCAACCGCATCGTCCTCACCCTGCCGCCGCTGCGCGAGCGGGGAGCGGACATCGCGCTGCTGGCCCGCCACGTGCTGAGGGCCGAGGCGACCAGGGCCGGCGTGCCCGCGCCGTCGCTGCCCGCCGACGTCATCCGCGCCCTCGAGGGCTACTCGTGGCCGGGCAACGTGAGGGAGCTGGAGAACGAGATGGGCCGGATCGTGCTCCGGGCGGGAAGAGGGCCGGTGAGGCGCGAGCATCTCTCGCCGGCGCTGCTCGGCCCGCCCGCCGCCGCCGGGGTGCCGCTGAAGCATGCGGTCTTCGCCTTCGAGCGCGAGCACATCGCCCGGGCGCTCGCCCGCCACGGCGGCAACCGCGCGCGCACCGCCTGCTCGCTCGGGCTCACGCGCCAGGCGCTGGTGGCGAAGATCAGTCGGCTGGGGATCTCGGCCGCTCCCCCTCGGTGACGAGGGCGCGGTGGAGGCGCCGCACCGCCTCGGGCACGTCGTTCTCCGCGAGGAGGACGCTGATGCGGAAGCTCGACGTGGACGCTCCGAGCACGGTCGCCCCCATCGACGAGAGCGTCTCCAGCGTACGGCGGAGGTTCTCGAAGCGCGCGTTGATCCCCGCCCCGATGGCCGATACGGCGCCGACGCCTTCGCGGAGCGTGGCCCGCGCGGCGAACCGGGCCGCGAGGTCCCGTCGCAGTCGGGGGAAATCGTGGAGGTTCTCGAGGGGGAGCACGAGCGACAGCGCGCCCGCGCCGTCCGGGACGTCGAGGTGGAACTGCTTGCCTCCCGTTTCGTGCTCGTCGAGCAGGGCGAGGAGGCCACCGACCGTGGACCCGTCCGCCGCCCGAGCCGAGAGCGACACGAGGCGCGTCTCGCTCGCGACCCCGACCACGCGGCCCGGCGCGCGCGGAGGCAGCTTGCGGACGACCGTCTCCTCGCCGCCGCGGGTGGCCCGCGCGTAGATGGCGATGCCGCGCTCCTTGGCGAACTCGACCGCCTGCGCGTTCAGGACCCTGGCCCCCGACTCCGCCAGCTCCTGCATCTCCTCGTAGCTGAGCTCGGCCAGGCGGCGGGCGTCGGGCACGACGCGCGGGTCAGCGGTGTAGACGCCTTCGACGTCGCTGTAGATCTCGCACGCCTCCGCGTCGAGGGCGGCGGCGAGGGCCACCGCGGTCGTGTCGGATCCGCCCCGGCCCAGGGTCGTGACCTCGCGCTTGTACGACACGCCCTGGTAGCCGGCCACGATCACGACCTTGCCGCGCTCCAGCTCGTCCTGGACGCGGAACGGCCGCACCTCGACGATGCGCGCGTTGGTGTGGGAGTCGTTGGTGACGATGCCGGATTGCGAGCCGGTGAAGCTCACCGCGGGGACCCCCCGCGCGTTGAGCGCCATCGAGAGCAGCGCCATCGAGATGCGCTCGCCGGCCGAGAGCAGCATGTCCAGCTCGCGCCGGGCGGGGCTATCCGTCAGCTTCTTGGCCAGCGCGAGCAGCTCGTCGGTCGTGTCGCCCATGGCCGACACGACCACCACGACGTCCTTGCCGGCCGCCTTCGTCGTGGCCACGCGGTCGGCGACCCTGCGGATCTTGTCGACGTCGGCGACCGAGGAGCCCCCGTACTTCTGGACGACGATGGCCACCGGCAGACCTCCGATGCCATTCTAAGCGCAGGGTGGAGACCCGGCGTGCGCGCGCCGGGGTTCGGCCCGCGGTACGGGTGCTATGCTCGAAAACATGAGCTCCCCGGCGGCGCCGCAGCGTCTGGGAACCTGGGCCAGCCTCAAGGCCATGACGAGGAGCTGGCGCCTCGCTTCGGTGTCGCTGCTCTCCTTCTCATCCGGCCTACCGCTGGGACTCGTGTGGATCGCGATTCCCACCTGGATGACGGAGGTGGGTGTCGACATCAAGGTCGTGGGTCTGTTCACGCTTGCCCAGGCTCCGTGGACATTCAAGTTCTTCTGGTCCCCGCTCATGGACCGGTACCCGTTGCCCTGGCTTGGACGCAAGCGAGGCTGGATCCTGGCCAGCCAGGTGGCGCTCGTTGCCCTCGGCTTGTGGCTAGCGGGTGTGTCGGACAACCCGCAAGCGGTCTGGGTCATCGGATCGGTCGCTCTGGCGATCGCGTTCGCGTCGGCGACCCAGGACATCGCGATCGACGCCTACACGGTCGAGGTTCTGCGCAAGGAGGAGCAGGGCGCGGCGGTAGGTGCGCGGATCGCGCTGTATCGCGCCGCCATGTACGTTTCGGGCGGCCTCGCCATCACCCTCGCCGCGTCGTACTCCTGGAAGCTCGTCAACTTCCTGCTCGCCCTCTGTTACGTGCCCTTCCTGTTCGTGACGTGGCGGGCGCCGGAGCCCGAAGCGGTGCCGGAGGCTCCCCGCACGCTCCGCGACGCCGTGTGGGGGCCGTTCGTCGGTTTCCTCGCCCAGCACCGCGCCGTGGAGATACTCGCTTTCGTCATGCTCTACAAGCTCAGCGAGAACCTGGCTCAGGCCCTGACGCGGCCGTTCCTCGTCCAGATGGGATTCAACGCGGTCGACGTGGGTGTGGCCACCGCTACGATAGGCCTCGTCGCGATCCTGGCCGGCACGTTCCTGGGCGGGCTGCTCACCAACACCCTGGGCCTCGGACGAGCGTTGTGGATCTTCGGCGTCATCCAGACGACGGCGCATCTCGGTTATGCCGCGGTGGCTCAGGTCGGCGTGAACCGGCCGTTGATGTACGGGGCGCAGGCCTTCGAGATGGCGGCCGGTGGGATGGGCACCGGCGCGTTCAGCGTGTTGCTCCTGCGGCTGACCCAGAAGCGATTCTCGGCGACGCAGTATGCCCTGCTGTCGAGCCTGTTCTCGCTGCCCCGCATCCTGGCCGGGCCCATCGCCGGCATCCTCGCCGACAAGCTCGGCTGGCGCGACTTCTTCGTCCTCACCGTTTTTACCGGCATCCCGGGGCTGATGATGCTCCACCGGTTCGTGCCCTGGGGAATGCGGGACCCCGTGTTCAACGTCGAGGCCACGCGCACGGGCGAACCCGTCACCAAGGGCGCCCTCGTCGCCCGGGCCGCAACGGCAGGCGCCGCGGCCTTGCTGGGAGGATTCCTGCTCACGGCCCTCCTGGCGGCCCTCAGAAGCTTCCGTGCCAAGAAGGGCTTCGACTTCGTAGGTCAGCTGGGCGCCGTGCTTTCCCCCAACGGCCTCACCGAGTGGACCACCTTCGTCGGCATCGTCCTGCTCGGTGTGACGGTGGCGCTCACGACCGCCGCACTGATCGCCGCGCGCAGGGGGATCGCGGGCCGCCCCGGCCCCGGTCCCGCCGGTCCTCCCGCTATTCCCATACCCCCGCAGGACTTGGACGTCTAGGAATAGCCTCCGGCCCGCAGGCGTAGAATCACAGGTGGGAACGGGAGCGTCGGGATCGGTGTCCAAGGTTCCAGGAGCGGGGGAGATCGCGATGGCGGCGGGGGAGTTCGCCTTGCGCCCTGCAGAGGCTCTGGCGGGAGGGGCCTCGCTCGAGCACGGCCTCGTCGAGCAGTGCCGCCGCGGTGACGCCCAGGCTTTCGCGCGCCTGGTTGCGTTGCACGAGGGCATGGTCTTCAACCTCGCCGCCCGGCTTCTGGGCGATCCCGAAGAAGCCCGCGACGCCGCCCAGGAGGTCTTCCTGCAGGTCTACCGCACCCTCGGCCGGTTCGAAGGCCGCAGCACCCTCAAGACCTGGATCTACCGCATCGTCGTCAACCATTGCCGCAACCGGCAGCGATGGTGGCGGCGGCGGCGGAAGGACCGCTCGTTTCCCATCGAGGCCCTCACGCCGGCCGAGGAGGCGCGGCTCGCCGAACAGGGTCCGCGAGCGGAGGGGCCGGAGGAGCGCCTCGAGCGTCGAGAGCGGGCCCGGGCGGTGCAGTCCGCGCTGCTCCGGCTCTCCTTCGAACATCGAGCGGTCCTCCTGTTGCGCGAGGTCGAGGGGCTCTCGTGCGAGGAGATCGCGGGCACGCTGTCGCTGCCGGAGGGGACGGTCAAGAGCCGGCTCTCCCGCGCGCGGGACGCGCTGCGGTGCGCGCTGGCCGACGGCAAGGAGGTCCGGTGATCGCCTGCGGGCGGGTCCGGCGGCAGCTCTCCGCGTACATGGACGGCGATCTCGAGGCGGGCCCGGCGCGGCTGGTCGCGGCCCACCTCGACGCGTGTCCGGCGTGCGCCGCGCGGTGGCGCTCGCTGCGGTCCGCGGTGGAGCTGCTGGCGGAGGCTCCCCGGCTCGAGTGCCGGGATCTCATCTCCGCCCGCGTGGGCGACCGTCTCGAGGTGGAGACCCGCAGCGCCGGCCTGGCGCTGATCCTGCGGCCGACCTGGAAGGCGCGCCCGCTCATCTTCCCCAGCCTGATCCCCGCGGCGGCGGTGCTGGTCGTCGTGCTCGGGCTGGCTTTCGTCCTCGACCGCGACCCCGAGCCCTTGCCGGCGGTGGTGACGCGCGGGGCGGAGTCGTGGGGACCCACGGCCGCGTCCGGCACCGAGAGCAACCCGCTCTTCCTGTCCGACGAGGTGAGCGCCCCCCGCGTGCGTACCGCCGCTCCCATCACGGACCTGTTGGCGGCCCTGGGCGAGGAGCCGTTCTTCGTCGAGACGGTCGTGGCCCGCGACGGGAGCGTCTCGACGGTCACGCTGCTCGGCGGCAACTCGCTCCAGGCCGGCCCGCTCCTCGAAGCGCTTCGCCACGAGCGCTTCGAGCCGGGACGGCGCCACGGACGGCCGGTCGCGGTGAGCCTCTACCGCCTCATCAGCCGCACCGACGTCCACGCACCGGTGACCTAGAACCGCGTTCCCACCGCGGTCATCACCGCGTCCACGGAGAGCGCGTCCATCCGGCCCTCGGGAGCGAGGACGACGCGCACCCGCGGCCCGACGGGCGCCCACACCGCCGGATCGGTCGGCCCGAACAGCGCGAGGGTCGGCGCGCCCCACGCCGCGGCCAGGTGGCTTACCCCCGAATCATGGCCGACGAAGAGCCCCGCTCGCGCGAGAACCGCGCCCAGCACGCGGGCGCCCAGACCGCGGGCGAGCACGGCTCCCGGCCGGCGCGCCAGGGCCGCCGCCACCGCGGCGTCGGCGGGTCCCTCGACGAGGAGCCACGGCCGCTTCAGCGCGAGCGAATCCAGGACCGCGCCGAAGCGCTCCGGCGGCCAGCTCTTCCGAGGTGAGCCGCTCCCGGGATGGATGGCGAGGAAGCCCTCGGGAAGCCGGTCGAGCAGCGCTCGAGCCCCGGTCGCTTCGGTTTCGGTGGGGACGATCGGCTCGAGGTCCGCCGGCGGTTCCAGGCCGAGGGCTTCGACCGGCCGGGCCAGCCACTGCGAAGCATGGACGCCGCCGGAGGGCGCCGGGTCATGGCCGACGATGCGAGGGACCACCCGGCCGAGGCCGCGGGCGAGGTCCGCGCTTCGGCTGTAGACGACGGCGAGGTCGATCCCGCGAAGCCGATCCCTCAGGGTCACGGGGGGACCGTCGCCGGCGAAAAGCGCCGCCACCTCGGGGCGCTCCCAGGCGAGAAGCTCGTCCGCCTCCGTCTCCCCCGGTCCCACGAGGGCGGCGCCGGACGATTCGGGAGCTAT
>Ga0207684_10005004_pt1 | contig 12352 bp, 9 predicted proteins | sample KBSK5501metaG_FD_184342 | JGI IMG/M metagenome (GOLD analysis project Ga0207684, IMG submission 184342) | Corn, switchgrass and miscanthus rhizosphere microbial communities from Kellogg Biological Station, Michigan, USA - KBS K5-50-1 metaG... | ecosystem: Host-associated > Plants > Roots >... | reverse complement strand
GCGGTCCCCGCGTTCGTGATGACCGTCCGCGGGGTCGGGTACGCCTTTGCCGAGCGATGACGCGACGACGGGCGCGCGGCGCAGCCGTCGCCGTCCGCGCCTGATCCCGACCCGCCTGCGGCGGCTCGGGCCGAAGACCCTCCAGAGCCGCCTGACGCTCGGCTTTGCCGGCGTCGTCGCGCTGACCCTGTTCCTCGTGACCGTGTTCGTCCTGAACCGCCTCGACGACCAGTTCCGCCAGCAGCAGCAGGCCGACCTCGAGGCCCGGACCGACCTCGTGGCGCAGTACGTCGACAACCTGGCCTTCGACCACGCGGACGGGAAGCCGGTCATCGACAAGAACGACGTCGTGAACCCGGGCGTGGCTGCGGTCCTCCGGTCGGACACGACCCAGCGCTTCATCGCGGACCATCTGGCGCAGGCGGACGTCGACATCGTGCTCGGCCGTCAGCCGGCGAGCGGCGGCGATGCGAACGCGATCGTCCCCGCGACCGGTGGGACGTTCCATGCCGTCGTCGAGGCGCCGGACCGGCCCGGTCTCAGCCGAGAGGAGGGCCAGGCCGAGCCCTTGATCCGCACGGCGACCCAGACCGACTTCCCGTACGACATCCTCGTCCGGCTTTCGAACCCGTACACGGTTCGCCAGGTCACGATCGACAACGTCACGACGATCGCGGCCGCCGTCGGCGCGGTCGCCCTGGGCATCGCGGTCATCGTCGCGGCCGCGATGGCGATCCGGGTGACGACGCCGCTGCGGCGACTGACCGAGGCGTCCCGGGCTCTCGCCGAAGGCGAGCTGGGCCGCCGGATCCCGGGCGCCGACGTCCGGGCCGGCTCGTCGGAGCTGACCGCGCTCGCGATCCAGTTCAATGCGATGGCCGACCAGCTCGAGGAGAGCGTCGCGATCATCCGACGCGACCGCGACCGGAGCCGGGACTTCCTCGCCGACGTGTCGCACGAGCTGCGAACGCCGATCGCCGCCCTCCTGACCTTCAACGAGCTGCTCACGGAGCGGGCCGGCGACGACCCGCAGGCGCGGGCGGAGTTCCTGGAGAACAGCCGGATCCAACTCGAACGCCTCGACTGGCTCGCCCAGAACCTGCTCGAGCTCTCGAAGCTCGATTCGGGACTGGTCCTGCTGGATCTCCGGCCGGACGACCTGCGGGCGGCGATTGAGTCGGCGGTCGAGCAGGCCGGCCCGGCCGCCCGCCGCCGCGCCGTGACGCTGTCCCTCAGCATGCCGGACTCACCGCTCCGCCTCCGGCACGACCCGCAGCGGATCGGCCAGGTCGTCACGAACCTCGTCGGCAATGCGATCAAGTTCACCGAGCCCGGTGGCGAGGTCGCGATCACGGCCCACGCGACCGACGACGGCGGCGCGATGATCGAGGTCAGCGATACCGGCGTCGGGATCGAGCCCGCCGAGCTGCCGCGGATCTTCGAGCGCTTCTACCGCGGCTCGCGGGCGAACGAAGCCCGCGGCAGCGGCAGCGGTCTCGGCCTGGCGATCGTCCGCTCGATCGTCGACATGCACCACGGCTCGGTCGAGGTGAGCAGCCGGCTCGGTGCGGGGACGACGTTCCGAGTCGCCTTGCCGGCCGATCCCCGCACCGAGGACGCGGCGACGACGGCGACGACGGCGGACGGCGGCCTCGCGGGCGGAGCCACCCAGGAACAGGCCGGGACGCCGGCCGAGGCGCCGGCGGCCGCGTCGAAGGTGGTGGATTCTTCACCGACCGGGCGGCCCCGCCTGAACCGCCGGTCCTCAGGCTAGGTTGCCAATGCTCACGCTTCCCGCGCACCCGGCGGTCACCGCCGACGCGATCGATCCGCTCCACGACGAAACGAGACCGCCCCGATGACCGATCCGTCCCGACCAGACGACGAGACCCAGCCGCACGAGACGCGTGGCTGGGGCCAGCCCGACCCGGCCACGCCGTCCGACGCAGGGGCGGAATTCACCACGCCCCCGCCGCCCGCGACTGGCCCGGCGACGACGGCCTCGTTCTCGCCGCCGCCGGAGCCGCGAACTGACTGGTCACAGTCCCGCTGGGCCGACCCCGATCCGACGCCGGAGCGATGGTTCGAGAGCGCCAGCCCGGTTCCGGCACGGCCCACCCCGGTCACCGCGCCGGCGCGGCGCACGAGCGGCACCGGCACCGTCATGGCCGCGGCCCTCGCGGCGGCGATCCTGGCATCCGGTGGCACGGTCCTCGCCCTCAACGCCACGGGCGCCCTCGACCGGCCGGCCCCGATCGCGCCGGCGGCAGGCTCGAACGCCAACCCGGCCACCGTGAAGCAGCCGGTCACCCTGGACGAGTCCTCCGCGATCATCGACGTCGCCGCGAAGGCCGGCCCGTCGGTCGTCCGGATCTTCACCGAAGGGGTCGATCCGAACAGCATCGTCCAGCAGCCGCAGGAGGGCGTCGGGTCCGGGATCATCTTCGACGAAAGCGGCTGGATCCTCACGAATCGCCACGTCGTCGCCGGGTCGACCAGCCTGACCGTCGAGCTGAAGAATGGGCTGCGCTATGAGGGCAAGGTCTACGGCGTCGACACGCTCACCGACCTGGCGATCCTGAAGGTCGAGGCCAGCGGCCTGCCCGCCGCGACGATCGGCGATTCCGACGGCCTCAAGGTCGGCGAGCTCGTGGTCGCGATCGGCAGCCCGCTCGGCACGTTCTCGAACACGGTCACCAGCGGCATCGTCTCGGCCACCGGCCGCCACATCCAGACCGACGGCGGCGATCTCCGGAACCTGATCCAGACCGATGCGGCGATCAACCCCGGGAACAGCGGCGGGCCGCTCCTCGATTCGTCCGCGGCCGTGATCGGCGTCAACACCGCGATCGCCAAGGACGCGAGCGGCATCGGGTTCTCGATCCCGATCAACATCGCCCGGCCGATGATGCGACAGGCGCTCGCGGGTCAGCCGCTCGCTCGCCCATACATCGGCATCCACTACGTCCCGATCGACGCCCAGCTCGCGAAGGACAACAGCCTCTCGGCGACCGATGGCGCGTGGGTCCACGCGGACCCGACGACGAGCGACCCGGCCGTGGTCGCGACGGGGCCGGCCGCCAAGGCGGGGCTGAAGGAAGGCGACATCATCACGAAGATCGGGAACCAGGTGATCGACGCCCTCCATCCGCTCGATGCCGACCTGTCGCAGTACTCGCCCGGTGACACCGTCGTCCTGACGGTTCTCCGCGGCGGGAAGACGATCACCGCCACGGTCACGCTCGGGACCCGGCCGGCCAACCCGTAGCCGGCGCTGACGGGAGGTCCGCGACCTAGCTCGAGGGGCGCCGCCGCCAGACTTCAACGCCCGCGAAGTCGAGCGGGCCGCTGAGCTGGACCTTCGGCTTGCGGACCCGGACGCCGACCTCGGTCGCGGGGAACGCGGCGAGCAGCTCGTGGCTGATCGCCTCCGCGAGGGCCTCGAGGAGCCGGTACGACGTCGATTCGACGATCTGGCGGACGATCTCGAACACGCGCCCGTAGTCGATCGACTTCTCGAGGTCGTCGTCGATGCCGGCCGGCTGGAGGTTCATCAGGAGCTCGACGTCGACCTCGAACGGCTGGGGCGTCTCGAGCTCGTGGTCGTAGTAGCCGTGGCGGCCCTGCAGGCGGATGTTTTGGAGGACGATGCGGTCAGTCATCGTGCGTCCTCGGAGAGGCCCGTGACCCCGGCTTGGCCGGCCGGGCCGGCCGGGGCGGCCGATGACCGCACGATCGCGTCCGACATGCGGGCCACCCGCACGTTCGGCCGGACGTCGTGGACCCGGACGATGTCGACGCCGGCCGCGACGCCCAGGGCCGTGGTCGCTAGGGTCGCCTCCAGGCGCTCGTCGGCGGCGAGGTCGAGGACCTTCCCGAGCGTCGACTTCCGCGACGTCCCGAGCAGGACGGGCCGGCCGAGCGTCCGGATCAGGGCGAGCTCCCGGAGGAGGACGAGGTTATGGGCCGCGGTCTTCCCGAAGCCGAAGCCCGGGTCGACGATGATCGAATCCCAGGCGACGCCGGCCTGCAGGGCCTGCTCGATCGCCGCCTGCAGGTCGGCCAGGATCTCGGGCATGAGGTTGACGTAGCGGGCCTCGGCCCGGTTGTGCATCACGACGATCGGCGCGCCACGGTCCGCGGCCAGGCGGAGAAGGGCGTCGTCGGTGGCGACGCCCCAGACGTCGTTCACGAGGTCCGCGCCGGCGTCGAGGGCCGCCGATGCCACCTCGGGCTTCACCGTGTCGACGCTCAGGGGCATGTCCGGCAAGGCGGCCCGGAGCGCCGCGATCACCGGCACGGCCCGGGCGATCTCCTCGCCGGCCGACACCTCGACGTGCCCCGGCCGGCTCGACTCGCCGCCGACGTCGAGGAGGTCCGCGCCCTCCTCGGCCATCGTCCGGCCGAGCGCGACGGCGCGCCTGACCGGATCGCCGCCCGGGAGCAGCCCGTCGCCCGAGAACGAGTCGGGGGTCACGTTGAGGATCCCCATGACGTACGTCCGGCGACCCCATTCGAAGTCGCGCGACCCGATCCGGGTCGGCCGGATGGGCCCCGGGATGCCGGGAGTCGCGCCTTCCGGCAGCTCGTAGGAAGGCGTCGCCGCGCCGCCGCCTGCGGCTGGTCGCGCGGGTACGACACCGCCGGTGGCCGTTCGATCCGTCATCACCGCCGATTGTCCACCGGATCGCGGAGGAGCGGATCGTCGACGAGGCGGGCCCGGACGGCCCCGACCAGGTACAGCGAGCCGGCGACGACGACCGGGCCGGGAGGGCCGCCGAGGACGAGGTCGAGCGCCGCATCGGGATCGGGGACGATCGCGACGGATCGTCGGCCGCCGTCGGCGCCGTCCCAGCCGGCGGCCCGCCAGGCCCGCCCGAGCTCGACCGCTGGCAGGGCCCTGGCCATGATGAGCTGTGTCGCCACGATGCGCGCGTCGCGCAGGGTCGTCGATGACGCCAGGGCGGCGACGACCGCGGCCACGTCCTTGTCCGCCATCGTGGCGGTGACCAGCGTCGGCGTGCCCGGACCGAGGAACGGCCGCAGGTCGTCGAGGGCGGTCGCCAGCGTCGCCGCACCGGCCGGGTTGTGGGCACCGTCGAGGAGGACGTCCCGACCGTCGATCGTCAGCAGCTCGAGACGACCCGACCACCGCGCATCGGCGTAGCCGCGGCGGCGGGCCTCGACGGGGACCGCGGCGATCCCCGCCGCCTCGAGCGCATCGAGGACCGCGTCGGCGATCGCGACGTTGGCCGCCTGGTGGCGGCCGCGCAGGCCCACCCGCGTTCGTCCGAGGCCCGTCAGGTCGACCTCGAGGCCATCGCGATCGAGCCCGACGACCGTCGCCGGCTCGACGATCGCGAGCGGGACCCCCAGCCGGCGGGCGCGCCGCGCGACGATTGCCCGCGCCTTCCCGGTGGCGCCCGTCACCGCGAGGTCGCCGCGCTCGATGATCGCCGCCTTCTCCCGGGCGATGTGGGCGATCGTCGGTCCGAGCCGGTCCATGTGATCGAGGTCGACGTTCGTGATCGCGGCCACGCCGCCGTCCCAGGCGTGGGTCGCGTCGAGGCGGCCGCCGAGCCCCACCTCCACGATCGCGAGATCGACGCCCTCGTCGGCGAACCAGCGGAAGACGATGGCGGTCAGGAGCTCGAACTCGGTCGGGGGACCGAGTCGCCGGGGGATCCGGTCGGCGGCCGCGACCGCGTCCCCCACGAGCCGCGTGAACGTGGCCGCGTCGACGGGCCGGCCACCGATCTGGAGCCGCTCGCGATACGAGACGAGATGGGGCTTCGGAGTTTCGCCGGCGCGGAGGCCCGCGGCCCGGAGCGCCGACCCGGCGAGGGCGAGGACGCTGCCTTTGCCGTTGGTGCCACCGACGAGGGCACCGCGGATCCCGAGCTGGGGGTCGCCGAGCTCGCGGAGCAGCGCCCGGGTCCGGCCCAGCCCCAGGCGGATCCCGAACCGGCCCCGCTCGGCAAGAGCGTCGAGGGCATCGTGGTAGGCGGCCCCGATCGTCGGGTCGTCCGCTGGACCGGGGCGGGCCATCACGCGCGACCGGCCGCTCACTCGCGGGTCAGGTCGTCCTCGTAGAAGACGCACTGGTTGAAGCGCGGGGTCAGGCAGACGTCGTTCACGTAGCCCTGCTCGAGATGGACGCCGCCCCGCAGCTGGCACCGCGACACGTTGGAGTCCTGCCGGATCAGGCCTTTCAGCAGGTGCGGCGCCTGGATCGGGATCGCACCGCGCGTACCCGTCATGTAGAAGTGCGGGCAGACGTTGCGGCGGAGGTTCGGCAGGCCGAAGCCACCCCGGGCCGGCGGCATCGACGGCATTCCCGACCGGGACGGGACCATCGGCCGGATCGCCTCGCCGGGCCGCGGCAGCATCGGCGGGCGGACGGTCGTGGCACCGCTCGACATCGGCCCCCGTTCGGACGGCGCGTTGCCGCCGGGTCGCTGCTGCCCGGGAGGCCGGCTGACGCGGGCGATCGGTCCGACGCCGAAGGCCGGCCGGCCCGTCGGGCTGGCCGGTCGCTCGCGCTTCGGATCTCGGGCCTGCAATCCATCCCTCGTGGGGGCAGCGCGCGATACGGGCACGCGCGGCGACCGGCCAAGACTACAACGCTCCGCGCCGCAACGACACGCCGGGGGCGGTCCGGCCGTTCGGCCCGCGCCGAGCGTGCGACAATCGCGGCCGATGGCGACACGGCACGGCGGGCGACCACCCCAGGTTCGACCACGGCCGCCTTCGAATGGTCGACCCGCTCCCGCCAAGGTCCGGCCGCGACCGCCGGCCCCCGGCCGTCTCGCCCAGCACCGTCGGGTCGATCGCGGACCGGGCATCGCCCTCCCATTCCGAGCCCTCATGGCCATCCTCGTGGTGGCCCTGGGCGTCGGGGTCCTGCTCGTCGCGACGGGCGGGCTCGGCAAGGTCGCGGCGACCGTCACGTCGGCGTTCAACAGCTTCGTTACCGACCTGACGAAGGCACCCAGCCCGAGCCCGTCCGCGGTCGTCGTCGCCGACGCCCCGACGCTCGAGGCACCCGACGAGCCGTACACGAACCAGCCCAAGGTCGACCTCGTCGGGCACGTGCCGGCGAACGTCGTCGGCACGGACACGAGAATCCGGATTTACGTGGCGATCGGCAATGGGGACCCGGGGCCGGTCACGGATGTCCCGGTCGGATCGACCCAGGGGTTCATCGTCCCCGGCGTCGAGCTGAGCCCGGGGACGAACATGTTCACGGCCACGATCATCGGGGCCGGCGAGGTCGAGTCGGACCCGTCGGCGGTTGTGACCTACATCCTCGATGTCACGAAGCCGCGTCTCGTGATCAGCTCGCCGAAGAACGGCGGGACCGTCAATGCGCGGACGGTCAAGATCGTCGGCCAGACCCAGGGCCGGAGCGCGATGAGCGCGCGGAACCTCACCACGAACGCGACGGTGGCCGGCGCCGCGGACGAGAAGGGCGCCTTCAGCCTGATACTGCCGATCGGGACGGGGGTCAACAAGATCGAGATCAGCGCGGTCGATCCGGCCGGCAACGAGAACCAGGTCACGATCTCGGTCCGTCGCGGGACCGGCGCCCTGACGGCCGCCCTCAGCGCGTCGTTCTACCAGGTGAAGATCGGCAAGCTGCCTGAGCCCGTGACGCTGTCGGTGAGCGTCACCGATCCCGATGGGCGGGCCCTCAAGGACGCCAAGGTGACGTTCACGCTGGCCGTGCCGGGCGTGCCCGCGATCGCCTCCAGCGAGCTCACGACCGCCGCCGACGGGACGGCGACGTTCACGACCACGATCCCGAAGGGGGCGACGACCGGCCAATGCTCGGTCACCGTCATCGTCCAGACGAAGGATCTCGGCGGCACGACCGACCGCACGGTGATCACGATCACGAAATAGCCGCGGTCGCCCGGGCGCAGGCACCGCTTCGCCGGTTCGACAGCGCGCTCCGTCGCAGCTACCATCCGGTCATGCCGTCGTGGCGCTGCCCGCACTGTGGGACTCCTCAGCCGGAGGCGTCACGCTGCTGGGTCTGCCACCGCTCGTCGACGAGCTGCGGGACGTGCCGGCACTTCCGGGGATCCGTCGCCTCGCGACTCGGGTTCTGCGGGCTCGATCGCCTTCGGTCCCCGCTGAGCGGCGACGAGGTGCGTGCCTGCTGGGAGGACGGAGCCGTCGCCGCGCCCGACCGGCCGCCGGACTGGCTGCCTGACCCCGAGCCATCGATGACGCCCGCACTCGCGCCGGCCGTCCCGGTCGCGCTCGACCCCAGGCCGTCGACCGGCCGCTTGTGGGTCGAGGTCGACGCCTCGCGGGGCTGAGCTCAGGGGCAGCTGCCCGGCTTCGTCTCCTGCGTCGTGATCGTGATCTGGGACTTCGGCGGCGCCGTCGTGCCGGCCGCCGGCGCCTGGCCGTTGACGAACCAGGCGTCGTTGTCGGTGGGCAGGACCGGCCCGACCGTGAAGCCGTCGGACACGATTTTCGCCTTGGCATCGCCGACGGTCATGCAGACGTAGTTGCCGACGACGAGCGGGGCCGGCGGAGGGGTCGGGGCCGGCGTGGGCACCGGTGTCGGGACAGGGGTCGGTGGCGGGGTCGGCGCGGGCGTCGGGCTCGGGCTCGGGGTCGGCTGAGGCCCCTTCGAGAGATCGTAGTCGACCGCGGTCTGCTTGTTGACGACGACGCCCGGGCCAGGGTTCTGGCGAACGACCTGGCCCGCCGGCACCGTCGGGTCGAACACCTCGGTCTTCGTCCCGATCTGGAGACCCGCGGTGGCGAGCAGGTTGAAGGCTTCCTGCTCAGTCTTGAACCGGATGTCGGGGACGGCCACCGTTTCCGGCCCGGCGGCGACCGTGACCGTAACCGTGCCGCCCCTGTCGATCTTCGTGCCCGCGGGCGGGTCCTGGGTGATGACGCTGTTCACGACGGCGCCGCTCGCCTGGACGACCGTCGGGCTGAGCGTGAACCCTGTCTGCGTCGCGAGGGCCTGTGCCGCCGACACATCCTGGCCGATGAGGTTGGGGACAGTGACCTGGGCGACCGGCGTCGCCGCCGGCGCCGAGAGCAAGCGGAACACGATGAACCCGACCGCGAGCAGGATCAGGAGGGCGACGAGCCCCGCGGCCCAGACGGCCGGGCTCGTCCCGCGATCCTCGGGCTCGTCGTCGATCGGGCGTTCGATCCGCCGGGCCATCCGCGGATCGCGGGCGACCGGGTCGGTCCGCCGGACCGGTCGATCGGAGGCGTAGGCATCGGGCGAATACGGGATCGCCCCCGGGTTCGGGCGGGCGGTGGCGGTCGTGGCCCCGAGGCCGGCGGCGGTCGCGGATCCGGCACCGGCGAGGGTCGCCGCACCCGCCGCGCCGGCGGCGAGGCCAGCACCCGGCACGGCCGAGCCCGCGAGGAACGCTTCGAGCGCGGCCGCCATCGAAGAGGCCGACGACCAGCGATCGGCGGGCTCGGTGGCGAGCGCCTTGCGGTCGATGGCGACGAGGTCCGACGGGATCCCGGACCGGATCGACGCGGGATCCGGGGCCGGTCCGGCGAGCCGGGCCATCGCCACGGCCGCGGCACTGTCGGCCTCCCAGGGTCGATGGCCGGTCAGCAGCTCGAAGAGGACGATCCCGAGCGAGTAGATGTCCGACGACGCGGTCGCCTGGTCGCCGCGCGCCTGCTCCGGGCTGAAGTAGTGAACCGAGCCGAGCGTCGTGCCCGGCAGTGTCATCTGCGCCTCGGCGATCGCCCGGGCGATCCCGAAGTCGGTGACCTTCACCCGGCCCTCGCGGTCGATCATGATGTTGCCGGGTTTGACGTCGCGATGGACGATCCCGCGCTGATGGGCCGCATGCAGGGCGCGGGCGGTCTCGGCCACAATCCTGGCCGCTTGGCGCGGCGGGAGCGCGCCGCTCCGTTTGACGATCGCCGCCAGGTCCTCGCCGTCGACGAGCTCCATGACGATGAACGGGCCGGCCTCGTCCTGGCCGTAGTCGTAGACCGAGACGACGTTCGGGTGGTTCAGCGAGGCAGCCGCCTGGGCCTCGTGGCGGAAGCGCGATCCGAAGTCGGGATCGCGACCGTACTCGGGGCGGAGCAGCTTGACGGCGACGAACCGATCGAGCTGGTTGTCGTGAGCCCGATAGATCCGGGCCATGCCGCCCTGCCCGAGGAGCTCCACGAGCCGGTAGCGGCCGCCAAGGATCGTCCCGATCTCCGTCAAGCTGGTCCTCCGGTGGTCTTCGCGTCAGCGCGATCCAGCGCCCCGATCAAGTGAGGATGCGGCGGTGACGCGCCGACCGGCATCGTAACGTACGACGTCCGGGCGGGCGGTTCGTGACCCTTCGGCGGCCGCGGCCGCCGCGACGGCCGCGGCTGCGGCTCGTTCGACCGTCCGCGTTGCTGTCCGCTCCACAAGCGACGACCGGCGGGTGGTTCCGCCGACCGCTGTCGATCTGACCGCAACAAGCGACACTGGAAGGGCCCCGATCGGGGTGCGACCGCGCCTTCGATCGACGCTTGTGGGGCTCAGCGCAACAACCTCGGCCCTCGATCGGAGGCGCCTCGGCCTAGAGCTCGAGCTCTCGGAGATAGGTCCGGAACTCCGGGGCCAGCTCGGGTCGCTCGAGGGCGAGCTCGACGGAGGCCTTCAGCCAGCCCATCGTGGTCCCGCAGTCGTAGCGCGTTCCCTCGAACTCGTAGCCGTAGACCGCCTGCTCCTGCATCAGGGCCTCGATCGCGTCGGTGAGCTGGATCTCGCCGCCGGCTCCCTTCTGCGTCTGCTCGAGCTTGTCGAAGATCTTGGGTGTCAGGACGTAGCGGCCGATGATCGCGAGGTTCGACGGCGCCTCGCCGCGCTTCGGCTTCTCCACGAGGCGGCTGACCTTGTGGAGCCGGCCGTGGTTCAGGGCCCCCTCGACCTCCTCGCCGGCGATCACCCCGTAGCGGTGGGTCTCCTCATCGGGGACCTCCATGACCGCGACGATCGATCCGTGGGTCTGGTTGTAGGCGTGGACCAGCTGGCCGATGCACGGCCGGTCGCCGATGACGACGTCGTCGCTCAGGATCACCGCGAACGGCTCGTGGCCGACGATCTCCTTCGTGACGAGGACCGCGTGGCCGAGGCCGAGCTGCTCCTTCTGGCGGACGTAGGTGACCTGCGCCAGGTCGGCGATGTGCCGGATCTGGCGGAGCATCTCGATGTCGCCCTTCTCCTCGAGCAGGCGCTCCAGCTCGTACGAGGTGTCGAAGTGGTCCTCGATCGCCCGCTTCTGGCTCGACGTGACGATGATCACCTGTTCGATGCCCGCGGCGACGGCCTCCTCGACCGCGTACTGGATGATCGGCTTGTCGACCAGCGGCAGCATCTCCTTGGGCTGGGCCTTGGTCGCGGGGAGGAAGCGGGTGCCCCAGCCGGCGGCGGGGAAGACGGCTTTGCGGACGCGCATGAAACCTCGGTCGGATGGGTCGAGATCGGTGGCCCGAGGATACCATCGGGGGTCGCGCCGGCCGCCTCGGGCGCCCGGCGCCGCGTCTCAACGAGGTCGCGAAGTCGGTCCCAGCGAGCGGGCGAACCGCCGGATCGCCGCGGTGAATGCCGTCGGCTGGTCGAGGTTCGAGAGATGCGTCGCGCCGCGGATGAGGACGCGCCTCGGGCTCGCGGCGACGTCGGCGAACGCGCGCTCGGTCGGCCGGAAGACGAGGTCGTACTCGCCGTTGAGGATCAGGCACGGTCCCGGGTACGCCGCGAGGCGCGGCTTGAAGCGCTCCCCGATCAGGCTCCGGACCGCGACGGCTCCGCCGTGGAAGAAGAAGCCGGCGGCGAGGATCGGCTCGGCGATCTCGGGCGCGTAGCGCCAGGAGAAGAACCATCGGTTCACGGCGTCGAGGGCGCCCTCCGGGACGATCGTGAAGATGACCGCGAGGCCCCGATAGAGAATGGCCCGCGGTCCGACCGGCTCCGCCGTCGCGCCGGCGATCGCGAGCCCCGCGACGCGCTCCGGCCAGCGGGCGGCCACGGCCATCGCGACGTAGCCACCCAGCGACAGGCCGACGAGGATCGCCCGGCCATCGTTCGCATCCCGCTCGATCAGCGCCCCGATCCGCTCCGTGGCCACGTCCACGGAGAACGGGACGTCGGCGGCGTCGCCGTGGCCCGGCAGATCCGGCGTCAGGCAGTCGAACTCGTCGGACAGGGCCGCGACCTGGACCGCCCACTCGGCGCCGGTCAGTCGGGTCCCGTGAAGGAAGACGATGGTCCGCCGTCGGTTCGACGGATCCGGCCGCGCGACCCTCGTGGAGGTCGGCCGCCGGCCCTTCGCGAGGGCCGGCCGCGCGTCACTCGTGGACGAGC
>Ga0207684_10005002_pt1 | contig 12352 bp, 6 predicted proteins | sample KBSK5501metaG_FD_184342 | JGI IMG/M metagenome (GOLD analysis project Ga0207684, IMG submission 184342) | Corn, switchgrass and miscanthus rhizosphere microbial communities from Kellogg Biological Station, Michigan, USA - KBS K5-50-1 metaG... | ecosystem: Host-associated > Plants > Roots >... | reverse complement strand
CACGCCAGGAGCATCCCGCTCGCGTTCACGAGCAGGAGCATGAACAGGATCGCCAGGGCGAGACGGGGGCGCTTCTCGCGCCGGTCGCGCCAGAGCGAAGCGAATCCGACCGCCGCAAGGATGGTGATCGGCAGGAGAGCGTGCACGGTCAGCCAGGGGACCTTCTCGCGCGCCCACGCGTAGAGAAGAAGCGAGCCGATCGCCCAGAAGAGCACGAAGCGCAGAAAGGGGGGGGCTCCGGAATGTCGATCTGACCGCCTGCGCGAATCCGATCGTCGCCGAAAGGCGAAGCAGGCCGCGAAGACGATCGCGGTCTCGTAGTAGAGAAGTTGTGGAACGTAGTAGTACCAGGGCCCCGGAATGCGCGCGATGGTGTGCTGGCCCATCCAGTACCGGATCGCTTTGGGAATCGCCAGCCAGTCCTTCGGATACTTCCCGAACGCCGTGTACATCAGCACCCAGATCGCCAGGAACACGAGCGCCGCCGTGGCGATCGGGAGGATGCGCGCGCGGACCCAGCCCGCGGTCGCGCGGAGGGCTTCGGCGATCGCGCCTTTTCGCCCCTTCGCGAGCGCGACGCGCTCGACGAGCGCCCAGGCGCCGTAGGCGACGAACAGCACGCCGGTCATATAGGCGTTTTCCTTCGTCACGCCGGCGAGCGCGAAAGAAACCGCCGCGAGCGTGAGCCAGCGCGCCCGGTCGGTCTCCAGGAACCTCTGGAACGCGAGGATCGTCCCGAGCGTGAACACGAGGGAGTACACGTCCTCCCGGATGAACCGCGAAAAGTAGGTCAGGTGCGGCGAGATCAGGACAAGAGCCGCGTAGCCCGCGGCCGCGCCCGGGCCGATCCAGCGGGCGAGCGGAATCGCCGCGGCGATCAGGAGCAGTCCGAAGATCGCCGGGAGAAGCCGGGCCGTCGTGTTCGACGCGCCCAGCAGCCGGTAGACGAGAGCGTTCGCGTAGTAGAGAAAGGGCCCGTGGTAGGCCGGGTCGTAGCGCCAGTTGCCGTCCTTCATCAGCGTGTAGGACTGGTACGCGTGAATCGATTCGTCGTGGTGGAACGGCCGGTCGCCGAGCGACCAGAACCGCGTCGTCAGAGCCAGAAGCGCGAAGAGGATCCCGGCGGCCAACACCGCCCGCCGCGAGGATGGCGCGCGGGTCGGACTCTCCTCGATCTTCTCGAGGGTCTGCGGCTCCGTCACGGCTTCTTGCCGCCGGGCAGATGGATTTTCGACACACCGTTGCTGGCAGAGTTGACGACGTAGAGGATGCCCTGCTTGCCGTCCAGAGCGATTCCCGTCGGGCGCGCAAACGGCTTGCGCGAATCATCGGAGCTCCACGTGTTCCGGACGGTGCCTCCGCTCGCGAGCTCGAGCACCGTGTTCCCGTTCGGATTCGTCACGTAGATCTCGCCGGCCTCGCCGATCTCGAGGAACGGTTCCGCCGGCCCTTCCCAAGCCGTCACGGGCAACGACTTCCGGAATCCGCCTTCTTTGTCGAGGACCTCGATCCGTCGGTTTCCGGTGTCCGCGACGTAGACCTCCCCGGCGGGACCCACGGCGATGCCGACCGGGCTCGAGAACTCGCCGGGGCTCGGGCCGAGCTTGCCGATCGCCCGCTGTTCACCGAGCGTCCGGTTGAAGACCACCACTTTGTGGTTGCCCGTGTCGGTGATCCAGACCCTTCCGTCGGGTGCCGCAGCGACTCCGCGCGGTCCGAAGAATCCGGCTGCAGTCGCCTTCCATTCCCCCTTCACCGTGTAGTACTGGATCCGTCCGTTCCAGGTGTCCGCGATGTAGAGGTCTTCTCCGCGCACCGCGACGCCGGCGGGCTGCCTGAGGGCGAAGGTCGCATTGCCCGGATTTCCCCAACCCCCGAGGTATCCGCCGTTCGCATCGAAGACGCGGATGCGCGAGTTTCCGAAATCCGTAACCCACAGCCTTCCCTGGTCATCCAGGGCCGCGTCGCGCGGCTCGCTCATCCCGGCGAAGGGGGCGCGTCCCTCGGCGGGGACCTGGCGGATCGACGGCTCCGTCGGCTCGCCGGGACGCTTCGCCGCCGCTGCCGGAGCCGCGCCTTCCGTCTTTCCCGGCGCCTCTTTTCGGCGGCACGCGATCGGAACGACGAGGAAAAGGAGGACGAGCGCGACTCCGACTCCCGGGTCGCGGAAGCGTTTCGCGGGGAAGAGACCCGCGCGAAGGTGCGACGAGGATGGATCGGTCACGGCGTCTTCCTTTCCGCAAGATTCAGCCGGGAGACTGAGTTGTTCCCCGAATCGATGACGTACAGAATATCCCTCCCCCGATCGAGAGCGAGGCCGGTCGGCATCGCGAACTTTCGTCCCTCGTCGTCCGCGCTCCATGTGCGCCGAACCGAGCCCGAAGAGTCGAGGGCCCGGACCGCGCCGGTGGCGGGGTCTGCGACATAGATCGTCTCGTCGCGGCCGATTTCGACGTGCGGTTCGACCGGCCCCTGCCATCCCGGAACGTCGAAGGCGCGCTGGAACCGGCCCGACGCATCCAGGATCACGACGCGATGATTCCCGGCGTCGGCGACGTAGACCGAGCCGGACGGTCCGACGGCGATCCCGACGGGACTCGAGAACTCTCCCGGGCCCGATCCCTTCTTTCCGACGACCTGCCGGTTCTGCAGCGCCGCGTCGTAAGTCACGAGCTGATGGTTCCCGGTGTCGGTGACCCAGACCTTTCCCTCCGCGGAGATGGCGACGCCGCGCGGCCCGTAGAGGCCTGCTGCAGAGCCCTTCGGCTCACCGGCGAGGGTGAAGGACTGGAGCCGCCCGTTCCAGGTGTCGGCGATGTACACGTCCTCTCCCCGGATCGCTACGGCGCAAGGCTCCCGCAATCCGAAGGTGCCGCTGCCCCGGCCGCCCCATCCGCCGAGGTATCCGCCCTTTCCATCGAAGATTCGCAGCCGCGAGTTGCCGAAGTCCGCGATCCAGATCCTGCCCTTGCCGTCCACGTCGCCGTCCCGAGGCTCCTTCATGCCGGAGAAGGGAGGCCGCCCCTGTTCCGCCGTCTCCGCGATCGCGGGCGCCTCCTCCTGCTCCACGACCTCCGCGGTGCCCGCAGCCGCCGGAACGTTCTCCTTCGAGGACACGATGACGTCCTGCGAGTCGCCCCCGATGACCCTGTAGATTTTGACCTCCGGGTTCTCGTAAGCGCGCTCGAAGAGGTCCGTCGCGCGGTCGAACTTGCGAAGGCCTTCCGCCGGATAAGTCTTGCGCTCGAGCCAGCCGACGTACACGTAGCCGACGTGATAGCGCCGCAGCAGGCGTTCGATCGAGGCGGCTTCCCGGCTGGAATAGATCCGCTCGACCGCCTCGCGCCTCTCGACGACCTCCGTCTCCGGGTTGCCGCGCTGCTTGACGTGGTGTTCCCATCCGAGCACGGTCGGAAGCCCCGTCAGCATCGAGATGCGGCTGAAGTCCTGGTACGGATCGCCATGCGCTTCCAGGAGCACGGGCGTCCCCCGAATCGTCCGCCGAAGCCAGAGGACCGCGCGATACTCACCGGGCCTGGTCTCTTCGAGATACCGGAGTCCGTCGAGCGTAGGACCCGAATAGACCGCGAAGTGGTTGCTGACCGCGCCGCGCGCCGCCGTGACGGTCGTGAAGAGAGCCGCGATGGTGAGGAGGACGAGAACGGCGCGCGGGAGAAAACGCCAACGCCCGTAGACGCCGCGGCGGTCCTTCGGGCGAAACACGAGCGCGGTGGCTGCGACCGCGAAGAGGAGCCAGGCCTCCAGGTAGAGCTTGAAGATCGTGTTCATCCGGTCGGAGATGTAGACCTTCTGCGTGAAAAGGATCAGAAAGAAGGCGGCGGCGACGAAGCCGCACGCCAGACGCTCCTCCGGATCGGTCGCGCGGTCGGCCGCCGCGGCGAGGAAGAGCAGGATGCCCGCCGAGGTGAAGACTTCCACGGACAGAAATCCGAGCAGCGCGAGGAGACCGGCGAAGGCCGCCAGCAGGATCGCGCGGGTTCTCTTCCCGAGCCCCTGCTCGGCCATCCGGTCGCCGATGAAACCGAGCATCCACGCGAAAGCTAGGAAGAAGAAGAGGCCGAAGACAGTCAGGACATCGACGCCCTTCGCGCCGGGCTCCCGTTCCCATCCGAATCCGGGGCTTCCGCCCCCATGCACCCACAGGGGCGCGGCGGTCGCCCAGGCCGCCGCCACCGCCGCGACGACGCCCGGCGCAAGACGCGTGAGGTGCCTCGGGGCGAACCGACCCGCGGAGGCGGCGACGACGAAAACGATCCCGAAGAGGCCGGCGAGCAGCGGCGCATCCCACGCGTTCGTCAAGGCCTGCGCGGCGGCGGCGAAGCCCAGGATCACGCCCGATGCGATTCGCGAGATCGGCCGCGCCGGCGGGTCAGAGTTCACCCGGACAAAGTGAAGGGCGGCCGCGCCGACGAGCAGGAAGAGCGGCATCGCGAGGACGTGCGCGTGCAGGTCCGCGAAGACGAGGCTCCAGAACGGGTATTCGTTGATGGTGTCCTTGATGACGCGTGAGGTCGCCCAGAAATAGTTCCAGTCGAGCGCCCGATGATTGAGCAGCCACTCGCGCAGCCCCGAGAGGTTTCCGAGGATCGCGGCCAGACCGGCGCCGGCAGCTCCGGCCCGGACCGTCCCCGTCCAGTTGCGCAGGAGGGTGAAGGAACCCTGCAGCATCAGCCCGCCGAGCAGTCCGAAGGCGAGGTTGAACGTGAACCGGGTCGAGAGCCCCGTTACGAGCGTCAGGAACGCGATCATCTGCTGGCCGAACGCGTAGTAGCCGAGCGGGGCGCCCGCGAACCAGGGATCGGACGCGGGGAGAGTCCGCGTCCGCACGAGGATGTTCAGGATCGAGAAGTCCATCGGCTTCTCTCCCCAGTAGATTTCGGGGTTGAGCGCGCGGATGCCGAGGAACAAGAGAAACCCGAGAGCGAACGCCGCCTCGCCTGCAACCACGAGGCGTCGACGCTCGCGGAAGAAGTCGGCGATCAATTTCCGCCGCGCGAAGAAGAGGAGGGCGGAGGGGAGCGCTGCGAGCGCCAGGCACGTCCACGCCGCGCCTCGTCCGTTCGGGAGGATCCGAAGTTGGACGAGCACGGTGAAAAGGAAGGTCGTTCCGACGACCCCCAGGGTTCTGGAGACGCCGGCGCCGCGGTCCGCCAGTCGCGGGAAGAACGCGTGCGCGAGCGGAAACGCGACCGCTCCCACAAGAAGGATGGCGAGGTACCACAGGACTACCGCGCCGATGGACCCGACCGCGATCTCCCGCGTTCCCGGTCCCATCAACGTCTTCTCGAGCTCGGCGCGGTGGGGAGGGTAGATCGGTGAAGTCACGATCCGCTTTGAGCGCGACCACTTCTCCCAGTCTCCGAGCGTCGGCGGCGTCTGCGGCATCGAGGCGAGAAGGATCTGTGTCACGCGATCCGGCGAAAACTGTTTGTTCTTGCGGAAGAGGACGACGCGCGGATGGTCGTAAACCGTGAACTGCTCCTCGGCGCGGTCGTCCGGGAACTTCAACGGCCCGAGCGTCGGGTAGGAGTTGAAGTCGGCGGCGAGGTCGAAGCCCAACCGTCCCTCGAAGAGCGCGCTGTAGTACGCGCGCGACATCGGAAAGACCGCGGGGATCCGGGTCAGGTTCGCGTAGACGCGATTGCTGGTGACCGCGATCCAGTCCGATTCCTTCAGGATCTTGACGACGTCTTCCACTTTTCTCGGCGAGTCCGGGTCGAAGAGGGCCAGCTGCGGTCCGTTGTAGGCGCCCATGTCGTACCCCGGGAGCGGAAGGGGAAGGGCGTCGTCCCACGACTCGTTCGCGAAGCGGGCCGGGGGCGGCACGTTCTCGTAAATCCACTTCGCCGCGGCGACCCGGGGATGCGGGCGGCGGTAGATCGACGTGAAGGCGAGCCCCCAGAGGAAGGTTCCGGCGACCGCGATGGCCGGCAGGAAGCGAAGCACCCTTGCGCTTGCGAGCCGAGCGCTTCCGGCGCGGGCGGCGAGGTCGGCGAGGAACAGCGCGGCGAGGACCGCGAGCGCGGGGTAGGCCGGGTAGAAATAGCGAATCGACTTGACGATCGAAAGCCCGTGGTAGAGCAGGAGAAACACGGCGTGCGCGACGAGCGGCACGAGGGCCCGCCGCGCCCCTTTTCTGGCGACGACCACGGCCCAGACGAGCGCGGCGAGAGCCGGGAGAGCGAAGAACGGTCCGGCGCCCCAGAAAACGATGTTTCCGATCGGGAAAAGGATCGTGCGGCCAGCCCACTGGAACGCGGGGGGGAAACCGGAGACGCTCGAGGAGAGCTCCGCCAGCCGCTTCATGTCCGCCAGGTAGCGCGGATCCAGGCGGAAGGAAAAGAACCCCGGTCCGGCGAACGCGTAAGGCAGGCCGAAGCGCAGCGCGACCGCCGCCGCCGCCAGGCAGAGCGCGAAGAGGCCCGCCATCCGGGCGATCCGGGGGCCGGCTCTCCTCTCCTGTCGCGTTGCGTCCGGTCGAAATGCGCCGATCAGGACTCCGAGGCCGACCGGCAGGAAGAGCGCGAGCGCGGTCACTTTACAGGAGACCGCGAAGCCGAGGGCGAGTCCGGTCGCGACGACTTCCATCGTGCGGGAACGACCCTGAGCGAGGCGGACCGCGCCCAGGAGCGCCGCGGTCGAGAAAGCGGTCAGGAAGGTGTCCACCGCCCAGAAGTGCGAGAGCTGGAGACCGAGCGGACAGAACGCCAGAAGGGCCGCCGCCGCGAGCGCCAGCCGGCGATCTTTCGAGAGGCGCCGGGTGAGAAGGAAGGCGAGCCACACCGAGGCCAGGTCCGCGAAGGCGGAAAGCACCCGGCCGACGAGGTACGCGCCTCCGTAGCCGCTCTTTCCGAGAATGCCGGCGACGGCCTTCGTCGCGAAGAGCGGCAGAGTTCCGTACACGAACGAGTCGTGGCCGCGGTTGTAGGGGTTGAGCGGTGACCGCGCCGAATCGAAGAACTCCGCCGGGCTCTTCGGGAAGGCGAGCCTCTCCTCGACCATCGAGATGAAGCGCTCGTCCGGGTGGAGATGGTGCCCCGCGTCCCAGTCGAGACCGGAGAGACGCAGGACGGCCCCGGCGGCGATCAGGACGAAGAAAAGCTGGCGGGCGCGGTGCCGGCTCAGGCGCAAACTGTCCCTTCACTCCGGGAGCGGATGTCCGAACCTCCTCTTCTCGAACGGATTCCCGGAGGACGGGCGTCGCCATTCGACCGTCGAGAACGGCCCGATTCTACAGGACGATGCGCGCGCGCACTCCTCCGGGCGGACGTCCTCACGCCGGCTTGCGCGCCTTCACGGAGAGGATCACGGCGCTCCGGCCCTCCTCGCGCGGCCGATTCCAGGAGTCGATCGCGTTCAGCAGGGAGCGTGCGGCGTCGAGCGGACTCCAGGAGCGGCCCGGGTCGTCGTAACGGAACCGGTCCGCCTGCGGCAGCACTCCCGATTCGACCAGCCGCATGCCGAGCCCGTAGACGAGGTTGTGAGCGAACGGAAAGCAGTAGTGCACGAACTGTCGGGGGTCTTCGGCGACGAGGTCGGCCCGGGAAACGAGATCGATCAGTTTTTCGCGCGTGTAGAGACGCACGTGGTTCGTCCAGATTCCTCCGAAGAATCCGCTGCGGATCGGCGCGAGACCGAGACGTTCCAGCGACCAGTTGATCGGATCCCACAGGAACGGGTAGTCGTGATTGGGGACCGTGATCGCGATCGTTCCGCCCGGCCGGACGACGCGCTTGACCTCGAGCAGTCCCGGAAGATCTTCGGGAAGGTGCTCCAGGACTTCGGACAGGATGACTTTGTCGAACGTCCCGTCGGCGTAGGGGAGGCGGGTGACGCTGCCGACCGCGAGCGACACCCCGGTTGAGATCTCGGCCCGCGCGCGGCGGAGCCTCGGCAGATCGTTGTCGATGCCGCTCAACCGGCAGGGCGCGAGCTCTTCGATGACCTTCAGGAACCACCCGAGACCGCAGCCGCAATCGAGAACGCGCTCGCCCGGCTCCGGCTGGAGGTACTCGAGCACGATCCGCAGGCGGTGTTTCGCGGCCATGTCCGCTTCGTTCGCCAGCATCCGCCGAAGCTTCGCGGCGTCGTCGGGAGTGCTCACCGCGGTCCGGAGGCCCGCGCCGGAGAAGGCGCCTCCAGGCGCGCCAGCACGCCCTCGTACTCCGACACGCACCGTTTCGGGTCGAACAGGTCTTCGATCGTCCGGCGCGGGCGCACGTATTTTTCCCGTTCGTCGAGCACGGCGAGGATGCCGGCCGCCAGCGCCGGCGGATCGGCCGGCTCGACCGTCAGGCCCATGCCGGTTTCGCGGACCGGGACCCGCGCGCCGGGGATGTCCGTCGCCACGACGGGCGTTCCGCACATCATCGCCTCCGGCTGCACCAGCGCAAGGCAGTCGGTCCGGCTCGGCAGGACGAAGACGTCCAGCATCGAGTAGAAATTCGCGAGCTTCTGCGGGTCGGAGACCAGCCCGAGCATCGTCACGTGGGGTCGCACATGCTCCAAGAGCGCCGCGCACCGCGAGAAGAAATCCTCGTATCCCATCCGGGTCTCTCCCGCGTAGACGAAGTGCGCGTCGGGCGCCTTCGCGAGAACGTCGGGAATCGCCTGCAGGAGGTAGTCGAACCCTTTTTCCTCGACCCAGCGGCCCGCGAACCCCACCAGGCGGCGACCCGAGAGGTTGAGCTCCGCCTTCCACCGCGAGGAGTCTTCGGGGCGAGGCACCGGAATGACCACCGGCGGCAGGATCGCGTCGGTCTTCTGAAGGTACGGCTGGAGGAAGGGGGAATGGCTCGCGTAGTCGGTGCTGTACGCAACGATCCGGGTCGCCTGGGAGAGCGCGCGACGCATCAGGAAGGTCACCACGCGCTCGACCGCCTGGTTGAAGAGTCCCGCCGGCATCGTCAGGTCGCCGTGGTGCGTCAGGACGACCGGCTTCTTCAGGAGGCGCCCGAACAGGGTGACGAGAGGAGCTTCCAGAATCGGGGTGTGGACCTGTACCACGTCGGCCCGACGCATCAGCCGCCACAACGCCGCCGGAAAAGACGGCATCACCACGCCCCGGCTCAAGCGGCCCATGACCGGGAGGCGGACGACGCGGACACTCTCGATCGTTTCCTCGCGAGCGAGCGTCGGATCGTGACGCGACGTCAGGACGGTCACGGAGTGTCCGTCGGCCGCGAGCCCTTCCGCCAGACGCTTCGCGTACGCGGTCAGGCCTGTCCAATGGGGGTGGTAGTACGTCAGGACCATCAGGATCCGACGGCGGGACGCCGCATCCCGGGTCGGGGCCGGAGAGCTCACTTCTGCGGCCGGACCTTGTAAATCGAGGTCGCGCCGCCCCGCGCGGATTCCAGGAACGGAAAGGCGGCAACCCGCGGAGCCTCCGGATAGGTGCTGCGCTCGAGGTCCCCCACGATCACGTGCGTCACGTGATAACGGTCGAGGATTTCGCGCGCGGCCCGGGGGTCCGACGCCGAGTAGAACCGGCGCACGTCTTCCAGTCGGGCCGCCACCTCGGGGGCATTCGACCGCCACAGCCCTTCGTGGTTCGCCCAGCCCATCACGGTCGGAATCCCGGTATGGGAGGAGATCCGGGCGTACTCGGTGTACGGGTTCCCCGAGGCTTCCATCACGACCGACCCGCTCGGTGCGTTCTCAACGAGCCACTCGATCGCCTGGAGATCCCCGGGGTTTCGCCGTCCGAGCGCCCGGCGCGCATCGAGGGAGAAGGCTCCGTCGCGCTGGCGCAGGCGGGAGACCGCGGCGGTCATCGGGTAGAGCAGCGCGGCGAACACGGCGACGACGAGAACGAAAGCGAGCGACCACTTCGGCGCTTTCGTGGCCCGCCACGCGCGGTCCGCGAAGACGGCGGCGCCGATGCCGAGCAGTGGCCACGCCTGGTGGTAGAACTTGAAGATCGTATTCATGCGGTGCAGCTGCTCGCCGTAGGAGTCCTTGAAGTAGACGACCTCGCATCCCGCGATCATCCCGAGCGCGAGAAGACAGAGGAAGGCGGCGAACAGGACCCCCCGGTCCGGCTCGCGCCGCAGCGAACGCCACGCGGCGCGTCCCGCGAGAAACGCGAGAAAAAGGATCGGGGCGAGCGCCGGGGCCTTCCTCGCGAACGCGACACCGAGGGAAACGACCGCCGCAGCCGCGAGAAGAAAGTCGCGCCGGCGCCGTCCTTCTTCGGTGTCTTCGGGAGCGGAAAGGAGAAGTCCCGCCGTCGCGACGGCGAAGAGGATCCCCCAGACGCCCAGGAATTCGAGGATGCCGGACGTCGCACGGGTCGTTCCGATTCCGTTGTACGGCAGATGGTAAGAGGTCCGATAGGGTTGTGTCAGGACGAGCGCGAGGAGGACCGCTCCCGCGCCGGTCAGCGCTCCCGACAGCGCCGATCCGAGCCGCGGCCGACCCTCGCCGCGCGTCGTGCGCGCCGCGCCGGCAAAGACGAGCGCGACCGCGATCGCCGGGGCGTTCCAGAGGTTGGCGCCGATCGCGGCCGCCGCGACGAGCGCGATGAGAAGGAAAGGCGCGAAACGCGACGCGAAACTCCCGGGCCTTGACGCCGGTATACCAGCCTCGATCCATCGGTCCGCGACGGCAAAAGTCGCCAGGAAGAAGGGGAAGGCGAGCAGGTGGGGGTGCAGGTCGGCGTGAAAGAACGTGAAGAACGGGAACTCGTTGATCGTGTCGCCCGAGCCGATCACGCGTGAGGCGTGCCAGTAGTCGAAGTCCCTGGCGAACGGCTTCGCCCAGGCGTCGAAAGCGCCCGCGAGGTTCCCCGCAAAAACGCTCGCGAAGCCGGCCCCGATCGCGGCCGCAGTCCGTCCCCGGGAAAGGCGAAACCCGAGGCACCCCGCCGCGGCGAAGGAGTACCCGGCGAAGGTCGCGATCGCGAGGTTGTAGGCGACGAACGGGGTGACCCCGGCCGCTTTCGCGACCGTAGCCGCCAGCATGTAGCCCCAGTAGTAATAGTTGATCGGTTTCCCCGTCATCCACGGATCGGCGGGAGGCATGTCGGACCATCGCGTGAGCGAGTTGAAGAACGCGAGATCCATGAACTTCTCGGCTCCGAGGATCTCGGGGGCCGCGGCCCGGATCACGAGGAAGATCGCGGCCGGCACCCAGAAGAAGAGCGCCGCGCGGCTCTCCTCCGGGCCCCAGAACGGGCCGGTCTCCCGGCCCGCGCGGCGGCGGGAGAAGAAGGAGACGCCTGCCAGAATCGCGATCGCGAGGAGAATCGTTCCGCGCGAAAAACCGAAGGGGAGCGCGAGCGAGAGCGCCCACGCGAGCCAGCCGGCGAGCACGAGGCCGATCGGCCGCGAGAGGAGCGCGGCGTCGCGCCGGTTGGCGAAGAAGACGCGAAGCGCCGGCAGGACCGCGAGACCGAGGATCTCGACGGCCAGGGCCCAGGCCACGATGTTCCGCACTGAGAAGAGTTTATAGTCCAAGCCCGCGGTCGCGGGGGCACCGCGTTTGCACCGGAACGGAAGCGTGGGCCTCACCGAATATCGCAAGAAGAGACGCTTCGACGTCACCGCGGAGCCCGCGGGCGGGAAGACGCCCCGCCGCGCGAAAGCGGAGAAGCTCTCGTACGTCATCCAGAAGCACCGCGCGACGGCGCTCCATTACGACTTCCGGCTCGAGTGGAAGGGCGTGCTCCTGTCGTGGGCGGTGCCGAAAGGACCGTCGCTCGATCCCTCGGTCAAACGGATGGCGATGCAGACGGAGGATCATCCGATCGAGTACGCGAAGTTCGAGGGGATCATCCCGGAGGGTCAGTACGGCGGCGGAACGGTGATGATCTGGGACAAAGGCACGTGGACTCCGGAAGTCCCCGACGTCGACACGGCCTTGAAAAAGGGGGATTTGAAGTTCCGGCTCGACGGCATGAAGCTCCATGGTTCCTGGGTCCTCGTCCGGATCCGCGCGCGCGAGGGGGGCCGTCCACCCTGGCTCCTAATCAAGCACCGGGACGAGTACGCGAGCAAGGAAGACTTCACCGAGAAGGAGCCGCGCTCGGTCGTCTCGAAGAGAATCCTGGCCGAGATCGCGCGCGACGAAGGCGGCGACATCGTGAAGGCGGCGACGGGTGACCCGCCGGCTCTGATCAAGAAACTCCTGAAGCAGCCGGAGCTGCTGGCGCCGCCCAAGCGGGGGCGGCGCAAGGCCGTCTGGAACTCGAACCGGTGACTGCCGCGCCCGCCCGCAAGGCGCGCGCCGCCTCCGACAGGATCCCATTCCGCGTTCGGCCCATGCTCGCCACCCTCGTGCCCGAGCCTTTCCACTATCCGGGCTGGGTCTACGAAGAGAAGTACGACGG
>Ga0207684_10005000_pt1 | contig 12353 bp, 6 predicted proteins | sample KBSK5501metaG_FD_184342 | JGI IMG/M metagenome (GOLD analysis project Ga0207684, IMG submission 184342) | Corn, switchgrass and miscanthus rhizosphere microbial communities from Kellogg Biological Station, Michigan, USA - KBS K5-50-1 metaG... | ecosystem: Host-associated > Plants > Roots >... | reverse complement strand
GGCCGAAGTCTTCGTCGCGGACGAGAACCTGACCGGCAAACGCTATGTCGTCGCCCGGACGCCGCTGCCGAATCTCGGGCCGCCGAGGACGGTGAGGGGGGGAGTGAGAGTGAGAGTGGGCGATTGATGTCTCCGGCTGGAGCGAGCTCTTAGAAGCCGGTCACTATAATCGCCGCACTTCGGGGGTGGCGATTTGGCGAGAGCTGCGCGTTGCGTCTCACTGCGGGTTTGCCTCTGGCTCCTGGCATCGGCGGCGGTGAGCGCCCAGCCTTTCGATCCGGCGCTGCTCGCCGGGATGCGCTGGCGGCTGGTCGGTCCGTTCCGAGGGGGCCGGGCGCTCACCGTGACGGGCGTGCCCGGCGAGCCGGATCGCTTCTACTTCGGCGCGGTCGGAGGGGGCGTCTGGCGAACCGACAACGCCGGACGAACCTGGGACCCCATTTTCGATTCCCAGCCCGTCGCGTCGATCGGCGCCATCGCGGTCGCGCCCACGAACCCGCGGGTCATCTATGCGGGCTCCGGCGAGGCGGACATGCGCTCGGACATCTCTTACGGCAACGGCGTTTACAAGTCGGAAGACGGGGGCGGCAGCTGGAAGCGCGCCGGCCTGGATGACACGCGCCAGATCGGCCGGATCCTCGTCGACCCGAAAGACCCCAACCGCGTGTTCGTCGCCGCGCTCGGTCACGCCTACGGTCCGAACCGCGAACGCGGCGTCTTTCGCTCGGAGGACGGCGGCCGGAGCTGGCGATCGGTCTTGTTCAGGGACGCCGACACCGGCGCGATCGACCTGGCGTTCGACCCGACGGATCCGAAGAAGATGTTCGCCGCGCTCTGGCAGACGCGGCGCCCTCCATGGAACGTGTATGCCCCCTCGAACGGGCCGGGCAGCGGGCTCTACCGCTCCGAGGACGGCGGCGAAACGTGGCGGCCGGTCACGGGAAACGGCTTCCCCGCCGAGAGACTGGGGCGGATCGGAATCGCCTTCGCGCCGAGCGATCCGCGGCGCGTCTACGCGATCGTGGACGCGAAAGAGGGAGGCCTCTACGCCTCCTCCGACGGCGGCGCGAGCTGGCGGCGCGTGAGCTCCGATCGCAGGATCTGGGAGCGCGGGTGGTATTTCGGCGGCGTGACCGTCGATCCGAAGGATCCCGGAATCGTCTACGTCTGCAACACGACGATGTATCGCTCGACCGACGCGGGAGCGACCTTCGTGCCTTTCAAGGGAGCTCCCGGCGGGGACGACTACCACGAGCTCTGGATCGATCCGCGGGAACCGCGCCGGATGGCCGTGGCGAGCGATCAGGGCACGGTCGTCAGCCTCGACGGCGGGAAAACGTGGAGCTCCTGGTACAACCAGCCGACCGCGCAGTTCTACCACGTCGCGACCGACGACCGGTTCTCGTACTGGATCTACGGCGCCCAGCAGGACAGCGGCGCGGCCGCCGCCCGCTCTCGCACCGACTACGAGACGCTGACCGCTCGCGACTGGATGCCGATCGCCGCGGGCGGAGAGAATGGCTACATCGTTCCCGACCCCACCGATCCGGAGACGCTCTTTGGCGGCTCGGTGGGCCGCTTCGATCTGCGCACGCTCCAGGAGCAGGACGTGGACCCCACGCTGGCGTATCCGGGCGAATACCGGTCCGAGTGGACGCTGCCTCTGTCCATGTCGCCACGCGATTCGAGCGCGATCTACTTCGGCAACCAGTTCGTCTTCAAGACGACCGACGCGGGAAGGCATTGGGACAAGATCAGCCCCGACCTCACGCGCGAGTCGCCCGGAGTGCCGGCAACGCTGGACGCGCAGACCGCGCAGGACAGCGCCGTCCGCGGCCCGCGCCGCGGGGTCGTGTACGCCATAGCCCCGTCGTCTCTGGCGGATGGGCTCATCTGGTGCGGCACAGACGACGGCAAGATCTGGATCACGCGGGACGACGGCGGGCACTGGACCGACGTCACGCCGCCCGCTCTGACGCCCTGGTCCAAGGTCGGGATTCTCGAGCCCTCGCACTTCGATGCGGCGACGGCGTTTGCCGCGATCGACCGGCACCGGCTCGACGACCTCTCGCCCCACATCTACCGCACGCGGGATTCCGGAAAGACCTGGACGCGCGTCGCGGGCGGGATTCCGCCGGGCAGCTACGTCAACGTCGTGCGGGAGGATCCGATGCGCCGCGGCCTCCTCTACGCCGGAACCGAGACCGGCGTCTTCGTTTCCTTCGACGAAGGCGACCTCTGGCAGAGGCTCTCGGCGAACCTGCCCAACTGCTCGGTGCGCGACATCTCGGTCCGGCGCGGCGATCTCGTGATCGCCACGCACGGCCGCGCCTTCTGGGTGCTCGACGATCTCTCGCCGCTGCGCCAGCTCGACGCCCGCATCGCCGCTTCGGCGGCGTGGCTGTTCGCGCCGCGAGAGGCGGTCCGGCTCCGTCCGGCCGCCTTCCAGGGCACCCCCGAGCCGAAGGACGAGCCGGCGGCCGATAACCCGCCCCGCGGCGCGATCCTGGACTACTGGCTCAAGTCCGACGCGGCCACGGCGGTCGTGATCGAGATCCGCGACGAGCGCGGCGAGCTCGTGCGGCGGTTCGCGAGCGACGAGCGGGCCGAGGCTCCCGATCTGCAGACGATCGGGGTCACGCCGGACTGGATCCGGATCGCCCCGTCTCCGTCCGCCGCGGCCGGAGCGCATCGGTTCGTCTGGGATCTGCGGCACGCCGCTCCCCGCGAGATCCCTCGCTCGCGCCGCTCCTTCGGTCCCTCGGGGCTCTGGGCGCCGCCGGGTCGCTACATGGTCCGCCTCACCGCCGGCGCCGCGACCCTGACGCGGCCTCTCATCGTGACGCGCGATCCGCGCGTCTCCGCCTCCGACGCCGAGCTCGTGGAGCAATTCGAGCTGGCACGCCGCATCGAGGCCGAGCGCGTGCGTCTCGCGGTGGCGATGCGGCAGTCGGAGGCTCTCCGAAAACAGATTGCCGAGCTTCGAGAGAAGCTCCGCGGCGATTCGGCCGAAGCAGTGGAGCGGCTGGTCCGCGCGATCGACCGGGCGGCGGGGCCCTCCGTCGGATCCGTCCCGGAAGAGCTCTTCGACGAAAGCGAGACGCCGACGACGAGCCTCCGCCGCGTCGCCGCGTCGATGGGGCGTCTTCAGGGCTCGGTCGAGAGCGCCGACGCCGGCCCGACTCCCGACGCACGAGCCGGCTTCGATCGGCGCCGCGAACTGGCCGAGCAGGGGCTCGAGCGCTGGCGCGAGCTCGTCGCCACGGAGCTGCCGCGCGTCAACGCGACTCTGGCGGCCGCCGGTTTTTCCGCCCTCCGTCCCGAGTGACTCAACCCGTGATCCGACGGGCGGCACGGCGGCCGCTGGCGAGCGCGCCCGGCACAGTGCCGGTCTCGTCGCTCTCGGTGGCTTCGCCGGCGAAGAGGAGGGTTCCACGGATCGGCCGTCCCAGCAGATCGGGCGCGGAGGCGCCGCCGACCGCCTGGTAGGTGTACGCCCCGCGCGAGTACGCGTCGGCGCTCCAGTCATGCGCGTGCCAGGCGATGAGACGCCGGCGTACGCGCCGCGACTCCATCCGAAGGATTCCGGCGAGCGTCTCGAGCGCGCAGGTGAGGAGCGCCGCTCGGGGAAGCGCCGCCAGCTCGAGCGCGCGCCGGCCTCCCGCCCAGCCCGTCAACATCGGGACCTGCGCGGGTGACGCGGCCCACCACGTCGGAACCGCGGCGTCGAAGTCGTGGAGGAACCCGATCTCGCGGATCCCGTCGCCGCCGCTGATGCGAAGCCGTTCGAGGAGCGACTCCTCGTTCCAGAAGGCGTCCTCGAAGCGGAAGACCATTCGGGTCACGTGGCCCATCTCGATCCGGCGCAGAGCCCGCCGTAGCTCGGGCGGATCCGGATCGAACGCGATGCCTCCGCGTTCTCCCGGTTGCGCCTTCAGCACGCCGACCGGGACGGCGACGATCGCGCGCCCGCCGCGCAGGCGCTCCCCCGATTCCGTCTCGATATCGACGTCGCCGCGGCACCACCGAAGACGCCGGACCGGCGTCGAGAGGCGGAGCCGGCACCGTTTCGGGTCGAGCCGCGAAGCGAGCCACCGCACGATCCCGTCGTAGCCCGTCAGGAGGCGGAACTGAGCGCGCTCCCGGGGTTCGCGCGGCGGCTCGCCGGCGGTGGAGAGGGCCTTCTCGCTCGCGCGGTCGAGCTCGGCGGCGTCGTATCCCTCGACGATCCCCGCCAGGAGCCGTTTGTCCGCCGCCGCCATCCGCGGATGGGACCTCAGAAACTGCGCGACCGATCGGTCACGCCCCTCGGCACGCATCCGCCGGGTGATCGCGTCGAAACGTTTCCAGAGGTCGGGGAGCCGCCGCAGGCCGGAGGCCGTCGCCTCGAGGTGATTGCTCGGCAGCCGCTCGATCAGGAGCCCGGCATCCTTCGCGATCGCGGAGAGCTCCTCGCTCTCTCCATGAATGAACTCGGCTCCGAGCTCGATCGGAAGCGGCCACCCGCGCGGGCGCAGCGTCCACACGCGGCCTCCGATTCGGGGCCGCGCCTCGAGGACCGTCACGGAGGCGCCGGCGCGGCAGAGCGCTTCGGCCGCTCCGAGCCCGGCGACCCCGGCGCCGATGATGAGGACGTCGGAATGCTTCATCGACCTCGCAACGCCGTTTCAGGTTTCAAGTTTCAGGTTCAGGACGGATCGGGTTCGTCGGCAGGGACCGATCAAGAGCGTCGTAGAATCCGCGGCGACGCCGGAACGATATCGCCGGATTCCCAGGCTTCGGGTTCGGTTTCCCCTGAAACTTGAAACCTGAAACCTGAAACCCGGAAAGGGAGAGCTCGGACCGTGGAAAAATCCGTCGTCCTCGTCGCGAGCGGGGACTCCCGGCTCGCCGCGAACCAGCGTTGCTGGCCGGCCCAGGAGGAGCTGGAGTCCGCGGTGACGCGGTGCTTCGGCGAGCTCGGTTCTCGCGTGGTACGCGGACATTCGGTCGACCCCGTCAAGCGCCACGGATTCATCGATGGGCAGGCCCGAGGGATCGAGACCTTTCGTCACATCGATCGCGACGCGCCGCTCGTCGTGGCCGAAGCCGTCTGGGAGTACACCAGCCACGTCCTGCCGGGCCTGACACGGCATCGCGGCCCGATCCTGACCCTGGCGAACTGGAGCGGCCAGTGGCCGGGGTTGGTCGGAATGCTGAATCTGAATGCGTCCCTGACGAAGGCGGGAATCCGCTACAGCTCGATCTGGAGCGAGGACTTTCGGGACGAATTCGCGCGCCGCGGTCTGCGGCAGTGGATCGCAGAGGGCCGGATCGAGCATGACCGCAGCCACGCGCGACCCATCGACGACCGAGCCCTTCCTCACATCTTCGACACCGACCGCGAGCGCGGATTCGAGCTCGGCGAGCGGCTGCGGGACGAGCAGGCCTTGATCGGCGTCTTCGACGAAGGCTGCATGGGGATGTACAACGCGATCATCCCGGACCACCTGCTCCATCGGCTGGGAGTGTTCAAGGAGCGTCTCTCCCAGTCGGCTCTGTATGCGGCGATGCTGCGCGTGCCCGACGAAACCGCGCGGCGCCACTGGAGGTGGCTCGAGGATCGAGGAATGCGGTTCGCGCTCGGAGACGACGACGAGACCGAGCTGACCGAGGCGCAGGTCCTCGAGGGGCTCAAGATGTACGACGCGGCCGTCCGGATGGCCGCGGAGTTCGGTTGCGCCGCCATCGGGATCCAGTACCAACAAGGGCTGAAGGACGTCTGCGTCGCGTCCGATCTGGCCGAGGGTCTGCTGAACAACCCAGACCGGCCTCCGGTCCGCGAGTCCGGCGGCGCGATTCTCTTCGAGGGATCGGCCGTTCCCCACTTCAACGAGGTCGACGAGTGCGCCGGATTGGACGCGCTGCTGACCAACCGGGTCTGGCGCGGTCTGGGCATCGACCCGTCGACCACGCTCCACGACGTCCGCTGGGGCGCTGCGGCGCAGGAGCGCGGCGTCGACGAGTTCGTCTGGGTCTTCGAGATCTCCGGCGCCGCGCCCGCCAGCCACTTCATCGGCGGCTATGCGGGCGCGGTGGGCGAGCGGCAGCCGCCGATGTACTTTCCGAGGGGGGGATCGACGCTCAAGGGCGTGAGCAAGCCCGGCGAGATCGTGTGGAGCCGCGTCTACATCGACGGCGACGCCCTCCACATGGACGTCGGCCGCGGCGGCGTGGTGCGCCTGTCGGATGAAGAGACGCGGCGGCGCTGGGACGCGACGACGCCGCAATGGCCGATCATGCACGCGGTGCTCTACGGGATCACGCGCGACCAGATGATGGCCAAGCACATGGCCAACCACATTCAGGTCGCCTACGCGCCCGACGCGGCGACGGCCACCCGAGCGCTCGTGCGGAAGGCCTCTATGGCGCGCGCCCTCGGCCTGGCCGTGAACCTCTGCGGCGATCCGGCGGACTCCCTCGACGCGCATCAGGCCCCCGCATTCCGCGCGTGAGTGAGCCGCCTGAGGAGCCCTGCGCGCTCGGTCTGGATTTCGGGACCGCCTCGGTTCGCGCACTCGTGGTCGACACGAAGACCGGTCGCGAGCGCGGATCGGCGGTCGCCGAGTACCGCCACGGCGTGATCGAGACGGCGTTGCCGGGTTCCTTCGTGTCGCTGCCGAGCGACTGGGCCCTGCAGCATCCCTCCGACTACCTCGAGGCGCTCGGGCGAGCCGTCCCCGCGGCTCTCGATGCCGCCCGCGTCGAAGCGGGCTCGGTCATCGGCGTGGGCATCGACTTCACGGCGTGCACGATCCTGCCCGTCGACGAGTCTTGCCGCCCGCTCTGCCTCGCCTCGAAGTTTTCCACACGGCCGCACGCCTGGGTCAAGCTGTGGAAGCACCACGCCTCTCAGCCTCAGGCCGATCGGATCAACGCCGTCGCCGCCGAGCGCGGAGAAGCCTTTCTCACGGACTATGGCGGCAAGACCTCCTCTGAGTGGCTGTGCGCCAAGGCGCTGCAGGTCCTCGAAGACGATCCGGAGGTCTACGCCGCGACCCGCTCGTTCGTGGAGGCCGGCGACTGGATCGTGCAGGAGCTGACGGGCGTTTCCGTGCGCAACTCCTGCGGCGCGGGCTACAAGGGCTTCTGGAGCGCGGAGCGCGGATTCCCGTCGCCGGAGTTCTTCGCGGCCGTGCACCCCGGCCTGCGCGATCTCGGCGAGAAGCTGGGCGGCGAGGTGACGGCGCCGGGACGCGCCGTCGGCGGCCTGAGGAAAGAGACGGCGCATCGTCTGGGGCTGGCGCCGGGGACGCCGGTCGCCTCCGCGATCATCGATGCCCACGCCGCCGTTTTCGGATCGACGGTGGTCGAGCCGGGACGCATGGTGATGGTCCTCGGCACCTCGACCTGCCACATGCTCCTCGCCGACAGGCACGCGCCGGTGGAGGGCATTGCGGGCGTCGTCCGAGACGGAATCGTCGAGGGCTTCTACGGCTACGAGGCCGGGCAGCCGGCGGTCGGCGATCTGTTCGGATGGTTCGCGAGGCTTCTCGCCGGCGGCGGCGAGCGAGACCCAGCGGAGCGGTTCGCGTGGCTGGAGCAGGACGCGGCGGGGGCGCCCCCCGGAGCGCGCGGCCTGATCGCTCTCGACTGGTGGAACGGGAATCGTTCCGTTCTCGTCGACGCCGACCTCTCCGGCTTGATCGTGGGCCTGACGCTCTCGACGACGGCGCCCGAGATCTATCGCTGCCTCATCGAGGCGACCGCGTTCGGGACGCGACGGATCCTCGACGCCTTCGAGCGGCGAGAGATTCCGGTGACGGAGCTGATCGCCGTCGGGGGGCTCGCCGAACGCAGTCCGCTCCTGCTGCAGATCTATGCCGACGTGACGGGGCGGCCGATCGCGCGCGCCTCGTCCGCCAGCGCGTCGGCGCTCGGAGCCGCGATGTTGGGGGCCGTCGCCGCCGGCCCGGAGCACGGAGGCCACCCTTCACTGGGAGCGGCGGCGGGCGCCATGGCCCGGCTTCGAGACGACCGAGTGGAGCCTGATCCCGTCGCCGCGGAATGCTACGACGCGCTCTACGCCGACTGGCTTTCCTTGCACGATCATTTCGGCCGAGGCGGCAGCGACGTGATGCGACGCCTCCGACGGGCGCGAGGATGACCGATATGCCGCTGATCGAGGCGCGCGGGATCTCCATGGAGTTCCCCGGGGTTCGCGCGCTCGACGGCGTCGACTTCGACGTCCGTCCCGGAGAGGTGCACGCGCTGATCGGAGAGAACGGCGCCGGAAAGTCCACTCTGGTCCGAATCCTCGCGGGCGAGCTCGCCGGCTACGTCGGAGAGCTGCGCCTCGACGGAATCCTCCGCCGGCTTGCGACGCCGGGTGAGGCGATCGAGGCGGGAATCGCCGTGATTCCCCAGGAGCTCCAGCTCGTTTCGACGCTGACGGCGGCTGAGAACATCTTCCTCGGCCGGGAAGAGAGGACGCCCCTGGGCCTGATCGATTTCGGAGCGCTCGAACGACGGGCGGAGCGCGAGCTGTCCGCTCTGGGCGTCACGCACGTGTCACCGGACGAGACGCTGGAGCATCTGGAGGCGGCTCGCCGCCAGCTCGTCGCGATCGCGCGAGCCCTGTCGCTCCGCGCACGGCTCATCATCATGGACGAGCCGACCGCCTCGCTGGGCGCGGCCGAGGCGCAGCGCCTGGAGGAGCTGGTGGCGAGGCTCTCTTCGCGGGGCGTCGGCGTCGTCTACATCTCCCACAAGCTGGACGAGGTGCGCCGGCTCGCCCACCGAGTCACCGTCCTGCGGGACGGGCGGCAAATCGTCACGCGCGACGCCGCCGGCCTCGAGGAGGCGGAGATGGTCCGGCTGATGGTCGGCCGGCGCATCGAGCGCGTTCCACTCGAGCCGCCCGCGCCGGACGCCCCAGTCCTGCTCGACGTCGACGGGCTCTCGGTCGCCGATCCGGAGCGACCGGGGGGCTTTCGCGTACGCGGCGTCTCTTTTTCGTTGCGCCGAGGAGAGATCGTCGGCCTGGCCGGGCTCGTGGGGGCCGGCCGCACCGACTTGCTGCTCGCTCTCTGCGGCGCCGTCGACCGGCCGACGTTCGGAGGCATCCGGGTCGCGGGCCGCCCGGTGGCGCCTTCGAGCCCGCATCGAGCGCGCGACGCGGGTCTCGTGCTTCTACCCGAAGAGCGCAAGGAGCAGGCGATCTTTGCGAACTTGTCCATCGCGAGCAACGTCACGGTCGGCGCACTCGAGCGGGTCAGCCGGCTCGGTTGGATCGAGGCTTCGCGCGAGCGCGAGGAGGCGTCGCGCTGGATGCGCGAGACCGGCGTGCGGACCCCCTCCGCCTCATCCCTCATCGCGACGCTGTCCGGTGGCAATCAGCAGAAGGCGGTGCTCGCGCGCTGTCTCTTCGCCTCTCCGACGGTTCTGCTGCTGGACGAGCCGACGCGAGGCATCGATCTCGCGGCGAAGTCCGAGATCTACGCGCTGCTTCGCCGGCTCGCGCGCGAGGGATTCGGGATCGTTCTCTGTTCCTCGGAGATGTCCGAAGTCCTGACGCAGTGCCATCGCGTCCTCGTCTTTCGCGGAGGGCGGATCGCGGCCGAGCTCGGACACGAGGAGGCGACGGAGGAGCTCGTGCTCGCGGCCGCCGCGGGCGGAGCGGAGGGACGCCCCGCCGGAGGGGAGGGCGAGCCGGCGCCGCCGGCGGGAGCTCCTCCCGCCAGCCGGCCGCCGGGCTCTCCAGGCGCCTACCGCCCGCGCGTGAGCCGCCTCGCCCGCTCGATCGGCCTTCTGGCGGTCTTCCTCGCGGCCGTCCTCTTCTCTCCGATGCGCCGCGGTCGGCCCGTCTTCCTCGATCCGGGGAACCTGAGCGACATCCTGCGGCAGGTCTCCGAGAAGGGGATCCTCGCCGTTGGCATGACGGCCGTCATCGTGTCGGGGGGCATCGACCTGTCAGTCGGTTCGGTACTGGCGCTGTCCGCCACACTGACCGCGTGGCTCCTAATGCACGCCGGCCTCGGCCTCCTTGCGACCTCGCTCGCGGTGCTCGCCGCGGGAGCGCTCTGCGGCGCGGTCAACGGAATCGTCGTCGCGCGCTGGCGTCTGCAACCCTTCATCGCCACGCTGGCGACGATGAGCGCGGCGCGCGGCGTCGCGCGGTACATCAGCGGCGGCGCGGCCATTCCCCTGGGCTTCGGCCCTCAGGGCGCGCCCGATTCGGTTCGCGCGATCGCGGGCGTGCTCCTGCCGTACGTCCCGGTTCCGGCGCTCTTCTTCGTCGCCTCGGCTGCCGCGATGCAGCTGCTCCTGGCCCGCACCCGAAGCGGACGCTATCTCTACGCGATCGGCGACAACGAGACGGCGGCGCGACTCTCCGGCGTGCCCGTGCGGTGGCACAAGGCCTCGGTCTACGTTCTCTCGGGAGTGCTTGCCGCGCTCGCCGGGATCATCCACTGCGCGCAGCTCGAGCAGGGCAACCCGAACGACGGTGTCGCGTACGAGCTCGACGCCATCGCGGCCGTCGTGATCGGAGGCACGCGGCTCTCCGGCGGATTCGGAACGGTCGGAGGCACGCTCGTCGGGGTCTTGATCATCGGTGTCATCAACAACATCATGGGGTTGAACAATGTCGATGCGAACCTGCAGCTCATCCTCAAGGGCGTCATCATCCTCGCCGCCGTCTGGCTCCAGCGGCGCCGCTGAGAGGCGACCGCTCACTCTGGCGCTCCTCTTCGCCGCGACGCTGCTCGCCGGCGGCTGCGGGCGAAGCCGGCAGTCGAAGTACCTCGTCGGCTTCTCCCAGTGCAACCTCGGGGAACCCTGGCGCGTCGCGATGAACGCCGAGGTCGCCGCGCGCGCCCGGGACTTCCCGCAGATCCAGATCGCCTACTCGGACGCGCAGCAGGACAACGCGAAGCAGGTCGCCGACGTCGAGAGCTTCGTGCGCCAGAGGATCGACCTTCTCATGATCTCGCCGAACGAGGCGAAGCCGCTGACCCCGATCGTCCGCCGCGTCTTCGAGCAGGGAATTCCGGTGGTCGTGCTGGACCGGGCGATCGAGGGGGAGACCTACACCGTCTTCATCGGCGCCGACAACCGCGAGATCGGGCGCGCCGCCGGAGAGCTGATCGCGCGGCTCTTGAACGGGAAGGGCTCGATCGTCGAGATCAAGGGGCTCCCCGGCTCACCTCCCGCCCACGACCGGAGCGCGGGGATGCGGGAGGTCCTCGCGAAGTCTCCCGGCATCGTCATCGTGCACGACCCGGTTGCCAACTGGCTGCGCGAGGAGGCCATGGCGCAGATGGAATCGGCGCTCGCCGCGCACGAGCGCATCGACCTGGTCTACGCGCACAACGACCCGATGGCGATGGGCGCCTATCTCGCGGCCAAGGCGAAGGGGCGGGAGAAGGAGATGAAGTTCATCGGTATCGATGGGCTACCGGGCTTGGACGGCGGACGGCAGATGGTCGCCGACGGGAAGCTCGCCGCCACGTTCGTCTACCCGACCGGCGGCCGCGAGGCGGTCGAGATTGCCGGGAGGATTCTCTCGGGAGAAAAGGTGCCGCACCGCGTCGTCCTGCCGACCCGGATGATCACGAAGGAGAACGCGCAGGTCTCGGCCGAGCCGCGGCCGGTCACGCCTCGTCCTTCGTGAGCGCGGGCGAGTTCTAGCGCCTGGCTGGATCATCCGCGCGGCGCGAGACCTAGGTCGCGTAGACGAGCGTCGCCGGTGAGGGCGTCGTCTGGAACTCGACCCGCTCGAAGCCGGCCTCCCGGAGCCACGCGTCGTAGTCCGCCCGCCTCCACGTCGCGCCGTCTTTGGTCCGCAGCAACATCTCGCTGCGAAAGATCAGCGGAAACGGCGGGCCCGACCGGTCGTCGTCGACGACGAAGTCCGAGATCAGCAGCGTTCCGCCGGGCTTCAACGCCTTGCGGAACTTCCGAAACATCGCGACGTTCTCCTCGGGGGACTCCTGGTGCGCGATGTGCGAATACACGGCGATGTCGTATTCGGCGGTTCCGAGCTCGACCGTGTGGAAGTCCCCGTCGATCGTTCGAAATCGGTCCGCGACGCCGCGGCGGCCCACGAATTCGCGGGCGATGCGGTTCACGTTGCCCCAGTCCACCTGGGTCGCTCGCGCACGCGGGTTCATCCCGAGCCAGACGGCGGAATAGACCCCCGACCCGCCGCCCACGTCGAGGATCGAGACGGGGCGGCCGTCCGAGAGTCTCAGCCGCTCGGCCGCCGTTTGAACCACCGGCATCGAGAGGACGGCGATCGCCGGGACGAGCTCCTCCCAGAAAGGGTTCTCCGGAAGGTCCGCCGTCTCCGAAGTGGTCGGCTTGCCCGTGCG
>Ga0207684_10004999_pt1 | contig 12353 bp, 11 predicted proteins | sample KBSK5501metaG_FD_184342 | JGI IMG/M metagenome (GOLD analysis project Ga0207684, IMG submission 184342) | Corn, switchgrass and miscanthus rhizosphere microbial communities from Kellogg Biological Station, Michigan, USA - KBS K5-50-1 metaG... | ecosystem: Host-associated > Plants > Roots >... | reverse complement strand
TCACAGGATGAAATTGGCTGACGTGGGCTGTATCGTGGACGAAATGGTATCTGGGGTAATGAGAACAAATTGATGGGCGTAAAGATTCGAAAGCGTGGCGGCAAGTGGTACGTGTTCGTGAACTATCACGGACGCCGCAAGGCAAAGTGCGTCGGCATTAGTCGGCAACTGGCGGAACAGGTCAAACGTCAACTAGAGGCAAAGCTCGCCCTGGGTGATCTCGGGTTTCTCGCCGAGGACGGTAAGCAGGTCCCGACGTTCGACGAATACTCACAACAATGGCTCAAGAGATATGCTGAGCTGGAGTGTAAGCCTTCGACGGTGCGAAGCTACGAGCAGCTGCTACGAGTTCACGTTAGGCCAACGTTCGGGCCTAAGCCTTTGAACGCGATCACACGAGATGAGATTAAACAATTCTTGGCCGAGCTTTCGGCCAGTTCTCGCGTGGTGAATGAGATTTCCGCTCCCAAATTCTCCAGGAACACCCTGCGCCTCATCGTCTGTGCGTTGCGTACTGTGTTGAACGCTGCGGTTGAGGATGGCTTGATCGAGAGTAATCCAGCCTCGAAAGTGGGCAGGTTCGCCAAAACTGAAAAACCTGCTCGCCAAGCGAGCGCGATGACCCGCGAGGAAGCCGAGCGCTTCTTGAGCGCAGTGACGGAAGTATCCCCCGAGTGGCAACCATTCTTCCTTACTGCACTTCGTTCCGGGCTACGCAAGGGGGAGCTGATTGCGTTGAAATGGGGCGACCTGCAATTCGGTGACAGTGCCGAAGATCCGCATCGCTACATTTGGTCCAGCGGAATTATTCACATGGACGCTTTACGAGCCCGAAGACTGGCACGGTCATCAAACCCGACAACATCGTACCCCGCTACATGGAACCCGCTTTGGAAAGAGCTGGCCTGCGGCGCTTCCGCTTCCATGATCTTCGGCACACGTTCGGCAGTCTGCTCATCCAAGACGGCGCATCCCTCGCCTATGTCAAAGACCAGATGGGCCACAGCTCAATTCAGATCACCGTGGACACCTACGGGCACCTGATTCCGGGAGCGGACATCGCATGGGTGGACCGGCTGGATTCGAAAACAACTCCGCAACAAAATGCAACCCAGGCGCAACAAGCAGATAGTGACTCACAGCTGGAAAACGTGGAAGTCGCTGAAAGGACTTGGCTGCCCCCCAGGGATTCGAACCCCGATATGCTGATCCAGAGTCAGCTGTCCTACCATTGAACGAGGGGGCAGTGAGCGGTAAACAACAGCGTTTCCGCCGCTTCGATTTTATGGGCTGCATTGGTTGTGGTCAACACGGTCTCCATCCGCGCTAAAATCTCTAATGACAGCATGGGTAAGGAGCACAAATGGTGACCGCCATTGGCAATGCCGGCACGATGACCAGCGAGTACAGCGAGATCGCCCGGCGTCCGCTCGAAGCCAATCTTTGCGCCCTGGTGGTGATTGACATCCAGGAAAAGCTTCTGCCGCCCATTTTTCAGAAAGAACAGCTCATTAAGAACTCGCAATTGTTAATCAGGTTAGCCGGCGTTCTCAGGATGCCGGTTCTAATAAGTACCCAGTACGCAAAAGGACTGGGCGGCACCGTTCCTGAGATCGCTTCCCTGCTACCAGAAACCGAGGCCATCGATAAGCAGATGTTTTCCTGCTTTGGCAGCGATGTGTTCTGTTCTCTGTTGAAACGTCTTCCCGGTGCCCGCAACACTCTTTTGCTATGCGGAATGGAAAGTCATATCTGCGTAATGCAAACCGCGCTTGGGGCCTTGCGGGATGGCTATCTCGTCCACGTCGCTTCCGACGCGGTCAGCTCGCGCACCAAGTGGAACTGGAAAATTGGGCTGGAGCGCATGCGTTCCGCCGGGGCCATCATTTCTTCTACCGAGATGATGATTTACGAATTGCTGCGATCCTCCGGGGCGCCGGAGTTCAAGGAAATGCTCAAACACCTCAAGTAAACCTTGAGGGGCGTAAATGGTTGTCCTGTAAGAGCAACCATCAGTAACGACTTGGCATCTCCCGAAGTAATGTGGAACTCACAACTTGGTCCTTTACGCGGGGTTAGAATAGGCAGGACGAGCAAAAAGAAGCACATAGCAGTAGAACGACAAGTAAAGCATCAACCGGGTCACCCGCGCCATCCCTCAGACGTGAGGACCCCTGAGAGAAGTGGTTGGGAGCCAGATGGGCTCCCCAAGGAGATACGCCATGAAACTTCTCAGGCGCGTGATGTTCGCATTCCTCGTGCTGTTTCTCACGACAAGTCTAGTCTCGGCGGACGATGATCCTCCCGGCCGCGTAGCCCGTCTTCAATACATCGCCGGCTCGGTTTCCATCCAGCCGCGCGGAACAGAAGATTGGGTTGCCGGATCGGTGAACCGTCCCCTTACCACCTCCGACAACATTTGGGCGGATAAAGACTCGCGTGCGGAGCTCAACGTTGGCACTGGAGTTCTGCGAGTGAATGGCGAGACCAGCCTCAGCCTCACCAATATCAGTGACAACACTGTCCAGGTGCAATTGCACCAGGGAACGCTGAATTTGCGCGTTCGCAAGTTGTACCGCGGTGAGATCTACGAGGTGGACACTCCCAACATTGCATTCACAGTCCAGAAGTCAGGCGAGTATCGCTTCGACGTCGGTTCCAGCGGTGAGGTCACCCTGGTGACGGTCCGAAAAGGTGAAGGTGATGCTACCGGCGACGGACCCGCAGTTCGCGTTCGCTCCAATGAGCGCGCCCGATTCAGCGGCGGTACTTCGCTGGCGCATGAGATTTATGAAGCACCCGGGCTCGATGGTTTCGACGATTGGTGCCGGGTGCGCGATCGCCGTGAAGGCGGGTACTATTCCGCTCGTTATGTTTCTCCTGGCGTAATTGGATATGAAGACCTTGATGAGTACGGTTCGTGGCGAGTAGTTCCAACCTACGGTGCAGTGTGGGTTCCAGCGTCGATTGGTCCGGGATGGGCGCCCTATCGGTACGGCCACTGGGTATGGATCAGCCCCTGGGGTTGGACTTGGGTGGATGATGCCGCTTGGGGATTCGCGCCGTTTCACTATGGTCGCTGGGTGTATGCCGGATATTGGGCGTGGTCGCCTGGCCCGGTTTACGTTCGTCCAATCTATGCTCCTGCTCTGGTCGCCTGGTTTGGCGGCGCACGCTGGGGAGTTGGACTCTCATTCGGTAATGGCTACGGTTGGTGTCCGCTAGGTTACGGAGAACCGTTCATCCCGTGGTATGGCGGAAGCCGTAACTATTTCCGCAATGTGAACATCACCAACACACGCATCACGAACATCACGAACATTACTAACAACTATTACGACACTAATTATCACAAAGGCGGTGGCCCACGCCGAGAGACGCCATACCCATTGGCCAATCTCAAAGCCCCGGGCGCTGTGACTGCAGTTCCGCAGCACACCATCGTAAATTCCTTGCCTGTGGCTCGCGAGGCTGTGCCACTCTCAGAAAAGGATGCGCGCAGATTAGCGGACGATCGACTGGGATCGAAGGTGGATATCCGTGCTACTCGGGCGAGCATGTTGGGTGCGATTGCCGGCAGACCAACGGTAACGCCACCTGAGAAAACCTTCACGCGACCGGTGGTCTCCAAAATCGCGCCGCCCGCTCCGCCAGTCCGAATGCAGAAAGAAGAAGTAGCGGAGTTGGATAAAGCAGATCGCCCGATGGCGGCGCCGAAGTTGGAAAAATCCGCTCCGGTCGCTGCGCCAACGTCGGGACGTTACATACCGAGGCCTCCGTTAAGAGAAGACAGAGGCGACAATCCCAAGACGACCGGGGCAGCAATTACGACACGTGGCGTTCCCAAGCCTCCCAGCGCGACTGGTGCTCCGGAAATCCGCGAGTCGCATTCAGGAGCTATCCATTCCGTACCGCGTCCTCCAGAAAACAGCCGTTCAGAGGGCGAGGGCCGGATCGGTATGCCAAATTCCCGAATCTCGCGCACGGACACATCTGACCTCGCAGGACGGGGAACTTCGGCGGCGCCTGCCATGCGACCGGTACCGCGTCCACCGACTAGCGAAAACCGTCGGGATATTTCTGGGGACTCGGACCGATCGCCCTCAGGCTCACCGGCGATGCGGCCTGTCCCGCGTGCACCGGCTAATGACAACCGTCCCATGTCGCCGAACACGGATATGAATCGCGGATCACGTCCGTCGGGCATCTCAGTGCGAGGTGCAAGTCCCGATTTCTCGCGACCGTCCGGTCCAGTCGCACCTTCACATTCGGATCAGGTCGGCCCGCGTTCGGCACCGCGGGAGAGCGCGCCGTCTCAGAGTGGAGGTTCTCCACGAAGTTATGGCGGGCCTTCGCAATCCAGTGCTCCAGCGCCCAGCGCGCCGGGTCCGAGCCGTGGCGCTTCCCAAGGTAGCCCAAGCCACGGCTCAGCAACTCCGCATAGTGATCCGGCTCCCAAAGGCGGGCGCGACAACTAGTCACGAATGAAACTGAAAACGCCGCCTTACGGGGCGGCGTTTTTTTTTGCTGACCGATGATCTCGTCACTCCTTCTGCTTCACGCGCACTACCGTGATCTTCCCAAATCCTTCTTCAAATGTTGGCGGACGCAGCTTCGTCGCCATGCGCCGCATGACATCTTCCGCAACCACCCGCTCCCGCCGCTGATTGCGTTCCAGGCAGACTTCCACGGGCACGTCAAAGAACACCGCATGCACTTCATATCCGTAATCCTTGGCCAGTTTGATCCAGCTATGGCGCTCGTGTGGAGTGAGGTTGGTTGCATCCACATAGTTGGTGGGACGGCGCGCGATCAGCCGCGCTTTCAGCATGGAACGGAGGTTGGAAAAAACCAGATCCTGAAATCGCTGCTCCGTAGCATCGTCAAACAACAGTGCTCGCAGCAAATCGCTGGAAAGCGGCGTGATGTTATGCCGCTTGAACCACGAACTCTTTCCCGAGCCCGGTAGTCCGATGGCTAAAATTACAACTCCCTTCGGACGCGCACCAGCAGCAGGCGATGTCCCAGTTGCTCTCGGTGCCTGTGGGGCACTAATTGCTTCAGGGGCATTCTCTTTTGAAGGAGAGGCGGTTGCAGTTTGTGCTGAAGCTGTAACAGGCCGCGCTCCACTACCGCCCCGCCGCCCCCGACCACCTCGGCCTCTCCTGCGTCTTCGACGACGGTTCGCGTCCGCTGCAGGCGACTCCGATTGAACGGGCTGTGATTCTCGCCCACCTCGCAGCCCTTCCATTTGCGGTTCCGGCAGAGACGATTCGGCCGATGGCGATTCAGGCTCTTGCGCTTCTCGCGAAGGTGAAGACGCGGGAACATCGGCATCGAAATACGCCGGCTGCAATGGAGCTTGAGCAGATTCGACTTTGCCTTTTTCCGGAGGTTTGCCGCGGCGCTTCATGCGCTCGCGCATCCATTTGCGCATGTCTGGCTTGTAACACAGTCAACGCCCTAGGAGCAACGCTACGTACCAAACCAGACAGCCAAAGACTGGCTGTGGCCACGGAGAACTGGCAACTCAGAACTGATAACTGACAAATTAGTTAATCAAACCACCACAATTACGCGCCCAAACAAATGGGGGAACTAAACCTCTCGCCAAGCCCAGCTACTCGAGCCTCAGTCCCCCAGCCACGCTCCCAAGCCGCGCAAAGAATCCACATAATCACAAATAATCTTAGTCGCTCCCACGATAGGCACCGCCAATATCAATCCCATGGCTCCCCAAATCCACGCCCAAAATAAAAGCGCCAAGGTCACGGCCAGCGGATTCAAGCGCAAACGCTTGCCGACAATTTTTGGATACAAAACATTCATAGTCAAAACATGCAAACCCACGACGGTCACAAAAATGACGACCACGCTAGTTGTGTTCAGGCCCCCAACCGCTCCCGTTAAAGGCGGTAATAACGCAAGAAACACTCCCAGATATGGCACCAGGCTAACAAAGCCGCTGATTACGCCGATAAAATAAAAATAAGGAATGCCCAGCCACCAGAACACCAGGCTGCTGAGGGCCGCGTTCAACAGGCCCACCACAGCGTTCGCCACAATAAAACTGCGGATCATGCTGGATATCTTCCCCACCGTTCGATGAGCCTTGACGCGATGCTCTGGCATGAACAGGCGAACTGTGGCATCCAGCGCGTGGTCCTTCCACGTAAGCATGAAAAAAACCAGAAATGGGATGAAACCAATCGCCAGGAAAACTTCGCTTCCTTTCGACACCACACGAGACAGCGCGGGCGCCTCCTGGACTTCGACTGGTACTGCCTTGGGCCCGTCTTTTGGCGCCGCGATTACGGACCGAGTGCTGTCTTCGATCTTTTTTGTCTCGGTCCTCACCTTGGCCAAAGTACTGCGGATTTTGCCGGAATACTTGGGTAAGTCGGTGGCGAAGTCTACCGCGCGCTGGTAGAAGAAATAGCTTAGCGCCACCGCTAGTGCGAGCGTCAACAGCACAGCTATCAGGGCTCCGGCGGGCCGGGGAAGCCGCAACCGCCTCAGCCCGCTCACCAGCGGTTCCAGAATAAATGCCAGCAACAAGGCGGTGAGAGTAGTGACCATCACTAGCTTTAGCAGGTAGATCAATCCCACTACCGCAATCACCGCCACCACGATCTGCGCAACTGATCCTGCCTTGATCGACGCGTGCAGAACCTCCGCTTCCTCCTCGCTCGCCGGCACGATCGCAGGTTGTGCAGCGTCCGATGGCGAACTGGAGATTGGATATACCTCGGGCTTATGCTGGTCAGGTTGACCAGTTGAGGAGAAGTCGACCGGACTGGGTTCGGCACGCATAGCTTGACTTGCGCTTTATGAGTGCGCGATTGCCAGAACCGTTGCCTTGAACAAGGCCTTTTGTGGATGACGAGTAAAATACCCTATGAGCAACCCCATCCCGCCCGAAATCCATGGCCAGAAATACATTTGTCTCACCACCTTCCGTAAGAGTGGCCAAGGCGTATCGACTCCAGTCTGGTTCGGCGAGGACAACGGCAAACTTTACATTATGACGCGCAGCGACTCGGGTAAATACAAACGCATCCGCAACAATCCCCGGGTTCAAATTGCGCCTTGCACTATGCGCGGAAAAATCAAGGGACCGCAATTCCCTGCCACGGCTCGCATCCTTCCTCCAGAAGAATGGGCGCATGCAAAGCAGACCATTCACCGGAAGTATTGGTTGGCGCGAGTCCCATTCTTGTGGAGCAAGAATAATGTGTATTTAGAAATTGTTGTGCGGGACAATCAGACTTCTTGAGCCGCCAAGCACTGAAACTAGCACACTAAGCACCAGTTCGTTTCACTAGCTGGCGCAGTCTATTTTCGCCCCGGTGCACATAGCGGCCGATTGCATTGGATGTCCAGAAAATATCCCCGGCGGTGAGAGAACCTACAAGCTTTTTATTTCCGACGGCAGCCAGCCCCATCGAAGCCATACAACCGCATCGCGAGCAGTCAGGATCACCGCCAAACTGGCAGGGTTCCACACGCGTGGTGAAATCCGCTGAGAGCGTGCGCGTTGTTTGGGCGAAGATGCAGCGGTCAGGCGACAGCGGAGGAGATAGAAATTCCTTGATCATCCCCTCGGGCATGTCGAGCTTGGTTTCATCGTGCCGGAGTTGCAGCAGGGTTTGCACCACGCTCTTCCGCTCATCGGCGTTGAGGCATTCGACGTTGGCGGCGCCACGCTGGGGTGTGAAGATGCTCATCCAGATTTTCTCGACCGCCGGATTCGCCGACCAGAAAGCGACGAACTCGGGAATGTAGCCGCTACGCTTCACCATCGCGCTGGTGATGGTGCAGTGGACCGCAATGTGATGACCCTCGATATTGCGGAGGACTCGATCGTACGTGGCTGGCTTGCGGCGCGCGTCGTGTTCCGGTTGCAGGCCGTCGATCGAGACCGACAACCGCAGATTCGGCAACGCGGCCCACGACAATGGGATCGGACGGAACGCGCTGGTGACAACCTGTACGTGGGCACGCTTGACCAATTGCGGCAGAAGAATTTCGAGTTCCCGATAACGGACTAGCGGGTCGCCTCCAACGATCGACAGATGGAGAGGTTTATAGCGATCCATCACATCGAGAACGCGCGCGATTAATTCCTGTCCTTTGAAATCGGACAGGCTGCGCAAGTTCGTGGTCCCCAGATGCGCGTCTTCGTACGCATAACAGCCAGGACAACGTAGCGGGCATTCTTTGGTGATTTCAATAGAAAGCGACGGGACTCGCCCTCGTAAGGTGCGGCCCCAAGTTTGCAAAACTGGCTTGACCCGAAGCAAACTCATAACTGTTTGTTAGATGCTCCGCACGAGAGAACGCCGCCTTATAATCTGAAGAGCTCATTTCACTCTTCACTTCTTCTTTGTGACTTCTTCCTTCTGCCTTGCTTTTCCCCACATTTGCCGCTTCCTCCATCCCCTGTTACCATTTTCATTCCGCTGATCCTTAGCTCTGAATCTTTTCCAAGCTTCTTTTCATCTTTCTTTCGGAGGCGACATGGCAGTAAAAGTAGGTATCAATGGGTTCGGACGTATCGGGCGCAACGTGTTGCGCGCTTCTCTCAACGATCCCAATCTGGAGTTCGTGGCAGTCAACGACCTTACCGATCCCAAGACCCTAGCTCATCTTCTTAAATATGACTCGATCCTCGGTAACCTAAAGCACAAGATTTCCGCCACCGCCGACAGTATCAAGGTCGAAGACCGCACCATCCGGGTATTTGCTGAAAAAGATCCGGCCAAACTGCCCTGGGAGTCGGTTGGCGCGCAGGTAGTGATCGAATCCACGGGACGCTTCACCGACGCCACTGACGCCAAAAAGCATCTGCGCGGACCGGTAAAAAAGGTCATCATCTCCGCTCCCGCGAAAAATGAAGACTTCACCGTGGTGCTGGGAGTGAATCACCAGGCCTACGACCCGGCCAAGCATCACATTATTTCCAACGCCTCCTGCACCACCAACTGTCTCGCCCCGATCGCGAAAGTGGTGAATGACGAGTTCAAGATTGTCAGCGGAACCATGACTACTATCCATTCCTACACCAACGATCAAGTGATCCTGGACTTCCCGCACAAGGATCTGCGCCGCGCCCGGGCCGCGGCCGTTTCCATGATTCCGACCTCCACCGGCGCAGCCAAGGCGCTGCATCTAGTCATTCCTGAGCTTAAAGGCAAGCTTGATGGTTTCTCGATGCGTGTGCCCACTCCCAATGTTTCGGTCGTGGACATGGTCACATTTGTGGAGAAGAAAACTTCTGCCGAGGAAGTGAATGCCGTCATGAAGAAGGCTTCCGAAAGCGGACCGCTGAAGGGATACCTGGGCTACGAAACAGAGGAACTGGTCTCGGTGGATTACCGTGGCGATGCCCGTTCTTCCATCGTTGACGGCCCCATGACCAGGGTAGTCGCCGGCAATTGCGTCAAAGTAATCTCGTGGTATGACAATGAATGGGGATATTCTTGCCGTGTCCGCGACCTGATCAATTACATCGCCAGCAAAGGACTCTAAGATTGTGTGGCGCGGGCGCCCCGCCCGCGTACCCTGATGAATAAACTTTCCATCCGCGATCTCGAGCTCAACGATCACCGCGTCTTCATACGCGTGGATTTTAATGTCCCGCTCGAGGGTGGACGGGTAATGGACGATACCCGTATCCGCGAGACTTTGCCGACGATCGAATACGCGTTACGTCACGGGGCGCGCGTGATCCTCGCTTCCCATCTCGGCCGTCCCAAGGGCAATCCCGATCCCGGCTTGAGCCTGAAGCCCGTGGCTGAGCGTTTACGCATGCTGCTGGATAAGCAATTGGCCCTCGGCGAAAACGTGGGATTCTGTCCCGACTGTGTAGGACCCGAAGCCGAAGAAATGGCTGGCAAGCTGGAAAAAGGCCAGACCCTGCTACTGGAAAATCTCCGCTTTCATCCTGAGGAAGAAGCTAACGATGAGAAGTTCTCGAAACAACTTGCCAAACTCGCTGACTACTATGTGAATGACGCATTCGGCGCCGCGCATCGCGCCCACGCCTCCACGGTCGGTATCACTAGGTTTGTTCAGAAAGCCGCTGCCGGCTTACTGATGGAAAAAGAACTCGAGTATCTTGGCAAAGCCTTGCACCATCCTGAGCATCCTTTCGTCGCAATCTTGGGTGGCGCTAAGGTCGGTGACAAAATCGGCGTCATCCGAAATCTGATGAATAAGGTCGACGTCCTCATCATCGGCGGAGGCATGGCCTACACGTTCCTCAAAGCGCATGGCGAGCAGGTTGGAAAATCACTGGTCGAAGAAGATAAGGTCGAACTCGCTCGCCAGCTCTTGCAGGAGAGTAAAAACCACAGGCTCAAATTCCTGCTACCGGTAGATCACGTGGTAGCCGAAAAAATCGACGCCAACGCTAAGCCGCAGATCATCAGTAGTGGTCAGCCCATCCCTTCCAACATGATGGCGCTTGATATCGGCCCACGCACCATCGAAGCCTTCGCCGAGGAAATTTCTCGCGCCCGCACCATCATCTGGAATGGTCCCATGGGAGTGTTCGAGGTTGCACCCTTGGCCAAGGGAACTTTCAAAATCGCCGAGGCGATCGCAGAAAATCCCGGTGCGACTTCCATCGTAGGCGGCGGTGACACAGTTTCTGCCGTACACGCTGCTGGCGTGGCCGACGAGATCACACATATTTCCACCGGTGGAGGCGCATCCCTGGAATTTCTGGAAGGCAAGAAGTTGCCCGGCGTCGAAGCTCTCACTCCAAAGCGCTAGTCTTCTCCCGTCTATTCGTGAAAGGAATCATGCGCAAGAAATTAATGGCCGCGAATTGGAAAATGTACAAGACGCCCGACCAGACGCGTGACTTTTTCCGCGACTTCCTCCCCCTGATTGCAGACCACACCCGGGATGAAATTGCAGTCTGCCCCTCTTTCGTGTGTCTGGCCGCAGCCGTGGAGGCTGCCAAAGGATCCCACGTCGCGATCGGAGGCCAGAACCTGCACTGGGAAAAAGAGGGCGCATACACTGGCGAAATTTCCGCGGGGATGCTGCTGGCCGCCGGTTGTACCCACGTAATCATCGGACACTCGGAGCGGCGCCAATATTTTGGTGAAACCGACGACACCGTGAATCGAAAGTTGAAGACTGCGTTGGAAGCTGGGCTCACTCCAATCGTCTGCGTCGGCGAAGTTCTGGAAGAACGCGAAGCCGGACTTACCGAAGATGTCCTTCGTCGCCAATGCCTGAGAGCCTTTCACGCGATTTCCGGGAAGAAAGCAGGAAAGCTGGTGATCGCCTACGAACCCGTCTGGGCCATCGGCACCGGCAAAACTGCAACTCCTCGGCTGGCTGCCGAAGCGCACGTCCTGATCCGCGGCGAGGCCGCCAAAGCCTTCGGCGACAAAATGGCCGAATCCCTCCGCATCCTGTATGGCGGATCGGTGAAACCAGAAAATGCCAAGTCCCTAATGTCCGAAGAAGAAATCGATGGCGCCCTTGTCGGCGGCTCCAGCCTTAACGCAACATCCTTCGCCGCGATCATCAAATATTAGCTTTGCTATAATTGAAATTTCGCGGAAGTGGTGGAACTGGCAGACACACCATCTTGAGGGGGTGGCGCCGAAAGGCGTGGGGGTTCAAATCCCCCCTTCCGCACCATAGTCCGAAAAGAAAATTTATGGTCATCTTAATTACGATTGTTCATATCATTGTTTGTTTCTTCATCATCATTGTGGTGCTACTGCAGAGCGGCAAAAGCGGGGACGTCGCCGCAGCTTTTGGTGGCATGGGCAGTCAGACAGCATTTGGTCCCCGGGGGGCGGCAAGCGCCCTGTCCAAAGCGACAACTTGGTCGGCGATCATTTTTATGGTCACCTCAATTACTCTTTCGATCGCGGCTTCGCGCAGAGGGGGTCCCAGTTCCGTCCTCCAGGGATTGAAACCTTCGCAGACGAAATCGCAGCCAGCTACGCCGGCACCGCAGCCTGCGCCACCTGCGCATAAATAGCAGATTTCAGATTTTAAGCCGCTGGTCTCAGGGACTTAGCTCTGAGCTATCTGTTCCCAGTTCTCGGCACAAGTTGCTAAACGCTGACTTCTTTTCACCTCGTATGATCCACGAGATCCTCCCCGTCGGGCCGCTGCAATGCAACTGCTCAGTCATTGGAGACGATGCTTCACGGGAAGCTATCGTGATTGATCCGGGGGACGACGTCGCAGAAGTCCTGGCAATTGTCCAGAAACACAGTCTCAAAGTTCAGCAGATCATTATTACTCACGCCCATATTGATCATGTGGGGGGCGCCAAGAAGCTACAGGCGGCTACCGGCGCTGCCATTCTGCTCAAC
>Ga0207684_10004996_pt1 | contig 12358 bp, 9 predicted proteins | sample KBSK5501metaG_FD_184342 | JGI IMG/M metagenome (GOLD analysis project Ga0207684, IMG submission 184342) | Corn, switchgrass and miscanthus rhizosphere microbial communities from Kellogg Biological Station, Michigan, USA - KBS K5-50-1 metaG... | ecosystem: Host-associated > Plants > Roots >... | reverse complement strand
CAGTGCCTGCCCCCAGGGGCGGCAGAGCTTCGGGTCGTCGAGACGACCAGCAAGCAGGTCGAGGCAGACGACAATGCCTTCTGATTTCGGCCGCGGTCATCAGGCTCTCACGCGAAACCGCGTCGGGCGCTTCGCCCCGTGGGAGCCGCAAGAATTACGCGCTCCACAGCATCCTCAGTTGGTCAGACCCAGGAGGTAGCCTTGCCCGCGGATCGTGTGGATCAGCGGCGGCGTTCCAGCAGGTTCGATCTTTCGGCGTAGATTACTGACGTGAACATCGATGAGGCTGGTGAGCGTATCGGGCTCTGCTTCCCATACCCGCTCAGCAAGCTGGGCGCGCCCCACGACCTGACCGGGATGACGCATCAGGACCTCAAGGATCGCGTATTCCTTGCGCGTGAGGTGGAACGTAATGCCGCCCCGTGTTACCCGGCGGCTCGCCGGGTCCAGCGTAAGATCGGCGACCGTGAGGACAACCGCGCGTGTGAGCTCGGACCGCCGAAGAAGCGCGCGGATCCGGGCCAGGAGTTCGGTGAACTCGAACGGCTTGGCGAGGTAGTCATCGGCTCCCGCGGTGAGGCCCACGACCCGGTCTTCGAGGGAGCCCCGCGCTGAGAGCATGAGGATCGGGGTTCCCACGCCGCGCTCCCTCAGGCCCCGACAGACGACGATCCCATCGTTGTCAGGCAGGAGCCGGTCCAAGACGATGACATCGTAATTGGTGACACTGGCCATCTCGTCGCCCTCGTCACCCGAGTGGGCGATGTCCACGGAAAAGCGCTCTTCTCGTAAGCCCTTGGCGAGCAGGCGAGCGGCTTTCTGATCATCCTCGATGATCAGCGCCCGCATCGTGCGGCCCTACGATACCGCCCGAGACAACCCGGCGCATTATGGAGCTTTACGGATATCACTCTAGTTTCTTCCAGCCGTGTGCGATGCCGTCGCCGACGCAGGCTTCCTGTTGCGACCACGGATTCACTGCGCTCGCGCGGCATGTCGTCGTTTGACCCGTCCGCGGGTTAAGCATCACGACGTCCCGGGCACAGCCCGTCACGACGCAGATAGCGATGAGCAGCGTAAGGTATTGCAAAGCGACTCCTCGCTTGCCCGATTGTCGGCCGTCGACGTGATTGGCTTGGCGCCCACTGTTAGCGCTCAGAGGCCGGCGCGGCCGTGGCTGCACGCTCTCGACCCGGACGATCCCACCACCCGGCACCCAGCGCCTGAAACAGCACGATCGTGTCCGACAAACGGGCCGCCTGCGCCTGCACGCGAGTCAGCAATGCCTGCCGATACGCTTGCTGAGCACTGAGCGCTGCCAGGTAGTTGACGGCTCCGAGCTGCTGCGCCGACAGGGTCAGATCCAAACTGACCTTCGTGGCCTGTTCGGCGGCGACCGCCGCCTTCAGCGCCTCGGCGTCAGCTTGCAGCGCATACAGGGCGTCGGCCACGTTCTGGAACGCCGTGATGACGGTGCTTCGGTACTGTGCCGCAGCTTGCTCGAATGCCGCCTCCGCCGCCCGTTGCCGATGCAGCAAGGTTCCGGCGTCGAAGAGCGTCTGAGCAACGTTCCCCACCACAGCCCAGAAGGGATTCCCATTAGCGAACATCTGGGCGAACCCCGTCGACTGCCCCCCGGCGGTCCCCGTGATCGTGAACTGCGGGAGCCGGCTCGACAGGGCGACACCGATCTGAGCGCTGGCGGCGTGGAGCTGCGCCTCGGTGGCGCGCACGTCCGGGCGACGCTCGACGAGCGTCGACGGCAGGCCCACGGGCAGGTCCCGGGGCAGCCGCAGCACAGCAAGCTCGAACGTCTCCTCGGGCTCGTCGCTTGGGAAACGGCCTGAGAGGGCGGCCAGCAGGTTGCGCGTCTGTTCCAGCTGCTTCTGCAGGGGCGGCAGCGTCTGTTGTACTTGCGCGAGCGCGGCCTCCTGGGCCGCCACGTCCAGGCGCGCCACCGCCCCGAGCTCGAACTGGCGGCGGATCAGCGCGAGCGATCTCGTACTGATGTCGATGATCTCGTGGCTGGCCGCGATCTGCGCGCGCAACGACGCCTCCTGGACGGCTGCCGAGGCCAGGTTCGAGGTCAACGTCATGTACGCTGCCTCGAGCTGAAAGCGCTGGGCATCGGCGAGGCCCGAAAGCGACTCGACCTGACGCCGATTGCCGCCGAACACATCCGGCGTGAAGCTGAGAGTGCCCTGCGTGGTGTACAGGCTGTAGGTCAGCTCGTTCGTGCTCAGCGGGGGCGACAAGGTCGCCGAGGCCTGCTGACGGCTTGCCGAAAAGCTCGCCGCGATGGTCGGGAAGAACGCGCCTTGCTGCGCGAGGACGAGGGCGCGGGCCTGCCGCAGCGCGGCCCCGGCGGCGACGAGCGTGGGACTGGCGCTGAGTGCCCTATCGATCAACGTGTTCAACGCCGGCGATTCGAATATCGTCCACCACCGCTCAGCAAGCGGCTGGTCGAAGAGGAACCGCTGGGCCTCACCGCCTGCGATCTCCGCCGATGTCGTCTGCGCCCCGAGCGACGGACGCGCGTAGTCGAGCAATGCCGGCGGCGCCGGCCGTCGAAAGTCCGGGCCTACTGCGCAGCCGCACAACAGTGCCGCCACAGCGAAGGCGGCCACCGTGTCCGAAAGCTGCCTGGCCCGCGGGACCCACACATTGAGCGTCATCTCTCTTCGATCCTCGATGCTCGCCTATTCGGTGCCTGGCTGGAGAATGCGTCCCCTAACCTTCCGCCGTCCGGCGCTCGGTTCGCGGCAAGAACATGGCTTGCAGTGCCGGGACAACCACGAGCAACATGAGCGGACCGATCAACAAGCCGCCAACGACCACCGTTGCCAGCGGCCGCTGCACCTGGCTACCGATGCCCGTCGAGATCGCCGCCGGAACCAGACCGATGCACGCCGACAGCGCTGTCATCAGCATCGGCCTCATCCTCTGGGAGCCCGCGTGAAACATTCCCTCGAGGCTCGTCATGCCGCCGCGCTGCATGATCTCGTTGTAGTAGGTGAGCATCAGGATGCCGTTCATCACCGAGATGCCCAGGAGGGACACGAACCCGATCGCGGCGGAGATACTGAAATTGAGCCCGGTGACCCAGAGGGCCAGCACGCCGCCCGCGACCGCGAATGGAATACCAGCTAGCGCGAGCACGCTGTCCCGAACCGAGCCGAATAGCGCGTATAGCAACACCATGATCAGCCCGAGGCTCAGGGGCACGATCAGCTCGAGCCGCTTCTTCGCCTGCTGGAGCGACTGAAATTCGCCGGCCCATTCGATCCGATAGCCGGGCGGCAACTTGACTGTCCGGGCAATCTGCTGTTCTGCGTCAGCGACGGTGCCTGCGAGGTCGCGCCCGCGCACGCTGAATTTGATCGGAATGAAGCGCTCATTGCGTTCGTGATAGATGTACGAGGCACCGGTGTCCAGCGTGATCGTCGCGATCTCGCTCAGCGGAATGTAGGCGTTGACACCGCCGGCGGTCTGAAGAGCGACCTTGATTGTGCGGACCTGGTCCACGCTGTCGCGATACTCGCGCGCGACCCGGGCGATCAAGGCGAATTGGCGCTCACCTTCGAACACGGTCGTCGCCTGCGTCCCGCCCAAGGCCGCCTGGACGACACTGTTGATGTCGCCGGAATTGAGGCCATACCGGGCCGCTTTCTCGCGATCCACCGTGATATTCAGGTTCGGCTGGCCGAGAACGCGGAAGATCCCGAGATCGGCGATTCCCTTGACCTCGGCCATGATGGGCAGGACCTGCGCGGCGATCTGCTCCACTGTCGCCAGATCGCGGCCGATGATCTTGACCGAATTGGCGCCCTTGACGCCCGACAGTTGCTCTTCGATGTTGTCCTGGATGTACTGAGAGAAGTTGAACCCGACACCGGGGAACTCTTCGGAGAATCGCTCCTGCAACTCTTGGATCAGCTTCTCCTTCGTCATGCCGCGGGGCCACTGATCCGCGGGCTTCAATGGCGCGAAGAGTTCCGCGTTGTAGAAGCCCGCCGCATCGCTGCCGTCGTCCGGCCGACCGTGCTGCGAGACGACGGTGATGACTTCCGGGCGGGACTTCACAATGCGGCGGATGCGCTCCACGACCGGCATCCCGGCCTCGAGTGAGATCGTCTGCGGCATCGTGGCGCGAATCCACAGGTTGCCCTCCTCCAGGACGGGCAAGAACTCACCGCCGAGACGGGGAATCAGCAAGCCCACGCCCACCAGGAACGCGACCCCGACGGTGACCACAATGGCGCGGCGGGACAGCGCCCAGTGCAGGACAGGCTCGTAGACACGTCGCAGCGCTCGCACGACGATCGTCTCGACGTCCCGGATACGCTCGGGGAGCAGGAGCGTCATCAGGACCGGGGTGACGGTGAACGTCCCGATCAAGGCGCCCGCCAACGCGTACGCGTAAGTCCGCGCCATCGGACCGAAGATCTGGCCTTCGACGCCCTGCATCGTGAACAGCGGAAGGAACGCCGCCAGCGTGATCGCGGTGGAGAAGAGGATGGCTTTGTCGACCTGAAGGCCGCTCGCGAAGACCATCTGAAACCGCTCGGTCCATCCCTGCGCCGTGGGCGGGGGTGGATAGTCCCTCAGGAGCTGACGCTGCTCGTGCTCGTTCGCTTGGAGGTGGCGGAAGATGTTCTCGACGAAGATGACGCAGGAGTCGACGATGATGCCGAAGTCGACGGCGCCGATCGACAACAGGTTGGCCGACTCGCCCATGAGATACAGGATCGTGATGCTAAAGAGCAATGCGAAGGGGATGTTCGCCCCGACGATGATTGCGCTCCGCAGATTCCCTAGAAAGATCCATTGGATGAGGAATACAAGCACGCAGCCGAAGATCAGATTGTGCAGGACCGTGTGCGTCGTGACGGCGACGAGCGATCCGCGGTCGTAGAAAGGGGCGAGGCCGACCCCCGGGGGCAGGCTGCCGTCGCCGTTCATCTTCTCGACTTCTGCCTTGATGCGTGGCAGCACCTCATTGGTATGCATCGTCCGGTTCATGATGACGATGCCGTTGACCACGTCGTCATCACCGTCCCGGCCTGCCTTGCCGAGCCTCGGGAGATAGCCGACAGACGCTTTGGCGACATCCTTGACCAAGACGGGGACTCCGCCCGGCTGGACGCTAAGGACAACATTCTCGATGTCGGCCACTTGGCTGACGAGGCCGACGCCGCGGACGTTGACCGACTGCTGGCCGACGTTGATCGTGCGACCGCCGACATTGACGTTGGCGTTGCCGAGGGCAGTCAGGATTTGTGGCAGGGTCACGCCGTAGGCATCGAGCTTGTGGAGATCGACCTCGACGTCGTACGTCTTGGTCGTGCCGCCCCAGGTGACCACCTGCACCACGCCGGGTACCGTCAGCAACCGGCGTTGTACGACCCAATCCTGGAGGGTGCGCAGGTTGGTCAGGCCGAAGTGCGGAGGCCCGATCAGCTCGTAGCGATAGATCTCGCCGACCAGGCTCGAGCCCTGGATGTTCGCGGACACCCCGTTCGGCAGATTGACGTTCTGCTGGAGCGCGATGGCCGCCTGCGTCCTGGCGAAGTAGTACTCAACTCCGTACTTGAACATGATGCGGACGAAGGACAGTCCGTAGAACGAGGTCGAGCGAATCACCTCGACCCCGGGCGTGACGGCGAGGCCGATCTCGATGGGAATCGTGTAGTAGCGCTCCATCTCCTCGGCGGAGAGGCCGGGCGACTGGGCCGTGATCTCGAGGATGACGGGTGCGGGGTTCGGATACGCCTCGATGTTGATCTTGGAGAACGCCCAGAGACCGCCGCCGATCAGCACGAACAGACCGAGCATCACGATCGCGCGGCGGGACAGTGCGAACGTGAGGAGCGGCCTCAGCATGCTGATCCGGTCCGAAGACTCGCCGTCACCCGCACGGCCTGAGTCTCACCGAGCCGACGTGAGGATGTTGCCGAGGAACAGCGCCGACTCGGTAGCTACCAATTCCCCGGCCTGAAGTCCCTCGATGATCTGCACGAACCCGTCCTGCTCAAGGCCGACCTTGACCGTCCGCTTGACCAGACGCTTCCGATCGGTCGTGACCCACGTGGTCATGGTGCCGTCGCCCTCGCGGACGATCGCGCCGGTCGGGACGCTGGGCGATTGGGTCGGGGCACCGGTCAGAATGCGGAAGCTGGCAAACATGTCCGGCTTGAGCTTGCCGTCAGGATTCGGGATCTCCGCGCGCACGGTGAGCCGGCGCACCGCGGGGTCGACGGAGGCGCCGACATAGGTGATGCGCGCTCGAAAGACCTCACCCGGATACGCCATCACGTGGACCATGGCGTCCTGTCCGACCTTGACACGCGGGATGTCGATCTCCGGCACGTTGGCGATCAGCCACATCGACGACAGATCCCCGATGGAAAACATCGGGTCCGTGTTATCCGCGCGAACGAACTGGCCAGGGCTGAGCTTGCGCGCCGTCACCGTGCCGGTGATGGGGGAGAGAATTTCCGCGACACGATCTACTTGATGGGTCGCCTCGATTTTCGCGATCGCGGCATCGCTCTTGCCGAAGGGAGCCCGCAAGCGATTGCGGGCCGCCGTGACCTGCCCTTGCGCCGTCTTCAGATCGTGCTGGGCGTTCAGAAAATCCGATGCCGCTTGCTCGAGATCCTTGAACGCGCCCGCGCCGGCCTCGTAGAGAAGCTTCTGCCGCCTGGCCACGCGCTCTGCCAGGCTCACCTGGTTCTCGGCCTTCCTCACGGCCACGCTTGCGGAGATCAGGTCGGAATTCGCCTGGACGAGATCTGGTGAGTCGATGACCAGGAGCGGGCTCCCGGGGTAAAGGCGATCACCGGGCTTGGCGATGAGACGGAGCACGCGGCCCTGAAAGGGGGCGAAGATCGAGGTCGTGCGCTCGTCGTTGAAGGCGATGCGGCCGACGGCCGTTCGCTCCTCGCGGAACTCCAGCAGCCGGACCGGCGCGATCTTCAAGCGCCGCGCTTGCTCGGCGTCGACCATGACGACGTTCGGGTCCGGATGCGGGCGCGGCTCTGTCGATGTCCGCGAGTCGCCTGTCGGAGCGGATTGGCGCCCTGGCGCGAGAGGCGGGCCGAGTGTCCCGCTCACCAGGAGACCGAGCACTACCCCGATCACGATGCCGACTCCGAGCAAGAGATAGTGTTTGCGGCCGCCGTTCATGTGTTCCTTCTTTCGTTGGCGCCCGCCATCACGGTTCGTGTCGCGCCCTTCAGCGATCGATGTCTTCCGACCCACCACCGGCAACGGTCGTCAGTGCAACCGACGAATCGCCAACCGCCCGCTGTTCTCTCTTTCTTTCTTATCGATCCCATCGTTTTGCCCCCACCCGGTCACGGCGCCGACCAAAATATCTGGCACGGCATGGGCCGAGGTTACGCGGCGGTGCCTATCCGCACTGTTTCCGGCCCATTACCGTTTGGTAATGTTCAGGCCGCTGCCGAGCAGGAGAGAGGGAGCCGAGAGGGATTGTTAGCGGTCGGTTCAGGCTGCCGCGCGCGGCAGAACGATGCGAGCGATAAGGCCGGGGGCGGCATCCTCCAGGGAGAGCCTGCCGCCATGTAGATGACTGATGGCCGTCACGATCGCCAGGCCGAGCCCGTTACCGGGAAGACTGCGGCTCCGATCGAGACGGTAGAAGCGGGTGACGACCTTCGCTCTCTCGTCGGGAGCAATGCCGGGGCCCTCGTCCTGAACGACGATCGACACGGTCTCCCGGTCTTCTCGCGCTCCGACTCGCACAGTTCTGGCGCTGCCGCCGTACTTGAGGGCATTGTCGACCAGGTTGGCTGTCGCGCTCGCGAGGAGATCCTTGTCACCGAGCATCGTCGGCTCGCCGACCACATCGACGACGAGCGCCACGCCGTTGGCCTCGGCCGTGGCGTCATAGAGATCCACAACGTCCGTGATGATGTCCTTGAGCGGGACCGGCTGGAAGCACTGGCGGCGGGTCGCCGACTCCGCCTCGGCGATTTGCAAGAGCTTGTCGAAGATCTCAATCAACTCGTCGATGCCGTGAATGCTGGTCCCGGCCGCTTCACGAAGCTGCTCCATGGTCGCGCCGGGCCGAAGCACCTCGTCGAGGCGGCTTCGAATCCGACCCAGCGGCGTTCGGAGATCGTGGGCGATGGCATTCGACACGTCGCGGACCCCCTCCATCAGACGCTGGATCCGATCGAGCATGTGGTTGATGTCGCGATTCAGCCGGGTGAACTCGTCGTCCGCATCCGGCACGGGGATGCGACGGCTCAAGTCGCCGGCTTCGATCTCCAGCGCGGTGTGCCGGATCGCAGCCATTCGATGCTCGAGTTGTCGGCGAACCAACGCCGCACCCCCGACGGCGAGCAGGAGGGCGACGACGCCTCCCACGAGAAGGGCGCGCACGACGAGTTGCTCCATCTCACGCACGTCCTGCAGATCTCGGCCGACTACGAGCACGTCACCGTTCGATAATCGGTGCGGCAGGAGCCGGCTGGTGGATGGCCGACCATCACGGACAATTCTCTGAACCGTCAGTCGGTCGAGTGGTGTTCCTGGGTCCAGGGCAGAGACGTTGCCCACGATGTTTCGTCCGTCAGCATCGAGAAGCGCATAGACCTCCGTTTCCTGGTCGATGCCGTCCGTGAGGAGCTGCTGGATCCTGCGCTGAAGAGGTTGGAGGTCGCCGGTCTCGAACCGATCGATCAGCTGCTCGGAGAGCTTCGAGAGCTTTGCATCGACTCCCCGGTCGATGACGACCACTGTTCCGAAATACAAGGCGGCCGAAATCACCGCCATCGTTGCGACGACCAGCACACCATACCCGAGCGCCAGACGGAACGCGACGCTTCCCAACAGCCTAGCCATCGACGCACACCATGTAGCCAACGCCGCGCACCGTATGCAGCAACGGCGGTGAAAAGTCCTTATCGATCTTTTGCCGCAATCGACTGATCTGCACATCGATTGCATTCGTTTGCGGATCAAAGTGATAGTCCCAGACCGCCTCGAGGAGCATCGTGCGCGTGACCACCTGGCCCTGGTGACGAACCAGATACTCGAGAAGCCGAAACTCTCGAGGCTGCAGCGCGATCGGCCTATTTGCCCGCTCGGCCCTGCGTCTTCTCAAATCGAGTTTTAAATCGGCAATCTGCAGTTCGGAAACATCCTCTTTCATGCCTGAACGGCGCAAGAGTGCGTGCACGCGCGCGAGGAGCTCGGAGAACGCGAATGGCTTCGTCAGATAATCGTCGCCGCCGCTCCGAAGTCCATGCACGCGTTCGTCCAAACTCGCGAGGGCGCTCAGGATCAGGACTGGCGTCGCCTTACCGAGCGTCCGGATCGCCTGAACGATCGACAATCCCTCGACATCGCCAGGGAGCATCCGGTCGAGGATTACAACATCCCAGCGCTCGCTTGTCGCAAGGTGTAAGCCGTCCACGCCATTGCGGCACCAGACCACCCCAAACCCTGCCTCTTTGAGGCCGTTGCTGATGTAGCGGGCGGTATCGACGTCGTCCTCGATCAGGAGACACTGCATGTTCAGCCACTCCCGCCGAAAAGTATCACGGCAGTCGCGTGCAGGGGCATCCGGGAAACCGACCGAAAATTCAGTCATTCTTTATGATTTCTTTAGGTGCCCGATCTTATAGTGCCTCTCCATGGTCGTGGTTCGGCTTCGTCGTCGAACAACAATGGCTCGCTGGCGGCGCCAGCGCCAGTCTCTTGGCGCGACTCGGGGCACTGCACGATGACGCTCGTCGGAATGGCGATGCGTCGGCTCATCATGGTTGCGTTGCTCGGGGCGCTTGCCTGCCTACGAACATTGGCCTACGCGGATCCCCCCGATCCGACCTGGATCGCCGGCTTTTGGGACGACGCCGACTTCGACGACGTCGTCATCCTCATCACCTCGACGTCGGTCGTGGCCGAGACTCATTCGCTTTGTACGCTCGAACGGTACTTAACCCGGGTCTGGACCGTTCCTCTGGGCGACGATCCGCTTAGCCCAAGCCCAGCGATCGTACTGCACCAGCCCCGGGGTCCCCCGCTCACCTGAGCCTCTTCCGCACCGTGCTCGCCGATTGTCGGCGGCGACGTGCTCGCTCGTGCGTGATCGCTCAGGATCCGTGGCTCGCTCTGGAGTTGTTGGTGATGTCGGCGTTGAGTGCTGGCACGGGATTCGATGCTTCTCACCACCACTTGAGGAGGCGGTCATGAGGAGAAGTGTTGTCACCGCAGTACTCGCCTTCGTCATCCTCGCGATGCTGGCGCCGCCGGTCTTCGCGCAGGCGCCCGCAGGCCCGCCGGCGCCGAAGGTGACGATCACCGGCACCTTCGACCAGATCACGGCGGCGGGCCGGAACTTCTACGACGGCAACTTCAGCCGCGACGGCGACAAGGAATGGTACGCTCGGACCCGCTTCCGTCCCGACTTCGAGTTCGCCGTCGGCCGGACCAAGGCCGTGCTCGGCATCGAGCTCGACCTGAACTACGGTCAGACCGGCTCGAACGACGGCGGCTTCCCGGGCAACGCCAGCGGCCAGGCTTGCGGCTTCACAGGAGGTTGCAAAGGCGCAGGCGCCGCGGGCGGCGGTCTGGACATCAACACCGACGTCGCCGGGCTGTTCGAGATCAAGTGGATCTACACGGAGTTCGATCTGACTGGGAAAGACAGTCTCCTGCCGTTCATCCCGGTCCTGACGGTGGCCCGTGCGGGCGGTCAGCCGTTCGCGACCATCGCCAATTACAAGGTGTACTACGCCAACGGTGACTTCGCGGGTCTGGACCTCTACTCGACCTTCACCCCGGACATCAAGACCCACCTTGCCTGGGTGGACGTCGAGGATCAGCTCGCCGGCGGTAACCGAGCGCTGCCGGCCGCCAGGACCAACCGCGGTAAGGACTGGGCGATCATCTTCAGTCCCGAGATCACGCCGTTCAAGGGGCTGGACGTGAAGCCGATGTTCTCGTACTTCCACGCCGACGGCACGACGGCCGGCGCCGCCCGGCGCAACGCCACCAATATTCGCACGGTCGGCGGCTCGATGAACAACGGGTTGGCGACTGGTGGTCAAACCAATGCAGCACCGACTCCGGGCCTGGCCACCACTGCGGCCGGCGACGCGACGGATCACGAAAACCGCTACACGGTCGGAATCGACTCGCGCTTGCGCATTGGCCCCTTTGGACTCGATCCAACGATCTCGTATCAGTGGGGCAATTACGATACCCAGGCGATCAGGACGAACGGATCGGTCGGGAAAGTACGTGGTGATGCCTCGGCCTGGCTCTTCGACGTCATCGGCAGCTATCAGTTGGGTCCGCTGCTCCTCGAGGCCCGCGCTGCGTACAGCACCGGTAACAAGGCCCGGGACAACCTGTCCCAGAGCAAGCGCTACTACGAGCCGCTCGACCTGGACACCAGCTACTGGAGCGGTGGCTGGCTCGGGATCCTCGGCCTCGGAGTCGACTACTTCAACGGCGGCGGCGGGTCGAACCAGGGTATGGACACCAACATCGGCTACGATCGCTACGGCCGCGCTCAGTTCGCCCTCCGGGCGACGTACAGTATCACGCCGGCCCTGAGCGTGTACGGCGTGGTTGCGCCGACCTGGACAGCGGAAAAGGTGGACACGAATTCCGGCTGTCCGCAGCCCCTCAACGTCGCGAATAGCGCCCTCGGCTGCTCGGCCCGGGTGGCCGTAGCTGACAAAGGTTTTGTCGAGGGTGATTCCCGCTACATCGGTACGGAGGTCAACGGCGGGTTCACCTGGCGCTTCGCTGCGAACACGGCATTCGACCTCGCCGGGTACTACCTGGCGGCAGGTGGGGCGTTGAAAACGGGGGAACTTCTGAACGGTGTGGTCACGAAGCGAGATCAGAATGACGCTTACATGGCCGCCGCGCGCGTGAGGCTGTCCTTCTAGGTCAACCCGCGCGAGGCGTCACCAACGGGGCTCCTCGGCGGAGCCAGGAGTCGATGCCTGGAGGCGTGAAGGGCTTCGGGCGGGACTACACCTGGCTCCAGACCGAGGAGGTCTCGGTCAATGACACAGCGAACGGAGGCCTGATGCGTGGACGACTCAATACAAGTGACATCATTCTTTTGACCATCTTGGCGGGGTGCCTCTTAATCGTGGGCTCCCAGGTCCTCGTCGCGTTGAGGTGACGCGGCCCCGACCTGGCCGCCGCTGTCGCGTATGGAGCGTCGTGAAGCACGAGCTCATGAGTCTGAGACGAGTGACCGCTGAAGAGGCCAGCGAGAATGCGACGCGCACGAGCCGGTGGTTCTTCCGGGTGACCACCACGAGAAGATGAATGGCAGTTGTCCCGCTCGGAAGTCGGACGGTAT
>Ga0207684_10004994_pt1 | contig 12359 bp, 7 predicted proteins | sample KBSK5501metaG_FD_184342 | JGI IMG/M metagenome (GOLD analysis project Ga0207684, IMG submission 184342) | Corn, switchgrass and miscanthus rhizosphere microbial communities from Kellogg Biological Station, Michigan, USA - KBS K5-50-1 metaG... | ecosystem: Host-associated > Plants > Roots >... | reverse complement strand
AGTTTTCCCCAACCTGCTTTCTACGCCTATACCGCTCCCGTACTGCCTGGGCTTGAGGCAGCGTCTATTCGTCCCGCTTCAGCATTTTATAGCACTGATAGGGGAGAGTTCTTTTTACTGTACGATACCGTCCGTATTGCCGATGCTCCTGAACACATGCTGCTGGATTTCTACTGGACTACCTACGAGGCGGGAGCAAAAACTGGGACACTGGGATCGTGAAGCGTTGGAAAGAAAGCGGGAGAACTGGGATGGCTCAAAAGTGGGAGTGGGGGAATGGAGAAATAATATAGTTTTCAGGCCATGACTACGATTGGAAGACCCCCCCACCCCACTCAACACCGCCCTACGTATAGACACCCCGGTTTTTACAAGAACTGCCCGGCATAGGAACTATTCATCATAAAAACTATTCTCTGGTTGAGATTTCTTAACCCGGCAATTAGTACTTTATCATCAATAAACAAACACGCCAGCAAGGGATCGTGGGAACCTATGGTAGCATCTGCATTAGGTTATTTACTTTCAAAGCATTTCACCATATATCACCATGCATCTATACGATGCATGGTTACCAGGTGTGTATCCACTGGTGTCAAGCTTTTCCAGTTCGTAGTGACATCGTCAGATGAAGCAGACGAGCAGGTGCTTGTACGCCAGCATTGTAGATGAATACAGAAGCTGCCTGCAACGATTGAAAGGAAAGTAGGAAAAGAGATGCTCACAAAACCACGACGTACCTCAAAGCTGCTAGAAACTTCTATGTACTCACGCAGAAAGCATCGTCGCTTCTCGCCACTGCTATTAGTCGGCCTGTGTGTGCCCGTCTTGCTCGCGCTTATCGCGGGCGGAGTATTTATTCTGCCACGTTTAGGCACACATGCGGCAGCAGCAAATGCCGATTGTACGCTGATTGTACCGCCCATGCCCTTAACCGCGCAGGGGCTGGCGACCCCCTATCAACTGGTCGCCACCAATCCAGCACAGGGTCCTTGCAATGAAGCGAATGCCGCGCAAGCGGCGTTTGTACAGGGGGCCATCATAGACCCCACCGGTAAAATTTCTGTCTACAACCCTCTGGTGGTCGACCAGGGCACACAGCCGGCTATCAAACCAACTGTGCCACAACTTGCGCAGGGTAGTGTCGTTGCGCTCTGGTTTGGCTTCAACGGCAATAACCTGACGCTACAAGGCGACATGGGCGGTAGTCACTGCGTCAACGGTGTCAATGGCTCTATCTTTGGACAGTTCGCTTATTGTAACGCGCGCGCATTCTTCCGGGCCGCAAATAGAGCGATCGGAGCCGGTAATCTGACTCCTCCTGCCCTGGGCATGGCCAAAGATGGCCAAACCTGCATGAGCGTACGCGACTTCGGCCTGGTCGATATGGACCAGAGCGATAACGTGACGACGGTATACCTGGTAACCGGCAATGGTCAGACGGCACAGATGACCGCAGCCAACGCTGCCGCACTGCAAAACACGCAGACAGCTACCAATGCCAGCGATAACCGGCTACTAGACGTTGGGGTAGATGGCGCTCTGGGTTGTCAGCCCTGGATGGCTCCCAACCTGGCAGATCCTGGCAACATGGTACCAGCGCTGCCACTTAATGAGCTGCAGGCTGCTGCGCAGCAGGCTGCACCTATCGCACTCGTACCCGCCGGTGATCCGATGGTACTCAATAACAACCAGCCCGATCTCAATAAGACCAATGCGTACCGCCGTGGCGTTGACCAGCAGCCCGCAGCCAGTCTCAATGACGCCAGCACAACGACATATTGCAACAACTTGCTCAAAATTGGACCCGCGCGTTTACAGCTTGATATGCAGTTTACGCAAAACAGGCCATCGCCCGATGCTGCTGCGGCCAACTCGCTCTTTACCTTCCTGGCGCAGCGTTTCTCAACATCCTTTGGGCCTAATGGTCTGAACTGCACAGGTCTGCTGAACTTGCAGAATCCTATCACATTGACCACCGATGGCAATGGTGTGGCTACCGCCGCTACCATTAACCCCACGCCAGCACCCGCTAATGCGAACAACGGTAATGGTAACGGCAATGGCCAGACCCCCACTCCTGCTAACGGGAACGGCGGCAACGGTCAGACCCCCACTCCGGCGGCGTCCTCCACCGCACAAGGAACCGCGACATTCAACCTGGATCCTAATGCCGGGAATGTCAATATGGCATTGAACATCACCTATCCGAATCATCCCAACCAGGCGGTCAAAGTCAATGTGCGGGCCGGCAGTTGCACCGGTTCACTCATCTCCACTCAACGCGAAAATCTTGACGGTCAGAGCGCTAACAATACCAATACGGTGATCAATAACGTTCAGGACCAGGCCTTGCCCAACAACTGGTTCTTTACCGTCGCTGATCCCCAGCAAACGGGACCCGATGGGCAGCCGCTCACCGTCGGTTGCGGCTCCGTTGTCGCCAACGGTACGACGGGAGCGGCTACTTTAGGCCCGGCCGCTCAGCAGTGACCTGACCTCCAGCAGGACTAAAGAAGTCTTATAGCCTGGGTATAATAGACGCGGCGTGGCTGAGCCAGCCACGCCGCGTCTATTATACCCAGGCTGTTAACTATACTTTACCGTCTGAAAAACTCCACCGTCTTCTCAATGCCCTCTTCTAAGGTCACTTCGGGCTTCCAACCCAGCACACGCTCGGCCTTTCTGCAATCGAAGTAGGCCAGGTAAATATCGCCGGGGCGTTTGGGCGCTCGGACTATCTCCGGCTGGTAGCCGGTGTTCTTTACCAGCTCCTGGTAGAGCTCATTGACCGAAGCCGCTCTCCCTGTACCTATGCAGAAAATATCATTATCGCCACGCTCAATTGCCAGTAGATTAGCGCGGGCTACATCTCCCACGTAGACGTAATCCTTCTTTTGTTCGCCATCCCAGTCGATGCGCACAGGGTCATGATTAAGAAAATGCCTGGCGAAGATAGCTATCACACCTGCCTCCCCGTTTGGATCCTGGCGTGGACCATACACATTTCCATAGCGCAGCGCCGTATATGTGAGATTATGCGCCTCTTGCCAGTAATGTAAATAGTATTCTGCCACCATCTTGGTAATACCATATGGTGACTCGGGACGTTGTGGCACCTCTTCATCGATCGGCAGGCGGGCTGGAGTACCGTACGTGGCTCCAGAAGAAGCAAAGACAATCTTACGCGTTCCAACGCGGCTACAATTGATTAAGACGTTCAGCAAGCCAAGCACATTGACGCGGGCATCGAGTCGTGGATTTTTCGCCGAGATGGCTACGCTGTGCTGCGCTGCCTGGTGACTAACAACTTCTGGACGTACCTCGTCAAATAGAGATTGTAACGCCGCTTCATCCGTGATATCTACGTGGAAGAAACGTGCTTTGGCATTGAGGTTTTGCGCTTTGCCACCACCTTCCTCCCAAAGACTATCAACAACTGTAACTTCATGGCCTGCGGCAATGCATTGATCAACAATGTGCGACCCAATAAAACCAGCCCCACCGGTAACTAATATCCTCATGAAAAATAAGTGCCTTTCTTTTTATATCATTGTGTGTCGCATTGCCGTCCCTGGCTTCGCCGGGGACGGCAATGCGACACACAATTAATTTTCTCTATCCCCGCTATTATATACAAACAATATTCAGCGAATCAAATCAATTGTTCCAGGGCAACCTGTAAAGCGCGAGGGTGTGTTAAAACCGGGAAGATGTGTAAGCCCGTCACCTCTTGCAGTCGATCCAGAGCGGAACGGTCCTGCGGATTCACCATAGCCACCGTAAGCATATTGCGTTCGCGCCCGAGGGGATAGCAGTGTAGCTCCTGCGCGAGCTTTGCATTGACAAGGCGCTGCACACCCCGGGGCAATTTTCTTGGCAATAAAGTAAGGTATGGAATACCCAGTTTACGTGCCAGAACCGGCAATTCCTCTTCCATTTCATCTTCAGCCTTGCGTACATCTTCCTCTGGCTGCGCATCGAAGTGCAAACTAGCCTGAGTGGCTGCTTCTATGAAGTCATGCAGCGTTGCATGATGCATTGGATACGCACTGTATCCTATAGTCATACCGTGTGGACACAACACGTCGCTTTCGCTAAGATTGTGTATGCGCCCGAGCAAAGCTTCCCATAAGCGACTCTGCACAATTTGTCCGCCTTGCACGTTAGCTCCGGGCAGCAGGAAGTACATAGTGTGATCCAGCAGCAAGACACTATCAGTTTTGCGCACGAGTGTGCGCAGGTTGTTGAGTAAGTATCTTGCGCTCTGATCCGCACGCGTCAACTGATGCGTACTGGCTTGCTCTTCGTTGTCATAAAACAACCGGATTGTTACCAGGGCGACCTGTTCGACCCCAGTCGAGATAATCCGTTCAATTACTGATATGATGGCAGATAGTGTTTTTATGGTTTCGTAGCTATACAAGCTGGTTGTTAATCCCCTCTCCGGAGGAGCGGCAGCTTCATTAATCATAACACAGCTCCTTGTGAGCGTATATGCATAGGCGAATAGTTGCGATTATCGTACCTGAAGGATGTTGGGAAGCAAGCGTCAAAATGGTTACAGTTTCGTTAAGACTAAGTGATTAAGGTTAAGATAGCTTCAGCTTATCCGGCCAAAACCAATGCCTCGCGTTTCCTGTGCCTGTTTAATCCGTATGTTGACGACCCGCAATTCTGCCTTGTATACTCCTCTTGAAATCTGTCTGCTACTAACTGCTAAGGAGTTCTTACCGATGAGCCTGGGGAAAACAATTCGCTTGAAGCGACTGATTGAGCCGCAGTACGGTTCCTGCATCATTTGCGCACTGGATCACGGCATGACCTCGCCAACCTTCCTGGATGGACTCTATGATACGCGCGAACGCACTCGTGAAGCCATCGCGGGCGGAGCTAACGTCTTTATGCTCGGACGAGGCATGGCCCGGCAAGTTATTGAGGCATTTACCCCGGCAACCTCGCTGGCCCTCATGCTCTCCGCTTCCGCTGCCGGGCGACCCCAGGGAGCCGTTGTCACCCCCACCGGCTCCGTTGACGAAGCCCTGCGCCTTGGGGCCGATGCCGTCGTCGTTTACGTGGCTTTAGCGGGTGAAAACGAATCTGAGATGATCCAGTACGCCTCTTCAATCGGCGAAGCCTGTGATGCCTGGGGCATGCCTTTCATCGCCGAGGCCGAGTTTCCTAATGCCTACCAGGCGCTTACTGAAGCGAGTGGCAGCTATGGAGCCGACTACCTGTTGCGCAACGCGCGCCTGTGTGCCGAACTGGGTGCCGATATCGTCAAGGTCAACTGGAGCGGTGACCAGGCCTCTTTTGAAAAAATCGTCCGCGCAGCCAGTGTCCCCGTCGTAGTTGCCGGTGGCACGCTTGTGAGCGACGAAGAGCTGTTAACGCGCATGCAGTTGGCAGTCGAGGTAGGAGCCATCGGCTGCTCTGTTGGCCGCAATATATTTCAGCACAAGAATCCCACCGCCATCACGCGCGCACTGTGCCGCGTCATTCGCGAAAAGTGGAGCGCCCGCGATGCACTGGTAGAATTGAAGGAGCAAGCATGAAACCAGCGGCCAATCGCTACGTCATTGGCGCGGATGTCGGTTCGCAGGGCATGAAGACCGTCCTGCTGGACGCCTCCGGCACCGTCGTTGCCAGTGCTTATGCAGCATATGATCCGTACTATCCCGTGCCCAATTGGGCCGAGGAGAACCCTGCCGACTGGGAGAATGCGCTCACAAACACTGTGCGGCAGGTGATGCAGGAAACCGGTGTGCAGCCTGCTGAAGTCGTTGCGCTTGCCCTGGGGAGCCAGGTCGATGGCTTGGTCTGCGTTGGCGAGCATGATGAAGTATTGCGTCCCGCTATCATCTGGCTTGACCGCCGCGCCACCGCGCAGTGCGACACGCTTGAACAACATATCAGCGCTGCCGAACTCTTTCACCTCACCGGCGCAAATCTCGACTCCTCGCATGTCGCTCCCAAAATGCTCTGGGTGCGTGACCACGAGCCTGCCATTTTTGAGCGTTCGCGCTACCTCTTATTGCCTGGCAGCTACATGGCCTATCGTCTCACCGGAGAAGTTGCCGTGGATTATTCCAATGCCTCTTCAACGCTCTTGCTCGATGTCAAGCAAAAAGCCTGGTCTCAACACATGCTCAAGCTGACCGGGCTCGACGAGCAACGCCTGGGCCGCGTTAGCGGAGCAACACGTGAGCTCAGCCCCCTTACGAACACAGCGGCTGAACGCCTGGGACTTACCACTAAAACACTGGTGGCCGTCGGCAGTGGTGATGAGCATGCTGCCTGCGTTGGCGCCGGCGTCACTAACAGCAGCATCGTCTGCGACATCAACGGCACTGCCGAGCCGGTGTGTGCCGTCGCTCAATTGCCCGTGTTTGACGAAGGCGGCCTATTGGAAACCCACTGCCATGCCGATCCCGAGGCCTGGCTGATCGAGAATCCAGGTTTTGTCTCAGGTGGCAGCTATCGCTGGTTCCTCGATGCGCTTGCCCCACATGAACGCGCCGCGGCCATACAGCGGGACATTAGCCCCTATGACCTGCTGAATGCCGAAGCCGGACAGACGCCGGTCGCCGCCGAGGGCCTCATCTTTCTCCCTTGTCTGAGCGGGGCCATGACCCCTACCTGGAATGCTGATGCGCGCGGCGTCTTCTTCGGACTCAGCCTGGCACATGGACGTGGCCACATGGTTCGTGCTATCCTGGAAGGCACAGCGTATGGTTTGCGCGATAACGTGGATCGCATGCAGGAGATTGGTCTTAATCCCCAGGAGATTCGCGCCGTCGCAGGCGGTGCGCGCGGGCGACTCTGGCTCCAGATCAAGGCGGATGTGACAGGCAAGCCGGTCAGTGTCCCACGCGAGTTGGAGACAACCGCCCTCGGCGCAGCTATGCTCGCGGGCGTTGCAGGTGGCCTGTTTGCCAATTTACAGGAGGCTGCTGCCACCACCGTGGCTGTCGCGACTTACGTGGAACCGAATCTCGCGCACCGCCAGGCCTATGATGATGCCTACGCTCTCTATCGCGAAGTTTACGACGCTCTGCAAGAGCCATTTAGAAAGGCAGCAAAACAATGACGACCGCCCCTACCTTTCCAATCGATCCTGCCGATATGTTTGCACTGAAGAACTGGTTAGCCGCCCAGGTCAGCGCCGGCTCATCCCTGCGCTCCGTTGATATCGACGAAATCCTGATCGGCCCTGATGTCTTGCTGGAACTCCCAGCTGTCTTGCAGCGCGCGGGCATTCAACCTGGCGCGCAGGTATTGCTCGTGATGGACGAAACTCCTATGCTCCGCGAGCGGGAAGACCTCAAACCTTTCGTACAGGCATTGCTGCACAACGCGGGATATCACGTTGAACCGCTGTGGCTCAAAGGCGATCAATATGGCCTGGTGCATGCTGACTTTGACCAGGTCGACTTCGTGCAGGCGAGCATTGAACCTGGCACTGCACTCGTTGCGCTGGGATCGGGGACTGTGACCGATATTGCCAAACACGCTGCCTATCTCTATCACCAGGAAAACCCTGGTGAGGATCCCGTGGTCTATATCTGCTGCCAGACTGCCAACTCGGTCACGGCCTACGCCGCCAATATGGCGGTCTTGCTCAAAAACGGCGTCAAGCGCACCATCTCCTCGCGTTATCCCACGGCCATCATTGCTGACCTGCGTATTCTCGCCTCCGCACCCAAAGCCATGACCCTGGCCGGCCTGGGTGATTGCTCTGCCCGCTTTGTCGCCTATGGCGACTGGTATCTTGGCGGCGCCCTGGGCATGGTTGATTTTTACAGCGAAGTCCCGCTTGCCCTGCTGAGCAACCTGGACGCCATCCTGCTGGCATACGCCCCCGGCATCGGCCAGCGAACGCATGAAGGAGAGTCTGTAGTTGCGCGTGCCCTGCTGCTGGCCGGTATCGCCCAATCCATTGTCAACATGTCTGCCCCCATTTCAGGTACCGAGCACGTCATCTCGCACAGCTTAGACATGATCGCCGGCCATTACCACCATGGCCTTGCCTTGCACGGCGCACAGGTCGGCGTAGCCGCGCTTACCGCGGCGGAACTCTACCGGCGTTTCCTGGACAACTTTGATCCTCGAGCTGTCGACATCGATGCCACTTATCCCAACAGCCAGCATTTACACGCGCACATCCGCCGGCTCTTTCAACCAATTGACCCCAGCGGAGCCATGGCGCGAGAATGTTGGAACGATTATAGCCAAAAACTGACCCTCTGGCGCCGCAACCGCGCGCATTTCGAGCAATTCTGCAAAGACTGGTACAGCATCCACCGCTCCAAACTCGCTTCGCTTGTTGGCTCTCCACAGGTTGTACACCAGGTTCTCGCCCAGGCCGGAGCGCCCCTCACCCCTCAAGAACTGGAGCCGCCCATCAGCCAGGAAGAATATGATTTTGCAGTACACAACGGCCACTTCATCCGCACACGCTTCGTCTTGAGCGATTTACTCTACTTTCTCGGCTGGCTCACATAACCCCGGCCACGTTTTAACCAAAGGCGGTACCGCCTTAGGGGCTGTCCCATGGCTCTCATGGTAGATCATGCCACCCGAGGGCTCAAGGCATACAAGTAGGCAGCGGTATGGCCGGAGTCATTCTCCCTCACTCCTGCCCCAGCAGCCGTATCGTCTGCCAGCGTGCTTTCTCCAGCGTCACACCCTGGCTTTTCAGCACGCCCGCCGCGATGCCCTCGCCCTCGCGCACCAATCCCAGCAGCAGGTGTTCAGTCCCAATGTAATGATGGTTCAAGCGGCGCGCCTCATCCACCGACAGCTCGATCACCTTCTTTGCACGCGGAGTAAGCCCAACCACCCCTAAAACAATGCTCGATCCACCACCGATAATAGATTCAACCGCGCTCCGGACGTTGTCCGCCTCTACCCCCAGATTCAGCAGCACTTGAGCCGCAATACCTTTATTTTCGCGTACCAATCCCAGCAAGACATGTTCGGTGCCAATATAAGGGTGGTGAAAATGCTCTGCCTCTTGCTGAGCAGATTCCATAACCCTTCTCGCTCGCACACTGAACTTATTAAATCTATCCATTTGACCCCGGGTTGATCCAGGCGGGCGATCATCTTCATCTTGTAGTGACTCCAGGTTGATTGCTCTATCTTTATCCTGGTCGGGTATCTCGACCTCCTCTGTCTCTTCTTGGCGAGGCTCCTGGACACCTCCTTGACCACCTCCACTTAGCACCACGAGCGTTTGTCTTCGTGCCTGTTCCAGGTTCACGCCCAGGCTTTCCAGCACCCCTACTGCTATGCCCTCGCCCTCGCGTATCAACCCCAGCAGCAGGTGCTCTGTCCCAATGTAATGGTGATTCATTCGACGAGCTTCATCCACCGCCAGCTCAATCACTTGCTTTGCACGCGGGGTAAGCCCGATCTCCCCCAGCACGATGCGGCCTCCACGCCCAATAATATCCTCAACGGAACTACGCACCTTCTGCAGGTCTACACCAAGATCATGCAACACTTTGGCAGCAACCCCTTCATCTTCACGTACAAGTCCCAGCAAAAGATGTTCCGTGCCAATATAATTGTGCTGGAAGCGTTGGGCTTCCTCCTGTGCAAGACTCAAAACCCTCCTGGCTCGCTCGGTGAACTTATCAAATCTATGTCGATTGCTCATTGTACTGCTTCCTCTCCTCGTAGATGGGGGATCAGCTCTAGTAGGCAGGTAATATCGTGGCAACGTGTATATTCAACAATGAGGTGTCGGAAATAGTCTCTCAGAATGATGAAAAATGTTGTTATCCATTGTCATCTGTTTCCTTTCTACTTTTCGACTGTTGTGGTAGAATACTTCTAGAGACCATATGGTCACTCGTGAATGCATCTGATCTCGCAAGTGCTCAGAGACCGTGTCAACTCTGGTGCAAAGCCGGACAGGTTAAGAGAGGTCACTGTCTATCAAACCTCTGCCTTGCAAGTTGTCAAGCAGGTAGTTGACACGCGAGAGTAAACAGAACAAGCAAGAAACAGACTGTAGCTCACGTATTCCTGACAGCGCATAGCGCCTAAGGATAGAAGCCACCGCAGTTTGGCTCGTATGGCGTGCCGTGCAAACAATGGGTGATGTCTTCATTTGTCATCACTTTCTGATACTGTTATCCGCATTTCTGTAAGTATACCTTATAGTGTGCGCATTTTCTATCTCATCTTGCCCGCTTCGGGCGGCTTGCAGAGGCTCGTTGTTAGCCCAAGAAATCCAACCGGCAAGGAGAAAGAGCATGCAACCAGCGCTTTGGCAACTCCTAGGGTGCCCGTCAAGTTTTTGCAAAGCTGTTCATACTTTCATCTCACCAGACGTATTTCTAGTTAGAAGTTGTGTTCCCTACAGAACAGATAGAGCAGAGATTTTGTGCATCGCATGAGAGGAGTGCTTCACTTGGCACCCGCCTGGTAGAGAACCGTGCATGAGATAGCTGGCGCGGTGATCGCGCCCGAAACTCGCCCCAGGTACTCATCACTGATGCGGTCCTGGGAGACTACACTTATCCAGTTTCCAGGCGGCAGGGTACACGCGATATCGGTCTTGTTAGGATTGTAGATGACGAGAATGCGCTCCCAACTATCACCATTTGCGTGCCCTGATAGTTCGAACATCAAGGTGTTCTCAGGACTATCGAGGAACGAGAGATGAGCGCGAATATCACGAGCCGATCTCATTCTGAACGCAGGATGGTATCTCCGCAGGTGAATCAGGCCGGCATAATACCTCCACACCTTCCAGTAGCGGGCTTTGCGCGACCAGTCGAACTGATTGACGGCATCACCCGCATTGTAACTGTTATTGTTGCCGCCTTTCGTGCGCAGCATCTCTTCACCACCATGTAGAAATGCTACCCCTTGCGAGGTCAGAGTTATTGCCTGGGCAAGTTCGTCCATTTTCACACGATCTGCCTCCGTGTCACCTGGGCTGCTCAGCGTGATCTTGTCCCACAAGGTGTAGTTGTCATGGCTGCTCACATAGTTGACGGTTTCCTGTGGGGAGGAGGTGAAATCGCCGATACTGCCTACCACAGCGCTCTTAATGCCATCGATCAATCCCCAGGCACCTGTTGCAAACCCTCTCGCCGTTCCATCAAAGACGCTGCCGCAGAGGGTATCGCGGAAATGGTCGTTGAACACGGCCACGCCCAGTCCCTCCTGCCTCCCCTTGGTGAGGAGTTCGGCGTCTGGTAAGCTCGAAGTTCCACCAGCCCACGGCTCCCCACCGAGAAGCATGTGGGGATTGATGGCATGGAGTGAGTCGTGCACGTCCTTCATCGTATTGATGCCAAGCAGAGCCATCAAGTCAAAGCGGAAGCCATCCACGTGGTACTCCCTCGTCCAGTAGATGAGGGAGTCGAGGATGAGTTTTTCGACCATTGGCCGTTCTGTGGCAATCTCATTGCCGACCCCGGAGCCGTTGGTATAGGTGCCGGCGTAGTCGGTACGATAGTAGTACTGCGGAACGATCTTGTCGAAGTCGGAATCGTACGGGGCGAAGGTATGATTATACACAACATCCATAATCACTCCAATACCTTCGTTATGCAGGCTTTGGACCATTTGCTTGCATTCAGTGATGCGAGCTGTCCCATGGGGCGTTGTGGCATAGGTTCCTGCGGGCACATTGAAGTTGCGCGGATCATAGCCCCAGTTGTACTGGGTCGGATCATCCTCATCGACGCTGGCAAACGCTTGCACAGGCTGGAGCTGCACATGAGTAATGCCCAGCTCTTTGAGATGATCCACACCCGTCGCTACGTTAGCGGGACCCCTTGTTCCCCGCTCAGTAAAGGCAAGATATTTCCCCCTGTTCATCATGCCGGAGTTCGGGTTGATCGAGAAGTCACGCACATGCACCTCGTAGATGACCGCATCTTCGTAACAGGCGAGCGCCACGTAGTCATCCTCGTACCATGCCGGAGGATTCGTCTCTGGCAGATGAACAATCATGCCGCGAACCCCATTCACGGCAATCGCCTTGACGTAGGGATCAACGGCGTACCGTGTCGTGCCGTGGACAGTGACCTGGTAGAGGTAGTACCAGTTCTGCAAGTCGCCGGAAACCTGGGCATACCACGTTCCGTTGTCGCTTCGAAGCATCGCTACCTGCCGTTGTAAAGGACCCGTTTCACTATCGTACAGGAGGATCTGCACATCAGAGGCTGTGGGAGCCCACAGGCGGAACGCAGTGGCTTCGGGTTGATAGGTATTGCCCAGGTCATTCCCACGGTACATGTATTTCTCTGCATTGAGGACATTGCGCGGCGTAACATAGGCTGGCGTGTATCCTTTCAGTGCGATATGCAGGCTATGGGTCACATCTGGAGCCT
>Ga0207684_10004992_pt1 | contig 12361 bp, 14 predicted proteins | sample KBSK5501metaG_FD_184342 | JGI IMG/M metagenome (GOLD analysis project Ga0207684, IMG submission 184342) | Corn, switchgrass and miscanthus rhizosphere microbial communities from Kellogg Biological Station, Michigan, USA - KBS K5-50-1 metaG... | ecosystem: Host-associated > Plants > Roots >... | reverse complement strand
CTTGAAACAACGGCGTGAGGTCGAGAACACTCTAAGTCCCGACGATTACAGATACCTATCTTTTCAGATGTGGCAGGAGGGAATCTCCAGATACACCGAGTATCGCATTGCCAAACTGGCAGCCAAGAGTGAAAGGCCGAGCAAAGCATTTCGAATGCTGAAGGACTACCGACCATTTGGCGAGGTGGCTGAAGAGATCAGGCTTGGGATACTCAGCGAACTGACCAGCGTAAAGCTTGCCGAGTCCAGACGCGTTTTCTTTTATTCGCTTGGCGCCGGTGAAGGGCTGCTACTTGATCGCGTCAGTCCGCGCTGGCGGCAGCGTTACTTCGTCGACAAGTTTTACCTTGATAAGTATTTCGAGCTGTCACCGGCTCGCACTAAATCAAGCGAGGCAGTACCCCAACAATGATGGATTCTGCCAATCAAACCACGCAAGTGATTGTCTGGGACCGCCAGGCGTGCGGGGTCCCCAACAGATGTTTTTCTATCTGTTGGGGTGCTCGACCCGCCCGCAACGCGCCGCAGGCGCGCAGCCTTTCTAAAGTAATTTCCAAACCATTTTCGCGCCTCGCGCTCACTGCGGGCGGGACGCCCGCGGTCCCAGCAAATCACTTGACGGTTATGCTGCCGTGGAGGTGAATATGAGAATACGAGTTCAACCTAATCGCGGGTTCAAGGGACAAGTAGTTTTTCTGCTGCTTGTTTTGCTTGCATGCAATGCGTTCAGTCTATCCGCTCAAACAAAGACGCAAACGAAAGCCAGTCAACCCAGCCAGTCAAGTATAAGAGAAGCTCTGCAAAAATCCTTTGGCTCCGCGGTGGAGCCGGTAACAGCTTTCAAGCCTTATTATTTGACAGGGGATTTCAATGGAGACGGAGCACAGGACATTCTCATCGTGGTGCGTATCAAGGGGCCGCGCGCCGAACTCGCGTCTGACGTTACTCTTTACAATCCTTTTGAACGTCCTAAGGCAGTCTTCCCTGCCAACCCATCAGCAAATCCCACCCTCGCTTTCGCGATCATTCACGGCAGCAAACCAGGTTGGCAGACACCTCCCGCGTTAGAAAAGTTTCTATTGCTCGGGCAGACGCCCATACTCACTCTGAATTATGGCAGAGCCATAAACGCCAACCCGGGGGACGCGAATGCCTTGATGGAGCTGGTGAAAAAGCGCTCCACGAAATTCCGTGCCGATGGCTGGCCTCCGGCGGCGGCGAAAGGTGATGCGATCATGCTGGCCACTGAAGCTACCGACAGCATTCTCTATTGGAACGGAAAAAACTACCGCTGGGAGGAAGCAGCAGGCGGCGAGTGAACGAGCAGGGGCCAGTGGCCAGTGACCAGTGGCTAGTAGGCGGTAGGCAGCGGTCGAATAGTCAGCTGGCTTTGAGGTCGTCTCGTCATCACGATTCTCTGAAAACTGACCACCGGCCACTGACCACTGGCCACTTCCTTATTACCTTCGCGCAAAGAGATCATTGAGTTCAGCGAACGGCGCGCCGCCGGCAAGACCGTCGAACGCGCCTTTGTCTTTGATATTTCGCGCGGCGCTCATCAAGGCGCCCCAGGCAACATTCGCCAATGCGGACCCAACTGAAATCCGACGAACCCCAATGTCCGCGAGTTGCGAGACAGTCAAATCGCAATTGAACTTGGATACCAACACGTTGACCGCCCGGGGCGACACGGCCTTCACAATCGCGGCGATCTCTTCAGGCTTGCTAACCCCGGGAGCGTAGAGACAATCCGCCCCGGCATCAGCGAAGGCAACAAGGCGGTCGAGGGCGACGCGCAATGGATCGGCCTGCCCCACCAACCAGGCTTCACACCGTGCTGTGAGCACCACCGATATTCCCGACCCTTTAATAGCCGCGCGGGCCGCCTTAATGCGTTCAACGGCCAAGGCAAACTCATAAAGTGGCGCCGCGCTGTTGCCACTCGCATCTTCTATTGAGAGCCCGGCCACGCCGGTAGCGATACAGCGAGCGACATTCTTAGCCACACCTTCAGGTTCATCGGCGTAACCGTTTTGAAAATCCGCGTTCACCGGCAACGAAGTAGCGCCAGCGATTTCGCGAAAGTGATCAAGCGCCAGGTCGCGAGGCACAGCCGCAACCGAGTCTGGCAATCCGCGAGAAAAGGCGAACCCTGCCGACGTTGTGGCGAGCGCGTTAAACCCGAGATGTTCGAGATAGATTGCACTGCCTATGTCCCAGGGATTAGGCAGGACGAAACATCCTTTGGCGTGCAGTTGGTGAAACCTGGCTACAACTGATAATTGATCACTCATGCCACAATCGTACTAAGAAAAAGTACCAAGTTCCAAGTTTCAAGTTCCAATTGAAATCTGAGATCTAAGATCTGAAATTTGGAATCTGCAAGTTGAATCGTCAGAATGCGGAACTCAAACCTGGAATTTGAACTTGAAACTTGCAACTTGGAACTTGAAACTTCCTGCCAAACCTCCTACGCTACGCCAATTTGCAAGTACTCGCCCACACCAGTCTCATAACCGCTCAAGTTCTGGAGCCAACGGGCACGCATGATCCGGTACGACCTCAACAGCGCTGAGTTTCTTCGCAACCCTTATCCGGTTTATGACGAGTTGCGGGTCAATGACCCGATTCACTGGAGCCCGGAGAACGGCTATTGGATCATCACGCGCTACGCGGACATTGTTTCGCAGGTCCAGAACGATCAGCTGTCGTCAAACCGGATTGCCGCTCATGCCAGCCGCATGCCTACAGAAGCGAAAGAACACTTCCGGCCTTTTTTCACCGCGGTCGGTTCATGGATGCTGATGATCGATCCTCCCGATCACACGAGGCTGCGCGGGCTCGTGAACAAAGCCTTCACGCCCGGTGTGCTTGAGAATATGAGATCGCTGGTGCAGAAATTGGTCGACGAGATGCTCGCAGGCGTAGCCGAACAGGGTCGCATGGACATGATGACTGACCTTGCCAATCCCCTTCCCGCAACGGTGATCGCGGAGATGCTCGGTGTTCCCGGCACGGACCAGCAACAATTCAAAGAGTGGTCAGATGACATTGCCATGGGGTTAGGTGGAATTGATAGCGCCCGGACGAAAGAGGAGCTATTCGCCCTATATGACTTCGCGCAGAAAAGTTTTCTCGCGCTGGCCTCTTATTTTCGCGAAAGGGTCGCCGAGCTGCGCGCCAAACCCAGCGGCAATCTGTTGAGTGCGTTGATTCAAGCTGAAGAGCAGGGAGACCGGCTGACCGAAGATGAACTCTTTGCGAATTGTGTCCTGCTCATGATCGCCGGTCACGAAACGACGACTAACCTGATCGGCAACGGGGTTCTCGCTCTATTGCGGTATCCGGATCAAACGGAAAAGTTGAGACGCGATCCGGCCATGATCGTTTCGGCAGTGGAGGAGTTGCTTCGTTATGATAGCCCGATCCAGAAGATGGGTCGCATTGCTCTTGCAGACATTCAAATCGACGGCAAACAGATCGCGCGAGGCGATCTTGTTTGCCTATCCTTTGCGGCCGGCAATCGCGATCCCGAGCAGTTTGCCGCTCCGGCGCAGCTCGACCTAATGCGGAAGCCAAACCGCCATCTCGCATTCGGACAAGGGCTGCACTATTGCGTGGGCGCCGCACTCGCTCGTCTCGAAGCGCAGATCGCTATCAACACCATCCTCAGACGTTTGCCTGAGCTCAGGTTGGAAACCGAAGATCTGGAATGGAATCGCAATCTGACGCTGCGGGGTCTGAAGTCTTTGCCAGTAACTTTCTAATGACTAAACCGGCCGCCACATCTTTTTTTGAGTTGACCGCGGGCCGGCGTGGCCACTTCCAATTGGAGTCAGGGCATCACAGTGAGCTCTGGTTTGATCTCGATGCGCTCTTTGCCGTTCCCGGCCGGATTGCTCCCTTTGTGAAGCAACTGGCGGGGTCGCTCCGTTCCTACAATGTAGCTGCGATCTGCGGTCCGCTTCTGGGAGGTGCCTTTCTCGCGCAGCTCGTCGCGCAGGAGCTCGCTGTGGATTTTTGTTTTACGGAACGCGTCATGCCGCGGGACGCGACCGGCTTATACCAGGCCAGCTATCTTCTCCCAGCCGCGTTCAGCGGCCGCGTGCAGGGCCGACGAATCGCAATGGTGGATGACGTGATGAGCGCCGGGTCAGCTCTGCGTGGGACATATACTGAACTCCGAACACACGGCGCCGAGCCTGTAGTGGCCGGTGCGCTGATGCTGCTCGGCACTACTGGCGCGGACTTTTTTGCCGAGCAGCAAGTGGCTGTTGAGGCCGTGGTCCGCGAAAGCTATTCACTCTGGCTTCCGTCCGAGTGTCCTTTATGCGCGACCGGGACACCGCTGGAAAATGTCGGATCGATAGCGCGCGACTGAACTCTGAGAGATTAGAATCTGTGTAATCTGCGTAATCTGTGGATGGATCTGGAGTGACACAAACTTGAAATACGGGGATACAAATCAATGACAATGGAAACCAATACTGCACGCGAACTGTTTCGTCACACTCTGGCGACTCTTGCTTACCGCGGCGGGAAAACGTTGCGCGACGCTGGCCCTGACTTCGCCCAGTTCCGCGCCGGCGAGAACACCCGCACACCGCTCGCAATACTCGCGCACATCGGCGACCTGATGGAGTGGGGGTTATCGATTGCCAGAGCAAAGGAAGAGTGGAAGAAAGCTGACTCCGGGACCTGGGATCAGGAAGTGGCACGCTTCTTCGCAAGCCTGCAGGCGTTTGATGATTATCTGGCGTCTGCGGCGCCGCTGGGCTGCTCGCCGCAGCAGTTGTTTCAAGCTCCGATTGCTGATGCGCTGACGCACGTTGGGCAACTCGCAATGTTGCGCGGCCTCGCGGGAAATCCAATTCGTGGGGAAAACTATTTTGCGGCGGACATCGTCGCGGGCAAAGTTGGAGCTGAGCAATCCGCGCCGCGTTTCGAGTTTTGATAAGTTTTCTCTGTGCTACCTCTGTGTTCTCTGTGTCTCTGTGGTGAACAAATCAATAATAAGACTCAACACAGAGACACAGAGAACACAGAGGTGGCACAGAGGAACTCTAGTCTGCGTTAGTGGAGATTGGAATATCAGAAATGATAATCACCCATCGCATCCTCCCAATGTCAGCGACCTTCGCTGTCGTCATCGGCGCGGTGATCTCCTATTGGTACGACCGACGCACTCGCTCCCTGGCGAACCCGGAACGCGCTGAGCGGCTCGGTACACTCGTGGCGTCGGGATTGATTGTCGGCGAGAGTTTGTGGGGCGTGATCAACGCCGGCCTCATCGTCGGTCTCTCAAACGACGCACCGATCGGGCTCGTATCCGACGCGTTTGTGCTCGGCCCCTGGCTCGGAGTGCTCGGGTTCGTTGGCGTGATCATCTGGTTGTACAGGTGGATGTTGCGCCGTTCGGCAGCGGTGCGATAGCCCTGTCAACGTGGTGGTTCGGGAACATTTCATGAAACTGAGCGTACATCGAAGGGCAGCAAGACCCATCGCCACTCCAACAGTCCGCAAGGAGAAGCCAGTGAAGTCACGATTAATAACTACGATCGCAGCGCTTTGTTTGTGCCTCTCAGCCGTGTCGGTACCGAGCTCTGCCAACCTGACTACTTCGACGTCCGACTGGCCTCAGTGGCGAGGTCCTGGGCGTGACGGGATATCGCAGGAGCGCGGCCTCCTGAAACAATGGCCGGCGGGCGGACCAAAACTGCTCTGGCAGGTGAACGACATCGGCGACGGCTTTTCAACGCCATCAGTTGTCGGCACGCGGATCTATCTGATGAGCAACCGGGGCATGCAGAATGAATTCGCTCAAGCGCTCTCAACTCAGGATGGAAAAGTCATTTGGACCACGCGCGTCGGCAATGTCGGCAACCCTGATCAGAATCCGCCTTACCCAAAGGCCCGTTCGACTCCAACGGTTGACGGAGATTTCGTCTATGTGCTCGGCTCAGACGGTGACCTGGCCTGCCTCGAAGCCAAAAGCGGCAAGATTCGCTGGCAGAAGAGCATCCGTAAAGAGTTCGGCGGCCAGCCGCACGACTGGGCCTATGCGGAGTCTCCCTTAGTTGATGGTAACGTCCTGGTCGTCACCCCCGGTGGGGCGCAGGCTACGATGGTGGCGCTGAACAAAAAGACGGGTGCGGTCATCTGGAAATCGGCGATTCCGGACGGCGACCCTGCTGGTTATGCGTCGGCGATTGTCGTGCAAGGGGGCGGTCGCAAACAATATGTGCAGTTTTTGAGTAAGGGTCTGGTGGGAGTTGATGCCAAGACGGGTCAGTTCCTCTGGCGCTACAAGGAAGTTGTCAAAGGCCCGGCTCAGGCTTTTACGCCGGTCGCGCGTGGCGACTATGTTTACGCTGGGGCCCTTGGCGTTGGAGGTGGGCTCGTCCGTTTGAAGCCGGACGGTGGCGGAGTCGTCGCCGAGCAGGTCTACTTCGAGCGCGGCCTTCCGAATGGCTTCGGCGGGGCGGTGCTGGTCGGTGACTACCTTTATGGCTTTGAACCGGGGCAGCAGCAGATGGTAGCCGTAGAGTTCACGACCGGGAAGGTAAAGTGGAAGGCCGAGAGTCTGGGCAGGGCCTCGCTAAGCTACGCCGATGGGCTTTTTTATGTTCACGCCTGGAAGGGAGATATCGGGTTGGTGGAAGCAACCCCTGAAGGTTACCGGGAAAAGGGCCGCTTCACTCCGCCGAATCAGCCGAAGCCGGAACGGCCCGGGCCATATTCGGACACGGCGTATGCTTATCCGGTGATCGCTGGCGGCAGACTCTACATTCGCGATCTCGGAACGATGTGGGTCTACGACATTAAGTCGAGCCGTTAGTCTATCCGGGTAGAATCAAACCTCGGTCTGAAGTATCGTAGTTGGCTTGAGGAGGCGAGGATGTATTGTTCAGCTTGCGGCGTGAATGTCGCGCAGGGTTTGAGCTACTGTAATTATTGTGGCGCAAAGGTGGGAGAGAAAAGCAGCGCCAGCAAAACATCAGAAGTAAGACCTGAATTTCTCGTATCGGCGATGATAGGGCTCTTCATCGTTGGACTTTTCGTCATTACGATTCTCATGGGAATGATGAAATCGGTGCTGGGCTTACCGGTGGAGCGAGTTCTCGGTTTCGCGCTGTTCCCATTTCTGCTAATGCTCTTACTTGAAGGCGTGTGCCTTAGGTTGTTACTGCGTCGTAATCGAGGTACTGAAGCAACGGGCGCTAATGCGCTATTGAAGGAGCAGACTACGAAACAGCTTGACCGGCCTGAGGAGCGACTGCTTGCCGAACCCGCGCCGAGTGTCACCGATCACACCACCCGCACGCTGGAACCCGTCTACAACGAACGAAAATAGAAATAGCACTCTCGGCGATTTGGCTGCTGAAATTTTTCGCTCTTGTTTGGTAAATGAGCGTACGATACGACTGTCAGAACTACCTGCGTTAGCGGGTGGCCGGTTGGTTTTCCGAATAGTAGGCCACCCGCTAACGCAGGCGGTTCTGACAGATTGTTCACTTCGAAGATACACACGTGGACTCATCTCTTCATCAACCCTGGATTCGCGCGGCGCTTCTCGTCGGCGCCCTGTATCTCCTCGTCGGCAGAGCTTTCGCCATTCCGGCCACTTACGTGCAGGAGTGGCGACTGGCGGCGTGGATGGTCTGCGGCGTTGCGTTTGCCGCACACATTGCTTACGAGCACTTCCGCTTGCGCCACTCACCTCTTTTGGTAGCGTTGCACGCAGCTCTGGCTGTCGCCATCGGGGCCATCCTGCTTGCACTCGCCGGGATGATTAATTCGCTGTGGACCAGATCACCGCTGCGGCCCATATGGCTCCTCGCCCTCGTTCTCTGGCCGGCCTTCACCGCCGTTCCCGCGTTTTTTGCTGCACTGGCCGCGAGTGCGATCCTTACGCGCTTTTGGCCGAACGTTAAAGCCGACTAATTCAGTGATGCCCCAACGGGCTACTACCTCCAGCCCAGAGTTGCCGCTTCGGCTACCCTGGGTAAATGAAAGCGATCTTGTAGTCAACCGCAACGCGGTTGCGTCTGCCTTGGGCATTTCTCTGAGAGAACGACGCAACCGCGTTGCGGTTGAAATTCCTGTTCTTACTAGTTCCCAGGGTAGCCGAAGCGGCAACCCTGGGCTGGAGGACATAGCCCCGTTGGGGCATTAATGAAAATCGCCACTGCGAAATAACTGCATTTTGACTTTTGAGGCAACGCCACGCCTCGTCTTATATTTGCGGAGTTAAATTTCTTTTTTTCTTGTAAGATACGCGCCTGGTCGAGTACACGTGGGCAGATTCAAACGCACTTTTTCAACCACAGCACGAGGAGGATCTATGAAGGCATATATCATCACCACCGGCGTGATCTTTGGCATGATAACGGTTGCGCACCTTTTGCGATTCGTTACTGAGGGTTCGCGTTTGGCGACCGAGCCCGTATTCATTCTTCTCACCCTGCTGTCGGCCGCGCTTTGTATATGGGCCTGGCAGGTGCTGCGGCGCTTGAGTCGGTGATCAAGCTTCCCTCTTGTTCCCCGACTAATCGTTTGGTAATTTCAAGACTTCCGGCGCAACGGAAACTGAGTGTTCAAAAAACCTTTTGAAGGAGACCGGGGTGATCGGCGAAATCAAACACTTGACGATGGAAGAGCTTGAAGCGGGCCTCGATGAGATCCGCCGGGCGCCTAAAGACGAGGGCGTCCTGGAATTGATCGTGCGACGTCCGCAGGTTGAAGAACGCGAGATACTGGAAGAAGCCGAGCTTCATCTACAGGAAGGACTCGTCGGCGATAGTTGGATAAAACGCCCGAGTTCTCGCACTGCCGATGGATCGGCGCATCCTGACATGCAGATCAACGTCATGAACGCGCGCGTGGCAGCGCTGGTCGCGCAGGATAAGAGTCGCTGGCACCTGGCCGGCGATCAGCTGTACCTCGACATGGATCTGAGCGCGGAAAATTTGCCGCCGGGAACGCAACTGGCAATCGGCTCGGCAGTAATCGAAGTGACGCAGCCACCGCATACCGGCTGCAATAAATTTGTAGCGCGTTTCGGCCTTGATGCAATGAAGTTTGTAAATTCTCCGGTAGGCCGAGAGTTGCACCTGCGTGGCATCAACGCGAAAGTGGCTCAACCCGGAATGATCCGCGTCGGCGATGTAGCGAAGAAACTACCGCCGAATAGGATCTAACCTGCACTACAAACAGATTGAGGATATTGTTGCACGGCTAGACTAACCCGATTCATAATCGCCGCCCGATCAACTCTGACGTTGGGCCGCAGGAGGAGCCCATGAGGCGCACGTGGACGATCATTGGCGTTGGCGATGTGCCTGGCAGCTTCAAGTGGTACCAGTCGCTACTGGGCCTGCCGGAGACAGTTCCCGCCCATGACTACTTCGGACAAATCCTCGACTCGGATGGAACGGTCTTGCTCTGCCTTCACGAGTGGGGCGCCCATGAGCATCCCTCCCTGGTAAGCCCCGATCACGCGCAGCCTGGCAACGGACTCCTATTGTTTCTCCGTGTCGATGATTTCGACACGGCGCTGACAAGGGCACGCGCTCTCGTCGCTAGGCTCGAGGAGGAGCCCAACGTGAACCCGAACACTGGAACTATGGAGTTCTCACTCCGAGATCTGGACGGGTATTACGTCACGATCAGTGCGCTGTCTGCAGCTTGACAGGCATTGGACCGAAGCAGCGTATTTCGCAACCTCATGTTCAACATTGAAAATGACCCAGACAACAATCAAGACAGACGTAATCATCGTGGGTGCTGGTCCGACCGGACTTTCGCTGGCTTGCCAGTTGACACGATACGGTATTGATTTTGTAGTCGTTGAGAAAAATGCGGGCGTCACTCCTTACTCGAAAGCACTGGGCGTTCACGCCCGCACGCTGGAGATCTACGAACAACTCGATCTGGCGAGGGAGGCCGTTGCGCGTGGCACGATTGCCGGCAAAATACGTTTGCTCGAGAAGGGAGAGATTGTTGGCGAAGTCGATCTGTCGAATATTGGCGAGGGCCTGAGCCCTTATCCCTACATGCTCGTTCTGGAGCAGAGCGCGAACGAAAGACTTCTCTACAAGTATCTCCAAAGTCACGGCCGAAACGTTCTCTGGCAAAGTGAACTTAAGAGTCTTTCACAAGATGAGGCCGGCGTCACTGCAACGGTCCTTGATAATAACGGGGCGCCTCAAATTATCACCGGCAAATATCTGGTTGGCTGCGACGGACCCAGAAGTCCAGTCAGAAATACGCTCGGACTCTCATTTGAGGGCAGCACATTTGAACGTGTGTTCTATGTTGCAGATGTGAAGATCGACTGGAAGTTCAGCCATGATGCACTGCATGGTTGTCTGACGCGGAATGCGGTCGTGGCCTTTTTCCCTATGGCGGGCGAGAAGCATTGGCGCATCGTCGGTGCATTTCCAGAAGAATTCTCCAAGGACGAGGGTGAGATTCTCTACGAAGAAATCGAAGCGCGCATCAAGGAGGAGTCACAAATCGAACTCGACATAACCCACGTCGATTGGTTTTCAACTTATAAAGTTCACACCCGTCATGTAGAAAAGTTTTCCTCGGGACGATGTTTCCTCGCCGGCGACTCCGCACACATACATACACCGGCCGGTGGGCAAGGCATGAATACCGGCATTCAGGACGCTTACAACCTGGCGTGGAAGCTGGCGTTCGTTCTGAAGGGAGCGGCGGCCGAACGCATTCTGGATACCTACAACGAGGAACGGCTGCCCAATGCCAGGCGACTGCTGCAGACCACAGACCGTATGTTCAATTTAGCGGCCGGCACGGACTGGTTGGTTAACCTGATCCGCACAACCATATTTCCCCCGATGGCAAAGTTTATCCTCAGCCTCGACGCCGTCAAGAAAAGGTTCTTTCCCTTGATATCACAAATCGGCATCACCTATCGCGAGAGTTCTTTGAGCAGGCACGATGGCGATAGAGATTTTGAAATCAGAGCGGGCGACCGGCTGCCCTATTTTCTTTTAGATGGTCACAGCATTTACGACAAACTGCGCGCGCCCAAATTCCATCTCCTCACTTTTTCTGATGGCCTGAGCAACGATGCCGGCGATTTTGGAAAGGCAACGGACGAAATCGGAAGCACGCATGCTGATCTGCTTGATCAATACCTCGTTCCTCTTGACCCACAGATCGCGGAAATATTTGGCACGGACAAGCCCTTCCAGGTATTCCTCCGGCCGGACAACTACATTGCCTATATCTCCTCAGAGACTTCGTCACGTGATCTCATACCCTACCTAAAAGAAATCATCGGAACCTAACTAGAAAAGGACAGCGATTTTCTGGGACCGCGGGCGTCCCGCCCACTCCCAGGTACGTTAATGCCAACTTCCGCTAATTGCGCCAGCCGAACGCTCGCGGGCGGGACGCCCTCGGTCCCAGAAAATCGCTTGTTCGTTTCAATTGTTCGCAGACATTTGAGACAGAAACATGACATGAATATGCGGATCTTTGTTTTCCGGACAACGATAATGCCCTTCGAAGGAAAAACATATGGATGACGAACAAGCTATTAGAAACTTAATCGCAAACTGGCTCAGTGCTTCAAAGGCAGGAGACACGGAGACTGTTCTAGGCCTTATGTCAGACGACGTGGTCTTCCTCGTCTGCGGCCAGCCTCCCATGCGCGGCAAAGAAGCATTTGCTGCCGGTCAGGCCGGGCTAAAAGATATCGAGATCGACGCGACCAGCGAGATTCAGGAAATTAAAGTGCTCGGGGACTGGGCCTATGTCTGGACACATCTCTCTGTCGCCTTCAGGCCCAGGAGCGGCGGGGCCGCTAACAAACGCGCCGGCAATACACTCTCAATCCTGCGAAAACAAGAAGGCAAATGGCGACTGGTTCGTGACGCCAACATGCTTGCGCCCGTCTCATAGTAGGTTTCCAGCAGGATAGTCCATTCCAGTTTTCTTAATCCGCAGATTACACAGATTACGCCGATATTAATCAACGGGGCTGGAGGTTTGTAAGACCGCCTGAGGCTATGCCGTTCCGGTGCGCGGCAAGTCTCTGACTTGCCGGAGAGACTCGATTAACCACTAACGGTCCATGACCGTCGAGTCCGGCAGTCAGAGACTTGCCGCGCACCATTTCTCAACGTTGGACATTGCACCCTGGACTTTGGACAATCAGTACGTGAAACGTCCCGGAGTCGCAGGTCTTCCTCTTTATAGCGGCCGCATCTCAAGCTGATATGACTACAAATCAAACCTTTGATGTCGCAGTGATAGGAGCGGGCGTTTTTGGTGCCTGGACTGCATACCAGCTGAGACAGGCTGGGGCTGAAGTGTTATTGATAGA
>Ga0207684_10004989_pt1 | contig 12364 bp, 15 predicted proteins | sample KBSK5501metaG_FD_184342 | JGI IMG/M metagenome (GOLD analysis project Ga0207684, IMG submission 184342) | Corn, switchgrass and miscanthus rhizosphere microbial communities from Kellogg Biological Station, Michigan, USA - KBS K5-50-1 metaG... | ecosystem: Host-associated > Plants > Roots >... | reverse complement strand
TCGCGCTCTCTACGCCTCCGCTTGACTTTCGCGAGCAGGAGGAGGAGCGTCTGCAAGCCGAACGCGCGCGCCAGAAGCGCAACAAAAAGCATCAGGACACCGTAGCAAGCGAAGACGATTCCGACGCTCCGAAAGAGTGGCTGGAGGACGCCGGCGTGCACCCGGCGGTTTTCGAAGTTTATGTCCAAGCGAAGGCCAAGGAGGGAGTCGGTGCAGGCTTCGGACGCGCCTTCCTTACTCCCAACGCTCCGGCAAAGCTCAAGTTCAAGGACGACTTCCAGAAAATGCAGCTCTTCTGCGGAGAAAAGGAAGTGCAGCCGATCCATCCAGGTCGCGTGCCGGTAAGCGTCTCGGTGCATAATCGGGCCGTGAAGATGGAGGATGCAACCTTCAAAGGTATCTATTTGTATGCTCCCGACGCCATCAATCCGCAGTGCGGACAGGCGAAGCTTGTCATCTATTCCACGAAGAGCGATGAACCCATCATCAAGGTCTTCGACGAAAAGACCGTGCAGGCTGTCTGGGCCGATTTCGACGCATTCCGCAAGGCCGCTGAGGAGAAGGCTTCCAAAGACAAGGATAAGCGTAAGACTGATTCGATAACCGCCTCAGCCGCCGCAACCAAGTAAGGCTTGGCGCCTGTTCAACACTCCGGAGCGGGTAGAGCTGCGGTCATCGGTGGAACCGGCCGGTGTGGAACAACCTCGGTGACGGCGTCCGGTTTGTCCATTTCCGTTCAGCTGATGGTCAAAATCATCAATGATGCCTACCCTAACTCAAAGAAAATCAAAACCATAATGCACCGCAGCAGTCCAGGCTTTGAAGATCTTTGGAACTTCTTCTCCCAGAGCTATTTACGGGTACTTGTGCACCCTGAAGCTGTGTCAAGACAACTTAGCAAAAAACTACTTGACATAGTGTCTCTAAAACACTTATATTGGTGTCTGTAAGACACTAATGGAGGCATCCGATGCTTGCTATCCGATTCATGAAAGCCCCTCCCACGACTTACGTTTTGCAGTTCAAGAACGGCCAGGTGCGCCGGGAAGGGCCGGGGCTCTCATTCTTTTATTACGCTCCCACCTCGACCATCGTCACGGTACCGTTGGAGAGCGCCGATGTTCCTTTCGCTTTCCAAGAGAGCACGGCGGATTTCCAGTCCGTCTCCATACAAGGGCAACTTGCCTACCGCGTGTCTGACCCCAAGAGACTCTCCTCGCTCCTCGATTTGAGCGTTAACCCACTGGGCGCGTTTCGCTCCGAGGATTATCGCAAATTGCCAGAGCGATTGGTTCACACAATGCAAACGCTGATGCGGGCAGAAACGCAAAAGCTCTCGCTAGGAGAAGCACTGACGAAGAGCGGATCGTTGAGCGCCTCGGTACTGGCCGGTTTGAAATCGTCCGAAGGTGTGGCTCAGCTTGGCGTTGAAATATTAAATCTTTCCTTACTTTCGATTCGTCCGACGCCCGAGATGGCGAAAGCCTTAGAGGCTGAAGCCCGCGAGGCGCTGCAACGCCGCTCTGATGAAGCCATTTATGCTCGGCGAAACAACGCTGTCGAGCAGGAACGCCGAATCAAGGAGAGTGAACTGAACACCGAAATCGCTGTCGAAGAAAAACGACGCCAGATCCGCGAAACGCAAATGGCCGCGGACATAGCGATTGAACAGCAACGCGCCGCTTTGACGGAAAAGCGCATCGAAAATGATCGCAAAGAGGCGGATAGCCGTGCATACGCACTGGAGGCGACACTCAAGCCCGTGCGTGATGTTGACTGGAGAACTTTGATGACACTCTCCCAGCATGGGGATGATCCCAAGATGATGATCGCCATGGCCTTCCACGAATTGGCGTCGAACGCACAAAGGATCGGGGAGCTGAATATTTCACCGGACCTGCTGCGGAGCCTGATTGCATCCGCTACCACCAGCACAGCGATTCAAACGCAGCAAAAAGGGAAGTAGTCATGCGTCAATTCGTGCACGACGTAAAACGGCGGGCCGCGTTTGAGAAGATCGTCTTGGTGACTCGCAAGACCCGGCTCGCCGAGTTGATCGAACGATTTAACACTTTGGCGCAAGCCAAATTCTACATCGAACATGCAGGAGGAAATTTCCAGGAATACCAATTGGAGGATGACGCGTACAGACAGTCCACTGACGTTGTCCGCCGCTCGATCGAAGTTGGGCTGAAAGTGCAGGAAATCGATCGAGGACTGGTGCCGACGTTCACGTTTCTGCCGGCCGATCTCGTGGTCGCGTTAGGACAGGATGGGCTTGTCGCCAACACAGCGAAATATGTTGGCAAGCAACCCGTTATCGCTGTAAATCCGGACCCAGAAAGATTGGATGGCATCCTCCTTCCCTTCCTTCCCGGTCAAACAGGGCAAGCTATAGAAGAGGTGCTTTCTGGAAAGTGCCGCATTCGCTCCGTCACGTTAGCGGAAGCACGCCTAAACGATGGCCAGCGGTTGTTGGCGTTCAACGATCTCTTCCTTGGGGCTCAAACTCATGTTTCGGCACGATACCGGATTCGGTGGGCCAAAGCCGAGGAGCCCCAGTCATCCAGCGGCGTTCTAGTCTCAACCGGCGCGGGCAGCACGGGCTGGGTTTCCTCGATATTCAACATGACTTCCGGGGTGGCCGCCCTGACTGGCGGCCATGCTGAGAAGCGGATACGTTTAGATTGGGAGGACCCGCGACTCCTATTTGTAGTTCGCGAACCCTTCGTCAGTCGTCATTCACGGGCAAATATCGTCGCCGGGATTCTCGAACAACAGCAAGCCCTAGAGCTAGAATCGCTGATGCCATCGGGGGGCGTCATCTTCAGTGATGGTATTGAGGCGGACTACCTGCAGTTCAATTCAGGTTCGAGCGTCATCGTAAGCGCAGCAGCGGAAACCGCTCAGCTCGTCGTGGGGTGACCCATGGAAAACTTGCGCGTGACTGTTGACATCGTGATCTTCACCGTTACAAACGGCTCACTTCAGGTGCTTTTGGTAAAACGCGGAGTGCCGCCATTTGAAGGTCAGTTTGCCATCCCGGGAGGTTTCATTCGGGAAGACGAATCGCTTGAAGATGCGGCGCTACGGGAGTTATACGAAGAGACAGGAGTGCGGAATGTGTTCCTCGAACAGCTGTATACGTTCGGGGATCCCAAGCGGGACCCACGGGGGCGAGTCATTACGGTCGCCTATTACGCCTTGATTGCTTCGGATAAATATTCTCTTGTTGCCGGTGCTGATGCCGCTGAGGCGCACTGGCACGGCGCGAACGACCTTCCTTCTCTGGCGTTCGACCACCGATCCATTTTTGACTACGCCCTCGAGCGCCTGCGCAACAAATTGGAATACACGACTGTTGGGTTTCAGCTTCTTCCGGAAAAGTTCACGCTGGGTGAGATTCAAGCGGTCTACGAAGCAATCCTTGGCAGGCGATTAGACAAGCGCAACTTCCGCCGCAAGCTCGCGCTGTTGGGCATCTTGAAACCTCTGCGCGAGTGGCGGCGGACTGGACACAAACCAGCTCAGCTTTTTCGGTTTGCCGCGGGTCGATTCGAAAAACTTAAGGATAAAGGAATCTTTTTCCCCTTCTAGAGGTCTTGCCATCTTCGTTGTCTCAGAATTTTGAGGCCTCTATGTAATTCGCAAACACCCGCCACCTGATGCTCGCGGATAAAATCAAATCGGCGGTGAAATGAGAACCCTGAAAGAAAGCCAGTCTTTGTCTCTACTTTGCTACTACTCTGGAGCTATTTGAGGTCATCTGGAGCCGCATAGAATGCGGCGATTAGCGCAAATCAAAACCGGCAGGCATTGAAACAAGAGACATGCCAACGCTCACCAACCCCTCGCGGACCGCTCACCAACGGAGGTTTTAAAATCAACCAGCTAGCCTGAAATCCACGATCTTGCTTCTCATCCCGCCAAAAAGCTAAAAGCACCAGGTGTAGCAAAAGTGTCGTGGTTGATCGGGGAGAAAAGTTGTGCGTCGTTGATCCATGGGAACTCCACATTCGGAGCCCACAATCGAAGGGAAGCTCCTATGCCTGAGTCGGCTTGTAGGCCGGAACTGGAACCGATCGTTCGGGATTCACCTGGCGGATCACAATTGGGGCCCACGGGGAGCCGACAAGGCTTGCAGAATGGGTGTGGTGGCAAGGGTTGTGACGACGGCCATGAGCACGAACATTGCAAAAAGTGTCGGGGAGAGAACGCCGAGGTCGAGCCCAACGTTTAGGACTACGAGTTCCATCAGGCCGCGAGTGTTCATGAGAATGCCAAGCGAGGCAGCTTCTCTGTTGTCCGATCCGGTTATGCGCGCTGCGAAAAAACTGCCGCCGAACTTGCCCGAGGATGCGATCAGAATGATGACCACACAAACCAACCAGTCGGAGGGTTCTTTCAGAAGGCCGACCTGCGTGCGCATTCCGGTGAACGCAAAAAATACGGGCAGGAAAAGCACGATGACGAGGTCCTCACACTTTTCTCGGATGTCGCGGGCGAGCTGAGAGTCGTGAGGAACAACCGCGCCGAGAAGAAACGCGCCGAAAAGCGCGTGAATTCCAATGCGCTCCGTAACCAGCGCCGAAACAAGCAAAGAAACACAGACGGTCGCAAACATCTGCTGTGTTGTTCTGCCTTGGGACATCTGGCGCCGGGCCAGCCACGCGGCACCTCTTCTGGCGATCATCAGCACAAAAAGAATAAACGCTATGGCCGCCCCGACTGTTACCAGAACTCGCCCCGGCTGCGCGCGAGCTACTCCGACAACAAGGGCAAGAAGGCACCAAGCAGTGACATCGTCAACGGCGGCACATGCCAAGGCCAGTACACCCATGCGGCTCGTTTGCATTTTGGTATCGGTAAGAATCCGCGCCAGTACCGGAAACGCAGTGACCGACATGGCTACGCCAATAAACAGAGCAAACGCGGTGAAGGAAATGCGGCCGTCGGCGAAACGCGGATAGAGCCAAAGGGCAAGGCCCGCACCGAGGAGAAACGGCACAACGATGCTGGCGTGCGAAATGGCTATAGAGGCCCGCGTCCGCTGCCGCAACAAACCCGTGTCCAGTTCCAATCCGACTAGAAACATGAAGAGGATGATTCCAACCTGCGCAATGATAGCCAAGAACGGCGTTATCGCCGGGGGCAGGAGTTGCAAAGAAACCTGCGGCGCCAGCCAGCCGAGAAATGAGGGTCCAAGGAGCAATCCGGCAATGACTTCGCCCATCACCTGCGGCTGATGTAGCCATCGAAATATCGCGCCCACAATGCGCGCGGCAATTACGATGACCACCAAAGCAAGCAGGACATGCAACAAGACGCTGGCCGTTTCAGCGGGCGGAAGTTTTTCGACAATTCCAGGAGATTGCGCAGCCTGGGGCGCAAAAAGCCTGAGTCCGGCGGATCGAATCAAAAGAAAGACGCCAACCGCTGCAACCAAACTCGCCGCATAGAAGAGGATGACGCGCGATTTTCGCATTAGGACAGCGCGAGAAATTTTCCCGCGCATGGGGCGAACATGCGACCTTTATGGTCAGCGTGTCTCATTGAGGTTTCTATGTGGTTCCTTTTCGCGTTGCAAATGTTGCTCGAGCCGCTTCGCTTGCGTCCGGCTGCGCTCAGCGCTTGCCGTGTTCCAGTAGAGAAGCCGCAGCCCGAGCGGAAGCAAGTTTACTGCCAGGAGCGAAGGCCACAACAGCTCGTACTCGGATCGCCAGTCGGCAACGAACAACACTCCGGCCGCGACCAGCGAAGCAATCGCAAAGACCTTGCGTCGCTTCACCCAGGTTGGACTTAGCTCGTCTTTTCGGGCAGCACTGGGGTGCATGACGACGAGCAAGGGAGGCTTGGCCTTCCCTTCCGCGTCGAAAATCTCGCAGCACATGAAAGGATACCGCTGCACTTGAGCTTCACAGAATGTGCGCGCCTCTTCCAGATGGTCGAAAAGTAGAAACCGGCAATCGCTTAGGTGAGCGATTTCGCTGCCGTCGGTCGTCAGCGGGTTGGCCGTCTTCACGTCCTTGAGGAATGCGGCGCACTGCGTGGGTCCGACGAGGGAGGTCCATTCCGCAGGCTGCCGTGTTCTGTCGTAGACCTTGAATTCTCGAAACGCGCTTTGTTGAATGGGAGCCACCAAAGTGCCTTGTCCGCAGCGGAAGCCGATGAAACAGCATTACCACAAACCGGGGAGTAGGCGGAAGGGCACAAGTGAGCAGAACGCCGCGACCCACTATTCTGGGCCGCAATGGGGTGTCGCCAGCATTCACGCAGGTTTTGCAATTGAGGCCGCTGGAGAAGCACACAATTCTCTTTGGGTCTGAAGAGTGATGTAGAGATCGCATGTGGTGATCTTCGACGGAGTAGCCCGTTTGATGGGCGCTAGCTCTGGTTTGGGATTCCGGGGTTGGCTTTTGCAGCCCACGAGAAGTACGACCGCGATGAAGGAAAGGATGGTTTCCTTGACATTGGTCTCCTCTTCGCAACTGTCTGTGAACCTCGAGTTCTTCGCCTTTCGCGTCTTAATTACTCTGCGCTGACGCGGCGCTGGAATCGTCGGTAACCAGCAAATTCAGGAAGCGAATGATTTGTTTCTGCTCGCGTTCCTGTTCGGGAGTGGTGTCCGTCTTTTGCGCGAGCTCCGCGAGCCGGGCCGACAAGACTTGCAACGCAACCTCACGCTTGACGTAAGCGGCTTCCTGGATGGGACTCATCACCCAGCCTCTTTTCGTCTTCTCGAATTCCAGAGACTGTTCTTTCCAGCGAAGCTGTGGGTCCGTTTGCGTATTCGGAGGAGCGCCTAACGATTCGATCCGAACGACCGCAGTTCCGTGCTTGCCCTTGATTTGTATTGCTGAGACGCGTACCTCGCGGTAAACGACTATGGGTTTGCCGAGACTGTTCAGACTGCGCGTGCGGAGGGATTCACCGGAATCCTGATTCATTTCGACAAATGCGGCTGCGACCTCGTCTGGCGAAGGATTTTTTCGGGCCACTTGCAGAACGATCTCTCGAGGAGTTTCGACTGTTGCTGAACTGGGGGTTTCAGCTGCGGGAGCAGAGCTCGACGCGGACGCAGGTGCCGGCTTTGGCAGTCTGGAAGGTGGTCGACTCTCCGAACTGCGGCTGGCGGCCTGAACAGGTTGCTGGTCCGCGTGACGCGTAGCTTCGAGCGTTCGGCCGGAACGGAGCGGCTTCTCGGTCATGTAGCGGAAGAAACGAGCGCTACCACGCGACCGCCAGTAGGGCGAGTCATAAAACTGCGTGTCGGGACCCGAACGCACAGAGCTGAAGAAGGAGTGTTCTTTGGGATCGATGACGATGCCGACATGGCCGCGCCAAACAACTAGGTCGCCCACTTGGGGCGCGCGCACGCGCGTGAAATTTGCGCTGCCAATGTAGAGTTCCCGCGAACTGACATAATCGTATGGAAAGCCAGCTTGTTCGTAAACGTCGTGAACTAGGTGGGAACAGTCCGTTTCGGATTCGGAGTCGGCGCCTACCGTGGGAATCGTAGCCAGAATCTTGCGACCCTCTGTTCTGGCAATGGGACGCGGTCCGGACGTTTCGGCAGAGGCGGGCCGGACATTCTGGCCGAGCGCCGCCGAGGCCGTCGCGAGGCACAACGCTACAAAGATGAATCGACGCGTCATTTTGTAAGTCTCGCAGACCGCGGCGAAAGCCGAACTGGCCATGCCGCGAAGACAGCACCGTCCAACAGTACAGGTCCCCTTTTCTTGCGTTGGGCTGGAAAACAAAAAACGTGCGAGAAGCTTTAAGGCTGGAAACTAAAAAAAACCGCTGCGGACTGCTGTTACTAAGATGTGTGGGCGATTTCCTGGGTTGCAGAGCGAGTGTCTCAGTTCGCCACGGCATCACTCCCTAGGCCCGGCCCTTTTGTTTGGGAGTTTCCGTCCACGGAGCCAAAATCGCATTTGCACAATCTTCGAAAAAGTCCTTGTCGCGTGGGCTGAAGGCATTTGGGCGATCGCTCTCGACGTCGATGGCTCCGACGACTTCGCCGGTGGCGGGATGGAGAACCGGCAGATCTGCTCCGGCAATGTATTGCCGAAAGCGGTGAGATAGAGCGAATCGTTTCGGACGGCGACGCCGACGACTGCCTTCTTTTCCCGAATGGCCGAGCTGGTGAGGCCTTTAGTGACTGGAAGGGTTCGAAACGCGGGCGCGTCCGAATGTGCACATAGTCGCCATCCTTTCTCCTTACGGTATAACGATAATCGTTACAGCATAGAGTAATGGGCGCAAGGAGGAATAGGACAGCACTTGATCAACAATCCGTTCAGAGCGCGTTGAGTTCAGCGGATCCGATGCGAGTCATCGCTAAAATTCTAGGTCTCATAGATACAGTTAGATACGGAAAATTGGCAATGAAGGCTGGTCCTTTATATGTATAGGCGGATCCCTGGAGCGATGGTGTCTATAACATTTGCGTAGCCAGACCCACCTTCCGTGAATTTGCCGTCATCATCCGGCGATCCTATTCGAGAGGAAACCAATTGACGACGCATTTTCTTCAGTGATCGGCCTTGAAGTGCCCCTGCGTCACGGGAAAAGTAGGACACGCTGGCACACAGGGTTTGCTATTCGCCAAGACTCAGATCCTGTGTATGTTGATGATTTATTTGTGCCTCATGGCCAACGGAAAAATTTGTGTAACGCATCCGAACGAATCGGATAGGTCGAATGGACAGTTTTTTATCAAGGAGAACACCATGACTCAGACTCAACTCGACAAAGTGCTGTACACCGCCAAAGACCACACCACGGGTGGCCGGGACGGCGGCGCGTCACGTAGCTCTGACGGCCGCCTGGACATAAAGTTTTCAGTTCCTGGCACTCCGGGCACCGGCACCAATCCGGAGCAGCTACTCGCCGCTGGTTGGTTGGCCTGTTTCATCGGGGCGATGGGCCTTGCGGCCGGCAAATTGAAGATCAAGCTCCCGGCTGAGACGGCCATTGACGCCGAAGTGGACTTGTGCCGAACCGGCGGGGATTTCTTCCTTCAAGCTCGCCTCAACGTCAGCCTTCCGGGTTTGGAGCGCGAAGTCGCTCAGGCCCTGGTGGACGCCGGGCACCAGACCTGTCCTTATTCCAAAGCCACACGGGGCAATATCGATGTCGTGGTCAAACTGATCTGAGTCGGACCTGTCTCGGATCTAGCCTGCCCGAGTTTATCGGGCAGGAATCAGCATGGTGAAAGGAACCGCGGAACATTCACTTCTCTGCCGAATACTTTGGCGAGGGATATATTTCGCGAACTGCGGTGTTTTTGTTCAGAAGCCGATTGGTCCTGCCCGACAACGGGCAATCGGGGGCTGTGGACTGAGCCTCTAATTCGAGGGAGGTTTGGCGCCTCGTCCGATGAGTCGAAGGCTGGGACTGAGGCTGAGGCGCTTAACACAGACTTGAAGTGAAATGCACCTGCAATGCAGAAGGTGTTCAAGGAGCGATTTCAGGCGCCGCGAGCGCTGGATGCTGCCCTCGACTTCCTGAATTTTTCGGTGCGCGAGTTTTTTCCAGCGTGGCCCGACTGGCGCGTCGTCCCGCAGCCCGTTGAGAAAAACTTTGATCTCGTTCAACGTGAATCCCATCTCGCTCGCAAACCGGATGAGGAGCACGCGGTCGAGTGTGTCCGCCGGGTACCGCCGTTGGCCGCCCGAACGGTGGGGTACGGGAAGCAAACCGCGTCTTTCGTAGTAACGGATTGCGGAGGCGTTTAGCCCCGAACGGCCGGCGAGTTCGCCTATCTTCATTTCGTTCCCTCCCGCTAGGGCCCTGTATATAGATGGTTGACTTAAAGCTGGCTTTAAGTTCTAGCATTTTGCCATGGGACCTACCAGGTCTCACGGAGGAAACTCATGACAGTGCAGCAAGAGCGAAACGGAAGAAAACGGAAGCTGCGTGTAGCGGTTGCGGGGCTCGCGGCGTTGCTTTCGAGTGGCGCGCTGGTGCAATCGTCACCGCAGGAAACGAAGTCCAAGAGAAAGGAGAAACAGGTGCTGACGACACAAAACAAATTCCACTGCAACAGCAAAGCCCTGAATCCGGCCGAGCGCATTCGACACAAGGAGTTGACCCAAAAGCTGATCGCGGCACGGAAAGAGATCGTGGAGACGGAAAAGGGTTACGAATTTCAGTACGGTCCATCGAATGTCTCACTCGCGGAGCTGGCCGACTGGGTACAGGCTGAGGGCAAGTGCTGCCGCTTTTTTGATTTTCACATTGACCTCGAGCGTGAGGGCACGCTGCTCTGTCTTCGGCTGACAGGCGAGGAAGGGATCAAACCGTTCATCCGCTCAGAGTTTCAAGTACCTGCGAAATAACAATTGGGCGGTGGCAGCCGGTCAGTTCGACCTGCGCCCATTCGACTGCTTGCGCTATAAGTCCCTATTTTGGGATTACTACAGGCTTCAGTCCGGTTTCGACCTGATCGCGGGTGTCGAAACATCAAGGTCTGAAGCACGCACTCGATTTTGCACTTTTTTCTAGGGCAACTCTTGCGCTCGTCCTGTTCGGAGGGACTCGCGAGCCGCATCTAAGATCTCCACCACCTGCACGTTCAGCCTCGCTGAAACAGGATCTTCAATCGGTTTATCTTCTTGAATGCAGTGAACGAAATAAGAAATGGGATTGCTCTTTTCGCGCGGCAAAGGATTCACCGGCATCGGCTTCCCTTCCAGTCCTATTTTGCGGGGATCGTCGTTTGCCTGACGAAACAATAGTTCGTTCCCAGTGGCGAGAAGGCTTCCTTTTGGACCAACCACTTTCACTCGTTCCATGCCGTATGGCCAGTCCCAAGAGGCCTCCAGGATGGCGGTGGCATCGGGATAATCCAGCACGATCGTCGCGTCGTCGTCCACGCGATTGTGTTGCTCCGTCTTCAGTTTTTTCGCAGTCGCATAAACACGTGTGGGCCGCCCCTTCAGCCACAGCGCCCACTCAGCCCCGTAGCACCCAAAATCGACGATTGCCCCTCCACCGTTTTTTTTCGGATCGTAGAGCCAATTCGCAAACTGTTCGGAGACTCCAATTTCCTTCGGGCCAGAGTGCCCATACTCGACGATAATTCTTTGTACCGGCCCTACTTCGCCCGATCGAACCCGTTGAAACAATGCAGGTGTCGGCGACGCCCAGGCATTCCAGTAATTCACCATCAATTTAATTCCGGAGCTTTGCGCCAAACGCTCCATCTCGCGAGCGTCTGCTCCGTTTATCGCCATCGGTTTTTCCGTCGAAAAATGAATATGACGCTTTGCGCATTCCCGCAGGATTTCAAGATGCCGCGCATTGTCGGTTGTCGCGATCACGGCATCTGGCTTCACTTCATCCAGCATTTGCACGTAATCTGAGTAAAGCTTGACTGTTGCCGGAATTCTGGCCTTGGCCTTGCTTAAAAGCGCTGGGTCGCTCTCCGTAATGGCCAGCAATTCGGCTTGTGGTTCTCCGGCAATGTCCTTCAATATTCCCCATACGTGATCATGATTCAATCCCACGATTGCGAGCCGGACTTTCGCATCGTGCGATGAACCCGCAGATGTTTCCTGGGAGGAATCTGCATTCGGCGCTGCAACAAACAAAGCGATGACTAGTGTCGAGCACGAGAACATCCGCGCTGCCCAATTGAGAGTCATGAAGTCTCCGAGAGTGCCCTCAGAAAATATGCTCCGCATCGATCAAAATTTTCGCGGATTCGGAGCGAGACGCACACAGACTAGAGGTCGTTATCAAGGCGCACGGGAGGAAAGTCAAGGCGGACTGATGTCATTTCCATCATCCCTTTTAAGCTTCTGAAGGGACGGAGGTTATGTATGCTTGTTCCCAGTCCCAAATGTTAGAACATATTGGAACATACCGGTCCGCAGTTGAGACAGATTCAGGTCGGTGGGTTAATTAACCGCCGTTTTTGTCGATGTGGCACTCAATGCGGCCGAAGCTCGGCGCGCGATGAGTAGGTAGCCCGACTGGCTTGAATCGTTCTCAAGCCTCTCCAGTCGGGAACGTCCTGTTTCTCGGTCTCCTCTTATCTCCAGCTCACCGGCCACAAGGCGCGCTTCAAAGCCCACCTCTACAAACGATGACTCGGCCGCCGTCGATATGATTCTATTCAAACGCCTAATCAAGTTGCTCATGTCCGGAGAATTGCCGCTTACACCATCAATGTGGGCTGCGACCGTCTCGGACCGGAGTTGCAACTCTTGGTCCCGGCTACGGCTTGCAACATTCATGACCTGTTCCGCAATCGGGCGAGCTTCTGCAATCTTTCCCTGGGCCAGAAGCGCTTGGGCCAAGACCAGCTTCGCTATTGCTGCGGAGCGCCCGGCTTTCTTCTCTTCCAAAATGT
>Ga0207684_10004988_pt1 | contig 12367 bp, 8 predicted proteins | sample KBSK5501metaG_FD_184342 | JGI IMG/M metagenome (GOLD analysis project Ga0207684, IMG submission 184342) | Corn, switchgrass and miscanthus rhizosphere microbial communities from Kellogg Biological Station, Michigan, USA - KBS K5-50-1 metaG... | ecosystem: Host-associated > Plants > Roots >... | reverse complement strand
TCCCAGCCCTGGGTGCGCACCGGTCAGCCCGGGTCGTCGAGCTATGGTCTGCGCGCACTGCAGTGCTTGGGTCGCGCGAAGACGTTGGCTATGTGTTCGTGTTCGAGAATCGCGGGCGAATGATCGGTACCACGATTGACCACCCGCACAGTCAAATCATGGCATTTAGCGAGATCCCTCCCATCCCGAAGTCCGAACTTTCGAAGAGTAATTGTGACCTCTGCAAAGATCCCGACGAAGCGCTGATAGTCACCCGCCACTCAGGGTGGCAGGCATGTGTGCCATGGGCGCCCTCGTGGCCGTATGAGATGCTGATCTCCCCGCGCGGTCACGTTGCTGATCTGCCCACAGCGGGCCGGCAGCTGCGCACCGGGCTGGGCGCGATTCTCGTGGACTCTCTGACCCGCTTGGAACGATTCCTTGGGCCTGATGCTCCCTACATGCTGTGGATACATCAGCGGCCAGCCGGCCGGGATGACTGGCCCACCGCGCATCTCCACCTGCATCTGGCACCTGTCCTGCGCGCGCCTGGGGTAAGGCGGCACCTCGCCGCCGCGGAGCTAGGTGCAGGCGTCTTCTTCGATCCGGTCGATCCGCAGGAGGCTGCGGCGCAATTGAGATCCTCGCCTCGGAATGGCACTGGTGAACAACAGCCCTGGCATCCGTGAGCAGCTGGAGACGGGCGAGGAAACTACCCGGACCCCCAGCGCGGCAACCCGGACTGGCCAGTCCGGCCGGCCGGTTAGGCTCCGCCCATGCCTGACCTGACGGAGCTGGCCGGCCGCTGGCGAGCTGACCTGGCCGCATGGGCCATTCCCTGGCACATCACCGCCGCGGCCAGCGAATCGCCGTGGGTGCTTCCGCGCCAGGTCTTCGCCCGCCGCGCGGACCGGCTCGCCAGCGACCCTTCCGGTCTCTCCTACGAACGGGAATGGGCGGCGCTCGATCCCCCGGGCAGCGTGCTTGACGTGGGGTCAGGCGCGGGCGCGGCCTGCCTGCCGCTGCTGCCACGGGCCAGCTCGCTGACGGCCGTGGACAGCGATCCCGGCATGCTCGAGCTGCTCGCGCAGCGCGCAGCCGCGCTGGACGCCAAGATCTGCCAGGTGCTCGGCAGCTGGCCAGGGGTCGCGCCGCAGACGCCGCCGGCCGACCTGGTGACCTGCCATCACGTCCTCTACAACGTGCCAGAGCCGGTGCCGTTCCTGGCCGAGCTCACCTCGCATGCGCGGCGCCTGGTTGTGCTGGAGACCACGACGCTGCATCCACTGACCATGCTCAATCCGTTCTGGCTTGAATTTCACGGGCTGCAGCGGCCGGTGTCCCCCACTGCCGCGGATCTGCTGGAAATCCTTACCGGCATGGGATTGCGGCCGCGATCCCGCGGCTGGACCCGGCCAGGCGGGCCGGACTACGCGAGCTTCGCGGAGCTTGTCGACGTCACCAGGCGGCGGCTGTGCCTGCCGGCGGCGCGTGCCGACGACGTCGGTGCCGCGCTCGTCGCGGCTGGCGTCGACCCCGGGCACCCGGCCGACCTCGGCTCATCCGGTCGCGAAGTGGTCACGATCTGGTGGGACGGCAACTCTCCAGAAATCTGGTGAGGCCGAGTTTGGCCGCGCGAGCGTCTTGGATGTTGGGACCATGGGGATAGCAAGGGCAAGAATGAGGCGGCAGCGATGAGCGAATGGCCAGAGGGCTGGTTCAGGGAGGGTTCCGGCACGAGCCGGGCACCGGGCGGCGGCCCGGGCCCGGCCGACCCCACAGCGCGGCTACCCGCCGGAACCAGCCGGCCGGCTGCCCAGCCGGGCGCCGCGGGCTCGGTCTGGCCCGCTCAGCCGCCATCCCGCAGCGCACCAGCAGGTGACGGGCCCCGGATTCCGCCCGGCGGAACCGGCGCACCCGGCCGCAGGCGGCTCAGGCCGCGGAAGATCGTGGCGATCATCTGCGCCCTGCTTGCGCTGCTCATCGTCGCGGTGGCGGGGCTGTACTTCTACCTGAACTCCCAGCTGACCCGTCGGAACGTGCTGGTGGACTACGCGGGCAGGCCGGCCGCCTCGGCCGGCCAGAACTGGCTGATCACCGGCTCCGACAGCCGCCAGGGACTGACCGCCAGGCAAGAACGGCAGCTCGCGACCGGGCACGATGTCAGCGGCCACCGGTCTGACACGATCTTGGTACTGCACGTGCCGTCGAACGGCGGCCCGTCCGTCCTGATCAGCCTGCCGCGTGACTCCTACGTGCCGATCCCGGGCTTCGGCAGCAACAAGATCAACGCCGCCTATTCCTTCGGCGGCGCGAAGCTGCTCGCCGAGACCGTGCAGAATGCCACCGGCCTGCGCATCGACCACTACATGCAGATCGGATTCGGCGGCTTCGTGCACGTGGTCGACGCGGTCGGCGGCGTGAACATATGCATCAAGCAGCCGCTGCGCGACCCAGCGGCGGGGCTCAACTTGAAGCGCGGCTGCCAGTCGCTTGACGGCGCGCAGGCACTCGGCTTCGTGCGCTCCAGGCATCTCTTCGCCAACCAGGACCTGCAGCGCATCCAGAACCAGCGGCTGTTCCTAAAGGCGCTGCTCAAAAAGCTGACGAGCCCTGGCGTGATGCTCAACCCGTTCGCCTCGATCCCCGCCGCTTTCGGGGCCGCCGACACGCTGACCGTCGATCAGGGCACCAGCCTGTACCAGCTCGTCCGGGTGGCGTTCGCGCTCCGGAGCCCGGAGACCACCACCGTTCCTATCGCGACGGGACAGACGCTTGCCGTGGGTGACGTGCTCATCTGGGACCATGCGAAAGCGACGCAGCTGTTCAACGACCTGAAGACCGACCAGCGCGTGCCGAAGAGCCTGCTAACTGGCTCGAAGCAGGCGACAGGCTAGGGCATCGCCGGACTCCGCCGGGCAGCTTGCGGCGGGCCTCGCGGGCTGTCGCGGGAGGCCTGGCGGGAGCCTGACGCGGCTTGGCACGCGCGCGGCGCGGCAAGTCAGCACTGCGGTACACCATGCGCACATGCGCGCGCTATGAGAATGTATGACCATTGCATTCGCGTCGGCCCTATTCGCCACCATCCGCAACCCTGCTGCGGATGGCCGCAGCAGCAGCCGGAGGTTTTCCATGAGCACCGGCAGCATCGCCGGGACGTCACGCCCAGCGGGACTGTCCGCCCGCGAGTCCCAGATCATGACCCTCATCGCGGCTGGACACTCCAACGGCGAGATCGCGGCGAGCCTGGTCCTGGCCGAGAAAACCGTGAAGAACCACGTGAACCGCATCTATGCCAAGCTGGGCGTCGGCTCGCGCTCGGCGGCCATCTCCCAGTGGGGGCCGGCCGGCGTGGCGGCCGAGGCCGGCAGCGACTAGCCGGGTACGCGCGACCAGCCAGGAGCGCTCGATCGCCCAGCTCTGTTACAGCGCGCCTTCAGGTAGCTTTCAGGAATCAGGCGCAGTATGAGCGGCATGACGAGCCCGGCCAATGACGTGCTCAGGCAGGCAGACGCCAGGCTGCTCGTGGTCGAGGACGAGCCGAACATCCTTGAGCTGCTTTCCGCCAGCCTGCGTTATGCCGGCTTCGAGGTCATCACCGCGGCGGCGGGCGGCGAGGCGGTGCAGGCTGCCCAGCGGCACCGGCCCGACCTCATCGTGCTCGACGTGATGCTGCCCGACATGGACGGCTTCGACGTGGTCAGGCGGCTCCGCGGCGGCGGAGCCAGGATCCCGGTGGTGTTCCTGACCGCACGGGATTCCACCGAGGACAAGATCCGCGGCCTGACACTCGGCGGCGACGACTACGTGACGAAGCCGTTCTCGCTGGAAGAAGTCATCGCACGAATACGAGCCGTCCTGCGCCGGACCAGGGGAGATGGGACCGAGCCGCCACCGCGGCTGAAATTCGCCGACCTTGAACTCGACGAGGACAGCCACGAGGTATGGCGGGCGGGCGCCCAGATCCAGCTGTCGCCAACTGAGTTCAAGCTGCTCAGGTACTTCATGGGGAACGCGAACCGGGTGCTGTCCAAGATGCAGATCCTGGATCATGTCTGGGATTACGACTTCCGCGGCGACACCGGGATCGTGGAGTCCTACGTTTCCGTGCTGCGGCGCAAGGTCGACTCCGCTGAGCCGCATCTGCTGCACACCCTGCGCGGGGTCGGCTACGTGCTCAGGCTCCCGTCCTCCTAGCTAGATGATCATGGCTAAGCCGTCAGCACCCGCTGGTTTCCTGACGGCCGCACGGCGGCTGCCAGGCCGCACGCCGCTCCGGGTCAAGCTCATCTCGGCCCTGCTGGCGCTGGTGGCCATCGCGCTCGCAGTCATCAGCATCGCCGGCATCTCCGTGCTCAAGAGCTATCTGCTCGGGCAGACTGACGCCCAGCTGACGAGCTACGATACGCAGCCTTTCCTGCGCATCCAGGACTACCTGGCAGGCGCGGCGCCGCCGACGGTCCAGACCGGCGGCCTCGCCCTGGCCTGGGTGCCAGCGGGCGGCCGCGTGCACCTGGTGATCAAGCCAGGGGCGGTCTTCGGTCCCCAGTCGTCGCAGGGACGGATCCTGCCGGGCCCGGCGATACCGACGTCGGCCAGCTGGCTGAACGCCAACGCCGGGAAGCCGGTCACGGTCGCGGCCATGTCGGGCAACGATCGCTGGCGGGTGATCGCCTATCCGCACCAGTTCGCCTTTCCCGATGGCAGCACCATCACCGGCACCGTGGTCATCGGGCTGGACGTCAGCAATGTCTACGTAACTATCGGGCACCTGATCGGCATCGACCTGATCGTGAGCCTGATCATTATTCTCGTGCTGGCCGTCGTCGGCGTCGCGCTGGTGCGGTCAAGCCTGCGGCCGCTCACCGAGATCGAGCGAACCGCAGAGGGAATCGCCACCGGCGACCTGTCCCGTCGCGTTCCCGACCGCGACCCCCGAACCGAGGTCGGCCGGCTCGGCCGCTCACTCAACGCCATGCTCAGCCAGATCGAGCTCGCCTTCCGGGCGCGCGCTGACTCGGAAACTGCGGCGCGCCGGTCGGAGGAGCGGATGCGGCAGTTCGTCGCCGACGCCAGCCACGAGCTGCGCACGCCGCTGACCGCGATCAGGGGGTTCGCGGAGTACTACCGGCAGCGCGGCGGGCTGGACAACGGCGAGCCAGCGATCCGCAAGCTCGATGCCACAAGCACCTTGAACGCAGGCACCGGGGCTGGTCAGGCAGGTGAGCTTACGGCCGCCCCGCCGCATGCAGGCGGCCCGCTCAGCCGGGCGGACCTGGACCGGATCATGCGGCGGGTGGAGCAGGAGTCCGCCCGGATGGGCCTGCTGGTCGAGGACATGCTGCTGCTCGCGAGGCTGGACCAGCAGCGGCCGCTGGAGAGCCGGCCGGTCGACCTGCTCACGCTCGCCGCCGACGCGGTACACGATGCGCGGGTGATGGCTCCCGAACGCAGCATCGACCTGACGGTCGGGGCGGGCGCCGCGCTGATCGTGCTCGGCGACGAGGTCCGGCTCCGCCAGGTGATCGGCAACCTGATGAGCAACGCGCTGATCCACACGCCGGACGGGACTCCGGTCGAGGTGCGGATACGGTCAGGCACGCTGGATGACACGTTCGCATCCGGAACGCGGCCGGTCCCCGGTCCGCCGCCAGCCCCCGGAGCGCCGGCGCGCCCAGCAGCGCCGCCAGGCCCAGGAACGCCGCCAGGCCCAGGAACGCCGCCAGGCCCAGGAACACAGGCGGGCCCAGCAGCGCCGGCGGGCCCAGGAACGCCGCCAGGCCCAGGAACACAGGCGGGCCCAGGAACACAGGCGGGCCCAGCGGCGCAAACGGGCCCAGCAGCGCCGGCGGGCCCAGGAACGTCGGCGGGCCTAACAGCGCCACCAGGCCCAGCAGCGCAGACGGGCCCAGCAGCGCCGGCGGGCCCAGCAGCGCCGGCGGGCCCAGCAGCGCCGGCGGGCCCAGCAGCGCCGGCGGGCCCAGGAACGTCGGCGGGCCTAACAGCGCCACCAGGCCGAGCAGCGCAGGCGGGCCCGGCAGCACAGGCGAGGCGCATGCCGCGGCCAGGCAGTCCAGGCCGGCCAGCCGCTATCCTCGAGGTTGCCGACCGCGGCCCTGGCCTGACTCCCGACCAGGCAGAACGCGTCTTCGAGCGGTTCTATCGCACCGACCAGGCCAGGGCAAGGCATGCGGGCGGTGCTGGCCTCGGCCTCGCGATCGTGGCCGCGCTGGTGATGGCACATGGCGGCGTGGTGCGGGTCGAGCCGACGCCGGGCGGCGGCGCCACGTTCCGTATTGCCCTCCCGCTGGCCCCTGAGGCGCTCGGCCCCGCCGCAGACGAGCAACCCGGGCCTGGCCAGGATGGCCAGCAGGCAGCGGGACCAGGTCACGAAGCCGCCTGACACCGGGTCGGTGCGGCTGGATGCACGCGGGATCGATGCAGCGGGCAAGATGCTTGTATCCAGCGGCTCGCCCTTCGGCAGGCACGCGTTTCAGTAACACCTGGAAGCGGGAAGCTGACGCAGCCCGGGCACGGGAGCCGGCCGATGCTGCCGACGATGGGCGGCCAGCTGCCTTCGGGCCCGCACGGCGAAAGACCGGCCGGCCCCGGGCGCCGGTGACGATCGACGACTGTCCGCGAACCGCCCGGCCGCGCTACCCGGCGGCGAGCGCCGCGCGGGCAGCGTCCAGCGCCGCGTCCCGGTATCCGGCGCCGAACAGGCAGACGTGCACGAGCAGCGGATGCAGTTGGTGCAGCGGCACCCGAGCCCGCCAGCCTGCCGCCAGCGGCGCGGTCTCCTGGTAGGCGGCCAGGATCCGGTCCAAGTACGGCGCGCCGAACAAGGCGAGCATGGCCAGGTCGGACTCGCGGTGGCCGCCGTGTGCGGCCGGGTCGATCAGCCATCCCCGGCTGCCGGACCAGAGCAGATTGCCCGACCAGCAGTCGCCGTGGATGCGGCTGGGCGACTCGGCCGGGCCTGCCAGCGCGCCGGCCCGGCTGGCGACCTGCTCAAGCAGCCGGACGTCCTCCGGCGCCAGCTCTCCCGCGTCGTAGGCCAGGCGCACGTAGGGAAGGAGCCGCTGACTGGCGTACCACCGCGGCCACGGATCCTCGGCGCCGCCTGGCTCGCCGCCGTCCGTGCCCCCATGGGGGTGAATCCCGCGATCGGCCGCCTTGGCAGGTGCTCGTTCGCTGGATTCAGCATGCTGGAGCTGGCGGGAACCATCGCTGACTGGGCCGCTGTTGCCGTTTTCGAGCGGCAGGCTGGCGATGAACCCGGCCCACGGCGCTCCGAATCTGGCGGCGCCGGCCAGGTGCAGGCGGGCGAGATCCCGGCCGAAGCGTCCAGCGGCCGCCGCATCCGGTGGCTCGCCCGGCACCCAGGAAACGACAAGCCCGTCAGCATCCCAGCCGAGCACATCGGGAACGGGCACGGCCGCCGCCTCGGCCAGCCATCGCAGCCCGCGTGCCTCGGCCTCGAAGACGGCAGTCAGTTCCGGGCCCAGGCCGGGGGTGGCCACCTTGGCGAACGCCTGCCGCCCGTCGGCCAGCACGGCGCGATAGTGGCCCCACCGGTGCTGTCCACCGATCCGGCGAGCCTCACGGACCCGGGCACCCGCGAGCCGTCCGACGCGCGCCGCGATGTCCGGGCCGGACGCTGCCGGGGCAGCAGCGTGCCCGGTCATCGGCCGCCCTCGCGGCCGCGATCGTCGCTACCGGCAGCTGAGCCGGCCCCGCCTGGGCCCGCGTCGCCCCCGCCGCCCGGGGCCGCATCGCGCCCGCCGCCCCCGCCCTCATCGCGCCCGCCGGCTCCGCCCGGGCCCGCATCGCCCCCGCCGGCCCCGCCCGGGCCCGCATCGCCCCCGCCCTCATCGCGCCCGCCGGGCCCGCCCGGGCCGCCGCCCTGAGTGCTGTCCGACCGGCCTGTACCGCCTGCATCCTCGCCGAGGAACGCAGCCAGCTGCGCGACCAGCCCTCTGGCCGCCGCCTGCACCAGGTCAAAGGCCAGCGCATAATCAGCTGCACTGCCGTGATATGGGTCGGGCACGTCGCCGTCGTAGTGATCAAGGGCACGCTGCCGGCCAGCCCCAGCGCCAGCCAGCGCCGGGTCGAAGGATCTGAGCAGCCGGATCCGGTCCCTGACGGTCGCCTGGTCCGATGCCATCCGGCGCAGGTCAGCCAGGTTCTGCCGGTCCATCGCGATCACCAGATCGTAGTCTCCGAACCAGGACCGGCTGAACTGCCGGGCCCGGTGCGCCGACCCGTCGTACCCGTGCACGGCGAGCTCCACCCTGGCCCGCTGATCCATCGGCTTGCCCAGGTGCCAGTCGCCGGTCCCGGAGCTGTCGACCTCGACCTTGCCGGACAGCCCGGCCCGGGCAAGCTCCTCGCGGAGCACCACCTCGGCGGTCGGTGACCGGCAGATGTTCCCGAGGCACACCAGGGTGACGCGATAGGTGCCGGACGGATGGCGGGGCGCTGGTGGCGGCGCAGCGTCGAGCGCGTGATCGGGCATTCCACCAGGATGCCGGACCGGCCGGCCTGCTCCCCCGCAGCCCCGCCCCCGCACCGCGGCCCCGCCCCCGGCCCCGGCCCAGGCTCCGCCCCACGGCCCCGGCCCTGGCTTTCATGATCGCGGAGGGTTTTTGGGGGCGATCGCCCACCAAACCCTCCGCGATCATGAACAAAGCCGGGCGGAGGCGGCACCAGGCGGAGGCGGCATCAGGCGGAGGCGGTGCAGGGGCGAGGCGGCGCCGGGGCGAGGCGGCGCCGGGCGGAGGCGGCACCGGGCGGAGACGGCGCCGGGTGCGCCCGCGGAGATCGGTGGGGTGGGTCCGGGTGCAGGAGCGCGACCCGCGGCGGGCTGTCACGATAGACCGCATGTCTATGAGTGCCGATTACCGCAAGCTCTCCTTCTGGCTCGACACCGTGCCCGGAACCCTCTCCCCCGGCGAGCCGCTGGCCGGCGATGCCGATGTGGATGTGGCCATCGCCGGGGCCGGGTACACCGGGTTGTGGACTGCTTACTACCTGTCCCGCGCCGAGCCCGGCCTGCGGGTCGCGGTCTGCGAGCGCGAGATAGCCGGGTTCGGCGCGTCCGGGCGCAATGGCGGCTGGTGCTCGGCGCTGTTCCCGGCCTCGCTCGGCAAGCTGGCGCGGATGGCCGGGCGGGACGCGGCGATCGCCATGTACCGGGCGATGCAGCAGACCGTGGACGAGGTCGCGGCTGCCGCGACGGCCGAGAGCATCGACTGCCACTGGGCAAAAGGCGGGACGCTGCAACTGGCCCGGTCGCCAGCGCAGCTTGACCGGGCCAGGGCAGAGGTCGCCGAGGCCAGGGATTTCGGGTTCGGCTCCGCTGACCTGCGGTTGCTGACCGCGGCGGAGGCGGGAGAGATCGCCGCTGCCACCCGCGTGCTCGGCGGGACATACACGCCGCACTGCGCGGCCATTCACCCGGCCAGGCTGGTGCGCGGCCTTGCCGACGCGGTACGCCGCCGCGGGGTCGCCGTTTATGAGCGCACCCCGGTGACGCAGATCCAGCCCGGCCGCCTGGTAACGCCATCGGGCACGGTGCGGGCCAGGTACGTAATACGCGCGACGGAGGGCTACACGCCGCAACTGCCCGGCGAGCAGCGCACGGTCGTGCCCGTCTACTCGCTGATGATCGCGACGGCGCCGCTGCCGGACTCGGCGTGGGACCAGATCGGCCTCGCGACCAGGCCCACGTTCAGCGATCTCCGCCACCTGATCATCTACGGGCAGCGGACCAGCGACGGGCGTCTTGCGTTCGGCGGGCGGGGCGCCCCGTATCATCTCGGCTCGGCGATCCGGCCCTCGTTCGATCGCGCTCCTGCCGTCTTCGCGGCGCTGCGGCGCACCCTGGCCGAGCTCTTCCCGGTGCTGGCCGACGTGGCCGTGACGCACGCGTGGGGCGGACCGATCGGCGTGCCGCGGGACTGGTGCGCATCGGTCGGCCTAGATCGCTCCACCGGCATCGGCTGGGCAGGCGGCTACGTGGGCGACGGGGTTGCGACGACGAACCTGGCCGGGCGCACCCTCGCTGACCTGGTCCTTGGCAAGGACTCCGGCATCACGAGGCTGCCCTGGGTTGGGCACCGTTCGCCGCGCTGGGAGGCCGAGCCGCTACGCTGGCTGGGGGTGAACGCAGGCCTGCAGGTGATGAGCTGGGCGGATCGGCAGGAGGCAAGGACCGGGCGGTCGTCGCGAGCGGCGGAGTTCGTCGGCCGCTATCTCGGAGCCTAGCGTCGGCAGCCTGTTTGCGGGGACAGGAGCGTTTCGCGCAGTCTCCGCGATGCTGCTACGATCGCTGCGTCTCAAGCGCCGCTAGCTCAATTGGCAGAGCAGCGGACTCTTAATCCGCGGGTTCGGGGTTCGAGTCCCTGGCGGCGCACCCGTCCTGACCTGGGGTTATACCATCGATTCACGCCTGTGCTGCGGTAGTGGTATGGGCAGAGGTTGGCCAGGGTATGGCCGCCCGCTTTCGCCAGGTGCGTTTCTGCGCCGCTGGGCAGGGCCTTCTGAATCTTCCTCACCGCAGGACGTGCGGGCGGCTGGCGGTATGGAGCCGCGATTTGCCGGGCGGGGTGAGCGTGGCTGAGCCCAGCGGTGATCATGGTGTGAGCACGGTGGCCCAGGTTCCGCCAGGCCGGGCGGCGGCGTTCTTGGGTGCCAGGGACCAGGCAGCCCGCAGCGATGATCAGAGAGGCGATGTCTTCAGCCACTTTGCGGGCGACCTCAGGAAGAGACTTTAACGGCACAGTCGGATATTGGAATTGTCTGAATGCCTGTCTCAGGAGTCGTTCTGCCGGCGGCTGACGTCGGCGGCGTAGGTCATCCAGTCTCCGGCTGAGGCGTGTTGCCAGGCGACGGCGACGTCGATGTGGATGCCGAGCATGCGGGCGAGCAGGGCGGCGGGGAGTTCGGTGGCGAGCTGGAAGAGCGCGGTGGAACGCGCTTGTCCTGGGTGGATGCCCAGTGCCTTGAGTCGTTGTCCGAGGTGTGAGGCGTTGATCGGGCGGCCGGGCTGGCCGCCCGGGAACAGCCAGGGCGAGGTGTCGCCGGCGCCGGTGGTTGCGTGTCCGCGTTTGCCTTCCAGTAGCTGGAGGGTCAGGCCGGCGACCGGTGCGGGCAAGGTGATGGGGATCTGCCCGAGGCGGAGACGTACCTGGGTGCCGTCGTGTTCGACGTGGCCGGTGGTCAGCCTGCTGATCCGGGCGGTTGGCTGGGCGTAGAGCAGGACGAGGAGGCCGGCGAGACGGTCCCGGGTGTTGAGGGTGTCGTCGTGCAGGAGATGGCGGGCGGCGTCCCAGCGGGCCTGGTCGTCGAGGGGGCGGGCGGGGCCCTGCCAGCGAGTGGCGGGGAAGGCGAGGTTGGTGAGGCGCTGCCTGGTGGCCCACCGGACGAAGTGGCCCGCTTCCTGGCGGTGGGTCACCTCGCTGCCGGACAGCCATCGTTCGAGATCACCTTGGTGGCAGGTCGCGAGCGTCAGGTGCTGGGCGGCGAGCCAGTCGAGGAGGACCACGGCGGCGCGGACGCGCTGGCGCACGACCGCGAACTGCTCATGGGTGGTGTCCTCGCCGTGGATGCGGTGGCGCAGGCGGCGCAGGAGATGCCAGACGGCGTAGCGGTGCAGGAGCTGCCGCCGATCGGGATCGTCGCGGCTGGCGAGTATGTCGTCCAGGAGCCGTTCGAGGCGGGCCATCTGCTCGTCCCGCCGCGGCAGTGTCCCGGTCGCCACGAGCACGCTGCGGAAATGCGCGAGGACCGGGCTGGGAGGCAGGTTGTCCAGTTCGGTGTGGGTGAGCTGCCGACGGCCTTCGGCGATGTCGGCCAGGAGGGTGGCGACGAGGTCTTTCGAGAGCCAGCGCAGCGCTATGACTGGTCGTTCTGCCGCGGCCAGTGCCTGGTTCAAGGGCTGCAGGGCGGGGTGGACCGCGCCGTCGGGTCCGGTCAGCAGCTCGGCTAGCCGGCGGCCGAGCCGGCAGTCCGGGCACTGGCCGGGGAGCCGGCTTGCCCCGCATGCGGGGCAGCCGAGGCGGAACACCGGGCAGGTGCAGGTGCCGCAGCGGGGCTCGTCCAGGGTGCCGGACCTGATCACCTCGAGCTGGCCGCAGCTGATGCAGCGCGCCCGCCGCTGCTGGCAGGCGACACACCACGGCCGGCCGGTCAGCCGGGAGATCCCGCATGGTGCGCGCTGGCCGCAGATCGAGCAGGCCAGAACCGGCAGCGGCGGGCAGGCGGGGCAGAGCGGCCCGGCGGGGGTGCGGGTGTTCACGGGGCGCAGGCGGCCGCAGTTCAGGCAGGTCTCCAAGTTGGCCGGGTCGGTGATCAGGCAGTTCGGGCAAAGCGGCTTGCCCTGGCC
>Ga0207684_10004987_pt1 | contig 12368 bp, 15 predicted proteins | sample KBSK5501metaG_FD_184342 | JGI IMG/M metagenome (GOLD analysis project Ga0207684, IMG submission 184342) | Corn, switchgrass and miscanthus rhizosphere microbial communities from Kellogg Biological Station, Michigan, USA - KBS K5-50-1 metaG... | ecosystem: Host-associated > Plants > Roots >... | reverse complement strand
TGGTGCGGCCGGCCAGCTCGGAGAGCGACGCAGACGCTTCAAGGGGCGTGGGGACGAGGATGCCCTTCAGGCGCGCGCGCGCGTCGGCGATGTCTGCGGGATCGATCACCGCGGGCGCACGGGATGACGCTCGAGGGCCAGCTCGATCAACCGGTCGATGAGCTTCGCGTACGGGATGCCGGAGGCCTCCCAAAGCTTTGGATACATCGAGATCGGCGTGAATCCTGGAATGGTGTTTATCTCGTTCAGAAGGATCGACGAACCCTGCAAGAAAAAGTCTACCCGCGCCATCCCGGCGCAGCCGATCGCCTTGAACGCTTGCACGGCGTACCGGCGTATCTGCTCTGAGATCTCGTCGGGGATCTGCGCCGGGATCACGAGCTTGCTCCCCTCGACCAGATACTTCGCCTCGTAGTCGTAGAACTCATGGGCCGGTACGACCTCGCCGACGATAGACGCATCGGGTTCATCGTTCCCAAGAACGGCACACTCGAGCTCGCGGCCGTCGATCGCTTGCTCCACCAAGATCGCGTGGTCGTGGGAGAACGCCGATTCGATGCCGCGCTGAAGCTCCTCGACGGTCCGGCACTTCGACACGCCGACGCTCGAACCGAGGTTCGCCGGTTTCGTGAATGCCGGCAGACCGATCGCATCGCGCGCGCGCCGCACGGCGGCTTGGGGATCGCGATCGAACTCGGCCTCGGTGATCGCGACCCACGGCGTCACCGGGATCCCTGCGTTGGCGAACACCGGCTTCTGCAACGACTTATCCATCCCGAGCGCGCTGGCCGCCACACCCGCGCCGACGTACGGCACACCGAGCGTTTCGAGCAAGCCCTGCACGGTTCCGTCTTCGCCGCCGGGACCGTGCAACAGCACGAAAACCACGTCGACCGGAGCCTCTTGATGCGCGCGGCTGGCGAGGAGCTGGCCGCCATCGCGCAGAACCACGGCTTGTCCTCCACCGACTTCGGGAAGCGAGCCTTCCGCGGCTTTGAGCTCGTTCGGCGCTTTGTCGGGGAGCAGCCACTCCCCCGATTTCGTGATCGCGATGGGCAGCACGTCGTACTTATCGCGGTCGATCGCCGCGAGTACGCTGCGCGCGCTCACGACGCTGACCTCGTGCTCGGCCGACATCCCGCCGTACAGAACCGCGATGCGTACCTTCATGAAAGAGCCTGCTCGAAGTCCGAGATGAGATCGTCGACATCCTCGATACCCACCGACACGCGCACCATCCCCTCGGTGAGGCCGATGGCCGCACGCTGCTCGGCCGTGAGTTGGGTGTGCGTCACGGAAGCAGGATGCACGACAAGCGTCTTCGTTCCTCCGAGGCTGGCCGCAGGCGCGGCAACGCGTACCCGTTCGAGGAACCTGCGCCCCGCCGAGGCACCACCTACGTCGAACGCGAGCATCCCTCCGAAGCGCTCCCCCAGGAGCTTGCGGGCGAGCGCGTGCTCCGGGTGGCTCTCGAGCCCTGGATAGATCACGCGCTGCACGGCGGGGTGCTCCTCCAGCGCGCGCGCCAGCGTGAGCGTGCTCTGACAGATGCGATCGACGCGAAGAACGAGCGTTTGGACGCCGCGCGCGATAAGCCACGCGTCGAACGGCGCCATCTGGCCTCCGGTATCGATCGCGAGGTGTCGGATGGCCGCGATCCTCTCGGCGTTACCCGACACCACGCCCCGGTGACGTCGGCGTGGCCGCCCAGATACTTCGTCGCGGAGTGGCAGACCAGATCGGCGCCGTGCTCGAGCGGGCGCACCATCACCGGCGGCGCGAAGGTTGAGTCGGTCACGAACGTTGCGTCGTGCGCGCGCGCGATCGAAGCGAGCGCATCGAGGTCGGCAACGTTCATCGTTGGGTTGCCGATCGTTTCGCAGTACAGCACTTTCGTCCGCTCGGAGAAGGCCGCCTCGATCGCAGCGTGGTCGCCGACATCAGCCGTCGTGACCGAGATCCCCGCGCGCTTGAAGGCGGTGCCGAACAATCCGTGGGTGCCCCCGTACAACTGCGCTGCCGCGACCATATGGTCTCCGTTCGACAGGAGCGAAAGGAGCGTCCCAGCGATGGCGCCCATGCCGCTCCCGAAACACGCGGTTGCTTCTGAACCCTCCAACGACGAGATGACCCGGCCGAGCATGTCGACGGTCGGGTTGGCCCACCGTGAATAGAGGTATCCGCCGCTGATCTTGGTTTGTGCGACCGACGCGAAGTCATCGATGTCGTCGAATATGAACGTGGCCGTCTGATACAGCGGCGGCGAGGCCGGGTGCTGGCGCACCTCCGGCATCTGCGTCCACCCGCCGACCGCGCGCGTTGAGAATCCTGGATCGCGCTCGCTCATGCGCCGCCTACGATCCCCATGAACTCGGGCTCTGCGTCGCGTGTGAGCAAGCTATCGACCATCTCTTTCATGTCGGCGCCGTGGTTCAGGACCATGTTCACACGACTCGCGATCGGCATGTCGCACGCAACGCCCTCAGCCATCGCAAGGATGCCGGCACAGGACTTGACCCCCTCTGCCACCATGTTCATCGACGCGATGATCTCGTCCAGCTTCCGTCCCTTCCCGAGCTCTTCCCCGACATGGTGGTTCCGGCTCTGCTTGCTCAGGCACGTTGCGACCAGATCACCGACGCCCGCGAGACCGGCGAACGTCAGTGGGTCGGCGCCGAGCCGAACGCCGAGACGCGTGATCTCGACGAGCCCTCGCGTGACGAGAGCAGCCAGGGCGTTCTCGCCGTACCCCAAGCCGTCCGCAACGCCTGCCGCGATCGCGACGACGTTCTTCGTTGCGCCCCCGATCTCCACGCCGACCACGTCGGTGTTCGTGTAGACCCGAAACGTCGGCGCGTGGAACAGTCGCTGCAAGGCTTGTGCGCGCGCGGCATCACGGCATGCGACTACCGACGCGCCGGGCAGTCCCTTCGCCACTTCCTTGGCGAGATTCGGACCGCTCAAGACGGCGACGCGGTCGACGGGGACGTCGGCCGCTTCTGCGGCGACCTGCGACATGCGCATGAGCGTGTCCCGCTCGATCCCTTTCGTGAGGCTCACGAGAACTGCGTCACGCGCAAGGAGCGGCGCGATCTCGACCGTCTTCTCCCGGAACGCGTGGGACGGGATGCCCATCACGACTACCGGCGCGCGCGCGAGCGCCTCTTCGAGGTCGTCTGTGGCGCGGAGTGACGGCGGCAGCTCGACGCCGGGCAAATAGGCTTCGTTGCGGCCCGCGTCGTTGATCTGGTCGACGGTTTCTGTGCGCCTGCCCCACAGGATCGTGTCGACGCCGTTCGCAGCGAGCACGCTCGCGAACGCAGTCCCCCACGATCCGGCTCCGACCACTGCGACGTTGCTCACGTCTGCGCGCCGGTCAGCTCGGGAACCGCACCGCCATCGGGATGAACCTTACGGAGCTCCCGCACGAGGCGGTCGATCTCAGCCATCACGCGATCGGTGACTTCACGAAGGGCATCAGGGTCGTCCTGCTCGCCGGCGAACTCGTTGAAGATCATCGGGTCGCCCACCTTCATCATCATCAGCCGGTGTCCGCGGTACTTCCACTTACGGCCCTTACCGATGAGCCACTGCGCGCCCCACACACCGATGGGGTACACGGGCACACCCGTCGCCACCGTCAGTCGCGCGACGCCCGTCTTCCCTTTCATCGGGGTGAGGTCGAGGTTCGTCGTGATCGTCCCTTCGGGATACACGACGACCACCTGTCCTTCCCGCAGCGCTTGCTCGGCCGCGCGCGTCGGCGACACGTTTCCGGTCCCGCGCTCGACGGGTATCTGCCGGCACCCACTGAACACCAGCCGCATGAACGGGTTCTTCCACAGCGACGCCTTCGCGAGGAAACGAGGCCGGCGGCCCGCATGATCGACGAGGTATGCCACACAAAGTGGATCGAAGTTTGAGATATGGTTTGGCGCGATGATGGCCGGCCCGGTGCGCGGCAGCTTCTCGAGGCCGTCGATCTTCCAGCGGAAGAGCAGCCTCAGGAGCGGGAGCAAGATGTTTCGAACGACTGCGTATACAGGCTCCACGAACGATCTCCCCGTCCGTCGGCCGGACTGGTCTCTGGCGCCATTCTAATGGGATGGGTCTAGCCCGAGCAGCCCGCCGGACACGATGAGGATCTGCATCGTCCCCATGAAGCCGCTCGCACACGCGAAAGCGCGTCTCTCGGCGGTGCTGTCACCCGAAGAGCGACGGTCTCTGTCGCTTGCCATGCTCACCGACGTCGTGCGAGCAGCCGGCGAGCTCGACGCGGTTTGGGTGCTCAACAGCGACAACGATGCTGCCGAAGCCGCGCGCGCGGCGGGCGGCGAGCCCCGCCCCGACCCCGCCCCCGGCGAGGGGTTGAATGCTTCGCTCGACGCTGCCACCGCACAAGCGACGGCGGAGGGCGCGCGCGGCGTGCTCGTGCTGAGTGCCGATTGCCCGGCGGCAACGCCCGCAGATGTCAGGGCCGTCGCGATCGGTGACGGGGTTGTGATGGCCCCGGATCGGTACGGGACGGGCACCAATGCGTTATGGCGCAGTCCGCCTGGTGCGATCCAGGTTTCGTTCGGCGGGAACAGCCGGCGTTCGCACACGGCGCTCGCGCATGTGCATCACGTTCCCTTCGCTGTGGTGCCGCTCCCCCGGCTCGCGCTCGACGTCGACCGGCCCGCAGATCTGGACGACGTATGGGCGCTGGGACCGGGCGACGCGACGCGCGCGGCGCTGGAACGGCTCGGGTATCCTTCGCGCCGGAGGTAGGCCATGCCCCAAGGAACGATCAAGACCTATGACGAAACCAGCCGCAGCGGCGTGATCATGGACGACCAGAAGCGCGAGCTCGCATTCGATGCCGACAGCTTCCGTCACTCGGGCGTGCGGCTGTTCCGCATCGGACAACGGGTCAAGTATCAGCTCGTCGGTCACGACGAGCGCGCGCAGGTGCGCGACCTGACGCTCGTCACGCTCTAAAACAAAAAGAAGGCGGAGAGGTCCCCGCCTTCTTTTGTGAAAGCTTCTTACCGGCGCTTTGCCTTCTTCGCCGGCTTCTTCTTCGCAGCCTTCTTGGGCGCAGCTTTCTTCGCACTCTTCTTGGCCGCAGGCTTCGCCGTCTTCCCGCCGTCCGCCGCCAGAGCTTGCGGGCGCGTGTTTGGCTTCGGAAGAGACTTGAGGCCGCCGCTCACATACTCCTTGAACTGCTTCGCAGGAAGGAAGCGCGGGGCCTTCTTCGCCGGGCGCGCCGGGAAGTTACGCATCTCGCCGGTGAACGGATCCTTGCGGAGGCCTGCCTTGCGAGCAGCAGTCACCTTCTGCTTGAACTTCCCGAAGCCTGTGATGCTGACGTCTTCACCCTTCTTGATCGCATCCTGGATCACGCCAAGCGCGTGTTCCCACACATGCTCGACGTCCCGGCGGCTCGCGTTCGCACGCTCGGACACGCTGTTCAGGAACTTCGATCTGTTCAGAGCCACCGCTCCACCCCCTGTCTCGACACCGGCGGGAACATTAGGGGAAGGGGGCTCCAGAGTCAAAGAGGTCGGGGGCTAAATTTTCCGGGGAAAACGCCGATATCTACAGTTGGGAGATGGGTGCTCGACCGTGCTGTTCGGGGTCGGGCGCAACCCGCCGAGGTGCGGAAGCCTCGCTTGAATGTGGGCTCGAGGCAGGAGAGGTGACCCCCGATGACGCGCATCTTGGTCGTTGATGACGAACCAAGCATCCGCATGTTGATCAAAACCATCCTTCAAGCAGAAGGACATCAGATCGACACCGCATCGAACGGGCGCGAAGCGCTCGAGATGGTGATCGAGTCCGTTCCCGATCTCATCGTGCTCGACTTGATGATGCCGGAGATGGATGGATGGCATTTCCTAGAAGAGCTCCACATGCGCGGCTTGCGCCGGCACACGCGCGTGGTGATCGTTTCCGGTCACTACGATCCGCAAGGCATATCAGACGAGCGGCGTGCGCACGCGCACCACGTCCTGCCGAAGCCGTTCGATCCGAGCAGCTTGCTCGAGCTCGTGAACGATGCGCTCTCGCGCAATCCCTATGAGCTCTACGAGGGGCGCGACCGCACGGTGCATCTCGCGAAGCTGATCGACCGCATCGACGAAGTCCTCGGCTAGGGAGTCTCAGCATCGCGCACTCGCGCGCGATCACTCCACCGAAAGGTCCGCCTGTTGTTTCCCATGCGCGGTTCGCCACGCGATCACCAAATAAGCAGCGATCGCGATCAGGGCGAAGAAGAACCACTGGATCGCATAGCTGAGATGCGGTCCGTTGGTGAGGTCGGGGATGTAGGACTCAAGCTGCGGCATCGAGCCCGATTGCGCTGGTTGCTGCGCCGACAGCAACAGATACGCCGGGAAGACATCGTACGGCAGCTGTTGTCTGATCCGGACGACGTCGATGCGAACGATCGTCGAGAGGTGTCCGCTCAACGGCTCCTTCTGACCAAGAACACCGCGTGTCTCACTTGGTAGGAGTATGCCGGTCACCGTTACGTCGCCGGACGGTGGCGTCGCCTGCGCCGCACCCGGCTTGTCGATACCGAGCGGGACGAAACCCCGGTTCACGATGAGCGCGCGCCCGCTCCCGGTGACGAGAGGTGTCAGGACGTCGCTGCCGGGACGATTGTTGAACGCACGCCCGGTGAGAAGAACCTCCTGCGACACGTCGTACGTGCCCTTCGCGGTGACGCGCCGATAAAGCGCGCCGCTCGCATCGGTCCCCCGCAGCGCGTCTTCGACGGGAACGACGGGGAGATGCATGTGCGCCGAAACGACAGCATTCAGTTTCTTCCGTTGGTCGAGGCGGCGAAGCTGCCAAAGGCCAAGCTCCGCACAGGCCACCACGAACACGATGACCACGGCCAGGGCGGCCAGCCACTTTCTCGAATACAGGAAGCGGTACATAAGCGGCGCAAACCCTACCGGTCTCCGAGGCTCTCGTCGTTCGAAGCCGTGGGACCCTCGCGGCACCTCCGAGAAAGAAAGAACCCCGGCGATCTGCCGGGGTTCTTTGCGTCAGATGAGCGTCAGCAGGCGCCGCTCGTCGATATGCAGGTTCCTGTGTTGCTGAACGTAGAGCTCGCGGTTCGACCGAGGAAGATCACGGCAAGGATGATGACCGCTGCGATCAAGGCGACCATGACCGCATACTCCACCGCCGTCGCGCCACGCTCACTCCCGATACGGAGCCTGGTGGTCAATGCCGCGGCGAAGATGCGGATCGGCTCGATGAAACTCATCTGAACAGCTCCCCTCATATGGGCGTCGACTTCGGTCCCGACTCGGACCTTCCACATCCTGGACAGGAACGATCCGCTGAATGTCTTCTTTGTATAGCGCATGAGTTCCAGGCAGCGATACGGGGTTGCCTAATGTTTCGGATTGGAGGGTTCATCTATGAAGCGTCGCGGGGCTTGGAGGACAAATGGATGAGGCCGGCTAGGACTCCGGTCCTATAGCTCCGACGGCTAGCAGAGGGCTGCTGCGACGCCGATGTGATCCGTCGGCCGGAGTCGCCCTGGACCGCGGCTCAATCGAAGAACCAGGGACTCACGTATGCACACGCCCCGCCGTACTTCTTTTGTTCGAATGGTTCGACACCCAGTGGGTCCAAGGATCTCGCTGGATCCGTTATCCGAAGGAACAACCACGCGCCATGAGGATGTGCCGTGAACGACAACGGAGTATGGCTCGGCGGAGGAACGGTGATCTCTTGCACGTCCAGCAACGTCGGGTCGTTCTTTCCCGGGCCGATGACCTGGACGTAGAGCTTCTTGCCGGTCCAGTCTGGGCCCCGGTCGATGTCGAGCTTGACCGCTAGATTCGACGTTGCCTTCATCGAAGAGCCCATCGGTACACCGTTCGCCGTGGCGTCGAGGCGGAGGCCTGGCTCGCGGGTCCCGAAGCTCCGCCGGGACATGATCCCGTTCCGAACCTCTTGCCGCGTGAGACCGGTAACCCAAAGGCCGCCTCGACCTTTACCAATCTGCCCGTAGACGCCCGAATGCTCATCGCTGACGCCCGTGAAACCAACGCGCCACCCGGCGTTGAAGCACGCGTTGAACGGTTGTGGCAATCCTCGCTCGCGCGCGTACCAGAAGAAATCGGTCGCGTTGTGACCGTTACTTTGGTTCTGGTCGTACGTGATCGAGTTGAACCCTTCGATCAAAAATATGTGTCTCGCCGCGCCGGCGTGGTAGAGGAAGTCCTGGAAGTTCCCGAAGTAGCCCGGGTGGTTGAAGCTGGCGATGGCGTCGTTGCCCCCGCCGAAGGGAAGGCTGCCAGGCTTAGACGAGAGCCAGTCGTAGAACGGCGCGATGAGCGCGGTATCCGGCGCATTCTTGAACTGGTCCGCTATAGGCTTCGACTGGGGAAACACGCGCCACATCTCGGAGAGCGCGCGGGGCGTGGCAAGGGCAAATTCGTGCGCCGGATCGGTGAAGTCTTGGCCGAACCAAACGTTGATGTGTCCGATGGTCGGCGTGCTGTATTCGAAACCGCGGAACGAAACAAAGTGTCCAGGGTCGTACGCGGCATCGGCGATCTTGGCCATCGTTTGCCAATCGTTGGCGTTGATCCCTTCGATGAAACGGCAGCCCCCGTCCTGCCAGGTCGCGCAGGTGTACTGGCCGTGATCCTTTCCCGAAACCGCGTGCTCGGTCATGCACGCCACATCGATCCCGGCAGCGCGGATATTGCGCAGCGCGCGGTAGGGATCGCCTTCAGCATCTCCCGAGATGAAGCTGTGATTGTGGAGATCGGAATGCACAAGGAAGAGCGATCTATCGTGGAGCTTCGAGTAACGAGACGCGCCGATCGAGTCGGGCACGCCGCCGAGTGTCTCCGCAAGCGACGGACGTATCGCAAGGCCACCACCGACGACGGCCAGCGCTTTGAGGAAGTCCCTGCGGTTCAGTCCCTTCATCTCGGACCGTTTTCGCCAGCGTCGGCCTGGAACCCTCTTCGAGACCGCGACGTTCTCATCGAGAGTAAAGTCGGCCGCGTGACGCGCTTCGTCATCGATTGCTAGACGCTGCTCCGGATCGCCGCCGGCGAGACCAGGGTCGCTGCCGAGCATCAGCTCGTCGCGCCGACACTTGTCCGGTCGCAGGCGCTGGCTGCCTTGTACGAGGCGGCTCGCCGGGGCGAGATCTCGGCTGCCGAGGGGATGGAGCGCGTGACGCTTATCAACTCTCTGAGAGTTCGCTTTCTCGGCGACAAGGTGCTCCAGCGAACGGCGTGGAGGGTCGCGGACCAACTGGGGTGGGAGACAACATACGACGCCGAATTTGTGGCGCTGACGCAGCTACAGGCAGACGTGTTCGTCACTTCCGACGCGATCTGGCGCGAGCGGTCTCCGGGCTCGTCGAAACGGCCACGATCGATGCGCTGGGCTCGGGTTGAACAACCAGCGACCGGAATGAACCCTGAAAGTGGCCCTAAAGGGTCACTGCTCGAACTCCGCAATGCTGCTGGCTCAGTTAAGGACGCTGATGTCCGCGGTGAACTGAGCGGCTCGCGCGCCACAGGCTGGGCGATTGCCGGTGAGCTCGCTTAAACGCTCGGCTGAACGCTTCCTCGGAGTCGTATCCGACGCGTCTCGCGATAGCGGCGACGGTGACTTCCGTCGTGGCAAGTAGATCTTGGGCGACGCGCATGCGCCATTCGTTGACGTAACGGATCGGCGAGAGTCCGAGGACGGTGCGAAATCGATCATCCAGGGACGACCGAGAAACGGCTGCTTCCTTCGCGAGATCGTCGACCGTCCACTTGCGCTCGGGGGCCGTGTGGATCGCCTTCATCGCCGGCGCGAGTAGCGGATCACGCAGGGCCGCGAGCCAGCCTCGCTCTGACGCGGGAGCGTTGGCGAGGTGTAAGCGCAAAACCTCGACGAGCAGCATCTCGGGCAGCTTGGTCGACCGGATCCCCGGGCTTCGGTCTGATGATTCCTCGAGCGCATACGCAACGCTCGCGTCGAACCAGTTGCGTGCAGGCCCAGGCGGCGGCCGAACCACGAACGCAGGCGGGAACGCCTTCAGGGCCGGGTCGAACAGCGGATCTTCCGAATAGAGGAAACCACAGACGATGTCGGTTCGATCGCCGCCTTCGCCGTGGCGAACGACCGGCATCTCGGTCCATGGAGGCGGCGGGACGACACTCAGGATCGAGGTGGGTTCCACGGGCTCGATTCCTCCCATCAGGAATGCGTCGCCGTACGGGAGCACGATCACCTCCCCGCCGCTCGCCCAGTAGCGCTCGCCGTCGGCGCACGAGACAAAGCAGCGTCCGGACGCGACCACATGGAACAGGATCAATCGCTCGGCGCCGGGATGCATCATCGCTGCGAACATGGGGCCGCCTTGGTCGCCCAAAGCCCAGCGCTCCCTGTACTCCGCGCGAAGGTAGATGGCGCCTTCGAGGCGCACGCGCTCCAACGCCTCATTGAGCGGTTCGATCGGAGCACGGGAGTCGTTCATCGGCCGCCGAACTGTGGCGTTTCGATCACCATCGCCGGTTTACCAGTCATGGCCAAGATGCCCACTTCGAGCTGATAGTGCTCGCAACGATTATGACGGCAACGCAAGGACTGGTCCAACGGAAGAGGAGGTGCGGAATGTTCGTAGTCGCGCAGCATCGGTTCACGAACACGCCTGTGGCGTTCGCCAGAGGCGAAAAGCTGATCAAGAACGAGGGAGCGCCCGCCGGCGTTCACGGACTGCAGTTCTATCCGGCGCGAGACGGCACCGGTGCGACCTGTCTGTGGGAAGCCCCATCGGTGGAGGCGATCCAACGGTACGTGGACACAACGCTCGGAGACTCCAGCGTCAACACGTGCTACGAGGTTGACGCTGCGCAGGCGTTCTCGCAGCAACCGTCGGGAATCCGCGAGTCCGCGCCGATCGGCGCATAGACGCTCGCGTCGATCCACCGCCGAGGAGGACCGGAACTGGTCCTCCTCGGCGAATCAAGACGCCCCAATGCTCGTGGACGGCGACGAAGAGGGGCCTCTTGTGAAGAGGAGGAGCGGTGAACGCATCGACGGGCGGAGTCTCGTTCAAGCAGTACGGCGGCAACGCCGCCGAGAACTACGAACGCTACTTCGTCCCAACCATCGGAACGCCCTTCGCGACCGCGTTAGTCGACGCCGCCGGGCTGCACCCGGGTGAGCGCGTACTCGACATTGCGTGCGGTACTGGTGTCGTTACGCGGCTAGCAGCCGAGCGGGTCGGTTCAAATGGCGCTGTGGCCGGGCTGGACCTAAATCCTGCCATGCTGGCGGTCGCGCGCTCTATCCCCTCGTCGGGCGCAGCTATCGAGTGGCGCGAGGCAACCGCCGAGTCGTTGCCAGTCGGCGACGAGACCTTCGACGTCGTGCTCAGTTCGCTCGGACTCCAGTTCGTGGCCGATAAGGCAGCAGCCCTGCGTGAGATGCGGCGAATCCTCGGCCCTGATGGGCGACTAGCCATTGCAACGGTCGGACCGACACCACCGTTCTTCGCGATCCTCGAGCAGGCGCTCGCGCGCCACCTCAAGCCTGAGGTTGCTGCCTTCTTGCGAGCCGTGTTCTCGCTCCACGAGCCGCAGGAGCTTGGAAATCTGGCGAGCAGCGCTGGATTCCGCGACGCCAAGGTTCGGTCGAAGGTACTTACCCTGACCCTTCCGGAGCCGAGTGAGTTTCTCTGGCAATACGTCCATAGCACCCCGTTGGCCGCAGCGGTCGGGCAGATCGACGACGCGGGTCGCGCCGCGTTGGAGCACGATGTCGTGGCCGGATGGCGGTCGTTCGTGCGAGACGGGAATCTCGTGGCCGAATTGAACGTCGTACTTACGACCGCGCGGAAGTGATAGTGGTCCTAACGGGTCATTATTCGAACCCGCTTGGTCTCGTTCGAGAACTCGTCGCCACGCAATAGATCCGCGGGCCTAATTAGCGGCCGGCGCGGCGGCCGTACGCCGGACTGCGAGCCAAATTGTCGGTGAGGGTTGCGGACGGAACTCTACGTATCGGGCGCCGAGGCGAGCGCGAGCGTGACGGCCTCGTCCGCGGAAAGCGTGTGGCCCTGCTCCCACGCCTCGGTGAAGGTTGCGTCGTCGAGTTGCGCGTGGATGGCGGCGAGCGCATCCTCGATCAAGGTCGTGAGCCATGGGAGCGGCGTGCCGGCGCCGATCTCGTCGCGGAGGGCCTCCGCGCTCGACAGAATCCGCGCCGCGTCCGCGCCCTTTCCGGTACGCGCGAGGGCACGGGCGAAGCGAGTGAGGTCGAAGGCAACCTGAAGAAGCACGCCGCGGTCTCGATCGATGCGCAGGACATCCTTGTACATGGAGACGGCGTCCCGAGCCCGTCCC
>Ga0207684_10004985_pt1 | contig 12377 bp, 8 predicted proteins | sample KBSK5501metaG_FD_184342 | JGI IMG/M metagenome (GOLD analysis project Ga0207684, IMG submission 184342) | Corn, switchgrass and miscanthus rhizosphere microbial communities from Kellogg Biological Station, Michigan, USA - KBS K5-50-1 metaG... | ecosystem: Host-associated > Plants > Roots >... | reverse complement strand
CGATCTGGCTTCCTCGATCGAGGCCAACTGCATCCACGGGTCGGACGCGCCCGAGACCGCGCGCTTCGAGATCGGCTACTTCTTCCCCGGCATAGAGCTGATACGTTCCGGGCAGTAGCTCCCCCTCTCCGTGGAAGGGAGAGGGCGGGGGTGAGGGTCGCTGTGCGAGCCGTCACTCGCCGCGCGGGCGGGTTTGCTCGCATCCTCTATAATTCGCAGCGGCAATGCCGGCGAGGGTGACGCTCAAGGTCACCGCTGGTCCCCTCGCGGGGCGCGTGTTCTCCTACGACCGGCACGACACGTTCCTCTTCGGCCGCTCCCCGGACTGCCACGCCGAGCTCGCCGCCAACGACACCACCGCCTCCCGCCACCATTTCCTGCTCGAGGTGAATCCCCCCCGGGCGCGCCTGCGCGACCTCGGCAGCCTCAACGGCACCCACGTGAACGGCCAGAAGCACGGAGGACGCGGCCGGCAGGAGAGTCCCGAGGAGGCCGCCCGCCGCAAGCTGCCGGAGGTCGACCTGCGCGACGGCGACCACATCCGCGTGGGCGCGACGATCTTCGAGGTCGCGATCGAGGGCCACCGCTCGACCGCCCCCGCCGACGTCCCCGGGGACGCCGAGTCCGGGCTCGAGAGCCTGCTCGGCGTGCGGCCGGAGGGCGGGCCGGTGGAGGTCCCCGGCTATGCCGTCGGCAAGATGATCGGCCGGGGAGGCATGGGGGCCGTCTACCTCGCGAAGCGCCAGGAGGACGGCAGCACCGTCGCCCTCAAGGTGATGCTCGCCCAGGCCGACGTCGACGAGGCGGCGCGCGAGAACTTCCAGCGCGAGATCGAGATCACGCGCTCGCTGCGCCACCCGCGCATCGTCTCGCTCATCGACCACGGGTCGTCGGAGAGCACGTTCTACTTCGCGATGGAGTACTGCGCGGGGGGCAGCGTGGCCGACCTGCAGCGGCGCCAGCCCGGCGGGCTTCCCCTCACGCTCTCCGTGCGCATTGCGCTCGAGGCGCTCGAGGGCCTGGCCTTCGCCCACGAGCAGGGGTTCGTGCATCGCGACCTCAAGCCCGAGAACCTGCTCCTCGCCGACAACGCGGGCAGCGGGGCGAAGGTCACCGACTTCGGTCTCGCGAAGAGCTTCCAGCAGGCCGGGCTGTCGGGCATGACCGCGACGGGCGCGGTGGCGGGAACGCTCTACTTCATGCCGCGCGAGCAGCTCACGCAGTTCCGTCTGCTGAAGCCGGTGAGCGACGTGTGGAGCATGGGCGCCACCCTCTATCACATGCTGACCGGCGCGTACCCGCGCGAGTTCCGTCCGGGCGAGGACCCGCTGCCCGTCATCCTGCGCGGAGGCGTCGTTCCGATCCGCGCTCGGGACCCCCGTCTGCCCGAGGCGATCGCGGCGGTCGTGGACCGCTCGGTCGTGGACGCGGTGGCGGAGCGGTACCAGACGGCGGGGGAATTTCGCGCGGCGCTGGCCGGGGCGATGTCGTGACCGCTCTCGCCGCGATCTGCCCGGGCTGCGGCCTGCGGGCCAATGTCCCCGGCGGTGTCGCGGGCAAGACGCTGAAGTGCCCGCGTTGCCAGAAGCGCTTCACGGTTCCGACGCCGGGAGCCGTCCCCGCGGCGACGCAGCTCGAGGCACCGGCGACGGCGGCCGAGCCGGCGGCCACCGCGTTCGAGGGCCCGAGCGCTCCCGCGCCGACGCGCCCCGCCGAGGCGCCCAAGCCGGAAACCGAATGGAAGGTCGGCGACGTCGTGCTCGGGCTGTACGAGGTCACGGCCGTCCTCGGCGAGGGCGGCATGGGCCGCGTGTACCGCGTCCGCCACCGCGGCTGGGACGTGGACCTCGCGGTCAAGGCGCCCCTGCCGTCCGCGCTCGAGGCGGCCGGCGGCGCCGACGCCTTCGAGCGGGAAGCCGAGACGTGGGTCGGTCTCGGTCTGCACCCGCACGTCGTCGCTTGCTACTACGTCCGCCGCGTCGAGGGCACGCCGCGCCTGTTCGCCGAGTTCGTCGACGGAGGGAGCCTCCACGACGCGATCCAGCACAAGCGCCTGCGCGCGCTCGACCGCATCCTCGACGTCGCCGTCCAGTTCGCGTGGGGGCTCCATTACGCCCACGAGCAGGGGCTCGTGCACCGCGACGTGAAGCCGGCGAACGTGATGGTCGCGGGCGACGGCCTGGTCAAGGTCACCGACTTCGGCCTGGCCCGCGCGCGGGCCGTCGGAGCTCCCGGCGCCGCGGCGGTGCCCGGCCCCGCGGGCCAGACGTTGATGGTGGCCGGAGGCGTGGCGGGGACGCCCGCGTACATGGCCCCGGAGCAGTCGGCGGGGAAGGAGCTGACGCGGCGCACGGACGCGTGGGGCTGGGGCCTGTCGGTCCTCGAGATGTTCCTCGGCGAGCGCACCTGGGAGTACGGCATCGCGGCCGGCGAGGTCCTGCGCGAGTATCGCGAGCGCGGGCACGTGCTCGGCCTTCCCGCGATGCCGGACGCGGTGGCCGAGCTGCTGGGCCGGTGCTTCAGCGACGACCCCGGCGCGCGCCCGCGCTCGCTCAAGGAGGCGGCGGAAGTGCTGCGCGCCGCCTACGAGGCGTCCGGCGCGGGCCCCTACCCGCGGCCGGAGCCGCGCGCGGGCCGCGACACCGCCGACAGCCTGAGCAACCGCGCGGTATCGCTCCTCGACCTGGGCCGGCTCGGCGAAGCGGATCCCCTGTGGCGCAAGGCCCTGGCCCGCCAACCCCAGCATCTCGAGTCCACCTACAACCAGTCGCTCCACCTCTGGGAGCGTGGCGAGATGAGCGACGAGGAGATGCTCAACCGCGTGACGGAGGCCCGGCGGGCCCACGCCACCCTGCCGCGCGGCGCGCACCTCGCCGGCAAGCTCCTGCTCGCCCTGGGCGAGGCCGCCCGCGCCGTGCGCGCGCTCGAAGAGTCTGCGGTCCCGACGTCCGCGTCGGTCGAGCTGGACCGCGACCTCGGCCTCGCCCTGTGCGCGCAAGGCGCGTCCGGAGGAGAGGTGTCCTGGGCGCGCGCGCGAGACTGTCTCGAGCGCTCGATGGCCTCCGGGCAGGTCGAGCCTGCGGAGGTCGCGGGCTTCGCGCTCTGCCTGGCGCGGCTGGGAGAGGGCGAGAAGGCCCGCGCGTTCTACGCCCGCGTTCGCGAGCGGCGGCGGGACCTGCCGGCGGCGATGGAGGAGGCGGTGGTCGGGCACGTCCCCGGCCACGAGGCGCTGCGCTCGATCAAGGGCCTCGTCACCCCCGCCACCGTGCTCGCCGTCGCGGGCGACGGCCGCATCGTCGTCGGCGGCGATGCCCAGGCGGCCCGCATCTGGGACGCGCGCACCGGCGCGGTCGTGCGCACGTTGCCCGGCGGCGAGATGCGGCTGCGCTCGATGGCGGTCACGCCGGACGGGCGTGGACTGCTGAGAGCGGGAGAGGGGGCGCCGCCGCAGCTCTCGGAGCTGGAGACCGGACGACCGCTGCGCGCCTTCCAGCCGCATCCCGGGTTCCTTTCCGCGCTCTCCATCACGGGTGACGGCCGGTTCGCGGTCTCCGGCGGCTCCGACCGCACGGTACGGCTGTGGGAGGTCGCCACGGGGCGCTGCGTGCGCGTGTTCGAGGGCCACCAGGAGGCGGTGACCGCCGTCGCCGTGAGCGCCGACGGGACGCGGGCCGTCTCCGCGAGCCTCGACGGCACGGTGCGCGCGTGGGACCTCGCCTCGGGCCGGGCCGTGGCCGTCTTCGAGGGCCACGAAGGGCGCGTGTTCGCGGTGGCGCTCAGCGGTCCGAAGGGATTCGTGCTGTCCGGGGGCGAGGATCGTACGATCCGGCTCTGGGACCTGCCCAACGGCCGGCACGTGCGCACCTTCGCCGGCCACGTGCAGGCCATCGCCGCGCTGACGCTGTCGAAGGATGGCCGCTTCGCCTACTCCGGAGGCCAGGACCGCACGCTGCGCGCGTGGGACGTGGCCGGGGGCCGCCTGCACGCGGTATTCCGGCGAGACGCGGCGGTGCTGGCCGTCGCCGCGGGCGGGGACGGCGTGGTGTGGGCGGCGAGCGGCACGCAGGTCGTCGCGCTCCGCGTGCCCGATCGCCCGCGTCTGCCGGCCTTTGCCGTGTGCAAGCCCGTCACCGCGGTGGAGGTCGAGAGCCGCGACGCCGCGTTCCAGGGCCGGGTGGAGGCGGCGCGCCTCTCGCTCCAGAAGGGCGACCTCGTGGGCGCGCTCGAGCTGGCCCGCACCGCCCGTAGCATCCCCGGCTACGAGCGCTCCGACGACGCCCTCGCCCTGTGGGACGAGATCAGCGCGGCGTTGCCGCGCAAGGGCCTGCGCGGGGCCTGGGAGGCGGCGTCGCTCGAAGGGCACTCGGACCCGATCCTCGCCGTTTCCCTCAGCCCCGATGGCGGCCGCGCGCTGTCGGGCGGCATGGACGCCACCCTCCGCCTCTGGGACCTCGCCGGCCGGCAGCTCCTTTCGGTCCTGACCGGGCATACCGAGACCGTCTCGGCGGTCGCCTTCGCGCCCGACGGACGGTCGGTCGTCTCCGGGAGCTGGGACCACACCGCGCGGCTGTGGGACATAGCCTCCTCCCGCACCGTGCGCACCTTCGAGGGACACACGGAGCAGGTGAGCTGCGTCGCGCTGTCACCCGACGGGGCCACGCTGCTCACCGGATCGTGGGACGCGACCCTCCGCCTGTGGCAACTCACCACGGGCCGGCCGCTGGGCGTGCTGGAAGGCCACTCCGCCAACGTGGCCGCGGCCGCCTACGGCCCCGACGGGAAGTTCGTCGTCAGCGCGGGGTGGGATTCCGCGGTCCGCGCGTGGGACGTGACGACGGGGGAGTGCGCGTGCGTGCTCGAAGGCCATGAGAACAGCGTCGGGGCCCTGGCCGTCAGCGCGAGCGGCCGGCAGATCGCCTCGGGCGGCGTCGACACGTCGGTACGGGTGTGGGACCTGCGGGCGGGAAAGGCGCTGCGTGCGCTGTCCGGCCACACCGCCGAGGTGACCTCGCTGTGCTTCTCCCCGGACGGGCGCTACCTGGCCTCCGCCAGCCGGGACAAGACCGTACGGCTGTGGGATCTCGCCACGGGAAAATGCGAGCGCGCGCTCCCGCACACCGCGGGCGTGATGGCGGTGGCCTTCGGCCCGACCGGCACGCGGCTCGTGTCTGCGGGCGCCGACCGCGTGCTGCGGCTCTGGCACCTCGACTGGGAGCCCGAGGCGCGCGCGCTGCCGCGGTGGGACGAGAAGGCGCGGCCCTACCTCGAGAGCTTCGTGAGCCTGCGCCTCAAGCCGGAGACCATTCGCACCGCGGCGCCGGCGTGGACGGAGGGGGACCTCGACCGCCTCGTGGACGACCTGCGCCGGCGTGGCTTCGGCGGCCTCCGCCGCGAGGAGGTGGCGGGCCGGCTCCAGGACCTGACCCAGAAGGCGGGCTCGGCGCCGTCGTTCTGGGAAGAGGTCCGCCGGAACGCGCCGCGCGCGGAGAGATCGCGGCCGCGAGAAGCGGCACGCCGCCTGCCTCGCGGGAAGATCGCGACCGTCGCCGCGGTCGTCCTCGCCCTCCTCGTCGGCGCCCGATCGTGGTTCCAGGCGGCCGCCGCGCCCGCGCTCGTCGCGGACGCGGTGGACATGGAGCGCAAGGCCGCCCGCGGGTTCCTCATCGACTTCGACGGCCTGCCTGGAGATTGCTCGGCGGGGGACCGCCAGGCCTACCTCGGGCTCGCTCGTGAGCCCGAGGTCAGCGCCGTCACCCTCATGTGCCTGGCGCGCGACAAGGACATGGCCACGGTCGAGCTCTACCTCCACGACATGCGGATCGCCGACGACGACCGCGAACGCGCCTTCCGGCGCTTTCGCAACGCGGTCTCGCTGATGGTGGCGCTCGGACCCGCCGCCGTCGATCCGCTCTGCGGCCGGCTCGCCGACCCTCGCGAGGAGGTGCGCCAGGTGGCGGCCGCGTCCCTGGCCTCGATGGCGGCGCCGCGGGCCACTACCTGCCTCGCCACCGTGACCCAGTGGCCGGACGCGAACGCCCGCCTGGCCGCCGCTTCCGTGCTCAAGACGGTTTTCGCCAACGGCCAGCTCTCGGCCCCGCGCGGCTGGAAGCTGGTGGCGAAGCTGCTGCAGGACCCCGAGCCCGCGGTGCGCATCGAGGCGCTCCACGTGCTTCGCTTCTTCAATCCCGAGATCGCCCTGCCCGCCGCCGCCCGCGCCGAGCAGGACTCCGACCCGCAGGTGCGGACGGAGGCGGCGGCCGCGGCGGCGGACGTGGAAGGATTGCGTCGCCTGCGCCTGGGCCGCTGACCGCGCGCTAAGATCGGATCATGAACGGAGACGTTTCCAGCCTGGGCCGCCTGCTCGTCATCGGCGGAGTGCTGCTCGCGGCCGCAGGCGTGGTCGTGCTGCTGGCGGGCAAGGTGCCGTTCCTCGGGCGGCTGCCCGGCGACATCGTCTATCACAAGGGCGGGACGACCTTCTACTTCCCCCTCGTCACCTGCCTGCTGCTGAGCCTGATCCTGAGCCTGCTGCTGAATCTGTTTCGACACTGACGGGCTAATGTCACTACGTCAGCGTCCGGCGCGCGGAAGCGGAGCGTTTCCTCTGTCGCCTGGCGGCGGATTCATTCCGCCGCCAGGTGCTTGATGATGGCTGACGCGAAGCGGAGCGCGCCGCATTCGTGAATCACGGTAGCCGACGGATGGAGCGGATCACGATCGGCGGGGTGAGGTGCTGGCCGTCCGCGGTGGCGCGCTGGATCCTCCGGACGACCGGCATGCCTTTCACGACGCGGCCGAACGCCGCGAAGCCCTGGCCGTCCGGGTTCCGCTTGCCGCCGTAGTCGAGCGAAGGCTGGTCGCCGATGCAGATGAAGAAGTCGGACGTCGCGGTGTCGGGCCCGTCCCTCGCCATCGACACGACGCCGTCGAGGTGGCGCAGCCCGGTCGCGCTCGTGCGCTCGAGCGCGATGGGGGGAAACCCCCTGCGCGCGCGGGCAGGGTTGACCCCGGCCTGGATCACCTCGATGCGTACGGCGTCGTGGGGCTGGTTGCCGGGGCGCACGGTGCGGTGGAACCGCGCCCCGTCGTAGAGACCTGCCTCGACATAGCGAAGGAAGTTGGCCGCGGTCACGGGCGCCCGCGCGGTGTCGACCTCCACCACGATGTCGCCGCGGAGCGTCTGGATAAGCACGCGCGCGGTGCCCCGAGAGGCCGACACCTCCGGCCCCGGGCCGAGAGCCAGGAGAGCCAGGGCGAGGGCGAGCACTGGCGCCACGCTAAGGCCACCGCGGCAGCGGGTCAAGGCTCGACGTGACGCCCGGCACAACCGGTTGCAGTGGCGGGGCTGCCCATGGAATCCTTGCCCGCATGTCCATCAAGTCCGACCGCTGGATCCGGCGCATGGCCCGCGATCACCGCATGATCGAGCCGTTCACGGACAAGCAGGTGAGGGAGGGTGTCATCTCCTACGGCCTCTCGTCGTATGGCTACGACGTCCGCATCGCTGACGAGTTCAAGATCTTCACCAACATCAACTCGACGATCGTCGACCCCAAGAACTTCGATCCGCGCTCCTTCGTAGACCTCAAGGGGGACGTCTGCATCATCCCGCCGAACTCCTTCGCTCTTGCGCAGACGGTGGAGTATTTCCGCATCCCGCGGAACGTACTCACGATTTGTCTGGGGAAATCTACGTACGCGCGCTGCGGGATCATCGTCAACGTCACGCCGTTCGAGCCGGAGTGGGAGGGCATCGTCACCCTCGAGGTCTCGAACACCACGCCGCTGCCCGCGAAGATCTACGCCAACGAGGGCATCGCCCAGGTCCTGTTCTTCGAGAGCGACGAGGAGTGCGAGACCTCCTACGCCGACAAGAAGGGGAAGTACCAGGCCCAGAAGAAGCTGACCCTACCTAGACTCTGATGCGGCGCGCTCCGCTCCGCACTCTTCGTCATCAAGCGTCTCGCCTCGGAATGAATCCTCGGCGAGACGACGCAGGAAATGCTCCGCTGCGCGCGCCGGACGCTCGCGCCGGAGAAAGCCGTTAAACTAGGAGCCGGAGCGGCGTCATGGTTCACGAGACGGTCACGATGGAAGGCCACCTCATCGACTCGGACATCCTCCGCCGTGTGTTCAACCACGTCGTGGAAGAGGGCGGCGGGTTCGAGGTCCTGGAGTTCCGGGTGGGGACGACCAACCAGGAGCCTTCCTTCGCGCGGCTGTCGGTGACGGCCCCCGCGCCCGAGATCCTCGACCGCATCCTCGAGCGCCTCAACTACCTCGGCGCCTCGGCCGAGGTGGCGGACGCGCGCTTCGCGCCCGCGGAGGCGGACGGCATCCTGCCCGACGAGTTCTACTCGACGACCAACTTCGACACCTTCGTGCGCGTCGACGGCACGTGGCAGGCCGCGGCCGACCAGAAGATGGACTCCGCCCTCGTTCTGCGGGGCGGCGGCCCCCGCTGCGTCAAGCAGGGCCAGGTGAAGAAGGGCGAGAAGGTCGCGTTGCGCGGCCCCGGCATCCGCGCGCGCCCGCCCGAGCGGAGCCGCGACTTCTCGGTCTTCGGTTTCATGTCCAACGACGTGTCGGCCGAGACCAACAAGGGCATCGTGATCGCCGGCACCGCCCGCGAGATGGCCAAGACGCGGAAGGCCGGGCAGAAGATCGTGATCGTGGCCGGGCCGGCCGTGGTCCACTCGGGAGGCGACGCCGCCCTTGCGCGGCTCGTACGAGACGGCTGGGTGGACGTGATCCTGACCGGCAACGCCTTCGCCACCCATGACCTCGAGAAGTCGATCCTGAAGACGAGCCTCGGCGTTTGCCAGATGAGCGGGCGCGCGGTCGAAGGCGGGAGCCGCAACCACCTCTACGCCATCAACGCCGTGAATCGCGCGGGCGGGATCCGGCCCGCCGTGGAGTCGGGCCTCGTGACCTCCGGCGTGATGTATGAGGCGGTGCGGCGGGGCATCCGGGTGGTCCTCGCGGGATCGATCCGTGACGACGGGCCGCTGAAGGACGTCATCACCGACGTGGTCGAGGCGCAGAAGGCCTACGTCGCGGCCCTCGAGGGCGCCGGCATGTGCCTCATGCTCGCCTCCGCCCTGCACTCGATCGCCGTCGGCAACCTGCTGCCGGCGCGCGTGAAGACGGTCTGCGTGGACATCACGGAGTCGGTGCCGGTGAAGCTCTCGAACCGCGGGACGCTGCACGCGGTCGGCCTCGTCACCGACGTCGGCTATTTCCTCGAGCGGCTTGAAGCGGAGTTGCGGGTCTCCGGGGCGTGAGCGGTCTCGTTCCCTTCCTCCTCCGGCACGGCTATCTCTTCCTGTTCGCGGTGGTCCTCGTCGAGCAGGCCGGGCTGCCCGTGCCCGCGGTGCCGGTCCTGCTCGCGATGGGCGCGCTCGTCGGCATGGGCAAGTTCTCGCTCACCACGGCGGCCGCGGTGGCGGTGGCGGCGTGCCTGGTCGCCGACATCGCGTGGTACCGTCTCGGCCGCAGCTACGGCACCTCGATCCTGAGGCTCGTGTGCCGGATCTCCCTGGAGCCGGACTCGTGCGTGCGCCGCACCGAGAACGTCTTCGCGCGCGAGGGAAGCCGGACGCTGCTCTACGCGAAGTTCGTCCCGGGCCTCAGCACGGTCGCGCCGCCCGTGGCCGGCCTCGCCCGGGTGAGCTTCGCGCGCTTTCTCGTCTGGGACGTAGCAGGGTCGGTGACGTGGACGACGACGTTCCTGCTCCTGGGCTACGTCTTCAGCCGACAGCTCGAGCGGGTGGCGGAGGCCACGAGGGTCCTCGGCGCCCGCGTGGTCGCGGCGGTCGTGGGTGGCCTCGCGCTGTACGTCATCTGGAAGCTCGACCAGCGGCGGCGCTTCCTGCGTGACCTCGAGATCGCGCGCATCGCGCCCGAGGAGCTGCTGGCCCTGATGCAGTCGGGGAAGGGGGACGTGGTCGTGGTCGATCTGCGCAACGCGCTCGAGCGCGCGGAGGACGCCGCCGCGGTGCCGGGCGCGATCGTGCTCACGCCCGACGAGCTGGACGAGCGCCACCACGAGATCCCCCGCGACCGGGACGTCATCCTCTACTGCACCTGACCGAACGAAGCGACGAGCGCCCGGGTGGCGCTCCGGCTCCGGAGGCGGGGGATCACGCGTGTCCGGCCGCTGGCCGGCGGCTTCGACGCGTGGCGCCGGCGGGGGTTCCCGGTCGAGAGCCTGCCTCAGGCGGACGTGAACTGGGCGAGGTCGTAGATCCCCAGGCTCTTCTCGATCGCGGCGACCTCGTCCACCACGCCCTCGAAGCCCCGTTCGCCGAACAGCTCGTGCTCCCGCCGCTCGAACCTGTCGCCGAGCGCCCGGTATTCGCGGTCCGGGATCAGGCGATGCAGGGCGGGGAAGAGGACGGTGTCCTCGCGCGCCTCGTGAGGGCGGTACATCCGCACGAAGCTCCGCAGGCGGCTCACGAGCGTCTGGCGCGTGCGCGCGTCGGCGGCGGTGGTGGCGGCGGCGGTGGCCGTGGCCAGGCCGAGGATGTCGCCGGTCAAGCGCCGGCCCGCCTCGTGCTGGGCGCGCAGCACCTCGACGAGGTCGACGAGCGTCGCCGCCTTCACGAAACGGGGGAAGAGGTGCTCCTCCTCGAGCTTCTCGTGGTACTCCTCGACGAAACGCCGGACGATTCCCGCCGCGCCGCTCACGGCGTCCGGCGGCAGCTCGACGCCCGCCTCGAGCCGCCGGATGGACTCCTCGTAGACGAGCAGGATGCGGTTGAGCACGCCGTGCTCCCGCATGAGGTCCTCCGCCGGGGTGACCTCTTCTTCCTCGCCCCGGCGGCGCGGGCGGGACTTGCCGGCCGCCGCGGCGACGACGCTCGGCCCGCAGGCGACGGCCGCGCCCAACGTGCTCGCCTTGAGCAGGAAATCGCGCCGATGACGGTCGTGGAGGGTCATTCCGTGCCTCGCTCTCCGGCCGCGCGGCCCCGCTCGCCGCGCACGAAAGGCTCCCACAAGCCAAACAGCTTCATCTGCTCGAGGAGGCCGGTGGCCTGGACGAGCGTCTCCACCTCGGCGCGCGTCTGCCGCGGGGCCGGGACGCTCGCGAGATCGGCCAGGCCCCAGGTCACGACGGCGGCGAGCGCCGTGTTGGCCTTGAGCTGCTCCTGGTCGACCTTGTCGAACGTGTCGGACTCGGCGTGATAGTCGGCGAGGTACGGCCGGCCCTCCTGGTTGGCGACGAGCGTCGGCACGCCCTCGACCAGGTAGTCGTAGTTGTCGGTGCCGAGGAACGCGTCGGTCGTCTGCGTGAAGGGGCCGCGCGCGCGGGCCGGCGCGAGCGCGGCTTCCACCGCCGTCTGCATGTCCGCGCGCCCGCCGAGCGAGAAGCCGGTCGTCTTGCCGCTGCCGATGTCGAAGATCACCTGCGCCTTCACGCGGTCCAGCTCCGCCCGGTGTTGCCGCACCTCCGCGAACGAGCCCCACAGCCCCGCCTCCTCGCCGGTGTAGAGGACGAAGCGCAGCGTGCGGCGCGGCCGGATGCCCTCGTGGGCGAGAGCGGCGGCCTGGCGCGCCACGTCGATGACGAGGGCGGCGTTGCAGCCGTTGTCGAGGGCGCCCCGGCCCAGGTCCCAGCTGTCGAGATGGGCGCCGAGGATCACCACCTCGTCCGGCGTCTCGCGTCCCCGCAGCTCGGCCACGACATTGCGGGCAGGGGTGTCGGCGGCGGATCGGCCGTCGAGGACGAGGCGCAGCCGCGCGGTCTCGCCCGCCGCCGCCAGTCGCGCCAGGCGCAGCGCGCCCTCCCGCTCCACCACCGCGCCCGGCAGCGGATAGAGCGAGCCGTCGAGCGTGGTGTTGTGTCGGTAGAGGAGGCGCCCGGGATGCGTCGACATCCACAGCACGCCCGCCGCCCGGGCCTCGCGAGCGCGGGCGAGACGGCCGGGCGTCTCCATGTATTCCTTGAAGAGATCCTCGAGGCCGCGCATCGGGTTGGTGTGGAAGAGGACCAGGCGCCCGGCGACGCTCGCGCCCGCGGCGGCGAAGGCCTGGGCATCGCCTTCTCCCACGTCGACGACCTCGGCCTCCAGACCCGCAGCCGGCGTCGGCGCCGAGAAGGGCATGGCCGCGATCCGCAGGCGCTCCGATCCGGGCGTCGCCCAGGCGGGGCGCGGCACGACGACCTCGGCCGATTCGGTGCCGGCGAGCCACGTGCGGGGAGCGGCGTACGGCTCCGCGTGAACGTTCTCGAGGCCGGCCTCCCGGAACCTCGCCATGCCCCAATCGACCGCGCGCTCGACCGCCGCCGATCCGGTGGGGCGGCCGCCGATGGTGTCGGTCAACTGCCGCAGGTCTTCGAGGATGGGCGTGGGCCCCAGGGCCCGCCGCATGAG
>Ga0207684_10004982_pt1 | contig 12379 bp, 15 predicted proteins | sample KBSK5501metaG_FD_184342 | JGI IMG/M metagenome (GOLD analysis project Ga0207684, IMG submission 184342) | Corn, switchgrass and miscanthus rhizosphere microbial communities from Kellogg Biological Station, Michigan, USA - KBS K5-50-1 metaG... | ecosystem: Host-associated > Plants > Roots >... | reverse complement strand
GGCGGACGGCCTCGGCTTCGAGTCCCGCCGCCCGCGCCACCGCCTCGGTCACGAGTCCTTCGAGCGCCCCCTGACGCAGCTCCCCCGTGACCAGGCGAAGCAGGAATTCCTGCTCGTCGGCCGTCCCCCGCGCGAACAACTCACCGAGGAGGCGTTGCTTCATCTGGGTGGAGCCCTTGCCGGTGGTCATCGCGAGGCGTTGCAGCGCCGCGTCCACCGCGGCGAGCTCGAGGGTAGGAGCGGTTGCCGCCTGCTCGGGTTGGGCGGCCTGCAGGGTGCCGTAGCCGATCCCGATCCGTCCTTGGCGGAGTGAGCCCGACAGGAACGCGATCGCGATCTCGATCTCGTCCGGGCCCGCGCGCTTCAGGAGGGCGGCGACGAGGTCGATCTTCGCAAGCCGGCCGCTCGTTGCCGCGACGCGACGCGAGGTCTGGACGAGGTCATGGAACAGCACGTGGTCCTCACCCGGAGCGCCTAGAGGACGACATCGCCGCCCGGATCGGTGCCGCGCAACCGCTCGAGGCGCTCGCGGGCCTCTCGCAGGCGCCGCTCGCGCTCGGCGTCATCGATCGTGGCGCTCGACCAGTCGGGATTACCGGCGGCGTCGAGCCGTACGCGCAGGACCACGCCCTCGCGCACCCTCACTGGTAGGGTCTGCTTGAGCACATCGAGTCCAACGCCGTCGTCTCCGACCAGTACGGCGACTGCGCGCTCGAGGCGATCGACCGAATAAAACGCTTCCCTCTCGCTCATTCGTCATGGCCTCGCGTCACAGGCGCAGCCCGGCGGCTGCCGGCATTGGTAGCCACGGTTGATGCAGGAGTTGCCGCAGGCTTTTCCCCGCGTGCAGACCCGGCAGCAAGCACGAGGCGGCTCACCGCTCGAGTCGCCCTGGCGTGCCACGGGCGCGGGCAGCGGCGCGGCTCTGCCCGGCCCCGAATACTCGTTGAGAACGATATAGCTGCCGTCGCGCTGTGCCTCAATGATCACGCTGCCGTCACGGTCCGTGCGGTACACGCGCGCGCCGGCGTTCTGCCACAGACCGATGACCTGCGGCGCGGGATGCCCGTACGAGTTCCCCGCCCCTACCGAGATCACCGCGACCTGCGGGCGCGTCGCCTGAACCCACGCAGCCGTGGTGCCGTTCCGGCTCCCGTGATGGGCGACCTTCACGACCGTCACTCGCGGGACGGAGTCGTACTGTAGCCAGTAGTCGAGCTCGCCCTGCTCGGAATCCCCCGTGAGCAGCGCCCGAAAGGCCCCGTACTCGAGCAGGATCCCAACGGACCCGTTGTTCTGATCGCCTTGGCCTCCAGGTGGCGCCAGCACCCGCAGGCGCGCGGAGCCCACGGTGATGGTTCGCGCGCTCGCCTGGAAGTATTGCGCTCCGCTCGCGGCCACCGCGCGCACGGTGCTCTCGTACGTCGCGGTCGTATGGGGAATGCCGTTGTCCAGGTAGGCACGCACCGTGGTCGAGGCGATCACCGCCGTCATCCCACCGATATGATCGGTGTGATTATGTGAAGCGACGATGAGGTCGAGCGTGTCGTAATGATGCGACCGCAGGTAAGGAACGACGGGCGACGCGCCGGGACCCGCGTCGACCAGGACTCGCTTGCCCTCCGGTGTGACGATGAGCGCCGCATCGCCCTGGCCGACATCGAGAAAACGCAGCTCGAGCGTCTGCGCATGGACAGGACCGACAACCAGGAGGCAGCCGAGGACGGCGGCTGCCACCCGGCGCACGATCCACCGACCCTTCAAGGCGCCAAGATCTTTCGGACGTTCGAGAGGATCGCTTCGAGCTGGCTGTCCACCCGGCGCTTCTCGAACAGCCGGCCGCGCAGCCAAGCGATGATGGACCGCGGAGCCCACACGTCCCGCACCGTCACCGCGGTCGATTCGGCCGTCGGGTCGAGCCGAAAGAACGTCTTCCAGCCGTTCCGCTCACCGCGCTCCACCCAGCCGAAGGTGGTGGGCGGCGTGAAGTCCACGACCTCGAATTCGGTCGTGCGTTGACCGAACCGTACCTTGAACCGCACGCCCTTTCTGAGCGGCTTGTCGCTTTGGGTTCCGGCACATCCCGGGAGCCACTCGGCCATGCGACTGGGGTCGGTGAGCAGCCCGAAGACCCGTTCGATCGATACGGGGAGGGTCTGAATCACGGTTCGGCTGACAGAGTGCATGAAAGGGCTCGACGGTCGCTGGTAGCCTCGCACCACACGGCCGCCGTGTCAACCGGCTAGCGCGTGAGCACCGGGAGATAGGCCTTCCACGGCCCGACGGCCGCGGTGTACTGCTTCGCCATCACGCGCGAGATCTGGGCGATGTGGCCCAGGTCGTGCACGACCCACGACGCGAGCAGCTGGGAGAGCGTCACCTGACCCAGCTCGGGATGTCGGCCGCGGCGCGCCAGCTGCTCCCCGGTCAGATGCCAGCCCCGCAGCGTCGCGATACCCTCAGCGCGTGCTTCACCAAATCGATCCAGCAGTCGTTCGAGCGACCAGCCCGTGAAGCGCCGGGCCTGCGCGAATCGATCGAATGGCTCGAACGCCTGCGATTCTCCCTTGGTGAGGATGATCTTCGCCCGGGGGATCCAGTCGGTCTCTTCGCCGTGAATCAAGTGGCCCACCACATCCTGCGGGCTCCAGGTGTCGGGACCCTCGTTCGCGCTCGTCCAAGCCGCGGGGAGGCCGGTGAGCAGCTCCCGCAGTGTGGCGGGCGTGCGGGTGAGGACTGCCAGCGCTTCGTCGAGATCGAATGCCATCACAGGTTCATCCGTTTCAGAAAGGCGATGTATCGCGGCTCATTCCTCACGGGGTCGAAGATCGGGTCGACCTTCATGTAGGTCAGCCAGCCACGCCGGTCTTCGTACGCGCGGTCGAGCCAGTGGAACACCTGGTCCACATTCCTCAAGCCGAGGTGCGCGATGCAGAGCGCGACCGGCGTCACGTAGCGTTCGCGCGCCCGGGCTTCGAGCTCGGCCACCATGGCCTCCGCCTCGCGCCGCCGGCCGCTCAGGGCCAGCACGTGGGCCACACCCGCGGTCGCGTACGACAGGTCGGGTGAGAGAGTGATCGCCTCACGGAACGCGCGCTCGGCCTCGGCGTAGGCCCCTTGTTGCATCAGTACGAGGCCCATCACCCGATAGGTGTCTTCCGAGGTGGGGTCCAGCGCGACGGCGCGCCGCAGATGGTACAGCGCCTGCTCGTAGCGGCGGGTGTAGTAACTGATCCAGCCCACGCCACGCCGCACCGAGAGCGACGACGGGTCGAGCTCGAGCGCCGTCAGCGCTTCCGTCATCGCCTGCTCCGCCTGCCCGTTCACGACCAGCACGTACGCATACCAGTGGTGCGCCGTAGCAAAGCCCGGGTTCAGCTCGAGCGCTCGGGCGTACTCGCGCACCGCTCCCGGCCAATCCCAATCATGCACGTGCAAAACCCAGGCGAGCGACGTGTGCGCCTCAGGCAGGCTCTGGTCCAGGGCCAGCGCCCTGAGCGCGTATTCGCGCGCCAGCCGGTAGCCCTCGGTGACGGGCACGCTGCGGTAGTCCACCTGGAGCGCGTACGCGTCCGAGAGGCCGGAGTACGCCAGCGCGTAGTCGGGATCGTGGTCGATCGCCTGCTTGAAGAAGGCAATCGACTCGAGCACGCCCTCCTGACTGCGCTTGTTCCAGCAGAAGCGGCCCTTCAGGTACAGCGAGTAGGCCTCGAGGTTGTGGGTATAGCGCTGCGGCGTGGGGTCGGCGATGTCCGCCAGGAAGGTGGTGCGCAGCGTGCTGACGATGGTGCGGGCGATTTCGTCCTCGATCGTGAACACGTCGTCCAGCGCACGATCGTAGCGCTCCGACCACAGCGTGCGTCCGTCGTCGGCGGCGGCGAGCTGCGCCGTAATGCGCAGGCGGTCTCCGGACTGCCGCACCGTGCCCTCCAGCACAGCGGAGACGCCGAGCAGCGCGCCGATCGCCCGGATGTCCTGCGGCTTTCCCTTGAGGGCGAACGCGGACGTGCGAGAGGCGATCCGCAAGCCGTCGACCTTGGTGAGCGCGTTGATCAGCTCGTCGCTGATGCCGTCGCTCAGGTATTCGTTCTCCGGATCGGCGCTCGCATTCACGAACGGCAGCACCGCGATGGAGCGCGTCCTGCCGACCAGCGACGGGGCGGGCCCGGGTCGCGTTTCCTCCAGGGCCGCCGTGAACTCGGCGACGCTCGCGAACCGGTCCGCGGGCGCCTTCGCGAGCGCGCGTGCGAGCGCCTGCTCGACCGCCGCCGGCGCGTCGGGACGGCGGGCGCGAAGCGGCGTCGGCGGCTCGCTCAAATGTCTGGCGACGACGGCCCGGGCGCTGTCCCCGGAAAACGGCGGCTCCCCGGCCAGCATCTCGTAGACGACGCAGGCGAGGGCGTACTCGTCGCACCGCCCGTCCAGCTCGCGATCGCCCGCGGCCTGCTCGGGGCTCATGTACTCAGGTGTCCCGATCGCGAGCCCCACCTCGGTGACGTGGTCGCCGCCGGCTTGGAAGATGGCGCGCGCGATCCCGAAATCGGCCAGCACCGCGTGCCCGTCGGCGAGGAGCACGTTCTCGGGCTTCACGTCCCGGTGAACGAATCCCTCGCGGTGCGCGTAGTCGAGCCCCGCACCCAGCTCCCGGGCGATCCTCAGCGCGTCCTTGAGCGCGAACCGCTGCTCGCGCACGAGGCGCTCGCGCAGCGTTTCGCCGCGCACATATGGCATCACGTAATAGAGGGATCCGTCCGCCTGACCGGAGTCGATGAGCGTCAAGACATGGGGATGGGTGAGCCGCGCGGCGATCGCGATCTCGCGCAGAAACCGCTCGGCGCCGATCGCGGCCGCGACCTCGGGCCGCAGCACCTTGATCGCGACCTGGCGGCTGTGCCGGAGGTCCTCGGCGACATACACGGTGGCCATGCCGCCGCGACCCAGCACCCGCTCGATCCGGTAGCGGTCGCCCAGGGCGGCCGAGAGGGCTTCCCGCACGCGCTCCATGGAGGGAAAACTATCCCCTTCGGTGAGTCATTGCGCCGGGCCAGAAGTTCATGAGAAGTTGGAGGCCTATGCATCGCCGCAGTGCCCTTGTAGGGCTTCTCATCCCCGGCGCTCTCGCCGCACAGGGGACGCCGTGCATCTCCCGGCGCTCGGGGAGCGTTCCTGCGGCCTACGCGGCCACGGTGGCCCGGGAACGCACGCTCGTGTGCGAGCGGCTCGCGACCCGCATCCCCGGGGTGCAGGTAGCCGTGGCGGTGAACGGCAAGCTCGTGTGGTCCGAGGGCTTCGGATACGCCGACGCCGCGCGCCAGCGGCCGGTCACGCGCGAGACGCAGTTCCGCATCGGGAGCGTATCGAAGCCGCTCACCGCCACCGCCGTCGCCCTGTTGTACGAGCAGGGGAAGCTCGATCTCGACGCGCCGGTGCAGCGCTACGTGCCGACGTTCCCAGAGAAGGGTTACCCCATCACCACGCGGCAGCTCGGCGGTCATCTCGCAGGCATCCGTCATTACGAAGGCCAGGAGTTCTTCTCCAACCGCCACTACGCCACCGTGCTGGATGGGCTCAAGATCTTTCAGGATGATTCGCTGCTGTTTCCGCCCGGTACGAGATTCTCCTATTCGAGCTACGCCTGGAATCTCGTCTCGGCGGTGGTGGAGGGCGCGTCGGGGGATGACTTCCTGCACTACATGTCGGCGCACGTATTTCGACCGCTCGGCCTGACTCACACCGCGCCCGACCGCGTGGACAGCCTGGTCCCCGGCCGCACCCAGTTCTACGATCGCGACAGTGCGGGGAGCCTCCACATCGCGCCCACGGTCGACAATAGCTACAAGTGGGCGGGCGGCGGGTTCGTCTCGACCGCCGAGGATCTGGTGCAGTTCGGGTCGGCGCTGCTCGATCCGGGGCTCCTGAAGCGCGAGACGCTGGATCTGTTGTTCACGTCGCAGCGCACGAACGCGGGCACCGAGACGGGCTACGGGATCGGGTGGTTCTTGAGGACTGACAGCTTAGGGCACCGCTGGGCGTTCCACGGGGGCAGCGCGGTCGGTGGGACGGCGGTCCTCGGCCTGGACCGTGATTCCCGCGTGGTCGTCGCCATCCTCACGAATCTGTCTGATGCGCCACTCGAGCCGGCTCAGGAGATCGAGGCGGCGTTCGACCGGGAGGCGGTATCCCATCACCCGTGATTCGCGGGTAAGGTGGCTCGCGGTCCCATGACCCACGAGGAGACACACATGCGGAAGGAGTTCTTGGCGTTCCTGAAGCAGTACGGCGTGATCGGTTTGACGATCGCCGTCATCATCGGTGGGAAGGCGAACGCGCTCGTCACGACGCTCGTGGACGGCATCCTGATGCCGGTCGTGACGTTCTTCATCCCGGGCGGGACGTGGCGGACCGCGACGCTCGACGTGGGGCCCGTGCACTTTCTGCTCGGTCCCGTCCTCGGCGCAGCCGTGGACTTCCTGATCGTGGCGTGGCTGGTGTTCTGGTTTTCGAAACAGCTGCTGAAGGAAGAGACCGTTACGAAAAAATAGCGCGCGTCAGCGCGCCTTCGTGCTCGAGCAGCCAGCGCTTGCGATCGAGGCCCCCACCGAACCCGGTGAGTGCTCCGTTGGCACCGACGACGCGATGGCAGGGGACGATGATGGGGATGGGGTTCCTGCCGTTGGCCGCACCCACGGCGCGGGTGGCCCGCAAATCGCCCAGCCGGCGCGCCAGCTCGCTGTAGCTCAGCGTCGTGCCGTACGGGATGGCCCGCAGGGCATCCCATACGCGCCGCTGAAACGGTGTACCGCCGGGGCTCAAGGGCAGATCGAAGGTCGTGCATGCGCCGGCGAAATACTCTTCCAGCTGTCGTCGAGCCCGCGCGAGCAGCGCGCTCGCAGGGCCGCCACCGTCGTCCTCCACCCAGTCCTTGCGGTCGAGCGGTGCCGATCCGTGCCGGGAGGTCGGGAAGTAGACCCCGGTGATACCGGAGTCCGTTGCGGCGAGGACGAGCTCGCCGACGGGGCTCGAGAAGCGGGTGAAGGTCGTCGCCACGCTAGGCTCTCTTCCAAGCGCCGAGCAGGCGTCTGATCAACACGAGCTGCCCCAGGTGATAGGCGTTGTGGTCGGCGAGGACGAGCGCTTCGCGCAGCACCGTCTGCCCGGTGCCGTGCGGGAGGCGGGCGAACAGGTCCGTCGCAGGGTCGCGCACCAGTCGCCGCATGGCCTGGAGATCGCGCTTCACCTGGGCGACGCTCTTGTCCCAGGCGGCGGCGTCGGGCGGTGCGTCGCTCGCGGGCCAGTAACCCGCGGGCCATTCCGGGGAGACGTGTTTCGCGCTCTTCGTGAATTCCACGATGTCCCACTGCGAGATGCGGATGTGCTCGAGGACGCGCCAGGGGGTGAAGGGCTGCCCCGCGGGTTTGGTGCGCCGGAGCTCGGGCGGCCAGTCGGCGATCGCGTCCTCGAAGGTGACATGGGCGTGGCCCCCATCGAGCAGCTCGACGAGATGGTCGCGCAGCGAGCGCTGGGGATCGGAGCGACGAGGCTTGCGCTTGACCGTCATGGGGGGTTCGGTCAGTCTGCGTCGTGCTTGCGCCGCTTGTCCCGATAGAGCGCCCGATCGGCCCGGTCGAGCAGCCCGGCCACGGAGCCCAGGGTGCTGGCTTTGTGCGCCGCGAAGCCGAGGCTGATCGAGAGCTGATAGGGCCGCCCCGCGCGGCGGTTGAACTCGCGCAGCTGTCGCTTCAATCGCTCGGCCAGGACGCCGGCGCTCTCGGGTCCCGCATGGCGCACCAGCACGGCGTATTCGTCCCCACCGATCCGTGCCACCAGGTCCGAGTCCCGGAACGTTTGCCGCAGGAGCGCGGCGGTGTCGCGCAACGCGCGATCGCCCATCGCGTGGCCCGCGGTGTCGTTCACGCCTTTCAGGTCGTCCAGGTCGGCGAACGCGACGAGCAGGGTCTCGTTGCCGCGGTTCGCCAGGCGGAGATCGCGGGTAGCGAGCGTCAGGAAGCCCCGCCGGTTATACAACCCCGTCAGATCGTCCACGAGAGCGAGGTCCAACAGGGCGGTATGCAGCCGGTTCCGCTCGATCGCGTGGCGGAGCGCGCGGGCGAGGTGCTCACCGTCGAGGTCGGTTTGGACGAGGAAGTCCTGCGCCCCGGCGCGCACCGCCTCCAGCCCGTGTCGCTCATCGGCCGAATCGGAGAGAAAGAGGAACGGGATCGCGGGTGCCAGCGCCCGCAGCTCGGTGAAGGTGGCGAATCCCCGACGGGCGGAAAGCGACATGGCGAGGAGCACGACGTCGACTCCGCCCCGCGCCAGTCGAGCGAGCGACGCCTGCGGTTCCGAGGCTACTACGCCGAAGCGGTCCGGGTCGGCGCCGTCCAGGAGCCCCCGCACGCGCCGCGCGGCGTCCTCCTGGTTGCTCACCACCAGCACTACGAGTTTATCGCCGCGCGCCTCCGTCTGGCGCCGGTCGGCGGGCTGGCGCCGATCGGTGGCCCGGCGTCGCTCGGTCTCGTCGCGCCGCTCCTCGTCGAGCGAGACGACTTGCAGACGGCGCTCGCCCAGGCGGCGCTCGATCTCAGTGCGGCGGGGCGGCAGGAGCCGCCGTTCCGCCTTGCGATGCTGCTCGCTTGCGACCATGGCACTTTCAAGATGGCGGCAGTCTACCGACTGCACAATCGGGTCCGCGCGAGGCTCGCGCGTCCGTCCGGCAGGTGGCTAGATTCGGAGCCCATGGCCACCCAACGCAAGGATCGCCGAAAGAAAGCGGATCGGCGCAGCGGTGCCGATCGCCGGACCGAACAGGTACCCGTCGAAGTCGAGCATCGGAAGGGCGAACGGCGCCGCACCGCGCTCACGCGGCGGCTCGAGCTGGAAACCGCCGCCGACCAGATCCACGCGGCGCTCGGCCTGCTGACCTACGCCCAGGACCAAGGCCTGCTCCTGGACGTGGACCGGTGGCTCTTAGGGACGGCGATCGCCCGGTTGCGGGTCGCCATGGAGCAGCTGGGCGAGGGGACGGACGATGAGGTGTAGATGTCTTTGCGTCTGCGTCGTCTCGCTCGTGTTGTTCGATGGATGTAGCCAGCAGCAAAAAACTCCCCCGTTGTTCAGGCTGCTGACCCCGGATCAAACCGGAGTCCGCTTCGCCAACACCATCACGACCACCGATTCCGAGAACGTGCAAACGGACGTCTACGTGTATAACGGCGCGGGCGTGGCGATCGGTGACATCGATAACGACGGATTGCCGGACATCTTCTTTTCCGGCAACATGGTGTCGAGCCGGCTGTACTTGAACAAGGGCAACATGCGGTTCGAGGACATCACGCAGGCGGCGGGCGTGGGGACCAACCGCTGGGCCACCGGCGCGACCATGGTGGACTTCAACAACGACGGCTATCTCGACATCTACGTCTCGAACGACGTCGCGCCCAACGATGTCCTCTACATCAACAACGGCGATGGCCCGAGACCTGGATTTGCGCCGCTGGCTCCTGGCCAAGTGCAGTTCCGCACACGGCCAAGGCGAACAGCACACTTAGCCCCACCGCGCTGAGGAAGTGGAGATGCCTGGTCCCGATCCAACGCTGACGCTGGAGCATGTCGTTCATGGGGGCGCCCTCATCCTGCGGGTCGTCGCACGGCCGTGAGGCCCTGCTTGGTGATCAGCTCGCGATACGTCATCAACACCACGTTGCCTGCCCTCCTCCGGCGCAGACAGTCCATGGCTGTGGGGCAACGGAGTTAGCAAACGGGTCGGGTCTGGCCGACCCCAGCTTTGCAGACGATCTTTTTCATGTGTTGAGAACTGCGACGCACCTCCGACCCTGCACCCGGTGGCTAGTGCTGGCGTCTCTCGTAGCGGCGCGCGCCTTCGGCCAGGCGCCCACCTACCCGACCACGATTCAGGAGCGACTCGGGTATCCGCGGGACGCCCGCCTGCTCGTGATCCATGCCGATGATGCGGGGATGGCCCATTCCGTGAACCGGGCGACCCTGGAGGCCCTGGAGAAGGGCTGGATCACGTCGGCCAGCATCCTCGTGGTATGTCCCTGGTTCCCGGAGGTGGCCCGCTGGGCTCGGGCTCACCCCGACGCGGACCTGGGCATCCACTTGGCGCTGAACAGCGAGTGGACGCCGTTTCGCTGGGGTCCCGTGAGCCCGGTGGACAAAGTCTCGAGCCTGCTGGACGACGAGGGCTACCTCCCGCTCGTCGAGGAGGCCGTGCTGGCCAAGGCCCGGCCGAAAGAAGCGGAGCGCGAGCTGCGGTCCCAGGTCGACCGTGCGCTCGCGGCCGGCATCCGGATCACGCATCTGGACGCGCATATGGGCACCGTGGGAGGCACCGCTGCGCTGATCAAGGTCTACCGAGGGCTGGGGCGCAAATACGACGTGCCCGTCCTCCTCGACCACAGCCGTGAGTACCCACGGGGCGCGGAGATTCCCCAGGCGGAAGTCCTGGTCGACCGAATCCTCGAGATGACGCCGGGGGTGCCGGTCACCGAATGGCAGGCGGCCTACGAGCGGATGCTCTCCCCGCTCCCGCCGGGGGTGTACCAGCTCATCGTGCACCTCGCCTGGGACGACGAGGAGATGCGGGGCGCGACGTGGGATCACCCCGACTGGGGCGCGGCCTGGAGACAGGCCGACCTCGATCTCGTCAAGAGCGAGGCCTTCCGAAACTTCCTGAACCAGCAGGGCTTCGTACGAGTCGGGTGGAAGGACCTGGCCAAGGCGCGAGCCGTACAGCGCTGATGGCCCCTCGTCCATACATCCTGAACGAGCTGACGTGGAAGGACGTAGGCGACACTCGCCACGAGGTCGCGGTGCTGCCGTGGGGGGCATGCGAGCCGCACAACCGCCACCTGCCCTACTCGACCGACAACGTCGAGACCGAGCGGATCGCGGGGCTCGCCGCGCGAATCGCGTGGGACCGGGGCGCCCGGGTCGTGGTGCTGCCGGTGGTGCCGTTCGGCGTAAACACCGGCCAGCTCGACCTGCCGCTATGTCTCAACATGAACCCGAGCACACAGGCGCTGGTGCTGCGCGACGTGGCCACGGCGCTCGCGGGCCAGGGCGTGCCGAAGCTCGTGATCTTGAACGGACACGGCGGGAACGACTTCCGTCAAATGATCCGGGAGCTACAGCCGGCGGTGTCCCTGTTCTTGTGCGTGGTCAACTGGTATCAGGTGGTGGATCCGAAGGCGTTTTTCGCCGATCTGGGGGACCATGCGGGAGAGCTCGAGACCAGCGTCATGCTGCACCTCGCGCCCGAGCTGGTCCGGCCCCTGTCGGAGGCCGGTCCCGGCACGGCGCGCCGGTTCACCATCGCGGGGCTACGAGAGGGCTGGGCGTGGGCGCCGCGGCAGTGGCGCCAGGTGACAGACGATACGGGAGTCGGGAATCCCGCGGCCGCCACGTCCGAGAAGGGACGCAGGTACGTGGACGCGGTGAGCGAGAAGATTGCGGGGTTCCTGGTGGAGCTGGCCAGGGCCGATACACACGACATGTATGGATGACTCAGACACACGCCTTCGCGCGGTTCGACCAGAGCAGCTGCACCTCGTAGGCGCCGAGTTTCCTGTTCTGCCAGGCGCAGACATCGCCGATCTCGCCATTCGTGTCGTCGTACCATCCCTGACCGGGCACCGGGTCGGTGATCGCCTCGGCGAGCTCGTGGGAGCAGACTGAAGTCAGCGCGTCGAGCGGCTGCAGGTCAGCGAGGCACCCGGCGCAATTGGGGTACGGGACGACCGCGTAGAACAGGCCGCCTGCGGAGCGGTCGTGATAACCGCAGAACGCCTGGCAGGAGCGCTCGCTCCCGGCCACCACGGTGACTCCCGGCGGCAGCAAGGCGAAGTACAGCGTGTTCGCCGTCCCCGCGGGGACGGACTTGCGTGCCACCTCCCCCTCGAGCATCTGCTGGATCGCGCTGTCGGTGACGCTCGCGCCGGGCGCCGTGTCGATGACGCGGGCCGTACCCGCGTAGCGGCCGCGCCCGATCTTCTGCTTCGGAGTGTTGTACTCAGCGAGCTGGTCGATGTAAGGACTGGCGACCACGAATTGAAAGAACGCGTTCAGGCTCTGCGCCGTGGCCTGCGCCGTCGCTTCGTTCCAGGCCGCTCCCCAATACACGGTGACCACTTCGACGGCGGTCAAGAGCGGGCCACCTCGATAGGTGAGCTGCACCGTCGGGGGCGCTGCTACCAGAGTCGCTGGCGCGACGAGCCCGCCGGCACCGCGCATCGGGACGACGCGAATCGGACGGCGTTGCGCGGGCGGCTGGGAGCGCTGATTCCGTGACGGACTCATGGGTCGTTCTTACCCCGCACCCGCACCCTGTATCCTCCCTCGCCATCGTCCAGCCCCCACT
>Ga0207684_10004981_pt1 | contig 12381 bp, 7 predicted proteins | sample KBSK5501metaG_FD_184342 | JGI IMG/M metagenome (GOLD analysis project Ga0207684, IMG submission 184342) | Corn, switchgrass and miscanthus rhizosphere microbial communities from Kellogg Biological Station, Michigan, USA - KBS K5-50-1 metaG... | ecosystem: Host-associated > Plants > Roots >... | reverse complement strand
GCGCGGACGCTTCATCGTGGCCTTCAGCGGGGGCCACACCCCTTGGCAGATGCTGCGGGCGCTGGCCGATGAGCAGATGCCATGGGCCGGCGTGCATGTCGTCCAGGTGGACGAGCGCGTGGCGCCGGCCGGAGACCCCGACCGGAACCTCACCCACCTGCGCGAGAGCCTGCTCGCCCATTGTCCGCTACCCCCGGAGCAGGTTCATGCCATGCCGGTGGAATCGGCTGACCTGGAAGCGGCGAGTGGGCGATACAGCCTGACGCTCCGGCAGATCGCCGGCTCTCCCGCCGTGCTCGATCTCGCCCATCTGGGCCTTGGGCCCGACGGCCACACCGCGTCGCTGGTGCCCGGGGATCCGGTGCTCGACGTCACCGACGTGGACGTCGCGCTCACCGGGGTCTATCAAGGGCGGCGCCGGATGACCTTGACCTATCCCGTGCTCAATCGGTCCCGGTGCATCGTCTGGCTGGTCACCGGGCGTGAGAAGGCGGAGATGCTGACGCGCCTGTACAAGGGCGACCGGTCGATTCCCGCCGGGCGCATCAGTCAGGACCAGGCCCTGGTACTGGCCGATCACGGGGCGGCGGCACGGTCGGGACCTGAGCCATCACTTCGCTGAGGTCACGGAGAAACCAGCATGCGCGTGGGAGTCGCCACCGATCACGGGGGGTTTGGGTTGAAAGAGGATCTGGTCGCGCGGCTCCGTGCGGCCGGGCACGACGTCGTCGATTTCGGGGCGGACGAGCTGAGCCCGGATGACGACTATCCGGACTTCGTCATCCCGCTCGCCCAGGCCGTAGCGGCGGGGACGGTCGAGCGCGGAGTAGCCGTCTGCGGCAGCGGCGTGGGCGCCTCGATCTGCGCCAACAAGGTGCCGGGCATTCGTGCCGCGCTGATCCACGACCACTTTTCCGCCGGGCAGGGGGTCGAGGACGATCACATGAACATCATCTGCATCGGCGGCCGCACGGTGGGGCCGGGCGTGGCCTGGGATCTGGTGGAGACGTTCCTGGCCGCCGAGTTCAGCCACGCTCCGCGACACCTGCGCCGCCTGGGCAAGGTGGCCTTCATGGAACTCCAAACAACGAGGACCCACCGATGAGTGTTACGACTGTCGCGGAAGCGATGACCCAGGCCGAGCTCGACCAACTATCGATAGACACCATCCGCACGCTCTCCATCGATGCGGTCCAGCAAGCCAAGTCGGGGCACCCCGGCACACCGATGGCACTCGCGCCCCTCGTGTACACGATCTGGAACCGAGTGATGCGCTTCGATCCGGAGGACCCCATCTGGCCCAATCGTGATCGGTTCGTACTCTCCAACGGTCACGCCTCGATGCTGCTCTGGTCCGTGCTACATCTGACGGGGACGCGGGCGGTGAACGCCGACTACGAGCGGCTGGGGCAGCCCTCGGTGTCCCTGGAGGACATCCGCCGCTTTCGCCAGATCGGTAGCAAGGCGCCCGGGCACCCCGAGTATCACTGGGTGTCGGGTGTCGAGACGACGACGGGGCCGCTCGGGCAGGGCGTCGCCACCAGCGTGGGGATGGCCATCGCTCAGAAGTGGCTCGCCGGCCGGTACAATCGGCCGGGCTTCGACATCTTCGACTACAACATCTACACGGTATGCGGGGACGGCTGCCTGATGGAAGGCGTCGCCTCGGAAGCAGCCTCACTGGCCGGGCACCTGGGTCTGGACAACCTCTGCTGGATCTACGACAACAACCACATCACGATCGAAGGGCAGACGAGCCTCGCCTTCACGGAGGACGTCGCCACTCGGTTCCTCGCGTACGGGTGGAACGTCCTGCGCGTGGGCGATGCCAACGACATCGATCGCATCCAGCACGCGCTCTCGGTCTTCCGCACGACCAAGGGCCGCCCCACGTTCATCATCCTGGACAGCCACATCGGCTACGGCTCCCCGCACAAGCAGGACACCTCCGCGGCCCACGGCGAGCCGCTCGGTGACGAGGAGGTCCGCCTCACCAAGCGCAGCTACGGCTGGCCGGAGGGCGCACAGTTCCTGGTCCCCGACAGCGTCCGCGAGCACTTCGCGGCCGGCGTCGGTACGCGCGGCGCGGCCGCTCGCAGCAGGTGGACGGAGCTCTTCACATCGTACCGGGCCGCGCATCCAGAGCTTGCGAACGAGATCGACCAGATGCAACGGCGAGACCTGCCGGCTGGCTGGGATCGCAATCTCCCTGTCTTCCCGGCCGATGCCAAGGGCATCGCGGGCCGAGACGCCTCAGGTAAAGTGCTGAACGTGCTCGCGCAGAGTATCCCGTGGTTCCTCGGGGGCTCCGCGGACCTCGGGCCGTCGAACAAGACCACTCTGACCTACGAGGGAGCGGGAAGCTTCCAGGCGGGGAACCCGGGCGGCAAGAACCTGCATTTCGGCGTGCGCGAGCACGCGATGGCCGCGATCGTCAACGGCCTCTCGCTGTCGAAGCTACGGGCTTTCGGGGCGACGTTCTTCATCTTCAGTGACTATGCGCGGCCGGCCATCCGGCTGTCGGCTCTGATGGAACTGCCGAGCATCTTCGTGTTCACGCACGACGCCTTGGGCGACGGCGAGGATGGCCCGACCCACCAGCCGGTGGAGCATCTGGCATCGCTGCGCGCCATCCCGGGGCTGGTCACCCTACGGCCCGGGGACGCCAACGAGGTCGTGGAGGCGTACCGCTATGCGCTGCAGCTACACCACCAGCCGGCAGTGCTCGTGCTATCACGCCAACCGTTGCCGACTCTGGATCGACGCGCCTACGCCCCCGCGACGGGGGTCGCGCGTGGCGCCTACGTGCTCACAGACGCCCCGGGGGCAAACCCCGAGGTCATCCTCATCGCCTCGGGCAGCGAGCTGAGTCTTGCCGTGCAGGCCCACGACAAGCTGCTCGCCGACGGCATTCGCTCCCGCGTGGTGTCGATGCCGTCCTGGGAGATCTTCGACCACCAGACGCCGGAGTACCGGGACAGCGTGCTGCCCCCCACGGTGAAGGCGCGGGTCGCGGTGGAGCAAGCCTCGACGTTCGGATGGGAACGATACGTCGGGAGCTCCGGCCACGTCATCGGGATGAGGACCTTCGGAGCGTCGGCGCCGCTGAAGGCGCTGCAGGCGAAGTTCGGCTTCGAGCCCGACCGGGTCGCGGCGGCTGCCAAGGAGTTGCTGGGCAGGCCGTGAGGGACGGCTTCACGAAAGGCAGCAGCTCGCCCCTGGGAGCGACGCCATCGCCGAACGGCGTCAACTTCAGTGTCTTCTCCAGACACGCAACGCAGGTCCAGCTGCTGCTGTTCGATCGTGTCGACGACGCCCGGGCCGCGCGCGTGGTTTGCCTCGACCCGTCAGCCAACCGCACGTACCACTACTGGCACGTGTTCGTGCCGAACGTCCGACCCGGTCAGCTGTACGGCTATCGAGTCGAGGGCCCGTTCGATCCCCCGAGCGGGATGCGCTTCGATCCCGCCAAAGTTCTCCTGGACCCCTACGGGCGCCGAGTCATGGTTCCAGCGACGTACGGTCGCGACGCCGCGCGCCGCCCGGGCGACAACACCGCGACGGCGATGAAGAGCGTCGTCGTCGATGTGTCCGGGTACGACTGGGGAGGCGATACCCCGCTGCGACGGCCGTCCTCGCGCACCATCGTGTACGAGATGCACGTGCGCGGCTTCACCCGTCATCCGAGCTCTGGCGTCCCGGAAGAGACACGCGGTACATTCGCTGGGCTCATTGAAAAAATTCCCTACCTCCAACGACTGGGCGTCACCGCGGTCGAGCTGCTCCCCGTCTTCCAGTTCGATCCTCAGGACTGTCCCCCCGGCCTGGTCAACTACTGGGGTTACGCACCGGTGTCTTTCTTCGCGCCTCACGACTCCTACAGTTCACGTCGACATCCGACCGGGCCGATTGATGAGTTTCGGGACATGGTCAAGGCGCTGCACCGAGCGGGGCTCGAGGTCATTCTCGACGTCGTGTTCAACCACACCGCCGAGGGCGACGACCACGGACCGACGCTGAGCTTCCGCGGACTGGACAACACCACCTACTACATGCTCGGAGAGGATCGCTCGCGTTACGCCGACTACAGCGGCACCGGCAACACCCTCAACGCCAATCATCCGATCGTCCGTCGCATGATTGTGGACAGCCTCCGATACTGGGTGGAGACCATGCACGTCGACGGGTTCCGGTTCGACCTCGCGTCGATCCTGGCGCGCGACCCGTCGGGCCAGGTGATCCCGAATCCACCGGTGCTGTGGGACATCGAGTCAGACCCCACTCTGGTTGGGACGAAGCTCATCGCGGAGGCGTGGGACGCAGCCGGCTTGTACCAGGTCGGCTCCTTCGTCGGGGATAGCTGGCAGGAATGGAACGGACGGTTCCGTGACGACGTCCGCAGCTTCTTCCGCGGCGAAGATGGGTCGATCGAGGGGTTTGCCGACCGCTTGATCGGCAGCCCAGCACTTTACGGCCACAAGCAGCGCGAGGCCGAGGAAAGCGTGAACTTCGTGACGTGTCACGATGGTTTCACCTTGAACGACCTCGTCTCCTACGACCGCAAACACAACGAGGCGAACGGTGAGGACAACCGCGACGGCACGGACGACAACCGAAGCTGGAACTGCGGAGTAGAGGGCCCGACGGAGGATCCCGCAGTCGAGAAGCTGCGAACGCGACAGGTGAAGAACTTCTTCACGGTGACGATGCTGTCGGCAGGGATGCCCATGATGCTCATGGGTGACGAGGTGCGGCGCACGCAGGGCGGCAACAACAACGCCTATTGTCAGGATAACGAGACCAGCTGGTTCGACTGGACGCTGCTCGCGAAGCGGGCCGACGTGCACCGGTTCGTGACCTTGCTCAATGCTCGCCGGGTGTTGCGAGACGCGGAGCCCGAGCGGCAACGGGTGGCTTTGAACCAGCTGATCCGCCAGGCCGACATCGCCTGGCACGGCGTGAGACTCCACGAACCCGACCGGCGCCCGAGTTCGCACAGCGTCGCGTTCACGGCGAGACTCACGACGGAACGACTCTTCGTCCACCTCATCCTCAACGCGTATTGGGAGCCGCTCGACTTCGAGCTCCCGTCGATCTCCAATGGCGGTGGACATCCATGGCGCCGGTGGATCGACACCTTCGTCGATTCTCCGCACGATATCGTGGACTGGGAGCGGGCTCCCTCGGTTCCCGGCCATAGCTATCGCGCGGAGCCGCGCTCCGTGGTAGTGCTATTCGCAGGTCCCGAACCGGAGCGCCAATCGGCCGGCGACCGTTAGACTGACAACCCAACCAGACGATACAGAAGGGTTGGTGATTGGGTCGCGAACCCTATTCGCGTGTTCTGGTCCCATTTTGCGCTCCCACGCCGTCCCGCCGGGATAGCGAGTGCTCCCATTTTGCTCCCACGCGCCGGCAGCCGACACGCACCGCCTGCGAGCCGACAAGGGCATCCTCAGCCACTACGCAGATCGGCCGGATTGGCGGTGTTGGCGGCCCGGTCGCAGAAGAGTTCCGCCATGGCCCGCTCAGCATTCACGGCGGCTGGCGTCGGCCCTCCGCCTCCCTTTCGGCTTACAGATTCTTGCGAAAAACGCTACCGGTCGCGTCCGCGATAAACCCTCGTATGATTCTTTAGACGGATCGACAGACTTGTCCGGATACGAGACCACAGAGATACTCAGGTCGAGCCTGGCCGGCGTGGTTGCCGGCCCCGGGGGAGGAGGACGCACAATGCGGGTTGCCGGCGCGTATTTGCCATGAGCTCGTCGAGCCCGTTCGCCCCCACGGTGCGCGTCGCACATACCCTTCTCGGCCTCCTCGTGATCGCCATCGCCGCGCTCTCGGCCGGTTGTCGCGATTCGTCCACGGCCTCCGGGGGACCGCCACCCCCCGTGGTCAAGGTCGAGCCGGTGGTGGAGAAGGACGTGCCGATCTACGGCGAGTGGGTGGGCACCACGGTCGGGTACGTCACCGCGCAGATCAGCGCTCGGGTTTCCGGATACCTCGTGAGCCAGACCTACAAGGAAGGGACACGCGTCAAGGCCGGCGACCTCCTGTTCGATATCGACCCCAAGCCGTATCAGATCGCCGCCGAACAGGCCAGGGCCCAGCTCTTGCAAGCGGAGGCGCAGATCGAGCAGGCGAAGGCCCAGGTCGCGCAGGCCGAAGCGGACGTCGCCAGGGCCGAGGCGAACCAGAAGAAGACGGAGCTCGACGTCGGCCGCTACACCCCGCTGGCGGAGCGCGGCTCGATCAGCCAGCAGGAGCTGGACAACGCGGTGCAGGCCAACCTGGCGAATCTGGCCTCGTTGAAGGCCGCCCGCGCGAGCCTCGCGAACGCCCAGGCGGGTGTGCCCAAGAATCAGGCGGACATCGCGCAGGCCCGGGCCGTGCTGGACAATGCCCAGCTCAACCAGAGCTGGGCGAAGGTGTTTTCCCCGATCACAGGTATCGCCGGGATCAAGAACGCGAACATCGGCGACCTGATCAGCACCAGCACGGTTCTCACCACGGTCTCGCAGGTCGACCCGATCTACGTCCAGTTCCCCGTCAGCGAACAGGAATATCTGAAGTGGCGGCAGCGCGGCCCTCTGGGCGACGGCGACGGCGAGAAGCAGCGCGACCTTGAGATCATCCTGGCCGACGGAGCGACCTACTCGCACCGGGGGAGGACCGAGATCCTGGACCGCGCGGTCGGGGAGACGACCGGCACCATCAACATCAGGGGAGTGTTCCCGAACCCGGGCGACCTCCTGCGCCCCGGCCAGTACGCGAAGGTGCGCGCCCTCATAGCGACCAGGAAAGAGGCGCTGCTCATCCCCCAGCGGGCCGTCCAGGACATGCAGGGCGTGCATCTGGTCGCGGTGGTCGGAGCCGAGGAGACAGTGGACCTTCGGAAGGTCCAGGTCGGAGAGCGCGTCGGCCCCCTCTGGATCATCGAACGGGGGTTGAAGCCTGGTGAACGGGTCATCGTCGAGGGAATTGACCGAGTGAAAGCCGGCCAGAAAGTCAAGCCTACCCTGGCCCAGACCGGGCCGCCGAGCTAGCCGGACTGCCGCGCGTCATGGCCAAATTCTTCATCGACCGGCCGATCGTGGCGATCGTCATCTCCATCCTCATGGTGATCATCGGCCTCGTCGCGATGGTGCAGCTTCCGATTGCGCTGTATCCCAACATCGCTCCGCCGGAGATCCTCCTGACCGCGCGCTACCCGGGCGCCGACGCGGTGACGCTCGAGCAGTCGGTCGCCACGCCCATCGAGCAGCAGATGAGCGGCGTCGACAAGATGCTCTACATGTACTCGCTCAACCAGGCCGCCGGCAGCCAGATGCAGCTGCGGGTGGACTTCGACGTCACCACCGATCCGAGCGTCGACCAGGTGCTCACCAACCTGCGCTACTCGCAGGCCGCCTCCCAGCTTCCGCCCGACGTGGTCAACCAGGGCGTCACCGTCATCAAGTCGGTGACCAGCCCGCTGGGGCTCTTCGCGCTGTACTCGCCCAAGGGCACCTACGACTCGCTCTTCCTCGCCAACTACGCGTACGTCAACATCAACGACCCGATGACACGCGTGCCCGGCATCGGCCAGGTCCTGATCTTCGGCGCGTCGCAGTACGCCATCCGGCTCTGGATCAATCCCGACACGCTGGCGAAGCTGGACATCACCGTGAACGAGATCGCCAGCGCCTTGCAGGCGCAGAACACCGTGAACCCGGCCGGCCAGCTCGGCGGCGATCCGGTGCCCCCCGGCCAGGAGTTCACGTACACGGTGCTGGCGCAGGGGCGTCTCGTGAGCCTCGCGGACTTCGAGAACGTCGTGGTCCGCGCACGGCCGGACGGCGCGCTGGTCCGCGTCAAGGATGTGGCCCGGGTGGAGCTCGGCGCGCAGAACTACATCCGGCGCGGCCGGCTGAACGGGCAGCCGGCCGCCATCGTCGCGGTCTACCAGCTCCCCGGCTCCAACGCCATCGAGGCCATGCGGGGCGCGACGAAGCTGATGGAGGAGATCAAGGCACGCTACCCCGCCGACCTCGACTACGTGACGGCGCTCGACACCACCCTGGCCGTGAGCGCCGGCATCCGGGAGATCGTCAAGACGCTCGTCGAGGCCCTCCTCCTCGTGGTGCTCGTCGTGTTCGTCTTCCTGCAGGGCTTCCGGGCCACCCTCATCCCGCTGCTGGCGGTGCCGGTGGCGCTCGTCGGCGCGTTCATGGTCTTTCCGCTGCTGGGATTCTCGATCAACACGCTGACGCTCTTCGGCCTCGTGCTGGCCATCGGCCTCGTCGTCGACGACGCCATCGTCGTGGTGGAGGCCGTCGAGCAACACATCGAGCGGGGGCTCTCCCCGCGCGACGCCGCGTTGAAGGCGATGGAGGAGGTGTCGGGACCGGTCGTGGCCATCGCCCTGATCATGGCAGTCGTGTTCATCCCGACGGCGTTCATCCCCGGCATCACCGGGCGGATGTACCAGCAGTTCGCGGTCACCATCGCCGTGTCGGTCCTCATCTCGGCCTTCAACGCGCTCACGCTGAGCCCGGCGCTCTCGGCGCTGCTCTTGCGGCCGAGGCGCGAGATGCGCGGCCCGCTCGGGTCGTTCTTCCGTGGCTTCAACCGCGTCTTCGAGCGGGTGATGGGCGGGTATCTCGACGGGAGTCGCTACCTGATCCGCAAGGCCGCCTTCGCGATCCTCCTGCTGCTCGTCACGGCGGCCGTGTCGGGCCTCATCGGCCTCCGGCTTCCCGGTGGTTTCGTCCCGCAGGAGGACCAGGGCTACGTCTACGCCAACGTCCAGCTTCCTCTGGCCGCCTCCCTCGACCGCACCGCGGCGGTCAACGACAAGCTCGACGCGATCTTCAAGACGCAACCGGGCATCAAGTACTACACGGGCGTGGCGGGCTTCAGCCTGCTGAGCCTGGTCACGACGACCTACAACTCGTTCTACTTCATCACGCTGGACGACTGGGACGCCCGCAACAAGCACGGGCTCACGGCCGACGTGATCATCCAGCAGCTGAACCAGAAGCTGGCCGGCGTGGCCGAGGCCCAGGTCTTCGCCTTCTCGCCGCCGGCCATCCCGGGCATCGGAACGTCCGGCGGTGTGACGTTCATGCTCGAGGATCGCTCGGGGAAGGATCCCGCGTTCCTCGCCGAGCAGACGGAGAAATTCCTGGCCGCCGCGCGGAAGCGCCCCGAGTTCGCGCGGCTGTTCACGACATTGCTGCCGAGTGTGCCGCAGTTCTTCGCCGAGGTGGATCGCGACAAGGTGCTGAAGCAAGGCATCGCCCTGACCTCGGTGTACCAGGCCCTCCAGGCGTTCCTCGGCGGCGCCTTCGTGAACTACTTCAACCAGTACGGACGAGTCTGGCAGGTGTACGTCCAAGCTGAAGGCCAGTTCCGAACCCAGGCCGACAATGTCGGTCGCTTCTACGTACGCAACGCCGCGGGTCAGCCGGTGCCGCTGTCGACGCTGGTCCGGATGAGAGAGGTCAACGGCCCGGAGTTCACGACGCGGTTCAACGAGTATCGCGCGGCGCAGATCAATGGGCTTCTCGCGCCCGGGTTCAGCACCCGGCAGGGGATGCGGGCCCTCGAGGAGGTATTCGCGCAAACCATGCCTCGGGACATGGGCTTCGACTACTCGGGGATGTCGTTCCAGGAGCAGGTGGCTTCCCAGGGGGTGCCGGCGACCGCGGTGCTCGGCTTCTCGGTGCTGGTGGTGTTCTTGCTCATGGCCGCCCTGTACGAGAGCTGGACGCTTCCGTTCGCCGTCCTGCTCGCCACGCCCATCGCGATGTTCGGCGCCCTCGGAGCGCTCTGGCTCCGCCGCTTCGAGCTCGACGTCTTCTCGCAGATCGGCCTGCTCATGGTGATCGGGCTCGCCGCCAAGAACGCGATCCTCATCGTCGAGTTCGCCAGGGACGCGTACGAGCGGGGTATGTCGCTCGTCGACGCCGCGCTCGAAGGCGTCCGGGTGCGGCGGCGCGCCCTCTTCATGACCTCGTTCGCGTTCATCCTGGGCTGCGTGCCGTTGTGGACCGCCGCCGGTGCCGGCGCGGTTGGACGCCGCGTCCTCGGCACCGTGGTGATCGGCGGGATGCTGACCGACACGCTCATCGCCAGTCTCTTCATCTCGGTGAGCTTCTATGTCAGTGAGCGCTTCCGCCGAGCGGAGAAGGGCCGGCTTCCTGACGCGGTGCCCGCCCCCATCAGCGGGGGGACGAACGGCACGGCGTCGGCCGATGGGAAACAGCCATGACACGCTCCACGAGCCAACAGATCGTCTCCGGTGTCGTCGCGGCCGCGCTGCTCGGCGGGTGCGCGATCGGTCCGAACTACAAGCGACCCGTGGTGGCCGAGCCCCGGACGTTCCGCGGCCAGGCGACGGCGGAGGCCGCCTCGCTCGCCGACCTGCCCTGGTGGGAGGTGTTCCAGGACACGATCCTGAAGAACTTGATCACGGAGGCGCTCGGCAACAACTACGACGTGAAGATTGCCGCCGCGCGCGTGCAGGAGGCCCGGGCCAATTTCGTCGTCAGTCGATCGGATCTCTACCCGTCACTCGATTACAGTGCCGGCGTGGCGAGGGGCAATGTCACACCAGGTGTCCAGGGCGGCCCCGGTGCACAGGCCCCCACCACCAGTAACTTCTACTACGGCACGCTCAGCATGTCGTGGGAGCTCGATATTTGGGGGCGCATTCGTCGCTCGAACGAGGCGGCACGCGCGAGCTTGCTGGCCACCGAGGACGCCCGGCGCGGCGTGTGGCTGACGCTGGTCAGCGACCTGGCCCAGGCGTACTTCGAGCTCCTGGCCCTCGACGTGCGACTCCAGATCGCCCAGGAGAGCACGGACGCCTACCAGAGCACATACAACCTGTTCCAGGATCGGCTCAAGGCGGGTGTTGCCTCGAAGCTCGAGACGTCGCGGGCCGAGGGAGCCCTCGGCGCCGCGCAGGCGAGCATCCCCCAGCTCGAGAGCGACATCGTGGCGAAGGAGAACCAGATCAGCATCCTGCTGGGCAGGAGCCCCATTCCCATTCCGCGTGGGCTGCCGATGTACTCGCAGGTGGTGGTGCCCACGGTGCCAGCGGGGCTGCCATCGGTGCTGCTCGAGCGCCGGCCCGATCTCCGCCAGGCGGAGCAGCAGCTCGTTGGCGCCAATGCGCGCATTGGAGTCGCCAAGGCAGAGTTCTTCCCGAAGCTGAGCCTGACCACGCTGTTCGGTACCGCGAGCCCCGAGGTGTCGGCGCTCACGGGCGGCACCGCGACGATCTGGGCGGTTGCCGGCATGCTCAGCGGACCGCTCCTCAACGCGGGCCGCACCCTCGGGAACTACCGCGTGTCCGTCGCGCAGTGGGAGCAGGCAAGGCTCCAGTACGAGCAGGCGGTGCTCACCGCGCTCCGGGAGGTGTCGGATGCCCTCACCGCGCTCGGCAAGCTGAGCGAGGCCGAGACGGGCCAGGAGAGGTCGGTGAAGGCGCTCGCGCAAGCCGTCGAGTACGCCACGGACCGGTATCGGTACGGGTTCGCCAACTATTTCGAGGTCCTCGAAGCGCAGCAGCAGCTCTACCCGGCGCAGAACACGCTGGCCCAGATCCGGCGCGATCGGCTCCTCGCGAACGTCCAGCTCTACAAGGCCCTCGGGGGCGGCTGGAGCCTGACCGATGCCGAGTGGAAGGACCAGGCGAAAGATATGGCCAGATGACATCCGCCGGCTGGGCTCGCCCTCGACCGCATGCCTCACGGTCTCGGGCCCCTGAGCATCACCTCGATGCCTGACCTCCTCATCTCTGGCGGCGTTTCAGCGGTACCTCGAAGGAGGAGGGCGCGCCGCACCAGCTATGCCCGATGCACAAGCAGTTTCCGAGAGGAGGCGCATCGTGATCTGGGGAATGACGACATCGACATTTACCTTGGTACACGTCTTGCTGAGCTTGATTGGGATCGGCTCGGGATGCATCGTCATGTTCGGGCTGCTCATCGGGAAACAGCTCGACCGCTGGAACGCACTGTTCCTAGCGACGACGGTGGCTACGAGCGTGACCGGGTTCGGCTTTCCGTTTGATCACCTGTTGCCATCACACAAGGTTGGCATCATATCGTTAGTGGTCTTGGTGGTTGCTGTCCTCGCTCGCTATGCCCTCCACCTCACCGGGGCTTGGGGGCGGATCTACGTGGTCTGTGCCGCCGTCGCACTCTACCTCAACGTTTTCGTCGGGGTCGTGCAGGCCTTCGTGAAGGTGCCGGCCCTGGCGGCGATGGCTCCGAAGCAGACCGAGCCACCGTTCGTGGTCACCCAGCTGGTCGTCTTGGCGCTTTCCATCGCGCTCACCATCGTCGCGGCGAAGAGGTTCGGCGGGTCCGGCCGTAGGGCTTGATC
>Ga0207684_10004980_pt1 | contig 12383 bp, 9 predicted proteins | sample KBSK5501metaG_FD_184342 | JGI IMG/M metagenome (GOLD analysis project Ga0207684, IMG submission 184342) | Corn, switchgrass and miscanthus rhizosphere microbial communities from Kellogg Biological Station, Michigan, USA - KBS K5-50-1 metaG... | ecosystem: Host-associated > Plants > Roots >... | reverse complement strand
GTTGGCCGGGGCCGAGTAGCGATGGTGCCGCTTGAAGAGCTGCATGAAGGGCCGGTGCCGGTCGGGGTTGATCCGGCCGCCCTGGTAGTCGGGCACGGAGTTCCGGTGCAGGTAGAGCGTGTGGTAGCCCTCGGTGAACGAGTTCACCGCGAGGTTCCAGTTGCTCTTCACGTTGATGCGAAGGCTCGCGACCCGCTCGTGCTGGTCGAAGTAGCCTCCGTATTCGTCGAACATCTCGCCGAGCCACTCCCGGAGTGACTCGTGCGGCTCGTCAGCGCCGTTGACGAAGATGAGGTCTTCCCACACCTGGGTGTGGATTGGCCGGAGTCTGAGCGCGCTCTTGTCGAGATCTCTGAACTGGTGCTCGTCAGTGACGAGGCGCAGGTCGCCTTCGGAGGAGAACGTCCAGCCGTGGAATCCGCAGCTGAAGCTCTTGCGGCAGCCCTCCCCGCCGCGGACGAGCTTGTTGCCGCGATGGGTGCAGGCGTTGTGGAACGCGCGGACCTTGCCGTCCTGGCCGCGCACGACCAGCAGCGACGTCTTGAGGACGGGTAGCTCGCGGACGAAGTAGCTGCCGGGCTCGGGTAGGTGCGATGCGTGGCCGATCGGCAGCCACGCTCGGCGGAAGATCTTCTCGCGCTCCAGCTCGAAGTAGGTCGGCGTGAGCTTCTCCCGCATCGAGATCCGACGCTCGAGCTGGGCGGTGTCCCCGTGGAAGGTCGTCTCGACCTTCGCGCTCATCGCGGGGTGTGCCCCGTCAGGAATTCTTTGATGCGCGGTTTCGCCTCGGCCAGCGCCTGGCCCTGCTTCCACTCGCGGATGAACTCGCACTTGGGCAAGAGCTTCGCGACTTCCTCGGAGATCGGCAACGGATGCGCCTCATCGTTGCCCGCCAGCACCAGGCACGGCGTCTGGCAGCTCGACACGAACGCGCGGTCCACGCTGTAGACGAAGCCGGGACCGTAGAGGTTCTGGTGGAGCGCATCCAGCACCTTCTCCGTGGCCTCAGGATGATCCGTGAGGGTCTCGGCCCACGCGTTGAATCGAGCGGCGCGGCCGGGCGCCATCGCGCCAACCCGGCCGATGGGCTGCGCGAGCACCGCGCTCGCGATCCGCTGGGGCTGCGCCTTCAGCATGGTCATGATGAAGGAGCCACCGATGCACTGGCCGTAGAGATGGCACCGGTCGATGCCCAGATGATCGAGCACGGCGATGTGGTCGTCGCGGTACGTGTGCCAGCCGTCCTGCGCGGTGATGGGAGCGCGAGACCGACCACCGGCGTTGCGCTGATCCATCACGATCACCCGGAAGCCGGCGGCGAACTCGGTGATGGGGTTCACGGGAGCGGCGGGACGGTTCCAGACGTCGATCACCGACTGCAGCCCCGCCGGCGCGAACGTGAGGATCGGGAACCCGCGGCCGTGCTCCTCGTAATAGATGGACGCGCCGTTGCGCTCAATACTCGGCATGGGCTTCTCCTTTCATCGAGTAACGCTTCTTTAACCGAGAACCTGGCAGTCTTCAAGGCCTTCCCGCTCCGGGCGCGGCCGAGCGCGCCCTGAACTCGTATGATGCGGCGCGGCTGGTCCTTCTCGCGATCGAGCGGGCCGCTGGGGAGGGGTGTCTGAGGTTTGTGGGACGACGGTCACCGAGGCCGTTCTGGCGCGCTAGGTCTCGCGGTACAGCAGCAGAAGGACTCCCACCAGCGTCAGTCCGACCGCCCACAACCGCCCGGGCAATCGGTCGTCGGGCGAGGAGAGCCTGAGCTCGAGCCATCTCGCCCATGCGACCAACGTGGCCATGAGTCCGAGCGAGATATGGCTGAGCTCGATGAGCACTTGCTCCTTGAGGTCATCCGCGGAGTGCGTGTGCGCGAGCAGAAGACCGCCGCTTGCGGCGCAGAGCAGCGGAAAGATGAGTGCATAGCCCTTCGAGCGGAAGTGCTGAATGCGCACCAGCCACTCGAAGACCCCGAAGGCCACGATCAGCAGCACGAAGACGCGATGCTGAACGACGACCGGATCCGTCAGCGACTCCCAGAATCCCAGCGCGCCGCGCGGCCAGGCCTCCGGATCGTTTCGCAAAAAGAGGAAGCCCGCCAGGCCGAGGAAGAGCAAGGGCCAGTGGCGCGCCCAGCGCGCCCACCGCAGGCGCTGGACGGTCGCCACGAGCCCCATGGCGAGTATAAACAGGCCGGCGACATTGTGGTTGTATTCAGACCAGGCCCGGTCCTCGGCGCTTTTCGGCGTGTCGCGATCCGGGACCGGCAGCTCCTCGATCATCGGCGACGTCAGGGTGGGCCAGCGAGGTGCCCAGCGGGCTCCGATCTCGACCAGAGTCGCACGGTCGGCCACGACGTCCACCGCAGGCGGAAGCGATGTGAGCGAGGCAGCGACGAAGAGGACCAGGAGGCCCAAGCCTAGCTCCGTCTCCACGAAGCGCCGGACGCGCACGAGGGAAACCTCGGACCCGCTTCCGAGCCGACGAATCGCGAGAAAATTCGCCGCGCCAAGAGCGAGGAGACCGGCGAAGATCACGCCTTTGGTCAGGATCATGGCGCCGTACCCTGTTTCCAGCAGCGCATCGAACGCGTCGACATAGGCAAGGGAGAGTCCGACGCCGGCCACGATGAGCGTCAGCACGGCGACGAGCGCGGTCGCCGAGAATAGCCGCAACACTCCGGGCGGCCAGGGCGGTCCCCCGCGGCGAAACGCCGCGACCGTCAGATGGACGAGACCTCCCACCCAGACCGCCGCAGCAAGCTGATGAAGCGTGTCGAACGCGAGCAGGAGCGCTCGGTGGTGAAGGCGCGCGACCGCGTGACTCATCCCGGCCGAGCCCGCCGCCAACGCCACGCAGCAGGCCAGCGCGGTCCATGCCCAGACTCGGCCCCGGCCTCGCCCGATCAGCCAGCAACCCGCGACGAGTCCGGCGGATGCGAGGATCCGGACGACGCTGGCGAAGAAGTACGTGGTGCCCAGGAATTCCCGGACGGGCCAACCGCGCTCGGCGCCCAGCGATTCGAGCTGGAGGACGAGTGCCAAACACTGGGCGATGATGACGCCGAGGCCGCTCACCGCGACGACCCAGACCGATCGGACGCGGAGGGGTCTGAGCTCAGCCCTCCGCAGCACCAGAACGATGAAGAACACGCCCCCGATCGCGCCGGCCTGGCTCGACAATCCCGCACCGCGGAGGAGGAGGTCGAAGTACGCGGTCACGACCGATCCACGGACCCTCACGCCGAAGCGTTATGGCGGTTTGATGCCTACGAGACCCGACGCTTGACCTGGTCCGCCAGCTTGCAGAACGCGCAGATGGTGCCGGTCGTCACCTGCCCGCAGCGCGCGCACTCGTTGAGCGCCACCGCCTCGGCGCGCTCGAAGGCTGGGCGGGCCCGGTCGAGGAATCCGAAGAGGAAGTTGTGCTTCGCGCCCGGCGAGGAGTCCTCCATGCGGCTCAGGATTTCCTTGTGGGCGATCGACGTCGCGCCTTTCGCGAACGGGCATTCCTCGACTATGTAGTCGATCTTCCTCAGGAAGGCGAAGGCCGCCGTCTCGCGCTCCGAGAGCCGGTAGAGCGGCTTCACTCGGCGCACCAGCTTGGGATGGGTCGAGGGCAGCGCGGGAGATTGACGCGGCAACGCGTCGGTCTGCCAGTGCATGACCGAGCCGAAGAGCGTCGCCGCCTCGTCGTCGAGGTTGTGACCGGTCGCGACCACCGGCATCCCCTGCTCGAGCGCCACGCGGTTCATCAGGTAGCGCTTGGAAAGGCCGCAGCCCGAGCACGGCGGCCGCCGTGTGACGTCCTTGATGACCGGAACCGGCGCGCCCACCTCCTCGCGGACGGAGCTGACCATCAGCGGGACGCCGCGGGCCGCGGCGAACTTCTCGCACTTGGCCTTGGACTCGACGGAGTAGTCGAAGATCCCGAGGTCGAGGTAGAGCCCGGTGGTCCGGTAGCCTTCGTCGATCAGCACGTCCCAGAGCGCGAGCGAGTCCTTGCCGCCGGAGACGGCCACCAGCACCGCCTCGTCCCGCGTGAACATCCGGTGCTTGCGGATGGCCTCCCGCACCTGATTGCGAAAGAACTCGAGGAAATCCGGGGCGCAGAACGCGGCGTTGTGGCGCCTGAGCTCGAGGACGGCGGGCTCACCGCACTTGCGGCACTTCACCGCGCGCTCGCGCTGCCACCCGACATCACCGGACGCAGCTCGATCGTGTCGCCGTCGCGGACGACCTGGTCCGCCGTGATGAGGTCGTCTCCGCAGATCACCAGCACGGTCTCCGGGATGATGTCGAGCTCTCGCAGGATATCCTTCACGCGGCGGTTGCCGGCCACGTCGATCTCGCGACGCGGATTTCTCAGGATGACCTTCATGCGCGCCCCGGCCTCACGCGCGCGGGAATCCAAGCGCGCTCTTGATCTCGCGGATCTGCGCGAGGTGGATGCCGTCGTGATGGGCCTGCAGCTGCCACCACTGGGAGAGATCGAGGTCGCCGAAGCGGAAGTGCTTGAAGGTCAGCGGCCGGGGATCGACCGACGCGAGCTTCTCGATCGACTGGCGACTACGCTCGCGAGTGGCCCGCATGGTGGAGAGGAGCTCGGCGATCGGTCTGGCGCGTTCGGGCCAGACGACCTCCGGCGCATCGGCCTGGCCCGGCGGCGCCGGGGGGAGCGGCTTGAACGTCGCCAGGTCGGCGGGAAAGCCGGCCGATCTGCCCGCGGCCTGCGCCTCTCGCGTGAGCTTGGTCGTGAGCTTGCCCGTGGCGATCTCGGCGAGGGTGAGGTGGTGAACGACCTCGCCGACCGACCAGTCCTTCTCGCTCGGCCTCCAGTCAGCCTGGCCTTGCGAGAGGCCTTCAGCTTCCTTGAGGACCTCGGCGCGCACCGACTGGAGCTCGGCCCACAGCGCGTCGACGGGCTTGGGAAGCGGCATGGCGTCGAGTATACCTCCGTTCCGCGCGCGGACCGCGCGTGCTACAGTCCAGGCGCCGCTCGGCGGCGGGAGGTCGTCGCGTCGTGACGGATCGTCGGCAGCTGGCACGCGTACCCTGGCGGAGGCTCTCGACCCGAGAGGTCTACGAGAATGGCTGGATCCGCGTGCGCGAGGATCAGGTGGCGCTGCCCGATGGCCAGACGACGATCTACGGCGTTGTCGAGTGCGGCGGATGCGTCGGAGTGCTCCCGTTCGTCGACGCGGACACGGTCGTGATGGTCGGCCAGTACCGCTACGTCGCCGGCGACTTCTACTGGGAGATGCCCACCGGCTCCATCAAGCCCGGCGAAGGCGAAGAGGCCGCCGTTCAGCGCGAGCTGGCGGAGGAAGCCGGGTACGAAGCGGACCGGCTCGTGAAGCTCTGCGCCTATCACACGTCGAAGAGCGTGGTCGAGGAGACCGCGAACATCTACCTGGCCGAAGGGCTGCGACCGATCCAGCGCTCGCCCGATCCGACGGAGTTCATCGAGGTGCGCGCCTTCCCGTTCGACGAGGTCCTGAGGATGGTCGAGCGCGGCGAGATCAAGGACTCGATGACGATCGTCGCGGTGCTCCACGCGGCGTGCCGCCGGCGCCGCTAGCCCGCGCGGTCGAGGGCGAAGAGCCGGATGAGCACGGGCAGCACCACGAGCGCCGCGACGAGGCTGGCGAGGCTGCCACAGGTCAGGAGCAATCCGAGACTCCAGATGCCCCGATGGTGCGCGAGCAAGAGGCTGCCGAACCCGGCGATCGTGGTGAGACCGTTGAACGCCACCGCCAGGATCGTGCTGCGCGGAAACGACGGGCCGCCACGCGTTCGCGCCTCCATGACACGCGTGACGACATTCAAGCCGTATTCGGCCGACGCTCCGATGATGAGCGGGACGCCCCACACGTTGGCCAGGTTCAGCTTGAACCCGAAGAACTGCATGATTCCGAGCGCCCACAACGGGCCGAGGACGAGCGGCGTGAGCGCGAGGGCCGTCTCGCGAAGCCGTCGGATCATGAGCCCGCTGATGAGCCCCACGAGGATGAACGCGTACACGGTTCCGCGTCGATAGGCATCTTCCATTCGACGGATGGACTCGTAGCTGATCACCGGCGTGCCGGTGACGTTGGCGTCCACCGAACGGAGCTCGTTGACGAACCGGATCGAGCCTTCACGGTCCCACACGTCGACCTTCGGATGTATCTGGAGAAGGAATCGGCCGCTTGCGCCGATGAACTTTCGCCGTAGCTCGGCCGGGACGTCCCGGACCGTGAGGACTCGCGGCTGCAGGTTCTCCTGGAGAAGCCGCAGCGCGTCGCCGAAGTCCCGCGCGAGGCGCGTCTGATAGAGCTCGAGCCTCGTCTGGGTCTCGCGGTGGTCGGCCGTACGCAGGGCCCCGTGGACGCCGGCGAGTCCGTCTCGCAGCTTGCGCAGCGCGGAGCCAGATCCGCCCGGGCCTGCCTCGACAACGGCGACGTCGACCAGGTGCTCCAGTCTCGCGAGGGCTTTCGTGAGTCGCTGCAGACTGAGCGAGGGCACCGGGCCGAGCCGCAGCGGCGCGATGAGCGGCCCCATGTCTCGGATCACCTTCAGCTTCGCGGGCTGGTCATCGGGGATGAACAACAGTGCGCTGTCGACGCCGGACACCGAGGGGAGCTGCTTGAAGGCCGCCTGCTTGCGCTCGAGCTCGGGGAGCGAGGTCGCGGTGTCCAGTCCAGCGAAGCTCGACCGGCTCTGCGTCTCGACGATCTGACGCTCCCACACCACGGACTCGGTGTCGCTCGCCTGAAGATGCAGGAGGTTGTAGTCGAAGCCGATCGATCGGGCGGACCAGAGGGAGACCCCCGTCAGGATAGCCGCTGCGACCAGCACGGCGGTCGGGTACCGGGTGAGGAATTCGACGAACGGCACACCGTCGCCGCGAGGCGCTGTGGGCTGCTCGGGTGCAGGCAACGGAGCGGCCGGCACGTGCGATGGGACCAGCACCAGCAGGGCCGGGAACACCGTCAGCATGGCGACGAACGACATGATGAGCGCGGTACCGGCGACGAACCCGAGCTCCTGCACGCCGTGGAAGTCGGTGGCGGTCAGCGCATAGAACGTGGCCGCCGCCGTCAGGGCACCCAGCAGGATGCCGGGACCCGTGCGCGCGGCCATCAGCTCGAATGCCGCCGCCGGGCTGGCTCCAAGCATCCTCTCCTCGTCCCGACGAAAGAGCACGTAGATGCCATAGTCGATGCCGAGCCCGATGACGATCGAGATGAACATCACCGAAAAGACCGTGAGGTGCCCGACGGTCACCGAGATCAGCCCCAACGACCACACCAAGCTCAAGACGAGCACGCCGAGCATGACGAGCGGCTCCCCGATGCGTCGGAAGGCCAGCAGCAGCACGCCGAGAGTGAGCGCGACCGCGAGCGCCGTCGCGAGCTGACTGTCCTCGAACGCGGTCAGCATCTCGTCGTTCGAGAGCGCGGGCCCCCCCGTGACGCCGGCCTCGACGTCAGGAAACTCGGCGCGCAATGCCTTGATTCGCGCGCGGATCTCGTGGATCGCGGCGCGATCGTTCGTGAACCCGCCACTACCGCCTACCGGGTCGGCCAGGAGAAACAGTAGCCGCTTGTCGTCGGATAGGAAGTAGCCGGCGTCGGCGTCACCCTCCGTGCTGGGGAACATCGCCCGCCACGGCGTGTCCGGGAGCCTCGACCGATCGATCGCATCGCGAAGTTGCGTCACCAGGATCGTGATGAAGCGCAGATCGGCGGCCGTCGCGCCGTCCTGAAGCCCGAGGTCGAGGAAGTGGCCGACGAATGCATCGGCGAATTGTCGGTTCGCGCCCTCGAGCATGGTCACGAGCCCCGGGGCGGCGACGAACGATTCGATGAAGGCGTGATGATCGAAGACTTGGTCCCGGAGCTCCTGGAGCTCGGTGACCGAGAGATAGAGCAGCGCCCGACTTTCCATGCCCTCGCGCGCCATCTTGTACGCAAGGTGGTTGAAGGCGATGGGCCCGGTCCGCAGGTCGGCGACGAGTCGCGCCGCGAACGTCTCCGAGTCCTGGAGCGACGGGCTTCGAATCGCGACGATGAGCTCGTCGAGCTCGCCGAAGTCCTTCGAGTAGTCCCGATAACGGGTCACGTACGGTTGGCCATGCGGCAAGAGGTGAAGCTGCGACGTCTCGAAGCTGAGGCGCGCCCATGTGGCCCAGGCGCTGAGCACCGCAAGGCCGATCGCGGCGACAACGGTCAGCAGCGGATGCCGGCAGCACAATCCGACAACGCCCCGCAGTGCCCGGCCGACGCGATTCATGCTTCCGGCGTACTCGGCGTAGCGGCGTCGCCGAGCACGTGACCGAGGGTCGCCGGGGCGCGGCGGCTGATCGCCGCCCAGTAGAGGAGGACCCCCACGGCCGCCCAGATCAACTCCCGGACGTGACGCACGATGCCGAACGCAAATCCGAGGCTCGCCGGAAGTCCGAGGGCCGCGAAGGCGAAAACTTTGCCGCCCTCCTGGGTACCGATCTTCGCGGGGACCATGAAGAGCAGGCCATCGACCGTGATCGACAGCACCTCGATGGCGAGAGCCGTGACCGGCGCCACGGGCGCGAGCAAGAAGCGGCAGATCCAGTAGGCCTCGAACGCGCCCCATGCGTAGGCCAGGCCGAACATGAGGGTGGAGAGCGCTACCCGTCCCGGATGATCTCGGAAGAATCCGACGAGGCCTGCTCCCACGCTCCGCCGCCAGGCCGCCGCCATTCCAGCGCCACGAGCTCTCAAACCGTGCGCGACGACGATCGCCGCCAGGAGGCCGACGCCGGCCCAGGGAAGCAGCCAGCGACCCACGGCGAGCCATTCCGTGGCCACGAGCAGCAGCCCCGTCGTGATGAAGCACGCCTGCGCCAGGGTCTGACTCATCTTGGCGATGATGACCGATACGGCGCGGTCCTCAGCGCCGCACGCATCACTCAGCAGCGACGTTCGCGCGACTTCTCCGCCGATGGTCGCGGTGGGCGTCAGGTAGTTGATCGCGTCACCGGCCACCCGGAGTCGGATCAGCTCACCGAACGACACACGGCCGGCGTGCTCACGCGTGAACGCGAAGCGCCATCCCCAGGCGTTCAGCACGTGCGCCACGACTTCCTGGCCCAGGACGAGCGTCATCCCCCATCCAACGTGGAGCAATGACCGCCGGACCTCGTTCAGATCGATCCGCCACAACAGGACGACCAGGCCGAGCGCCCCGAGCGCCGCCAGCAGCCTGGGGCGCAGGGTCATCGCGAGCGGGTGGCCCACGCCCAGGCCCACAGGCTGAGCCAGAACAGATTCGCGCCCGCGGCCGTCGCCCACAGGAACCATTCGAGCCGTGACACGGCCGTGAGAATCACGACGATATAAACGTAGTCTCGGCTCGCGATACGCTCGTAGACGCGCTTGAACCCGCGCCGCTGCTCGGATGGATGGCGATTGATCAGCCACCATACCGACGCCATGCTGACCGCAACGCCGAGGAGCGAGAGCAGCGCCGGGCCGGTCAGACTCAGCTCCGGCCGGGTGCGGTGCACGTGCGCGATGATGGCGGCCCAGGTCGCGAGGTGAATGACGTCGTCCGTGACGATGTCGAACCGAGCGCCGAACGCGGATCTGAGGAGCTTGAGGCGGGCCACCTCACCGTCGCAGCCGTCGAGAATACAGCTTGCCCAGAGCAGGAGCGAACCAAGGACCGCCATCCACAGAGTCGTGGTCGCGAGCAAGGTCGCGCCCCCGAGCCCGACGAGCAGACTCAGGGCCGTGATGACGTTCGGGGTGAACGGCGTCCGGACCAAGCCGCGGGAGAGCCCGACCGAAAGCAGACGATCGAAACGCGCCAGATAGCCGTCGCCCGGCTGGTGCAGCGAGCGGAGAAGTCGACGCTCGGTAGCCCGCGCGCCGGCGACGCCGCTCACCTCGTTCCAGCCGTCCGACGGCACCTGCAGGCGAGGCGCCCCGGCATCCACCAGGGCCTGTCGCGGGAAGATCTCGGACCCGCGTGCGACTTGCGCCAGAAGTGTCAGTGCCTCCGGATAGTACGCGGCCACCGGAACCCCGCGCCAGATCCAGATGGTTCGCTGGTCCTCGGCCGCCGGTCGGGCGAGCAGCTTCCGCAGCTCGTCCGGCTCGGGAATCGTATTCGGCGCGACGACGAGCACGGGGGAGCCCGGCTCGAGCGCACCGGCGAGCGAACCCGATCCGCCGGGCGCGGCGACCTGCGCCCAGGGCCGTGGCAACTTGGCCAGGTAACGGCGCCAAGGCTTCGGAAGCTCTGCCGACTCGGTCCGGAATATGATCCGCTCGACGTCCTCGAACGCCGCAAAGACACCGGCCGCTCGGATCGCCGCCGGAACCGACATGATCGACGTGGACTGCTCGGGCACCGAGAGAACGACCTGCAGCCCGGCTCGCCGGCGGCCCGCTCGCGGCGCGGCCGCCTGTCCGTCGCCGCCCGGGGACTTTTCGCGTCTCCGCGCCGTCAGGAATCGCAGGAACTCCCGCCCCTCGCGCAGGCGCCGCTGCATGACGCGACGGTCCGCGACCATCTCTTTCGCGATCGCGACGATCTTCCGCGGCCGGAAATAGAAGCGCCGATAGAACTCCTCGGTGCTTCGCGAGATCTCGGTACTGAGGAGGTGGGGATACGACAGGGCGCTCACCTGCGCGCCGCGCTCGTCGACCAGCGCCTCCCCCGAGAGCCATCCGTTGGCCGTCGCCTGACGAAACAGCTCCGTCCCCGGGTACGGCGCCGCGATGGACACCTGGATCGTGTGGGGATCGATGTCACCGGCGAATCGGATGGTCTCCTGGATCGTGTCGTGGGTCTCTCCGGGCAGCCCCAGGATGAACGTCCCGTGGATCTTGATCCCGAGCTCCTTCGCGTCGCGGGTGAAGCGGCGAGCCGTATCGAGGCGGATGCCCTTGCGCACGTTGTTCAAGATCTTCTGGTTCCCCGACTCGTAGCCGACGAGCAGCAGGCGCAGTCCGTTGTCCTTCAGCACCTTCAGCGTGTCGTACGGGACGTTCGCCTTGGCATTGCACGACCACGTCACGCCCAGCTTGCCCAGGCGGCGGGCGAGCGCCTCGACCCTGGGCAAGTCGTCGGTGAGCGTGTCGTCGTCGAAGAAGTATTCGCGGACCTGCGGGAAGTAGCGGAGCGCCCGGGCGATCTCCGTGGTCACGTGCTCGATACTGCGCGTGCGATACCGATGGCCGCCCACGGTTTGCGGCCACAGGCAGAAGGTGCACTTCGAGCGGCATCCCCGTCCAGTGTAGAGGGACACGTACGGATGGAGGAGATATCCGATCGCGTAGCGCTCGATGGCGAGGTCACGCTTGTAGACGTCCACGACGAACGGCAGCGTATCCATGTCCTCGAGCACGGGACGGTCCGGCGTGTGCCGGATCCCACCCGGAGATCGGTAGCTGAGGCCGAGGACCGTCTCGAGGCGCCCGCCCCGCGCGACGTCCTCGATCGTGAAGTCGAACTCGTTTCGCGCCACGAAGTCGATCGCGTTCGACGCGGAGAGCGCGCGCTCGGGGTTGACCGCGACGTGCGCGCCGACGAATCCGATACGCAGCTCCGGATTCTTCTCCTTCAGCGCTTCCGCCACGCGGACGTCGTGGGCGAACGACGGCGTGCTGGTGTGCAGCACCGCCAGCTCGTACTCGGCGGCGAGCGGCCGGATGTCCTCGAGCGTGAGGTCGGCGGGCGGCGCGTCGACCAGGCGCGAGCCCGGCACCAGCGCGGCCGGCTGCGCGAGCCAGGTCGGATACCAGAACGACCGGATCTCGCGCCGCGCCTGATAGCGCGAGCCCGCGCCGCCGTCGAAGCCCTCGTACGAGGGCGGGTGCAAGAAGAGCGTGCGCAGGTATGGACCGTGGCCGCTGGTCATGCCGATTCCTCCCAGTCGGACGCGAGGGATGGCACCTCGGCCGATTCCGCGAATCGCGTTCGCTCGGCGAAGTCCGGCCGGCGCTCGAGCCGACCGTCGCGATGAACGTGAAACGGCTCGTCGTTCCAGCGAACCGTGCGACCGAAGAAGCTCAGGACGCCGAGGACGAACGACATGAGGTCGCGGATCGGGACCAGCCACGTGCCGGACCACGGCGCGGGTTGTCCGAGCACGCGGTAGATCCCCAGACGCCCGACGACCCGCAGACCGAGGTGCAGAGCGGCGGCCATCCTGGCGGGACCGCTCGCCCCGCTGGCGGCAAGCCAGATAAGCGAGAGCGGAAAACCGTAGGTCAGCAGCGAGCAGAAATAGGGCACCGGCCGCAAGGTCCGGAACGTCCTCGCCCACCGCAACTCGTGCGTGAAGAGGCCCCGTACGCTTCGCTCGGTCACGACGTTGTCGACGGCGTACGGAACAAGAACCACACGAAGACC
>Ga0207684_10004979_pt1 | contig 12383 bp, 11 predicted proteins | sample KBSK5501metaG_FD_184342 | JGI IMG/M metagenome (GOLD analysis project Ga0207684, IMG submission 184342) | Corn, switchgrass and miscanthus rhizosphere microbial communities from Kellogg Biological Station, Michigan, USA - KBS K5-50-1 metaG... | ecosystem: Host-associated > Plants > Roots >... | reverse complement strand
TTTCCGCTCTGGATCCTCGCGGGGCAGCGTCCGAGCGCGTTGGAAGGCGTTGGACTCGCGCACCAGCCGCGCCCGGATGCGGGCCTGTCCCAGACAGGCATTGTCCACCTGACGCGCGGCTTCGAGCCGGGCGAGCAAGATCCGTTCCTGGGGACGGGTCACCCGCAGCGGTACCTCGCACGCAAAGGATGGGGTGCGCTTGGGCGGACCAGCAGCAGGACGGGTTCGCGCCGCCATGGGGGCCTCGTGTTGTGGATGAGGAACAAGTGTTCTTGCTTCAAGGTACCACAGCTGAGGCGGCATGGCAAATCGAGAGTTTCGCGGGAGGCGCTTCATCCCCTGGTTGAAACGCCGGGGCATGCGCGCCTCACGTTCCGTAAGACCACCCTTGCCTGGTTAACCTTTTCTTGGCGGATTTCTTCCAGCACGTCCTGGACGTTTGCCATGTTGTACCCCCTTCCTGGTGGCTTTGCCTTACCCCGGCCAAAGGCCACTACAAACAGACTGCCTGCTACAAGGAAGCGTGTGGCAACATGGCTCAGCTTCGATGATGCCGGGTCTATGCAGCGGAGCTGCACCGCCAGTGCATCCGAAGGTCGCACAGTGGTACGGAAATAATGACCGACAAGAAAAAGCTAGCCCGCCAGCCCCAAGAAAGGACCAAAGAGGTCAGCAGCGGGCATAGCCTGCTAGACCCATGTAGCCGGTGCAGCAGCGAAGCACAATTCATGCCAAGCTTGCGACCTCCCCAGATGGTACGCCAATTGGGGAAGACAAGCGCATCCTGCTACCCGCGCTGGGTGTCTGGGTCGTGGCGTACAGCAGCAAAAGCGACTTCACGGCAACGCACAATGGGCAGCGGTGGAAACTGCAACTTTACGCCAATGGTGGGCGGGGTTCTGAAAGCATAGCATCCGACATGCTGCTCCCTCCTGTTGCGCGCGTCGCAGCCACATTACAGGCCCTCCGCGCCGGCGGTGCGCAGGGGCTGGCGGCGCCGCTCGCCGCGCACGAGCTTCCACGCGTCTGTCAGCAGCACAAAGACTGAGCCGACCAAGACTATCAGCAGGCCATAGGATACGTACTGGTTGAGGCTGTCGAGTGCAGCGGCGCCGTCGCCATTGGGGTGAGCAAGCACGACCCACTGGTCGCCCTGCAGCAGATAGGCCAGGATGCCCAAGACGGCGACATCAGTGAGCAGGCGCACCACCAGCTGAAAGCGTGTCCAGTCTGGGCGGAAGAGGTTGACCACCGCCTGCACGATGCTCACCAGCAAAATCAACACGACAGGCAGCGCCATCTGCTGCCAGATCGGGCCGAGCCGGTAGGTGCTGGTGACTGGGCCGAAGACGGGGGTAGGGTTATTCACCACGAACCAGGCCCAAGTGAGAAAGACGAAGATCCCGACGATCTGGACAACGGATTCGAGCCGCGGAACCTGGTGCACGTTGCGCATGACGGGCTGCAGCGCGGGCGGTTTGCGCGCGTCCCAGCGCATCGTGGGCAGGACATAGTGGTCCACCGCGGCGAAGATGAGCGTCACGCTGGCAAATAGCCAGAAGACCTGGAGCAAGAGCGTGTTCATCACCCCCCCGAAGGTGACCTGCTGGCCGATGATGATCAGGGCACCGAACACACTCAGGTAGATGGCAAACGAAATGCCGATTACGACCTGCAGCGTCCGCAGATAGAACGGAAACAGTGTCGGGCCGATCCATTGCCGTCCGAAGACCAGGCTGCTCTGGCTCGGTCGGTAGCGCCCCGCCACGACCATCGGATGGCCGTGCTGCTGGAGGATCGTCTCCTGCTCGGCCTCGCTTAGCGGCCGCCCAAGCGCAGCCTCGCGGTCATCCATCTCCGACTGGATGTTCGCGGAGAGCTCTTTGCCGATGTCGTCTTGCTGGTCCGCGGGTAGGTAGGTCTTGACAGCGCTCATGTAGCGATCGAGTAGGTCCATGCCGGTACCTCCACTGAAAGTGATTAGCGCGCCAGGTCGAGCGGCGGCACATCCCGGACGATCCGGTTCAACGTGGTGTCGATGGCGTTCCACTCCTCCAACAGCTGGCCGAGGATCGCGTGGCCCTCGTCGGAGAGGCGGTAGAAACGCTTGTTGCGCTTGTTTTCTTCGCGCCAGGTGCTGACCAGCAGTCCCTGGCTCTCCAGTCGCCGCAAGAGCGGGTAGAGCGTGTTCTCGTCGATGTCCATGCCCTGATCGGCCAGGGCTTTGCGGAGCGCATAGCCGTAGTACTCCGTCCGCAGCTGGGCCAGGACCGCGACGATCAGGCAGCCACGCCGCAGCTCCAAACGGAGATTGTCAAGCACGTCATCGTTCACTCTTTTTGTCCGTCTCATATACCGTACGGCATACAGTAGATGACACACACTGTATCGCAAATAGGAGATGCTGTCAAGAGGGGTGGTGCGAAGAGGAGGAAATTGGGCGGTGATGAGCGATACCATGACGCGAAAGAGCGAAATTTTCGCCACGCCGGGCATGGTCACGACGCAGCTCACATGGGAGTTTCCGCACGGGAGCGTGCGCCGCGTACAGGTTGGCACGAGTCTTGTATTGGAGGTGAGGCAGAGGGGCAGACGTCGCGCCCTCGCACCGGGCTCGGTGTGGCTGTGGCCCGGGTCAGCAAAGGATGCGGAGCTCCCCTATGACGACCAGCGTTCCACCACACACCACACACACCACCAGAAATGACCGGCACACACGCGAGCTGCTGCCGGTGGCAAAGACACAGCCGCTGCCGGTGACCGAGATGGCGTCGCCGCACGCCTACGCCACGCGCCCGCAGGCCCTCGCGCGCTCCCGCCCGGGCGGCATGCCGCTCCTGGTATGGCTGGGCATCTTTGGCCTGCTCAATGGGGTCGACATTCTCAGCACGTGGGTCGGCCTGGCCAACGGCATGCACGAAGGCAATCCGCTCATGAGCACTCTGCTCGGCAACTACGGGTTTGGCGCGCTCATCGGCTACAAGCTCGCCGTCGTGGTGACCGTCAGCGCCGGCGTGCTGCTACTGCGTTCTTTCAGCAGCCACATCGCGCGCTTGACGATTCGCATCTGCGCCGTGCTGGTCGCGCTCGTCGTGCTGACCAACGTCTTGCAGTTCATCGCCAGCAGATAGCGTCTGGCCGCCCGCGGCTCGCTCGCTACTCGGAAGCCGCAAGCTCGCCGGCATGCGCCTGCCCCTCCACGGTCGCATGTGGAGTGCGCCGGCGCGATGTGCGGCGTACGTCGAGCCGAAACGGCCCAAAGGTGGCGAGCAGGGGCTGGGGCAAGGCCCCGACCAACAGCGTGCCCTCCGGCTCTTGCCGCTCCTCCTCCACATGCCCGCGGCGATGGAAGGTTTCCACCAGATCGCCGCGATCATAGGGCAGCAAGACCCGCGCACGCACCATGCGCTCCGCCATCACCTGGCCCAAGCGCACGAGCAGCGCGTTGAGGCCCGCGCCGGTGAGCGCCGAAACGGGCACGGCGTTCGGGTAGAGCGAGGTATCCACTACGCTCGGATCGGCCAGCAGGTCGATCTTGTTGAGCGCCGTGACACGCGGCTTGTCCGCCGCGCCGAGCTCCTCCAGCACGTCGCTCACCGTCTGGCTCTGCTCGATGGCGTTCTCATGCGTGACGTCCACCACCTCGAGCAGGATATCTGCCTCGATCACTTCTTCGAGCGTCGCCCGGAAGGCGGCGATCAGGCTCGTCGGCAGCTTCTGGATGAAGCCGACCGTGTCGGTCAGCAGCACCTCGCCATGCGTAGGCAGCGTGATATGGCGTGTGGTGGGATCGAGTGTCGCGAAGAGCTTGTCTTCGACTAGCACTCCCGCCGCGGTAAGCTTGTTGAAGAGTGTGGACTTGCCAGCGTTGGTGTAACCGACCACCGCCACCACGGGGATCGCCTGCGCGCCACGCTGCCGGCGCTGTTGCCCGCGCACCTGGCGCACGGACTCGAGCTCGCGCTTGAGCTCGGCGATGCGCGAGCGGATGCGCCGCCGGTCGATCTCCAGCTTCGTCTCGCCGGGACCGCGCACGCCAATAGCGCCGCCAACGCCCCCGCCGCCCGACCCGCGCGAGCCGCCGCCGACGCGCGACATGGCGCGGCCGCGCCCGGTGAGCCGGGGCAGGCGATATTCGAGCTGCGCCAGCTCCACCTGGAGCTGGCCTTCGCGGGTATGGGCATGCTGCGCGAAGATATCGAGGATCAGCGCCGTGCGATCGATCACGCGTGCGCCGACCACCTCTTCGAGGTTGCGCTGCTGCGAGGGCGCGAGCTCGTCATCGAGAATCAAGAGATCGTAGTCGAGCTCGTCGTGTAGCTGGGCCAGCTCGTTGGCGCGTCCCTTGCCCAGGTACGTGACGGGGTCGGGCTTGCGCAGCCGTTGGGACAGCGTGCCGACCACCTCGGCCCCGGCGGTGCGCGCCAGCGAGGCGAGCTCGGCCAGCGAGTCGTCCACATTCCACAGGGCATCGTCGTGGTCGGCATCCACCGCCGCGAGAAACGCGCGCTCGCCGCGGTTCTCCATTGTGAGGTTGGGAGATCGCCCGTTCTTTGCCGTCTTCGCACCCTCCACGAGTGCCGCCACGTCGTCGCCGCAGCGGCCTTGCGGCGCGCTTTTGCCTCTCCGCGTGCCGGTGGCGGCATTGTATCATCGGTGCACTGGCCTCGCCAGAGACGCGGCATGGGAGGGCGGGAAATCTGCGAGTACAATCTAATCTCACGTAACCAGTTGGGCCATCGCCGCGCACGCGCACGACAGGCGCCGCACTCGCCGCAACCGCAATCGAGTTGTTAGGTGGTGGGGCTCTCTGGTAAGCCTCGCCCGTCATAGTGTCACCGTGGGCACCGACTCCGCCCTGGCCATCGGCCCACTGTGGCTTGGGTGGGCCGGTGCTCGCCGCCGAGGGCCGTTTCAACGCTACAATGACACGAGGAACGTCCGCTCGCCGCGCGGCGAGCGGACGTGGTTGGGAGTCTTGGCAACAACTTCTAAGGAGCACGATGCATGAGGATCCTCTACACGGCGGAGGCAGTGGTCGAGGGCGGACGAAGAGGGCACGGCCGGACCTCTGATGGCAGGCTCGCCGTGGACCTGTCCGTCCCCAAAGAGATGGACGGCGACGGCGGGCCTGGCACCAATCCCGAACAGCTCTTCGCCCTCGGCTACGCCGCATGCTTCCAGTCCGCGCTGCTGGGTGTGGCGCGCGGTCGGCAGCGCGACATCTCGGACGCGACCATCACCTCTCGTGTGGGGATCGGCCCCACCGGACACGGCGGCTTCGGCTTGACGGTTTCCCTCGACCTGCACGCGCCGGGTGTGGCGCGGGCCGAGGCTGAGGAGCTGATGCTGCGCGCGCACGAGCGCTGCCCCTACTCGAATGCCACGCGGGGCAACATCGATGTGACGCTCATGGTCGACGGCACAGTCGTGGAGCAACCGACGCCGCAAGCGTAACACCCCCTCGCCAGCGGCTGCCGGCGCTACCGGCTCCATGTGAACGCGGCCTGCGCCCAGCGAGGGGAGGGGAGTGGGCGAGTAAGCGCGCGATATCCAGCACGTGGCGTCACGTGTTTTCCTGTTTCGCCACGCCTGGGTAGCGGCCTATCCCCGCCGCTGGGCCAAGCGCCGACTCGGGCGCATGCAGCAGTCTCGTCTTGCACTCCAGAGCACGGGCGATCACGTCCACGGCGCCGTCCAGGCCAAGGTAACCCGTATTGACCACCACATCGTAGAGGTGCGGGTCCTCGTTGTGGCACCGATAGATCGTCTGCATGTAGCGCGCGCGGTCGTGGTCCTTCGCCTGCACGCGGCTGCGCGCCGCGCGCTCCTCCAGCGCCTCGCGCCGCGCGACGTAGGCGACGCGCTGCTCGAACGGGGCCACCACGCGCACGTGCAGTGTGTCGCGCCGGCCGCCCAGGATCACCTGCCCGCCGCGCCCGACCATCACGGCGTGGCCGGCCGCAACTGCTGCCTGGAAGATACGCTCCATGGCAGCGCGGTCCTCGGCCTCCGGCGTGGGCGCCAGCTCGACGGGCACCGGCCCAACGACCTGCAGCGTCGCCAGCATGCGCACGACCAGACCTTCCACGTGCTCGTCCCGCGCCTCGGCCTCCTCCGGCGCGATGCCCAATTCCTGCGCCATGCGCTCGACCACCGCGTGGTCGCCAAGCTCCCAGCCGAGCTGCTGCGCGAGCCGCGCCGCGATCTCGCCGCCGCCGCTGCCGTACTCACGCGAGATGGTGATGACGCGCATGTCGGCCGCTGCCGGTTGCTGTTGCGATTGTTGCACGTCCACGGGCCGCCCTCCCTCTCTGGAGCATGTATCGACCGTACACGACCATCACATTGACCGGAATGCTACCACACGGTGCAGTCGTGTAAGGGCGGATGTCAAGCGACTTCGCAGCAGCCTTTGTGCCAATGCTCGATCGAGACCCGCGAGCAGGTGGACGCCGAGCTGATCCGCCACGCCATCACGGGCCGCCCGTGATGGCGTGGCGGAGCCCGCTAGGACCTGAGACAGGCCATTGCGATCCCGGTCATTGCCAATTCTGGAGGGCAGCTCCGCTCTCCCCCACGGTCAGCGCTGCAGGGCGGGGGCCAGCTGCTGCGGGCTTTCACGCACCCCATCGACGGCAATCAGCAGATGCTGCGGGCCGCGCAGGAGGGGGCTGGGTCGGTAGGGTGGGGGGTCCACCACCAGCCGGGGCTGCTCCAGCCGCCGCACGAGCTCGGTGAAGGCGATCTGGCCCTCCACCCGCGCCAGCGGCGCGCCAAAGCAGCTGTGGATGCCGCTGCCGAATCCCAGATGCTCGTTGTCAGGTCGCGTCGGATCGAAGCGATCTGGGTCCGTGAACCGTACGGGGTCGCGGTTGCCCGCAGCCAGGGCGAGCGTGACCACCACCCCCTTGGGAATCGTCGTCCCCGCCAGCGGAGTCTCGTCGAGCGTGGTTCGATTCGGTAAGAACTGGACCGGCGGCTCATAGCGCAGCAGCTCTTCCACGGTGGCGGGGATCAGGTCGGGCTCGCGGCGCAGGCGTTCGAGGACCTGCGGATGCCGCAGCAGTGTGAGCATCCCATTGCCCAGCAGATTCACGGTGGTCTCGTGTCCGGCGACCAGCAGCAGCCCGGCGGTGCTCACGAGGTACGGGTCTTCCATCCGTCCGTCGGGGCCGGTGTCCGTCGCCATGCGGGAGAGCAGATCGTCACCCGGCTGCTGGCGGTGGCGCTCGATCAGCCTGGCCAAATACTGATTCAGGTCGTTCCGGGCCTGTTCCTGCTGGCGGCGTTGCGCTTCGGTCGGTGCAGCTATACTTTCCACGATCGCCTGGGCCCACACGTGGAACTGCGGCTCATCTTCCTGTGGGACACCCAGTATCCGACAAATCACCGTCACCGGCAGCGGGTAGGCGAAGCTGTCGACGAGGTCGAGCTGGCGCTGGCCCTGCAGCTGATCGAGGAGTGTGGTGACGATGCGCAAGATCTCGGGACGCAGCTGCTCCAGGTACGCCGGCCGTTCCGGCGGGCCAAAGTGGCGCATCGCCAGCCGGCGCAGGCGGTCGTGCTCCGGGGGGTCCAGGCTGATAAACAAGTACGGATCAGTAGTGGTCCGTGTACGTCCCCCAGTTTGCAGGCTGTTCCTGAGATCGGAGCTGACGCGCGAATCATGGAGCAACGCCTCGATCTCGCGATAGGTGCTCACCACGTAGGTCCCCGCTTCTTGGGGGCCATCTTCCTGCCAGCTGACCGGGGTCTGGCGCAGTTTGGCCCAGAGCGGATACGGATTCGCGCGATTGGCATAGTCGTAGATCTGTCGGAGGATGGTGGTTTCTTGCGGCTTAGTGTCTTGGGACTTGGTGTCTTGGGACATGGTCGCTCTCCTTGTACGAACACTCGGGTGTATGCTGCGCTCATGTATGGTAGCGACGCGGAATCCACTGCACTCGCCGTTCATTCGGGTCGTACCCGGTCAGCACGACGGTCGCCTCATGGGTTGGAGCAGTAGGATCGGGAAAGCCGGCTGGGACCGGTGACATGCGGGTGGGCTGGTCAACCCCGCGGAACGTCGGTGGGAACGGCGCCGCCTGCTCAATCAAGCGGCGATAATGCTCGAGCCACTTGGCCTGATCGAACGTGACGGCAGCCACCAACTGCCCTTCGTTGCCATAGGTGGCGACAAAGCAGGCATCATCCAACGAGCCTTGCGTGATCACCACTTCCTCGGCTGCCGTGGGCACGCCCACGGATTTGATATTCACCCCGAACTGGCTGGACCAGAAGGCCGGCACGGCGACGTGCGGACGACGATCAGCAGGGGCGCAGACCATATTGTGGGCAGCGACCTGGGCCTGTTCCACCGCATTGCCCCAATGCTCCAGCGCCAGAAACTGGTAGTCGTAGAGGGGGTGGGGGAACCGCGCCACGTCTCCGGCGACAAAGATATCATCGGTGACGATGGCATTGATGTCGATGGCGCGGCAGCCGGCGTCACAGCCGACTCCGAACCTCCCGACGGCGAGCCCGGAATCGCGCAGCCATTCCGAGTTGCGGATCGCCCCCAGGGCCACCACTGCCACCTCGGTGTCGAGCGTGCTCCCATCGGAGAGGTGCGCGCGGCGCAACCGCCCCTGCGCATCGCCCTCCAGGGAGGTGACGGTCACCTGGCAGCGTAGATCCACCCCGTGCTGGCGCTGCAAGGTGGCGGCGCGCTCGGCAATCACGCTCCCCAGCGCCCCGACGAGAGGGGCAGACCCGCGTTCGGTGACGGTGACTGGCAGGTCCAGCTCGCGGCAGGCGGAGGCAAGCTCCGATCCGGTGAACCCGCCCCCGATCACCAGCACTCGGCGCGGCCCGGCGGCTAGGCGCTGGCGGAGGCGCTGGGCGTCATCCCGCCCGCGCAGAGTATAGACACCCTCTAACGAGGCCTCGGCGGGGTTGGACCAGGGCCGCGCCCGTGTGCCGGTGGCGATGAGGAGGCGGTCGAACGCGACGGTGTAGCCATCGGCCAGATGCACCCGTTTGCCCGCGAGGTCCAGGCGCGTCGCCGGCACGCCCAGTCGCCACTCGACGTCCGTCAGCGTCTCGTGCCGAGGCAGTTGGGTATGCTCCGGCGGAATCCATCCTATCGGCACCGTCTTAGAGAGCGGCGGACGGTCATAGGGCAGATAGGGCTCATCCCCAATGAGCATCACCGGGCCAGTAAAGCCCTCGGTGCGCAGCGTTTCCGCCGCGCTGAGGCCGGCGAGCGAAGCGCCCACGATCACGATGCGCCCGCTGTCCTTGAAAGCGGCCCTGGCTCCATTGCTCCTCATGCGATTCCCCTGTGTTCTCCAGTGTTCTCGCGGCTCGCTGCCCGTGGCCACTCGACTTGGATCGCCTGCACCGGACATGCTGCGGCTGCGCGCAGCACATGCTCACGCTGCATTTCGTCGGGGGCTGGATCGTACCAGAGCGCCTCCTCGCCATGCAGCTTGAAGACGTCGGGGGCCATGAAACAGCACTGGGCATAGGCCTGGCACCGATTGAGATCAACGACGACACGGATAGGATTAGGAGTTGCTGGCGATCCAGGACGTTCCGCCATAAGTGGGTGTTGTCGTGTCATCTCCGCTTCCTTACTAGTGCATCTGGCGCGTCGGGTGGCGTAGTGCCAGCTGCTCAGCGGATTTCCGCGTGCGCCCCAAAGGGGTCACCGTCCACGTGCTCGCGAGGCGCTGGCGGCCCACATGTGGCCACGACGACAGTGTGACAAGAGGAGATTCCACGAGCGCTACACGGCGTAAAACATTGCTTACGGCTTCTGCGCGCTCGGCACCTGCCGTTCGCTGCGCCGCCTTTCCTCACTCCTGCTCGGTCGGGCTGATCAACTTCTCGTTGAGCACAGACGCTTGTGCGTTTTTGGCGTGCTCAAAGCCGCAAAAATGTGCCGTGCGGTCTGCTCAACAGTACGCCTGTGTGCTCCTACGCATCGAGCGTCATAAATAGACGATTGAGCCCTTCAGCCAGGGTTGGATGGGTGAAAATTCCCTCTTTCAACGCGGTATAGGGCAGCTTCCCCATCATCGCCACCTGCATGATGGCCATGATCTCGCCGCCTTCCAGCCCGAGGATAGCACAGCCCAGGATCTGGTAGGTCTCGGCATCGACGACGGCCTTCATGAAGCCGCGCGTCTCGCCGGTTTCTAGGGCGCGGGGCACAGCGCTCATGGGGATTTTCGCCACACGCACGTTACGCCCGAGTGTTCTGGCCTCGTCTTCGCTCATGCCCACCCGCCCCAGCTGGGGATCGATGAAGATGGTGTAAGGGACCAGACGCTCCAACGTGCTGGCGCCGCCGCGCTCGAGCAGATTGGTGCGCAGGATGCGGAAGTCGTCGTAGGTGATGTGGGTGAACGCGGGCCCGCCTTTCGCATCGCCCAGCGCGTAGACGCCGGGAACGCTCGTTTCCAGTTGCTCGTTCACCTGGATGTACCCCTCCCTGTCCAGCTGGATGCCAGCCGCTTCGGCTCCGAGGTCTTCGGTGTTCGGGATGCGACCGACGGCCGCCAGCAGGTACGAGCCGACCAGCTGCCGCTCGCCCTCGGGCGAGCGCACGGTCAGTTGCACGCGACCGTCGCCGAGCGGCTCCACCCGGAGCGGCGTGGTGTCGGTCAGGAGCGTGATCCCCTCCTCGCGAAAGATCTCCGCGACGCCCTCGCTCACGTCGTCATCCTCGCGCGTCAGCAGGCGGGGGTGGCGCTGCACGATCGTGACCCGGCTGCCGAAGCGGCGGAACATCTGGCCGAACTCCAGCCCGACGTAGCCGCTCCCGATGATGAGCAGATGCTCGGGGACGGTGTCCAGCTCCATGATCGAGGTGGAATCGAGCACGGAGACGCGATCGACACCTGGGATCGTGAGGGGCTCCGGCCGGAGGCCGACGTCGAGGAAGATCAGGGGTGCGGTGAGCTGCCGCGTCTCGCCGCCCGCGAGGCGGACCTCGAGCGTCTTGGGGGCGATGAAATAGGCCTCGCCCAGCAGCAGATCCAGCCCTTGTTGCGCCGACGCTTGCGCCGTTTCGACAAGGCCCCCGAAACCGCTGCGCGCGCCTTCAACGATGCCTTGTTTGCGTCGGCGTACAGCCTGCATATCGACCGAGACGGGACCGGTGTGGACGCCATAGTCCGCTCCGCGCCTGGCCAGGTGGGCGACGCGCGCGCTGGCGACCATCGTCTTAGTGGGGGTACACCCTGTGTTGACGCAGGTGCCGCCCAGGTAGTCGCGCTCGATGAGCGCCACTCTCCGGCCGGCCTGCGCGATTGCCGTGGGGAGCAGTCTGCCTCCCCAACTGGTCCCGATAACAATCGCATCATAGTGTGTGGCTTGTGGCATCCCACTGTACTCCTTCTGCTGCCCACCTTACAAGTAGCACGAGGTGCAACGCTCCTAGGCGCGTTCGCTTCTCGCACGTGCAGGAGGCATCCTGTGGCGCTTGCCGGTTGGAGTGACCGGCATCCTAGTGTCCTCACCAGCCTCTTAGCACAGCCGGGTTCAAGGGCTATACCTGAATGCCGTGTGGTCGTCAGCCCCAGTCACACGGTGGCGCCGTGTCACTCCTCCTGCTCGGTCGGGCGGATCAGGAGCTCGTTGATGGCCACCCGCCGCGGACGCGTCACGATGTAGGCGATGGCGTCGGCGATGTCCTCGGCGGCGAGGGGCTCGAAGCCGGAGAAACGCTGCAGGACTTGCTCGCGCACCGCTTCCCGCAAGTCGCTGAAGATCTCGGTTGTGACGGTCCCTGGCTCGACCACCGCGACGCGCACATGCCGCTTGGTGACCTCCTGGCGCAACGACTCGCTGAACGCCACCACGCCAAACTTGGTCGCGGCGTACACGCCCCCGCCGGCGGCGGCGACCCGCCCAGCGATGGAGCTGACGTTGACCAGATCGGCGACACGGCGCGGGGCGTCTTCCGCTGCCTGGAGCAGGTGCGGCAGGGCGGCATGCGTGGTGTAGAGCAGCCCCAGCACGTTGAGCCGGACCATCTGCTCCCATTCGTCGAGTGGGGCGTTCTCGATGGGGCCGAGCAGCGCCACGCCGGCGTTGTTCACCAGGGTGTCCAACCGCCCCAGCGCGGTGACCGTGCGCGCGACGGCGGCCTGCGCCTGGGTTTTGTCGGTCACGTCGGCCTCGAGGACGAGCGCGCGCCCGCGCCCGCCGTCTCTCGTGATATCCTGTGCCAGCTGCTCAAGTCGGTCCGCGCGCCGGGCGACCAGCGCAACAGCGGCGCCTTGGTCGGCCAGCGTGCGGGCGGTGGCGGCGCCGATGCCGCTGCTGGCGCCGGTGACCAGCGCCACCGTGCCGTCAAGTCGTTCTGCCATCTTCTCGACACCCCTCTCGCT
>Ga0207684_10004978_pt1 | contig 12385 bp, 14 predicted proteins | sample KBSK5501metaG_FD_184342 | JGI IMG/M metagenome (GOLD analysis project Ga0207684, IMG submission 184342) | Corn, switchgrass and miscanthus rhizosphere microbial communities from Kellogg Biological Station, Michigan, USA - KBS K5-50-1 metaG... | ecosystem: Host-associated > Plants > Roots >... | reverse complement strand
GATGCCTTCGCGGATGTGGGAGCGCGTTCGCGCAGGGTCACCACCGCCGTATCGCACATCGATCTCAACCGTCCGCCCTTCGACCTGTCCTGCCCGGCGCAGGCCTTCGAAGAAGCTCTCCTTGAACGGCGTGTAAGTCGCCTCGCGGCCACCGAGGACGATGACGACGCGGGGCAGGCGCGTCGCGGTCTGGGCCCCGACCGACTTCGCCCGTGCCACAAGCCAGGGCGCAATGCACCAAAGCAGGACGCGTCGCCGGTCCATCACTGAATCACGTCATCCGCGCGCAGCAGCAGCGATTGCGGGATCGTAAGACCGAGCGCCTTCGCGGTCTTCAGGTTGATCACCAACTCGAACTTCGCGGGCTGCTCGACCGGTAGTTCAGCGGGCTTCGCCCCGCCGAGAATCTTCGCGACGTAGCTTGCGGCCCGCCGGTACATATCCGGTAGATTCGGCCCGTAGCTCATCAGCAGACCCGCTTGCGCGTACTCCTTCACCAAAGTAATTGCTGGCAGGTGATACTTGAGCGCGAAGTCCGCGATTTGTTGCCGGCGCATGTAGGTCAGCGGGCCGCCCGCGACCAAGACTGCACCGACCCGCTTGCCGGCCATCGCGGCGAACCCGCCCTCGAAGTCGTCGGGGCTCCGAATGTCGACGACCTCGAGCGCTACATTGAGCTGTCGCGCGGCCGCCTCGAGCTCTGCGAAGCCGCCCTGTGCCTGCCCGAGCACTCCCACGCGGGAAAGCTTGGGAACCATCTCTTTCAACAGGGCGAGGTTCTTGCCATAGATCTCCCGGGTCGCGTCAAAGCTCAAGCCGGTGATGTTGCCGCCGGGCCGCGCCAGGCTCGCGATGAACCCGGCTCCCACGGGATCCACCGCGATGACCATGACGATGGGAATTGTCGCGGTCGCGCGCTGGGCGGCTGCGATCTGTATATTTGTGCCGGTGACGATCACGTCCACCCGCAGCCGCACCAGCTCCGCGGCAAGATCCGGCAGCCGCTCCAGCCTGCCGTCTGCAAACCGGCGCTCGAACACGTCGTTGCGGCCCTCGACGTAGCCGAGATCGCGCAGCCCCTCGTTGAGCGCGCGGACCAGCGGCGCCACGGGGTCGGCCGTCGTACCCGTAAGATAGCCGATCCGGTGGATCTTCGCCGCCGCCTGCGCGTGGGCAACACGCGGCGTTGCGAGAATCGCGAATCCCGCAAGGAATGCGCGCCGATCCATCATTGAATCACCTCGTCCGCGCGCACCAGCAGCGATTGCGGGATCGTAAGGCCCAGCGCCTTGGCGGTTTTCAGGTTGATCACCAGCTCGAACTTGCGCGGCTGCTGCACCGGAAGGTCGGCAGGTTTGGCGCCTTTCAGAATCTTGTCCACGTATTCGGCGGCCATCACGTAGTGATCGGAAAAATCCGCTCCGTACGACATCAATGCGCCGGCCCTGGTCACGTTCCCGCCATCGGAGGCCATGGGCAGCCGGATGTTGGCTGCGAATTCGATTACTTGCGGAGCCTTCCCGCCGATCAACGGATCGAACATTACGAAGAGGGCGTCCGCGCGGGCGCTGCGGATCACAGCAAACGCATTCGGGAAATCGTCGAGGCGGGTCACCTCGGCAACAACCACGCCGATGCTGAAGCTGCGGGCAGCGTCGGCAAGTTCCGCCAGCGCAGGCGGATGGCCGGCATTGGTCGGGTTGACAAGCACGGCAAGCTTGGTGAGGCGCGGGACGACTTCACGCAGCAGTTGCACCTGCTTTCCGCCCATCAGCAAGTTCGAGGTCCCGGTGACATTGCCGCCTGGACGCGCCAGGCTGGCGATCAGGCCGGCGCCGATCGGGTTGCCCGCGTTCACCATAATGATCGGAATCGTACGGGTCGCTTGTCGTGCGGCGACGCTCGCCGCCACTGCCGGTGAGACGATGACGTCCACCCCGCTCGTCGCAAATTCGCGTGCGAGTTCGTTGAGCCGTTGCGTGTCTCCATCGGCGTAGCGCATGTCGAGCACGATGGTCTTGCCATCGACGTAGCCGAGCTCGGCCAGACGTTGGCGAAACCGGGCATTATTCCGTCCCGCCGCGAGATCCGCTGAATTGGCGAACCACAGTACGCCGACGCGTGGAATCTTCGCCGGCTGCTGACCGCGTGCAGGCCAGGTGGTGGCGAGCAAACCTCCTGTCCCCAGTGCGTGCAGAAGTTCACGTCGCGTCGTCACTGGATCACCTCGTCGGCGCGCAGCAGCAGCGACTGCGGGATCGTCGCACAGCGCTCTGCCGTTTGCATCAAGCGGCGCCTTGCGCAACGGCGGCAAACAAAGGCCACTCTCCAGGGACTCCTTTGAGCGTGTGCGTGCCGCGACCCTCGAAGCGAATTCCGGAACCGGCGACCAGATCCTTGACCGTATGCGAGACCAGGACCTCGGCCGGTTGGGCCAACGCCGCTACTCGGGCCGCCGTATGCACTGCGATACCACCGACGTTGTCGCCGATAAGCTCGCATTCGCCGGTGTGTAGCCCGGTCCGTACCTCGATTCCGAGCGCGTGAACCGCGTTGGCGACGCTTTGCGCGCAGCGTATCGCGCGCGCAGGTCCGTCGAACCGGGCGAGAACGCCATCGCCGGCCGTAGCGACTTCGATGCCGCGATATTGCCGAAATTCTCTCCGCACGCGCCCGAAGAAGCCTTGCAGGAGATCGCGCCAGCGCTGGTCTCCCATGGCTGCGGCCCGGTCGGTCGAGCCGACGATATCGGTGAACAGAATCGTCGCCAGGATGCGATCCGGTTCCCGCACATGGCGCTCCCCGGTGACAAATTCCTCGATCTCGTCGACGATCGCGTCGACATCGGCCGCCCAAGGCAGATGGTCCGTGCTGGGGAGTTCGACCAACCTCGCCTCTGGAATCCGCTCGGCCATGTAACGGCTCGCGCCCACGTTGGTAGTCAGGTCGCCGGTCGCGTGCAGGATCAGCGTCGGCACCCGAATCGCGGGGAGGATGTGCCGAATGTCGATCTCGTAATTCATGCGCGTCAGAGCCGCGGCGGCGCCGGGGCTCGCACTCATGCGCAGGAATCGCGACCACCACTGGCGAGAACGCTCGTCGTGCATCAGGCTCGGCGCCCTGATATCGAGGCCGACAGGACCGCCCCAGTCGCGCTGGATCGACTCGAGAAGGCCTTCGTGGACTTCCAGCGGACGTCCCCACGGGTAATCCGGGGCCGGCCTCAGCCGCGCATAGCTGCCCACCATGATCAGGCCCGACGTTCGGGACGGATAAGTGGCGGCAAAGAGCGCGCACATCACACCACCTTCGGAATACCCGCAGAGCGCGGCACGCTCCGAGCTGACGGCGTCCATCACCGCGCGCACGTCGTCCATTCGCGTTTCGAGCGTGGGCGGTTCGCCCAATCGATCCGAGAGCCCGGTGCCGCGCTTGTCGAACAGGATCAGCCGCGAGAACGAAGCGAGGCGCCCGAGAAACCGCGCGACCGCAGGCTCCTCCCAGAGCACCTCGATGTTGGAGACCCAGCCGGGAACGAGTATCAGATCGTGCGGCCCACTGCCAACGACTTGATAGGCGATATTGATGTCGCCGCTCTTGGTGTATCGCGTTTCAGGGGTCATGGCGGTGTCAAGCGTTGTGACCAACTTCCGCTGGCGCATCGCATTACTGGATCACCTCGTCCGCACGCACCAGCAAGGATTGCGGCATCGTGACCCCGAGAGCTTTGGCGGCTTTGAGATTGACGACCAATTCCACGGTCGTCGGAAGCTCGACGGGAAGGTCGGCGGGTCGCGCACCTTTCCTGATCCTGTCGACGAAGGTTGCCAACCGGCGGAAGCAGTCGCGCAAATTGGGGCCATAGCTCATCAAGTTGCCGGCTTGCGCAAACTGCGCCCATCCGGAGATTGCCGGAATGCGTGTTTCCGCTGCGACGGCGGCAATCCGGCTGCTGAAGCCCATAATGAACGCATCGGGAAAAACGACCAAAGCCTCGCTGCGCGATTTCGGCACTGAGGCGAGCGCTTCGTCGAGCTCGGCTTCGCTTCGCACCTGAAAGTATGCAAGCGCGATCCCGAGAGCACCGCCTGCCGTTTGCGATGCGCGGAGCTCGCTCTGCTGGCCGGCGTGGCCGGGGTTGGCGATGATGGCGACACGCTTCAAGCCCGGAATTGCTTCCTTGAGCAGTTCCATGCGCTTGCCCACCAGCTCCAGTGAGAGAAAGGACACCCCGGTGCAATTGCGGCCAGGCCGTGCCAAGCTGTCCACGAACCCGGCTTCCACCGGATCGCCACTGAATCCGAACACTACCGGCATCGTAGCCCCGGCAGCCAGCGCGGCAAGAATCGCTGGCCCCTGGGTCACGATGACATCGGGTCTGGACTGGACCAGTTCACGAGCGAGCTGTTGGAGGCGTTCCAGGGATCCTTCGCCCCAGCGCGCATCGATGATCAGGTTCGTCCCTTCCGCATAACCGAGATCGCGCATTCCGCCACGGAAGGAATTGAAAAATGGAGTGCGACCCGCGCGATCGTTGGAGATCCACCCAATGCGGAAAGGCGGTGCAGGCTGCGCCAGGATCGGTGGTGAGGTCGCGACCGCGGCGAGCGCGAGGATGAATCGTCTGCGTTTCATGGGATCACCTTGTCCGCGCGCACGAGCAGCTGCTGCGGGATGCTCACGCCGAGCTTGCGCGCCGTCGCAGTGTTGATGACCAATTCGATCCGGGTCGGTTGTTCGACGGGCAAGTCAGCTGGCTTGGCGCCCTTCAGCACGGCATCGACGTAGCGCGCAACCCCTCTGTAGTAGTCCCGGTAGCTCAGACCATAACTCATCATGCCGCCGGCCTCGGCAAATTCGCGAAAGCCGTAGATGGCCGGCAGTCCGTAGCGATTCGCGAGGGGAACGACGCGCTGCGCCTGGCTCGTCAGGAAGCCTTCCGTCATGATGACCAGGGCGCCGACCCGCTGCTTGGCCATTTTCGCAAAGGCCCCATCCAGTTCGGCAGGGACGCTCGCATCAAATGGCAGAACCTTCACACCGAGCACCTGCGCCGCTGCCTCGAAGCGGGCCCAGAAATACGGATCGACAAGATTGGCTGGATTGCGAAGAATCGCAAAATCGCGAACTTTCGGCACCGCCGTCTTGAGCAGCTCGAGCCACTTCGGAATCAGTTGATCGAACAGAGTCGAAGTACCGGTGACATTCGCGCCAGGCCGCGCAAGGCTCGCGACGAGACCGGCGGCAACGGGGTCGCCGTCAACCGACATGACGACAGGAATCGTTTGGGTGGCCTGTTTCGCCGCTCGCGTCGACGGGATGCAAGTGGTGATAATCGCCGCGGGCTTGTCGGTCGCCAGCTTGGCAGCGAGTTCCGGCAGCGCCGGCGCAAACCCATCTGCCCAACGTACATCAATCGCTATGTTCTTGCCATCGACATAGCCCAGTTCGCGCAAGCTCTCCTTCAAGGCATCCAGAAAGACCCCATTCACGCCCGCCGATTCGATGTTGAGATAGCCGATGTGTGGAATCTTGCCGGTCTGCTGGGCGCGGCCCGCGAACGGCGACGCCAATAGCCCGGCGCCCAAGGCGAGGAGCAATCTTCGTCGTGTCGGCATTGGATGACCTCGTCGCGATGTCGGCCCGCCGGACTCAGCAACGCCACCGCTTTCCGCGCAGTGTTCCGGATTGCAGAGGACTCTAGGGGTTTGCGCTGGGAGGGTCAAGGCACGAGGGGCTCTCGGCGCGGCGGCCGCGCGTGGCACGATACAATGCGCGTCGATCATTTCACGAGACGCCGCATGCCCGCCGAGGTCTTGCCCTCCATCGAGCTCGAAACCGCGCCGAATCCGGCTGCCAGCATCATCTGGCTGCACGGCCTGGGCGCAGACGGCAACGACTTCGTGCCGATCGTGTCGGAGCTGAGGCTCCCGGAGAGCTTGCGCGTGCGATTTGTTTTTCCGCACGCGCCGGTGCGTGCAGTGACCATCAACAACGGCATGCGCATGCGCGCGTGGTACGACATTGCCGCGGCGGATCTGAACAGCCGCGCCGATCTCATCGGCGTCCGCGAGTCACAGGCGCAACTCGAGGCGCTCATCGAGCGCGAGAATGCTCGGGGTATGCCCTCCGAACGCATCGTGCTGGCGGGCTTTTCGCAGGGCGGCGCGATCGCGCTGTACACGGGCTTGCGCCACGCCGAGCGCCTGGCGGGGATCATGGCGCTGTCGACGTATTTGATCGCGCCCGACAAGCTCGCGACCGAGGCGAGCGCCGCGAACCGCGGTGTGCCTATTTTCATGGCGCACGGCACCGCCGATCCGGTGGTCCGCTTTCAGTGGGGCGAGGCGTCCAAGCGCATGCTCGAAGCTGCCGGCTATCCCATCGAGTGGCACACCTATCGCATGGAACACTCGGTGTGCCTGGAGGAAGTCCAGGCAATCGGAACGTGGCTGACGAAGGTGTTGTAGGTGCGAATTTATTCGCACGCGGCGTATCGTGGAGCGCAGAGCGTAGCCCGGGTTGAGTGCAACGAAACCCGGGACCTGTGTCGCAAGGCAGCGTCGCCCCGGGATTCGCGTTGCTCATCCCGGGCTACATCGCGCGCATCGTTAGGCGTGCGCCGTCATCGCCCACGACCGTGAAGCCCAACCTCGCGTAGAGTCCCTGCGCCGGGTTGCACTTCAGCACGAGCAACTCAACGGTGCGCCCGTCTGCTTTCGCCAGCTCCAGCAGCGCGCGGATCATAGCCGTGCCGATGCCGCGGTTGCGCTCGGCGGCAATAAGCTCGATGTCGCGCAGGAAGATCCTGTGCCATTGCCGCGTCAGGCTGATGCGGCCGATGTCGCACAGGACTGGATCGAGGCGTACTATGACCGCGTGCTGTGCCGGCACGTAGGTCGACGCGAAATGCTGCCGCTGCCAGTCTTCGTCCCAGCCCCAGGTGGCTTCGACGTAGTCGCGCATCGCCGAGCGATGCAGCGCGTACAAGAATTCCTCGTCGTCGCGGCGCGCCGCGCGCAATGCGTAGCCGCGAAATGCTTCTGCGCCGGCCAGCGCCGCCGCGAGCGGCTCAATCCACCTTGCCACGCGAGGCAGCCGCGCGTACCGGCGCGTCTTTGGGTTTGACGCCACGACGCGCGAGCGCGTCGCGGAGGATGAATTCAATCTGCGCGTTGACACTGCGCAATTCCGTCTGCGCCAGGCGCTCCAGCTCGGCCCACACGGCGGGATCGAGACGGAGCAAAAACGCCTTCTTGTCGGCCATCGGTTCCGGTCAGCCCGCGCGCCGGAACCGTAGATAAAGCGCGATGATCCATGCCGCGACTGCGGCAACGAATCCGGCCATGAGCAGATGAAGCGCCGCTTCGGAGAGTTGCGGCAGTGCGCTCGCATGAACGTCGACGCGACGCATGGTCATGTCTCCGGGTTGACGCTCGATTGACGAAGCCACCGCCCGCGGCGTTCCTGCGCGGTGCCACCGTAAGGGCGTCTCAGCCGCGTCGGTTGCCGACGACCGCGCCGACAAAGATCCCGGCGGCCGCACCGAGCGCGAGTCCGATCGCGTCGTAGCCGGTCGCGACGCCCAGCGCGGTCCCCACGCCGATACCCACGACCAGCCACAGTCCGCTGAAGCGTTCCTGCAAAGCGTTCATGAGCGGGCTCCCCCATCTCCGTCGTAAACGGCGCCGGCGTTGACCACCGGCTGCACGATAGCGAGATGATATCACTGCAATATTGATAGTTGTCAAGGATCCCGAGCAAAAAAAAGCGGACGGGTTTGCCGTCCGCTTCGAAGGTGGCGCCGCGAACCAGGGCGGCGCCGAGGAGTGAGGTTGCTCGAACGATTAACCCAGCGTCACGGGAATGAAGATCCTCGCGTCGTTGCGCTGCACCAGCAGGGCGACGGTCTTGCCCGACTTGTCGATCAGGCTCTTCAGCTGGTCGACGCTTTTCACCGGGGTGTTGTTGACCGCGACGATCACGTCGCCCGGGCGCACGCCGGCGCGTTCCGCCGCGCCGGCGACGTCCTGAACGACCAGCCCGTCGAGATCGGTGCCGCGCTTCTCATCCGCGCTAAGCGGACGCACGGCAATACCCAACTTGCCCTTGCTGAGCGATTCCTTGTCACGCGCATCGGCGACGGTTTTGTCCTTCAGCGCGCCGATCGTGGCGGTGAGCTGCTTGGGCGAGCCGTTACGCCAGATGTCGAGCGTTACCTTCGAGCCTGGCTTGAGCGACGAAACCATCGGCGGCAGGTCCGCTGAACGGGAAATCTCCATGCCGTCGAGCTTGAGGATGACATCGCCCGGCTCCAGGCCCGCGTTCGCACCCGCACTGCCTTTTTCGACTGAGGCGACGAGCGCGCCGGTCGGCGACTTCAGGCCGAAGTTCTGCGCCAGCGCCTGATTGACTTCCTGGATCGCCACGCCGAGGCGGCCGTGGGTCACCTTGCCGGTCTGCTGAATCTCGTCCTTGACGTGCATCGCGACGTCGATCGGTACCGCGAACGCAAGGCCCTGGAAGCCGCCGCTGCGGCTGAAGATCTGCGAATTGACGCCGATGACTTCGCCTTTCAGATTGAACAGCGGGCCGCCCGAGTTGCCGGGATTGACCGCGGCGTCGGTCTGGATGAAAGGCACGTACGAATCGCCGGGCAGCGAGCGCGCCTTGGCGCTGACGATGCCGGAGGTCACCGTGTTCTCGAGGCCGAAGGGCTGGCCGATCGCGACCACCCATTCGCCGACCTTGGTCGCTTTCGGATCGCCGATGCGCACGTACGGCAGGTCACGCGCGTCGATCTTCAGCACCGCGATGTCGGTCATCTTGTCCGCGCCGAGCACCTTGGCGGTGAATTCGCGTTTGTCAGTCAGCTTTACGGTCACCTCATCGGCGCTGTCCACGACGTGCGCGTTGGTCAGAACGATCCCATCTGCGCTGACGATAAAGCCGGAACCGACGCCACGCATCGGACCGCGCTCCTGCGGTTGGTCGGGAAACTGGAACTGGCGCGGCAGATTGCGGAAGAATTGCGGCAGGTCCTCATCGTCCGGCATCTGGAAGCGCGGCATGCGCGCCGCGGTCTTGGTACCCTGCACGACGCTTATGTTGACCACGGCCGGGCCGTATCTTTCGACCAGTCCGCTGAAATCGGGCAGCGCCGCAGCCGGGAGAGCAACCGTGGCTGGCGCGAGAGGGGTCGGCGCGACCGCAGGCGCGCCGGTGGTTGCGGCGGTCGCCGGGTGCAGATCGACGTGATCGGCTACGCCGACGCCGAGCGCGAATGCGGCGGCGAGCGCCAGCGCCACTGCACTGCGTTTGAATGTGTTCGCTTGCATCGTTTGCTCCATGAAAGGTGATCGAGACCCAACAGCGGTCCCGGGTGCAAGCCAAGATACGGGTGGATACTTAAGGAAGACTTAAGACGCGGCGATCGGAAGTCGTAGCCCGGGATGAGTGCAGCGAATCCCGGGACCGTGTCGCAGCGGAACGACGCCCCGGGCATCGGCTTCGCCTCAGCCCGGGCTACACGGCGGGAAAACGCACGGTGACGCCCAAGCCTTTGCCGTCGAGACCTTCGCCTAACGCGATCTCGGCGGCGTGGCGGTCGGCGATGCGCCTGACAATCGCGAGCCCGAGGCCGCTGCCTCGCATCCTCGCGCCTTGGGCAGCCTCACCGGGGACGGTGGCCGGCTGGCTGCGGTAGAACCGGTCGAACACCCGTGCGCGCTCGGATGGCGCGATCCCGGGGCCGTTGTCGCGCACGACGAGCGCGACGCGATCGCCCTCCGGTCCCAAGGCCACGTCTACGCGTCCCCTGGGAGGCGTGTAACGGAGTGCGTTGTCGACGAGATTGGAGAGCAGGGTGCGCAACGCTTCCCTGTCGCCGCGCACGGCGGCGCTCCCGCCTTCGCTCAACCCCAGGTCGATCGCCTTTTCTGTCGCGAGCGGCGCCAGCTCGGCGATCACCTCGCGCGCGAGCGCGGAGAGATCGACGTTCGCTGCCGTTCGTTCGGCCGCGTCGACGCCGGGTTCCGTTCGCGCCAGCGTCAGCAACTGCTCCGAGAGCCGCGTCGCGCGCTCGAGGCCTGCCTTGAGATCGGCGAGCGCCGTGCGGCGCTCGACATCGGTCGCCGCGCGCTCGGCGAGCTGCGCCTGCAGGTGCACAGCCGTCAAGGGTGTGCGCAACTCGTGCGCGGCGTCGGCGATGAACGTGCGCTGCGCGGCGAGCGCCTCGCCGAGCTTTTGCAACAGTCCGTTCAATGCCTGGACCAGCGGTTGCACTTCGCGCGGCAGGTCGCGCTCGGAGAGCGCCTCGAGCTGCGTCGGCGAGCGGCGTGCGACCGCCGCGGCGACGCGCTCCAGAGGCTTCAGACCACGCGCGATGATCAACCAGATCAGCAATCCCAGCACGGGCAGCACGATGAGTAGCGGCACGATCGTGCGCAGCGCCATGCTCGCCGCGAGCTCGCGGCGCTCGCGCATCGGCTGCGCGACCTGGATCACCTGGCTGCCGGTCAGCGCGCTGAACACGCGCCATTCACCGGACTCGGTGCGCAAATTGGTGAAGCCGAGCTGCGCGTGCTGCGGCAGCACGCGCTGCGGCTGTGACAGATAGAGCTGCATGCCGTTGCGGTCCCAGATCTGCACGACCAATGTGTTGCCGGCGGCGTCGCTGTCGCCGAGTCCGGCCGGCGCGGCGGCAAACGGCGCGCCGGTCAGCGACGCGACCATCTCCCGCAGTTGGTGGTCGAAGAGTTGATTGGCCTCTTCCCGCGCGCGCAGATACGTGCCGATTGCCGCGACGGCGACGGCGGCGAGCAAACCGACGAGCAGCCAGACCAGCAGTTCCCTGCGGATGGACCTCATGCGCTTGCGGGGACCTTCGCCACCATCCAGCCTACGCCGCGGACGTTGCGGATGAAATCGGCGCCGAGCTTCTTGCGCAATGCGTGGATGTGCACTTCGACCGCATTGCTCTCGACGGGGTCGCTCCAGCCGTAGAGCTTGTCCTCGAGCTGTGCGCGAGACAGGATCGCCCCGGGCCGGGTGAGCAGCGCTTCGAGCAACGCAAACTCGCGCGGCGACAGCGCCAGCGGCTCACCGCGCAGGCGTACCTCACGCGTCGCCGGATTCAGCTCGACCTCGCCATGCGCGAGCACCGGCGCGGCGCGGCCGGCGCCCCGGCGAATGAGCGCGCGCAGCCGCGCGGAGAGCTCATTCAGGTCGAAGGGCTTGACTACATAATCGTCGGCGCCCGCGTCCAGGCCCGCCACGCGATCGGCGACGGCATCGCGCGCGGTCAGGATCAGCACCGGCCGCGTGTCGCCGCTGCGGCGCATCGCGCCGAGCACGTCCAGCCCGGCCCGCTTGGGTAAGCCCAGGTCGAGCACGATCGCATCGTGCGCGCGCTCCGCTAGCGCCAGCTCGGCAGCGCGGCCGTCCTCGACCCAGTCGACGGTAAAACCGTCCTGGCGCAGTCCCTGGCGGATGCTGGCGCCAATCATCGGGTCGTCTTCGGCGAGGAGCACGCGCATGGCAGGAGCGAAGTCGGAGCTCAGCCCTTATCTTTCGGATCGAACTTGAGCGATGCCGAGTTCATGCAATAGCGCAACCCCGTCGGCTGCGGCCCGTCGTCGAATACGTGCCCCAGGTGCGCGTCGCAGGCGGCGCACATGACCTCGGTGCGGCGCATGAGATGACTGGTGTCGTCGGCGGTGCGCAGGTTCTCGCCCGCGACGGGCGCATAGAAGCTCGGCCAGCCGCAACCCGCGTCGAACTTGGTATCGGATTCGAACAGCAGCGTGCCACAGCAAACGCAGCGATACGTTCCCGGCGCATCGGTATTCCAGTATTCGCCGGTGAAAGGCGCTTCTGTGCCTTTTTTGCGAGTCACCCTATATTGTTCCGAAGTCAGCTGCGTCTTCCATTCAGCGTCGCTCTTCTTGACCTTGTCGACCATGGTGTTATCTCCTTGTGGTAAGCAAACTGAGGCAAACTGAGGCAAACCGACGCAAAATCAGGTAAAGCGGACGAGGGCGCCGTCGATCCGCCGCCGCTGTAGCTTGCGACTCTGACGATGAAGTATAGTTGAGCCCTCGAAGTTCCTTAATCAAGCTCCGCCGCACATTCCCTTTGGATTCCGCTGCAGCCGGCACGTTCCGCAATGACGCCAGGGTAATCGGCCTGATCGGCTCGGCGCATTGCCTGTCGCACTTTTTCCAGCTCGTCCTGCCGCCGTTGTTTCCGCTGCTCAAGGCGGAGTTCGACGTGAGCTATGCGACGCTGGGCGCGCTGGTCAGCGTGTTCTACGCGATGAGCGGCGTCTGCCAGTTCGGTGCCGGCTTCGCTGTGGACCGCTTTGGCGCACGGCCGGTCCTGCTCG
>Ga0207684_10004977_pt1 | contig 12387 bp, 9 predicted proteins | sample KBSK5501metaG_FD_184342 | JGI IMG/M metagenome (GOLD analysis project Ga0207684, IMG submission 184342) | Corn, switchgrass and miscanthus rhizosphere microbial communities from Kellogg Biological Station, Michigan, USA - KBS K5-50-1 metaG... | ecosystem: Host-associated > Plants > Roots >... | reverse complement strand
CGTCGTAATGCCGCGTTCCTCTCGCGCCACTCGCGCGATATTTACCGCCGGCTCGATGCCCAGAACGCGTATGCCTGCTCGTTTGTAGTACTGCAGCAGATAGCCATCATTGCTGGCTATCTCGACTACCAGATTCCGGCCATCGAGGCCGCGAGCTTTCGTCATTCGCTCCGCGAGCGTTTGAGCGTGATTGAGCATCGTATCTGAGAAGGATGAGAAATAAAGATATTCGCGAAACAGCTTCTCGGGGGCCACGGTTTGGGGAATCTGAACCAGCGTACAGGCGGGACAAAATACCAGGTCAAGCGGATAGGTGTCTTCGGGACTGCTGAGTTGCTGAGCGGTTAAGAGGGAATTGGCCAGCGGCGTCCGGCCCAGAGAGAGAATCATTTCCAGCTTGCCGGCGCCACACGAGCGACATCCCGGAGTCCCGTTGGTTGCTCTACTCATTCAGACTGTCCGAGGAATGTTTGATACCAGTCGATAGTTCTTCGCAGGCCTTCGTCGAGCGTGAAGAGCGGTTGCCAGCTTAGCTCTTGCCGCGCGCGCGCGGCGCTGAGGTACTGACGGCGAATTTCGTTGGCAGCTTCGTTGCGAACATCAGGTTCCAGCTCCGACCCCATTAGCGCGAGTATCTTGTTTGCCATCTCAATGACAGTGACCTGGGTCTCGTTCGAAAAGTTGAAGGCCCGGCCCGCGAGTTTCGGATCCTGGCTCAACCGCTCGGCCAGCATCATGTAGGCCGCGGCGCCATCTTCCACATAAAAATAATCGCGCACATACTCGCCGTCTGAGCGAATGATGGGGCGCCGGCCCCGCAACACCGAGCGAATTGTGCCGGGCACGATTCGATTCCAGTTCAGATCACCACCGCCGTAGAAATTTCCGCACCTGGTGACGACGACCGGTAAACCGTAACTGACGGCGTAAGCCTGAGAGATAAGGTCAGAGCAGGATTTGCTGGCGTCGTACGGGTGACGTCCGCGAAGTGGGGTCTCTTCGTCGTAGGGCAGATTGTCGTGATCGCCATATGCCTTGTCCGACGAGGCCATCACGATCTGCTTGAGGGTCGGCGTTCGCCGGCAGGCTTCGAGCAACGCCCACGTGCCCTGCACATTCGTCTCCCAGGTTGAGACGGGGTTGCGATTAGCGATGGTGACGATGGTCTGGGCGGCTAGGTGAATGACGGTGTCAATCTCGTATTCACCGAGCGCGCGTTCCAGCATGGCCTGATTGCGCACGTCGCCGCGCACAACTTTGACTTGCTCGATTACACCTGACCGCGCCAATTCACTTTGGGGGACCCAGTCACGCACCAGGCAAACCACATCCGCGCCCGCGTCGACCAGGCGGCGCACCAGCCAACCACCGACGAGTCCGGTTGCGCCAGTCACAAAGGTGGGACGATCAAGCCAAAAGTTGTCCATAGAAAACTGAACCAGTATTTCGCTGTTTAGCGCCGAAACTCAGTGTAAGTGAAATCAGGATTCGCGACAAAGAAAGCAAAGAACTATCGAACCTGTCGGTGTGCAACGAGGCCGATTTTTCCGCGCGCCTCAGTCCCAAACTTTCCAGGGGGCTCGTCGCTCGTGCCACAGACTCTCCAGGAGGCGCTTGTCGCGCAGGGTGTCCATGCACTGCCAAAAATCGTCGTGCCGATACGCGGCAAGCTGGCGGTCGCGCGCGAGCTGTTCCAGCGCGTCGGCCTCCAGGCTATCGCCATCGCCTTTAAGGTAATCGAAAATCGCGGGCTCAAAGATCATGAAACCACCATTGATCCAACCCTCGCCTATCTGGGGTTTTTCAGTGAAGTCGACGACGATATCGCCTTCGAACACCAGACCGCCAAAACGCGCTGGCGGGCGCACGGCGGTCACCGTGGCGGTCCGCCCATGCGAACGGTGAAAGTTCAGCAACCGGGAAAGATCCAGACTCGAAAGTCCGTCGCCATACGTGAGCATGAAAGTTTCCTTGCCCAGGAAAGGCTCGAGCCGTTTCAAACGCCCGCCGGTATTCGTCTCGAATCCAGTGTCCATCAGGTGAAGCTTCCAGCCCTCGCAATCTTTGTCATAGCTTTGAACGGTTCCGTTCGAAAGGTCGATGGCCATGCTGCCGCTCAGAGTTTGGTAATCCAGGAAATAGCGTTTTATCAGCTCGCCGCGGTAGCCCAGCGCTATCAGAAACTCGTTGTACCCGTAATGAGCATAGTGCTTCGCTATATGCCAAAGTATCGGGCGCCCTCCGATTTCCACCATCGGCTTGGGCTTCAACTCGGTTTCTTCGGCCAGCCTGCTGCCGAGGCCTCCGGCCAGGATCACAACCTTCATCGCGCAATCTCCTCGTTTGCAGCGCTCTCTGTCTTAATCTCCGGCCCTCTGGTGGTCCAGCGGAGCATTGGGCGCACCACGCCCGGAAAAGGTCCGGCATAGTCACCGCGCGCTGAATCGCCCTCGAGCTTATCGATGACCTGAAAGGCGACTGCATCGCGCTCGAAAAAGTGAATGGTGACGGGATCCATTGTGCTCACGGCAGCGCCAATAATGATGGTGCCTTCTGAGAAGTAATTACCTGGAATCCACGCGGTGCTGGTGAATCGTCCTGCCGGCCGCGGCGTCCTTTGCCACATCGGATCATTTTCGCCGGCGATAAAAACCAGCACTCCCTCTTCGTTGGTTACGTGAATGTTGGGAAGCAGCACATGGCCCGGTTTGAGGACCTCGAATTCCATCTCAATTCCCACGGACCGGCGTATGTCAATCGCGTCCGTAACGCGTCCGTCATCCGTCCGAACACGGACCGCACAAAGTCGAACGATTTCATTGCCCGGCGCCTTCGAGTTCTCGTCCCACACGCGCGCTGCCATTGTGCCCAGACCTGACTTCAGGTACGAGCCGACAACTTTGTGCGACAGGTCATCCTGCACGATCGTCCCCTCATCAAGCAGGATTGTGCGATCGCAGAGCCGAGTCACCGCCGGCATATTATGAGAGACGAAAAGAACGGTGCGCCCGCGCCGGCCGACATCCTTCATTCGATCCAGGCACTTTCGCTGAAAACCAGCATCGCCAACTGCCAGCACCTCATCCACCAGCAGAATCTCCGGCTCCAGATAGGCAGCGACGGCGAATGCCAGACGAACATACATTCCACTGCTGTATCGCTTCACCGGGGTATCGATGAACTTTCCGACTTCCGAGAACGCTACGATATCATCGAATTTCCGAGTGATCTCTGCCCGGCTCATGCCGAGGACCGCCCCATTCAGATAGATATTTTCGCGACCACTAAGCTCAGGATGAAAACCCGTGCCTACCTCGAGTAAGCTGCCCACCCGACCGTGAAGCTCCACCCGCCCGGCCGTAGGTTCAGTAACCCGCGAAAGGATTTTAAGCAGGGTTGATTTGCCGGCGCCGTTGCGCCCAATGATGCCCACCACTTCGCCGGGGTTGACTTCAAAGCTTACGTCCCGCAACGCCCATATTTTTTGGTCTTCAGAATTCCTGCGCTTCGCCCCGCTCATTGGAGATCGCAACCTATTGACCAGAGCTTCCCGCAAAGTCGAGTAGGCGGATCCGTCACTGCCGATGCGATACTGCTTTCCCAGACCCTGTACTTTTATGATTGGCGGCATAACGAAACTCAAACGATGTCGGCAAAATGCCTTTCCATGCGACGAAATGAATATGAAGAATAAACCAGGACGATGGTGGTGATCGCAACTGAGATACTGAGCGACTTCCAATTGAAAGGCTGATTGCCAAACAGCGCAATGCGAAAATTCTGGATGATGCCGGTGAGCGGGTTGAGGGTCAGGACCCATTGCCATTTGGTCGACAACATACTAACCGGATAAATAATGGGCGACGCAAACATCCAAAGTTGAATCAGAAATGGAATCGCATAGCGAACATCGCGGTATTTCACGTTTAGCGCCGAGAGCCACATTCCTACTCCCAGTGCCAGCATCGTAGTCAGCACTATGAGTGGCAGAACCATTAACAGAGCCCAGCTGGCATGGACGCCGTAGTAGATCATCAAACCGATCTGAAGCAGGAAAGCGAGTGCCAGATCGACCAGTCCCGCCGCTACCGCACTGGCGGGCACGATCATTCTGGGAAAATAGATCTTGGTTATCAGGTGTGCGCTGCCCACCAGGCTATTGCTGCTGTTCGTTACCGAATTCGCAAAGAACGTCCATATCAACAGGCCCCCGTAAGCGAAGATCGGATAGGGAAGTCCGTCAGATTTAATCCCCGCTAATTTTCCAAACAACAGCGTAAAGATCAGCATCGTCATCAGCGGTTGCAGGATCGCCCAGGCTGCTCCCAGCAATGTCTGCTTGTACCGAACTTTGACATCCCGCCAGGTCAGGAAGTAGAGCAACTCGCGGTGAGACCAAAGATCGCCAAGACGCAGCGAGACCCACGATTTGCTGGCCTCGATTATGACGACTGGCCTGTCAGGCGGAGGAAGGCGTTCGTTCCCGCCGGGGTCGTTCTGGTTGGTTTCCGCGGGAACTGTTGTGGAGAAGGTTTCGGATGTCACTGCTCAAAAACTGTTGCTGCGAAGATTCAGAATTACAATCAATCCGAATAAGTTTGGCGGTTTCTCGTCTTCTCTATTCTTTTCTCGATCAAGCAATAAATGTGCGAGCAGTCTAGCAGTAGGTTCTCTGGTAATACAACTTTGGCTCCGCAATGCATTTCCAGGGTCGTCATTACAGATCAAGCCCTTTTTCGGCCGGGGCAGTCTTCGGGCACAGGTAAGTGATGTGATGACCCGCGGAGTCGCCTTCATCGATACCTGCTGCGGCCCGGCAATCCAGCGTTCGAAACAATCAGATATCGGTTTTTTTGGCGGGTTGACAGTATTGCCGCGCCCTCATTAGTGTTAGAGTTCGGCTGGTCGATTGGCAATCGCATTTGTCTTAAATCCGAGACGCTTACCAGATGATGAGACTTTTTATTACTGGCGGAGCCGGCTTCATCGGTTCAGCTTTTGTCAGGCTGGTCCTGGCCGAGATTCCGGAGTGTAAAGTCACTAATTTTGACGCCCTCACTTACGCGGGAAACCCTGACAATCTGGAACGCCTGGATGACCGGGCCCATCACTTCGTACACGGTAACATCGCGGATCGCGCGGCGGTAATGGCAGCGCTGGATGAGGGAACACACGCGGTGATTAATTTTGCTGCCGAGTCACATGTGGACAGAAGCATTGCTTCGGCGGATGAGTTCATCAAGACAAATGTGTTGGGAACCCAGGTCCTTCTGGACTGCGCGCGCGAACGGGGCGCGCGCCGCTTTGTGCAGATTTCGACCGACGAAGTAATGGGCAGCTTGGCGGAAACCGAGGACGGATTTTTCCGGGAGGACTCTCCTTTTGAACCGAATAGTCCTTATGCCGCGTCAAAGGCTGCCGCCGAGCACCTGGTGCGCGCCGCGCATCACACCTTCGGACTGGACACAGTGATCACGCGGTGCGGAAACAATTACGGTCCGCGTCAGTTTCCGGAAAAGTTTCTACCGCTCTTACTACTCAATGCCCTGAAAGACAATCCGATTCCGGTTTATGGCGACGGACTTAACGTGCGTGATTGGATTTATGTCGAGGATCATTGCCGTGCAATTTTGCGGGTTTTGGAAAGTGGCCGAGCCGGCGCGGTTTACAACATCGGAGCCCGGAACCAGTGGCGTAATCTTGATGTCGCCCGAAGCGTGCTCGATCTCCTGGGAAAACCGCACTCACTGCTGCGCTTTGTGAAAGATCGCCCCGGGCACGACCGCCGTTATGCTATCGATCCATCATTGGTCGAGTCTGAGTTGGGATGGCGCCCGCGTGAGAACTGGGAAAGCGGTTTACGCAAAACGATCGATTGGTACAGGGCCAACGCGGACTGGGTCAGCCGCGTTACCGGCGGCGCTTATCGGGAATACTACACACATCAATACGGCGCGGAGGTCAGTGTGCAGTGAAAGCAATGATTACGGGCGCCGCAGGCTTAGTTGGTCGCGCGGTCGCTGAAGACTGGGCCCGTGCAGGCGATCAAATCCTTGGACTCGATCATGCGGCGCTGGATATCACGGACGAGCAGGAGGTATACGCGACCATTGATCGCGAGCGTCCGGAAGTCCTGATCAACTGCGCCGCCTGGACTGATGTTGATGGATGTGAACTCAATCCTGGACGCGCCCAGACGGTGAATGCGCGGGGGCCGGCTTTGCTCGCGCGGGCTTGTCATCGCGCAGGAGCGCTGCTAATCACGATCTCGACTGATTATGTCTTTGACGGCGAGCAGGACGGGTTTTATACCCAGCGCGATCAGCCGAATCCGCAAAGCGCTTATGCTGTTTCGAAGTTAGCAGGTGAACGGCTTGCGCAAACCGCCTGGGCCCGCACGATCGTCGTGCGCAGTGGATATATCTTTGGCCACGGCGGAACGAACTTTCTCAGTTCGATCGTGGAGCGCGCCCAGCGCGGCGAACGCTTGCGGGCCATTAACGATTCGTATGGCACGCCCACCTATGCCGCACATCTCGCCGGTCGTCTCCGCCAGTTGGCGCAACTCGGTTTGCCGGGCACTTATCATGTGGTGAATGCCGGCGCAGGCGCCAGCTTTGAAGATTTTGCGCGTCTGGCGCTTGCGGAGGCGGGATTGGAGATCGACTTGATTGAGGGGGTTAGTATGCGCACACTGACCCGGCTGGCGCCGCGGCCTCGGAATTCGCGGCTCCGGTGCCTGCTTTCAGAAGCCATCGGTCTCGCCGAGATGCCCTCCTGGAAGTCAGGGGTACGTGATTTTGTGGCCACCGGACCGTCCGCGGCGACTGCGGGGGCTTCGCCTACCCTCATTTGACTTGCCTGAGAGCGAACGTCTGCTATCATGTTCGATCTGCACGAACGCTAAGCAGGAACTAAGAGCAGGAAATTAGGTTTTTAATTATGGCCCAAGATGAACGTCTGATTCCGCACCACCGTAACTTAGATCGAACGCTGACTGAGCTGGCTCAGTCAAAGCCATACGGGAGGTACGACAAATATACCGGCGCGCAGAGTGAGACAAATCTGCGCGAATACTTCTTTGTAATTCTTAAGCGCAAATGGCTAATCCTGAGCCTCGTGTTGGTGGTGACTTCGCTGGTAACCGTCGAGGCATATAGGCAACCCTCGATATATGAAGCCGCCACTACTATTCGCATCGAAGCCAAGCCGCAGAGCCCTCTGCAAACAGGAGGGATTGTCATCAACACTGCCCCGGATCCTAGTTTTTGGAACACGCAACTGAAGTTGCTGGAGAACCCCTCGCTGGCGCGTCAAGTAATTGTGACTCTGAATCTTCAGAAGGATCCCGCATTTCTTGGAGGCCAGGCGCAAAGCAGCATCTTCTCTTCCCTGAAACGAATATTCTTGCGCGATACGCCCGTGACCGCTGCAAAGTCCGACTCTGAAACCCAGCCCGTGGGCGAACAAGAAATGAAGGACCGTCAATTCACAGCAGATGAGTTGGCTGGTCTTGAACCTTATGAAGACGCTATCACCGGTAATCTGACGGTCGAGCCAGTTGTCGGCACCAGTCTGGTGAATATTCGATACAGGCATACTAATCCGGAATTAGCACAAAAGATCGCCAATACCCTGGCTGATGTTTTCGTAACCAATAACGTCGAACGTCAGGAATCCGGTACCAGCAAGGCCGAAGTTCTGCTTATGCAGGAGGTCGCCAAGTACCAGGACAAGATCAAAAAGGAAAGCGACGCGCGCTTCGCTTTCGCGCGAGATAGGGACCTGCCGCTTGATAACGCGCCGGGGAATAATCTCGAACAGGTCCGGGCCCAGACATATAGTCAACAGTTGCTGGCGGCTGAGAACGAGCGACGTAATAAGTTGGCAGCTTATGAAGCAGCAAAGTCTGCTGCCGATCCTTTTTCCAATCCAGCAGTTCAGAAGGATGAACGCATCATCGAACTCCGCAAGAAGCTGAGCGACTTGCGGGATAAAGAGACGGCCTTACTTCAAAAATTCACGCCGGAATGGCCCGACGTTAAGCAGGTCCAGGCCCAAATCAAGCAACTGGAAGAAGAGTTGGCAAAAGCGCCGAAAGAGGTCCTGGCCTCAATGAAATCCAGCGCCGACGCGGCAGCAAACCAACAAAAGAGCCTGGAATCTGCATACCTTAGGCAACACAACGTTACCACCCAACAGACTAAGGACATCGTCCAACTGGCGGCGATGAGTCAGGAGTTGGCGACGGATCAACAGTATCTGAATACGTTGATGCAGAAAGGGCGTGAGTTGAGCGCGACCAGCGGCCAGGGAGGGACCAGTGTTTCAGTCTCCAACTATGGCCGGCTGCCGCACGCGCCCGTGGGACCAGCGAGGTTGCGCAACATAGTTATCGCTTTTATCCTCGCTTTGGCCGCAGGTATTGGCCTGGCGTTCCTACTGGACTTCCTTGATGACACCCTCAAATCCGTCGATGATGTCGATCGTTATATTCACCTTCCGGCCCTGGCGCTAATTCCGGCAGTTCGCAGCGAGAAGCGCCTGCGGCGCGGGGAACCGCCTCCCAAACCGAATGAGGCGACCGCCCTCGCGATGGTCAATGACGTCAAATCACCTATCGCCGAGTCGTATCGTCATTTGCGGACTTCCCTCCTGCTTTCGTCGGCCGGAACCCCGCCCAGGACGATCCTTGTTACTTCGAGTCAGCCATCGGAAGGCAAGACCACAACGGCCATCAATACCGCGTTTATGCTGGCGCAAACCGGCGCGCAGGTGCTGATTATTGATTGCGACCTGCGCCGTCCGCGGCTGCACGCGCATTTCAATCTGTCGAATGTTCGCGGTCTTACGAATTGTCTTTCCGGCGAATCGACCGAGCTGGAGAGTTTGATCCAGACCTATGACAAGCAACCAAATCTAAAACTGCTGCCCTCGGGTCCTATACCTCCGAACCCCGCTGAGTTATTGGGCTCTGAAGAAATGCGCCGGCTGCTGGTTACTTTGAGCGAGAAATTCACGCATATTATTGTGGATTCTCCACCGGCCATCTCATTCACCGACGCGTCGATCCTGTCGACATTTGTTGATGGAGTGATTCTAGTGGTTCATGGCGGACGCAGTTCACGGGCGGTAGTCCGACGCGCCAAACAACAGTTGCTTGACGTGGGTGCGCACATCTTCGGCGTGGTGCTCAACAACGTCAAGATCGAAGCGCATGATTACCACTACGCCGGGTACTATTCCGGGTATTACAAGTCTGAGTACTATACCGACGATGACGGCGCTGCCCCTGCCCAGGGCACCAAGGCGGCTTCGAGCTAATTATCGCACCCCAAAGATCGGCGCGTTCCAGTTGCGGACTTGACGGTGGGGCCCCGCCCGCAACGGTGGCTGATCGTTCGAATCACTGCGCGACTTTCATACTGCCCCTTTTGATCCGGCGCCTATCGATTCATGTCTCAACAGTTTTGTGTAATCGCTCCCGACGTTAAGCTCGGCCGCGATGTAATCATCTACAACTTCGTCAACCTCTACGGTTGTGAAATCGGCGATGGCAGCAAGATTGGGTCGTTCGTCGAAATTCAAAAAGGCGCCCGCGTAGGCCGGAACTGCAAAATCTCCAGCCACACCTTTATCTGTGAAGGCGTGACTATTGAAGACGAAGTATTCATCGGCCACGGCGTCATTTTCATCAACGACAAATACCCTCGGGCTACTAACGCGAACGGAGCGCTACAGACGGACGCTGACTGGGAAGCTATCCCAACGACTGTTAAGCGGGGCGCCAGCATCGGCAGCGGTGCGACTATTCTCTGCGGTTTGACTATCGGTGAGCGCGCGACCGTAGGGGCAGGTGCGCTGGTTACGAAGGATGTTGAGGCGGGCGAAACCGTCGCGGGGAATCCCGGTCGCGGATTGGCAAAATGATCTGTTCTTTTCTCAGAAGCCAATTCGTGGTCCAACCGATGCAGGCGAAATCCGCACACATTACTCATCAGGCCAAAGAGTGACAGGAAAATGTTGTCAACTCCTAATCTGAGGCTCTCTTGGGAGACCTCAGGTAGGTGTGTTACGCTTCGCATCCCAAGACAACTCAGAACAAAGGGTTCGGCGACGACGAGTAAGGAGAATCGAAATGTCCACAAGCGCGGTTCAGATGCAGAAGGCGCATTACGATTCGATTGCTCAGGAATATGAAAGCCACTATGGAGATTTGTATAGTCGCCGATATCGCCTCAGATTCATAAATGAACCCTTATTCGCTGGTATAGATCTTCAAGGCCGGAAAGTTCTGGAGGCCATGTGCGGCAGCGGGCACACCACTGAATACCTGCTCTCTAAAGGTGCGCGGGTAACTGGTCTCGACATTTCAAGCGAGGAGATGACCTCTTTCAAGACGAATTGGCCCGACGCTAAGGCGATCTGCGGTTCGATGCTCAATTCCGGTTTGCCCGAGGGCTATTTTGATTGCGTTGCCGTGATTGGAGGTTTGCACCATTTGCATCCGCATCTCGACGAAGCCATTCACGAGATTCATAGAACGTTGAAAAGCGGAGGGTATCTGTGTTTTGCCGAACCTCACAAGCAGGCGTTGCCTGATATAGTCAGGGACTACTGGTACAAGCATGACAGTCTCTTTGCTGATAACGAAGCCTCAATCGACTTGCGTCAGCTTAAGAACGACTTTTCGCGACATTTCAATTTCAAGTCTGAATCCTACCGGGGTAACGTCGCATACCTGTTGGTCCTTAATTCAATGGTTTTCAGGATACCTTTGTCGTTGAAGCGCATTTACTCGCCGGCGTTACTAGCGATCGAATCAGTAATTGAGCGCCTCCAGGGCCCACTGATGTCGTGCTTTGTCGTCTCTCAATGGCAAAAACTATAAAACTTAGGGAATGGAAATTTCATTTCGGGCCGCCCTGTCGGTAATCAACTTCAACCAGCGAATATTTTCTTTTTCTCGCCTTATCGGTTGCGATCGAAATTTTCATTGAGCGCCCGAACGTAAATTATTCTTCCACTCTAAATTTACTCATCATACGAATGACTGCCGGCCAATCGAAAAACTTAGAAGATTTATATAGAGAGAGGACCACTTCCTCCTCACGGGTCGAGTACCGCGTTCTGATAACGCTGCTGGCGATCGCCGTTATTGTGCGGGTCTTCTGGCTTTGGTGGAGACCCTACCCGATAACCGGAGATCCGCGCGAATACCTGGCTTATGCGAGAAATCTGGTCTTCTATCACACATATACCCTGGACATAGTTGAGAATTCGACTTATGACCTGACCTCACGAGCGCCGCTTTATTCTGCCTTGATTGCCGGTCTTTGGTGGGGTAACTCAGCGCCGCTGGCGCTGGTCAAAGGGTTACAAGTAATTCTCGGCTCAGCTACGGCTGGCCTCGTATACCTGCTCGCCCGTGATCGGTTTGATCGCAGGGTCGCGACAGTCGCTAGTCTGGGAATGGCCGTGGCTCCTATGTCCAGCTATTTCGCCGGCGCGATACTCGCGGATACTCTTTACGTGTTCCTGCTCACCTTCGGTTTCTTCCTATGGGGGCGACGGCGCTGGGTTGTCGCCGGAATCATCTTCGGTTTGACGGCGCTAACGAAACCCACGATCCTGCCCTTCCTCGTTATGCTGCCGTTTCTGGGGCTGCTGCCCGCATGGCGACCACAATGGCGCCGCTACTTATTGATTATGGGCGTGGCTCTCGTCGTGATTTCACCCTGGATTGTCCGTAATAGTCTCATCAACAAGCGATTCACCTTAGTTGGCGCACAGGGATATGGAGAGATGATCTTATTTGGCGCCATTGAGACTCCTTACGATGATCCGTGGACCACCTTGCAAAATCATCCATTGGTCAAAGTCGATGAAGGCTCTACCGATCTGTTGGAAATGGATCGAGCGCGCGCTCGACGCGGCCTAAATTATATTAAGGATCACCCGTGGGACTGGTTGGTTGTGCGATTAACGAATCAATTTCCCAGGCTGCTAATCGATGATGGTAGCTACGTACTGGATTTCTACCACGTTCAGTTTGGAGATGCCTTCCGAAACCCGCGTCCATTCGTGATGTTACTGGTGGCCAATAAATTTCTGTTCGTTGCGGGTAATATTTTACTCTTCTTGTTTGCAGCCTTTGGCCTAATCGTAGAACGTGCTCGCTTTGTAGAGCTGAGCCACATCACGTTATTCCCGATGGTCCTGCTTCTGAATTACTTGCCACTATGGACTGAGACCCGGCACAGTTTACCCATAGTGCCCTCAGTATCTATCTTTGCCGCTGTTGGCCTGCTGCGTTGTCTGGACTCTTTCAGAGCAAGGCGGAGGGCGTCCGACGGAAACAAGGCGGCAGTCGGGGTTACAGACTTC
>Ga0207684_10004975_pt1 | contig 12392 bp, 9 predicted proteins | sample KBSK5501metaG_FD_184342 | JGI IMG/M metagenome (GOLD analysis project Ga0207684, IMG submission 184342) | Corn, switchgrass and miscanthus rhizosphere microbial communities from Kellogg Biological Station, Michigan, USA - KBS K5-50-1 metaG... | ecosystem: Host-associated > Plants > Roots >... | reverse complement strand
GCCAGCAGCGCGGCGGCGCGCGCCGTGGAGGCCAAGATGATCGCGCGCGTGCTTCGCGAGACGGGCGGTAACAAGTCCAAGGCGGCCGAGATCCTGCAAGTCAGCTACAAGACGCTGCTCACCAAGATCAAAGACTATGGCCTCGACAAGGAGTAAATGGTAACGAGCCGCTAGTAAGAATCTCAGCCCCGTTAAAAGGAAACATTAGGCCCGCAAGGATAAGTCATGGATCTCAAGGAGCTAATCGAGCAGGCGAAGAGAATTATAGTCTCAGTAGACACGGCCGGAGGAGTCGCTGGTCCTTATGCTCAAGCATGCGAATTTCTTAGGGTCTATGCTGGCCCTAAGAGTGCCTTCCTACAGACACTTGAGCTTTACGATCCTCGCAGAACAAGTCAGCTACATGTTGCTGGGGCTACCCGTTCAACCTTAGAGTCCTTCATCGAGTACATAGAAGCTGGACTTCACGAAGGGATTTCACCCGAACGCCGTGCGCAGATCGATGTTGTCTCAGACTTGCTTGAACAGGCCAGGGTTTTGCTTGAATCTAAAGATGTTCACCCTGCAGCACCTACAGTCCTTATAGGGGCAACACTAGAAGAGTTCTTGCGTACTTGGGTCGAGGCTGCTGGGCTATCGATTGGTACTCGGAAACCAGGATTGGAAGCATACGCTCAGGTGCTTCGGGAAACCGATCTCATTACTAAGCAAGATGCAAAGGATATCACCTCATGGGGAGGCATTCGGAACCTCGCAGCTCATGGGGAATGGCAAGAAGTCGCTGACAAGCAGCGGATAGCCCTGATGCTAGAAGGAGTGAATCTTTTTTTGCGGAAATATGGGGAGAAGAATTCAAGCTGAGGGCATCAGCGGGTGATTGATTGTCACGTGCACCTGGCGGCGTTTCGGACCGCCGACAATGGATGCTACATTTCCTCTCGCATGCTCAAGAGCCTGCTCTTTCGATTTCTGTTATGGAAGCACGGCCTGAATCCCGATGATGCGGCTCGGTCCAATCAGAAATATGTGGATGATCTTCTCACGGAGCTTCGCCGGTCGAAGTACGTGGAGAAGGCGATTCTCCTGGCCATGGACGGAGTCTATGATGCCGGCGGGCGATTGGATCTCGGAAAGACAGACTTTCTGATCGCCAACGATTATGTCTTGAGTGTTGCCGGATCGCATCCCAATGCGTTCTGGGCGGGAGTCTCGATTAATCCTCAGAGGCGAGACGCCGTCGAGGAATTGGACAGGTGTGCGGCAGCCGGCGCCAAGCTCGTGAAGGTGCTTCCGAACACACAAGGGTTCGATCCCGCCAACCGACAATACATTTCGTTTTATAGGAAGCTGGCTCAGCGACAGATTCCTCTTCTCAGCCACGTGGGCTACGAGTTTACCTTGTCCGCGCAGGATCAATCTGCTGGCGATCCCGCGAGGTTGCGGATGCCCCTGGATGAAGGCGTCACGGTCATCGCCGCCCACGGATGCAGCAATGGCTTGATCTTTTCCGAGCCTTACTACCGAACGTTTCTGGATCTGGTGAGCCGCTACAAGAATTTTTATGCGGATGTGTCCGCCCTGACCTTGCCGAACCGCTTTGGGATGTTGCTGCGTTTGAGATGCCATCCGGAAGTGCATGGCCGGCTCCTATTCGGAACCGACTATCCGCATTTGGTTTTTCATCCGCCCACCAAAACCTTCCGGACGGACAATCGTTTTGACAGGCAATATCTCATCTTGAAATCCCTGGGTGTCGGTTTTCGATCGCTCGACGGGCTTCTGAACAAGCCCATCTGAGCGCTACTTTGACTGGCGAGGACATGATCGCAAAGGACTGACGCTGAATCGTCAAGAGCAATCGATTTTGATTGGGCTAAGCCTAGGCATAGAATAAAATCAGTCACAGGATACACAGATTTCTTGATATGATCGCCCTAAATCGGTATTGTGAGCCAGCATTGCTACCAGTGGAAACCAATTGAAGAAGTAGCTCTTTTGAAAGGGAGCCACTAGCAATGGACACCACATTACTTACCTTTGAGACTCCGGATTCGCCTGCGACGAATAGTATTTCGCCCCTCCTTGAACTTGGTGCCTATGAATTGCTCTGGTCGAAGCCCGGAGCTAACTTTAAGACGATAGCAGAGCTTTTTCATGCGAATCAGGAGGCGTTGATATCAGACTTGGTTAATCCGGCAGAAGCTATGCAGATGGGGAATAAGGTTCTTTCTATCATCTGTGGTAAAGGGATAAAATGGTTTGGTATACGTGTTCACCGTGCAGGCGAATATCCGCGTAAGCTACGGGACGCGAAGCATCCAGTAGAACTCCTTTATTACTGTGGGTATTGGGATCTCGTAGAAACTCCTAGTGTTGCTGTTGTCGGCACTCGCAAACCCTCCGAACAAGGAATTAAGCTGACGCAAGAGCTTGTGAAGCATCTAGTTAGAGAAAGATGGACGGTTGTCTCTGGATTGGCTGAAGGCATCGACACAGTAGCTCATAAGACGGCTATCGAGTTTAAGGGAAACACCATAGCGGTAATCGGTACGCCAATTTGTGAAGTGTACCCTCGTGGCAATCTCAAGCTTCAGGAGAAAATTGCTAAAGACTATTTGCTTATCAGTCAGGTCCCAGTTTTTCGCTATCAACAGCAGATATGGAAACAGAATCGCCTCTTCTTTCCCGCAAGGAACGTAACTATGTCTGCGCTTACAGAAGGAACTGTGATCGTCGAGGCGGGCAACACTTCAGGCACTTTGATACAAGCGCGTGCTGCTATTCAGCAGGGCAGAAAATTATTCATATTAGATAACTGCTTTAGAAATTCCTCACTCACCTGGCCCCGGGCCTATCAGGACAGAGGAGCAATTCGAGTAAAGGATTTCTCGCAAATCATTGAGGCGTTGGGAGTTGCTAAGACTAACCAAGGTAGATGAGCTTCTCTTTCCTGACCATTCCTACCTAACATCATCAGACGAATGCTATTTTCTAAGGGAGTATACCCCGCGTGCTGGTTATTCTCACAGTGAGACAAATGGTTTAATCCACAATTTCAAAAAATCAATGGATCGCAGGACGCGATCGAAGGAGTGGTACTGGAAGGAACAGGCTATCGCACAGATAACCAGAGAATTGGCAGCAGCCCTGAATCAAGCTTGGTTAAGCCAAGCAACCTTAGTTCCAATTCCTCCCTCAAATTGCAGAACTAACCCTCTTTATGATGATCGCATGACGCAAGTTCTTAGTGGGCTTGGCCGATGTAAAGGATGCCAGTGCGATGTTCGAGAACTGATCGTGCAACGCGAGGATATGGAAGCTATGCATTTGCACGACGATCGACGCGATCCAGATGCCATCAAAGCGAACTATTCTATTGAGGAATCGCTCACAAGTCCGACTCCTAGAGTAATTGGACTATTCGACGATGTTCTTACGACAGGCGCTCATTATTGGGCGGCAAAAAGCCTCCTCGTCGAACGATTTCCAGCTATCCCTATTGTGGGAATTTTTGTAGCTCGCAGGGTTCCAACAGTGTCGGACCCCACCTCAGGTTTTGACATAATTAGTCAGTAGGAAGGAAGCGGGCGGGGTCTCGTGCGGGGGCTCCCGGTCGTCTTTCCCGTCCGAGGAACGTGGCGGGAGTGGGGGAGTTGAGTGGTCCAGGCCACGCGTGGAAACCCTGTAGACGGCTTCCCAAAGGGAGAAGCGAATTACCCAGAGGATGAAAATCCAGTCTTTCGTGTTTTTTTCTTGCGTGTAATACTTGTCAGCGCTTGTCAATCTTCCAAACGCTAACTCATTGGTAATCAGCGCATCTCAGATTCTCACCTGACCATGCTGTTCTCCGGGCACTCTCTTTGCTCAGTAAGGGGTGAACGTATGAGCCGGCCATCTGGATTGACGGCGCCGCGATTCAACACTTGGAGATTTGGTCATGACACGTCGTATCACACTCACGCTGCTGATCCTAGTCGGCCTCACGCTGGCTGTGCCGCTCCCTCTCCTCTGGAGCGCCAATACCAACTTGGACTATACCGGGACGCCGCCGTATGTCTCAGGCTCAACCCCGCCGAACATCCTGCTGTACTACCAGACGGGTGGCCAATTAAACCTCCATAGTTATGGAACGTATGCCTGCGGCGTCACTGCTGACGACAACACCATTGGTAACACTTGGCAACTTCCGAACCTTGGCTGGCCCTGTAGTACTGCCTTTGATGAGACCCAGACCTACGTCGGCGCTGCCGATTCGCTGACCTGCTATCAATACAGCGCGGCCAACGGCCGGTTTGAGCCGAGCTCCGTGAAGGCAGTCGATGTCACGTCGCAGTGCGGCGCAACGGAGTGGGACGGCAATCTGTTGAACTGGCTGATGACCACGAAATTCGAGATGATCAGATTGGCCATGTCGGGCGGGGCCTGCGCCGTGGCGCGCGATGTGAACGGCAATTGTCCTCCCATCGGCGTTCCGCCGCTGGTCACGATGTGGCCGGCGCACCATCCCCACTTCGGCAATGGTTCCCCGGGTGCAGGGCAACGTGGTCCCCTGCCGGTGGGGAACGGTCCGGGGCTTTCGCGGGGTCGGGTGCCCGTTGCGTTGGAAGCTGGAGCCCAAACCTACGTCGCCCCCCTTTACGGCGGCCCCATTCAGTGTACGGGCCAATCCTATCCCTTTAGTCCTGATCCTCCTGTTCCGGGGCCCTGCTATCCCAATTACACGCAGTATCTGTATTTCCAAACAAGTGAATGGCGCGGCACATTTTGCGTGAATGACAACTACGAGACTAGCGGGAGCTATTGTGCAGATACCAACTCCCTCCCCGTCCCAGGCCCCGATCCTTACGTGGAGACGTTCTACCAGACGCAAATCGCTTACGGAACGGAGCCGACCGGGCTGTTGCAGGCCATCGGGACCAACGCCAGATGGGGGCTCCAGGAGCCTGAGTTTCAAGGCGGCGCGGTCGCACCCGTCCTCGTGCCGATCGGCTATCCGCAGTTCCTGGCCCCCAGCTCCAACCCGCTGGACACGACTACGAAGGTCCTGACCACCTACAGCTCGAACCTGACGGCGATGCTCGCCGCCTTCGATGCGACCGAGATCAGTAATCCGGGGCCCCAGTTCGCCAATTCTCTCTATGAGGCGGCCCGCTATGTCGCCCAATTGCCGAACCCGGCGAATCTCTCCGGTGACGCCCGCGACTATACGTCAATGTATTTTTATCCGATCGCGTTTCCGTCCGGCAGCACGGCGTTTGGCGTCAGCGGGCCAGGGTCGCTGGGGCCGGGTGAGCTCGCGGTGCAGGCCCCCAACCTCTGCCTGGCGGGCTACCTCGCGCAGGCCTGCGGGCGCGATCCGTTCTTCCAGGGGACCACCAGCAACCCGAATACGGTCAGCAATTGCTGCCAGACCTATGTCGTGTTCCTGACGGATGGCATGAACAGCCCGGAAATTGACCCTGCTTCCCTCAAGGATTATGCCCATGCCATCCATGGGCCCCACTGCACAGGTCCCGGGGTGCCGCCGTTTCCCGGGACCTGCGGCTATAATTGGCTGGACGATCCGCTCACCGTCTTTACGGCCCACAAACACCTCAACTACACGTCTCCAGGTGGGGCTTACACCTGGCATTCTCTGGACGACATCGCCTATTGGGCCCATACCACGGACCTCCGGCCGGACAATGGCAACTCGGACGCGACCAAAGCGTGCAACTCGACCTACGGTGCGATTCCGAACATCGCGATCCTGAACGTGGCGGGAAACTGCGTGAAAGGGATGCAGAATATCACGCTCTATGTCCTCAACGCTTTGGGGAATGACCCTCTCGTCCAACAAAATTCGGTGGGAGCGATCAACCAGCGCGGGATCCTGTATGAGGCGGCCCGCCAGGGCGGCTTTGTCGACAGCAACAGCAATGGATTGCCTGATCTGCAGGCGGAATGGGACTCGATCAACAACGACACCGGCGCTCCCGGCGGCGATGGGATTCCTGACACCTATTACGAATCGAATGACTCCAGCCAAATGGCGGCCAAGCTTGCGTCGCTGTTCACCAATCTCCTCAAAAAGGCGGCCGCCGGCACCGCCATCGGGGTCTTGAGCACGTCCTCGTCGGGTGAGGGCGCCGTCTATGAGGCGTACTTCTTCCCCTCGGATCCCGATAACAACCAGGTGAGCTGGGTCGGGTACCTGCAAGGCCTGTTCCTTGATCGGTTCGGCAATCTCCGCGAGGATTTTTCGGCCCCCGGCTGCACCGGTGCCCCCGACGGCAAGCTGATCTACAAACACGACTGCATCGTCAAACTCCGCTACGACGCCAGCTCCGGCGCCGTGAAGGTAGACCGCTTCCAAGATGCCGATGGGGATGGCGTTGCCGATACCGTTCTGCCCTTCGAGACGGTGGACCTGAAGGATGTGCAAGCGATTTGGGAGGGGGGCCGGCGCCTGGCCCTGACCACTCCTGGGGCCAACTGTGCGGCCAATACCGGTGGCGCGACCTGTCGGCGCATCCTCACCTGGGCCGACGTCAGCAACGATGGTGCGGTGGACGCGGCGGAGCGGCTGGAGTTCACCGTGGCCAATGAGAGCACGTTATGTCCCTTCCTGGGCGGCTCCTTGGTAGCCAACTGTGTGAGCGGGACGCCGGCCCAAAAGGCGGCCAGCCAGACCGAGGCCACCAACATCATCAACTTCATTCGCGGCAACGCGGTGGCCGGCCTTCGGTCACGTAGTCGTCAGATACTGGACGACACCAGCACGGCGGTGACCAAGGTGTGGCCACTGGGGGACATTATGTCTTCATCCCCGGTTTCGGTCGGCGCCCCGAGCGAGCGGTTCGATGCGCTCTACGGCGATGTGGACTATTCGACCTTCTTCGCGCGCTACAAGGATCGCCGCCAGGTCATCTATACGGGGGCGAACGACGGTATGCTGCACGCTTTCAATGCGGGGTACTTTGCGCCCGGTGATGTCATCTCGACCCCCGACGTGGAAGAGCTGCGGTTTACGACGACGCCGAAGCAGCCGGGCACGGACACCAACTGTGCGTCGTTGCCGTGCGATGGGAGCGTGGCCACGTATGCCTACCGGGGCGTGCAGCCGCCGCTGGGGGCTGAGCTCTGGGCCTTCATTCCGCAGGACCTGCTGCCGCAACTGCGGTGGTTGACCGACCCGGCCTACAGCCACATCTACTACGTGGATCAAAAGCCGAAGGTGACGGATGCCCGGATCTTCACAGCGGACGCCGATCATCCGGGGGGCTGGGGTACCATCCTGATCGGAGGGTTCCGGTTCGGGGGGAGTTGCCGCAATTGCACGAACAAGGGCATCCCGCGGGTGGTGAATGCCGACTTTGACGGGGGCGGCCTCAAGAATCGTATTTTCCTGTCCTCCTATTTCGTCCTGGACATCACGAATCCAGAGAAGGACCCGGTCCTGCTCTGGACTTTCCGGGACCAGGACCTGGGGCTGACGACCGCCCAGCCAGCGGTGGTGCGGATCAAGCCGACGAACACGCTCGCCGATCCCAAGACGGCCAGTACGAACGAGAAGTGGTACATGATCGTGGGGACCGGACCGACCAATTTCGATGCGGACAGCAGCCAGGCCGCGAAGCTCTTCGCGGTGGATATGAAGCTGGGGCCGACCTATCTCCCGAATGAGGTCAATAAAACCACCGGGTCGCTCCACGGCTCGGCATGCTCGGCGGCCGTGCCCTGTACCGCGGCCGACCCGCACGGCGACGCTTTTGGGACGACCACAGCCTTCCCCACCGGGCTGACCGGGGCCTTCATGGGCGATGCCGCGTCGCTCGATTACGACCTGGATTTCCGGGTCGATGTGATTTACGCCGGGAGCGTGACATGCACCGGCGGCACCGCCGTTCCGTGCAATGGGGTCGGCCCGGCCTATAAGGGCGCGATGTGGCGCCTCTTGACCAATGGCAACACCAATCCGGACAACTGGGGAGTCAGATCGGGACCCAATCAAAGTCCCACGAAGTTGATCAGCACCTTCACCTGTGTCGATACCACGGCAACGTGCGCGACTAAGGTCGGGCCGGTGACGGCTAGGCCAACCCTCTCCACCGACGATACCCACAACATCTGGGTGTTCTTCGGGACGGGGCGGTACTACTCGAACGCGGACAAGACGAATCAGGATTCTCAAAACTTCTTGGGGGTGAAGGACTGTATTATCACCGGGCTGTGCATAGACCAGACCATTGAGCAGCACAACCTCCTTGATGTCTCCAACGTGGTGATCTGCACAAGCTGTGTCCCGGCGGCGAGCGTGAGCCTTGACGGGGGGGCGACGTTCACCGTCGGATTCAACGCCGGAGGCGGCAACCTCGTAAACAATATACAGAATATGGACGGCTGGGTGACCAACTTACCCAACGTCCGAGAACGGAACCTCAGCCCCCCCACCCTGCTGGGTGGGACCCTGTTCTTCACGACCTTCATTACAAGCGCCGATCCCTGTGTCGCAGGAGGCAATGGCCTCCTCTATGCCCTGTATTATGGAACCGGCACCCCGTTCTCGGATTCGATGATTGGAACATCGGTAAGTGGTGGGAACACGATTGCGAACTCGTCGCTCGCGCTCGGCGTCGGCATGCCGTCCCAGGCGGCCGTCCAGATCGGTGCCCAGGGAACCGGCGCACATGGTTCGACGAGCAATGCAGGGTGCATCGGCCAGGTGACGGCCTTCGTCCAGGCCGGGACCGGCGCGATCAATCAGTTCTGCGCCAAACCGGCACTGTCGCCTTGGAGCCGACTGTTGTCGTGGCGTGACTTGTAACGAGACAGAGGACTTGTGGGAGAAGGCCGCCCCCCACGCCTTAACGGGGGCGGGTCACTAAATGTTTAGGGCTTGCGGCATTGGCCTTTGGTGCAGGTGAACGTCAGTGTCTCACTAGCAGAAACCCGGCACGTGAAGTGGGAACCGTCGGCGTTTTCCTTCCCTCCATTCAGATTGCATTGCTTCCAGGATTTGCCCTCGCCGTACCAGCCCGTCACGGCAAGGCGCGCAGGTGGGGTACTCGCCGGTATATGGAATGTCTTTACCCCGTCGGTGTGGCAGGCGCTCATCATTTTCCATTCCGTGCCGACCAGATGATACAGGACGAAAGCTTTCCTTAGGGGCCCGACGAAGTCGCATTTGTAGTCGAACGAGCCGTCGAGGGCCACAGCCCACCCGGCCTTCACCGAGACCCCTCCCGGGCCGCTACCGAACGTGGTATTTCTCCCTCCGATCCAGAAAGCGGCGCCCGCCAGCAGCAGGAGCAGGCAGACGGCGATCTTCAGCCGCACAGCAGGTGCTCCAGAATATCGTTCCACGAATTCACCCGGCGGATGTTGGCGTGGGCGAGCGCGGTCATCGGAGCTGTCGAAGCGGTTGTGCTCATGTCCGCTTAGGCATAGCAGCAGTATGCCATAGCGGTTAGGCGCCAGCAAGCCTTTATACATAGGGTTCGAGCCCTGGTCGGGGTCCCGGCCACGCGTGGAAACCCTGTAATCGGCTTCCCAAAGGGTGGAAGTGAACTACCCAGAAGATTGAAAGTCCTGTCGTTTTGTGTTCCTGAAGCCCAACAGTCTAAAACCTCTAACCATTTGATAATATGTTAAAATAATGTTCTCATCTGCCATACTATGCCGCAGGCACTCGCTTTGCTAATAAGAGAGGGTGAGGCTATGGATATGAAAACTGTAGAGATGACCGCTCGGCTTAAATCAAAAGCCGGTTTTACCCTTACCGAAGTGATGGTGGTGGTCGCGATCCTCGGTATACTGACGGTGTTCGCCATACCGGAATACTTGGCCTGGAACAGTAAAGCCAAACTGAGGGATGCGACGGCGTTGGTCGCGGGCGATATCAGGTTGGCGCGAGTGAGCGCCATCAACCAGGGGTCTAACGTGACCGTCACGGTGTGCTATCAGACCGCCACATGTCCTGGGACGACGGTCAATCCCACGCCCGCTCAAGTGACGGTATTCTTCCAAAACTCCGCGAAGGTCGATCTGATGCCCTACGTGACCCTTAATCCCCTGATCGCCTTGACCAATGCCAGCAACGGTGCGGTCACCTCCCCACAGGATGTGCAATTCAGCCCGGTGGGCATACGGCAATTCACGGGAACAAACGTCAATAACCTCTGTGTCTCGAACACCGGCGCTTACACGGGCTGTGCGATTGGGAACGCTCAGGTATTCAATTTCAGAAACACTGACAGAAATCTTAACTATCGGGTCGTGATCGGGCCATCGGGGAAGAGTACGTGGTGCTATTCCGCGACCTGCGCCGGGCTATAGGAAATGCCATGATGCGATTGCGTGCGACAGGAAAAGAAGGAGCGAATCAGGGCGAGCGGGGGTTCACCCTGATCGAGGTGATGTTCGCGTCGGTCTATCTGGCGATCGGCCTTCTCGCCATTGCGGCGATGCAAGACACTGCGATCTCCCGGAATAACGACGCCCGAAGGATGAACTATGCGACGAACCTCACCGCGGAGATGCTCGAGCGCATCCGGTACAATTCGCCGGCGAACTCGACGCCCATTGTTGGCGGAGGGTTTGTGTATAGCGGCATCCAGGCGTGCAGCGATCTGGCGAACTGTCCCGGCGGGGAGACGCCGGGGAATGCGATCGTGGTGAACAACCTGACCGCCAGCGGCGATTATGACCAGTGGCGGGATCGGCTCAAGGCGACGAATGCCGATGGTACCCTCTTGCTCCCCAACGCGATCGCGCAAGTCACTACCGTGCTCGTTCCCGGCGGTCCAGCAGTCATGGGCCAGGTCCAGATCACGGTCACGATCCAGTATTCCATCGGCATCCGGAACCCGACCGTCACCATGAACACCTTCGTGGCGCCGCTATGAGCAGTCTTCTCAAGACCAGCCGAATGGAACGGGGGACCGTCCGGTCGGATCATGGCTTCACCATGATTGAGATGATGGTCTCCGTGGCTATCTTTGCGGTCGTCACGCTGGCCGCCTTCGCCGTGCTCAGCAGCAGTCAGACGACCAGTGTCACGATGGATCAGACCGTCCAGATCCAGCAAAACGTCCGCATGGCCCTTGATTTGATGGCCCGGGATATCCGCATGACGGGATATGCAAACCCGCCGGCCGGCACACTTGCGGGATGCGCCCAGCATATGAACGCCGTGGACAACAATCCGGCTGGCGCCGATGCGGGGCCCGACTCGATCAGCGTCGTGACGATGGCCAATCAGATCGGCACGCTGGGCGTCGCGTTCCCCCCCCCTCCCGGCAACGTGATCACGCTCGCCAGCGCGCTCCCATCCGATCTCGCGGTCGGGCAGGTGGTCTCCCTCGACGGCGTCCTTACGGGCTCCGTGAGTGCGTTCAACGCCGGCGCCAAGACCATCACCTTGTTGCAGCCCGGCACCATCAATGCCTTGAACGCCATCCCTCCCGCCAATTTCCAGATTGGGTCGCCGGTTGTGCGCCTCACTTGCGTCACGTACACCGTGACCGACGGCACCGTGACTCCACCCTTTCAGTTGATGCGTGCCGTGGATGGCGGTCTTCCCGTGGCGATGGTGGACGGCATCGAGTCCCTCCAACTGGCCTATGGGATCGATGCGAATAGCGACGGGATCCTCGACGACCAGAATGGCAACAATATCGTCGATTGCATAGACTTCGTTCCGAACAACACCCCCTGCTTGCAGGGGGGGGTCCTATTGGCGGCCGGGACGGTCCTTGCACTGCCTGCCACTGTGAATGCCACCCCGACCTCAGTTCGGCTGGTGCGCATCACGGTGGTCGGACGGGCGGTGCCTCCCTACAACGCCAACGTGGCGGGCAACACCTGGTCTGACCCGACCTATAAGGGCAATTCGTCTGTCCAGGCTGAGGATCAGGTCATTGCCGCAACGCCCGGGGTCCGCCGGCGTGCGTTGACCCGGGTCGTTAATCTTCGTGACGCGTCTATTCAGTAGGCGCATGGACGCGGAAAGGCAGGCCATGATGATGTGCGGAGTCTCCTCAAAACGGATGGCGATCCTGGAACGGCAGGATGGGGTGGCCATGTTGACGGTCCTCATGCTGACCATCATCCTCACCGTGATCGGGCTTGCCGCGATCACGACGACGACAATGGAGATGAAGATGTCCGGCTCTGAGCGGATGCGGGAGTCCGCGGCGACGGCGGCCGAGTCCTGCGTGAGCGGCGGCGTTCAGATCATCCAGCAGACACTGGCCAACTCGGCGATCCCCGCCACTCTCCTGGGTGGGGGTACGAACCCGGTCATTACGACGCCTCTCGGGACGGGCGCGGGACAGAACCCGCTCCAGGCGGAGATCATGGGACAGTCGGACCAGAACAATGACAACGCGGACCCGAGAGGCGTCGTAATG
>Ga0207684_10004974_pt1 | contig 12393 bp, 10 predicted proteins | sample KBSK5501metaG_FD_184342 | JGI IMG/M metagenome (GOLD analysis project Ga0207684, IMG submission 184342) | Corn, switchgrass and miscanthus rhizosphere microbial communities from Kellogg Biological Station, Michigan, USA - KBS K5-50-1 metaG... | ecosystem: Host-associated > Plants > Roots >... | reverse complement strand
GATCCAGTCAACGCCGCGATCGTCCGGGTATTAATGGAGGCCGGAGAAAAGGCGGGCGTCCCGGCGGGAGCGATCACCTTCATCGACAACCCCGACCGCCAGGTTTCGACGCTGTTGCTCAAGCAGGACAAGCTGATCGACCTGATCATCCCGCGCGGCGGCGAGAGCCTCATGCAGTTCATCATGAAGGAGTCCACCATCCCGGTGATCAAGCACGACAAGGGTGTGTGCCATACCTATGTGGACGACAAGGCCGACCTCACGATGGCCGAGGCCATCTGCTTCAACGCCAAAGTGCAGCGGCCCGGCACCTGCAACGCCATGGAAACCCTGCTGGTACACCAGGCCGTCGCCCCGACGTTTCTGCCGCCGCTCATCACGCGTTACAAGGAAGCCGGTGTGGAGGTCCGCGGCTGCCCGAAGACCGTCAAGCTTGTGCCCGGGATCAAACCTGCCGCCGACTCCGACTGGGGCACCGAGTTCCTGGACCTCATCCTGGCCGTCCGCGTCGTGGACGATCTGGAACAGGCGATGGCGCACATCGCCCGCTACGGCTCGCAGCACTCCGAGGCGATCGTGACGCAGGATCAGAAGCGGGCCACACGGTTCCTGAACGAAGTGGACGCTGCCGCCGTGTTCCATAACGCCTCGACGCGGCTCCATGACGGCTACCAGTTCGGCCTGGGCGCGGAGATCGGCATAAGCACAACCCGCATCCACGCACGAGGCGCGATGGGCCTGGAGGAACTCACGAGCACCAAGTTCGTCGTGCTGGGCACCGGACAGCTTCGGGAATGAAGCTGGGCCTGTACGGCGGCGCGTTCAACCCCATCCACCGGTGTCACCTGGAGGTGGCCGAAGCTGCGCGAAGCCGGCTCGGCCTCGACCAGGTGCTCTTCATCCCGACCGGCGACCCTCCCCACAAGTCTCCGACCGATTTCATCCCGGCTTCGCACCGCGTGGCCATGGTGCGCTTGGCCATTGCGCCCTATTCCTACTTCCGGCTGTCGGAGATCGAAACCGGACGGCCGGCGAAATCCTATGCGATCGACACCATCCGCGAGATCCAAACGATCTATGCTCCCGACACCCGGCTCATCTTCATCATCGGACTCGACGCCTTCCTGAAATTCCCCAGCTGGAGGGAGCCGGATCGCTTGCTCGAGCTCTGCGAGTTCGCCGTCGTGTCAAGGCCGGGGGTGCTGTTCAAGTCGCTGGAAAACCTTCCGCTCCCCGTCATCAAGGACAGCGAGTCGTTGGAACGGCTGGACAGAGGCCAGGTCGAAATCCAGGAGTTCCACCTCACGATCGGACAATCTCTCTGGGCGCTGGCGATCCCCCCCTGCTTGGTGTCCGCCCAAGACATTAGAAACCGCCTAACTCACAGGCAAAGCGTCGAAAACCTCTTGCCACCCGCCGTCGAGTCTTATATACTGAGTCATCATCTTATGACAGGAGGATCACCGCAATAGTCCGAGCGTCGCGGGCGAAAGCTCGTTTGGCTGCCCTGGCAGCCGAAGAGAAAAAAGCCTCTGAGATCGTGATCTTAGATGTCGCCCTCGCTTCAGGGGTGACGGATTACTTCGTTATCTGTTCGGCCGAATCCGAGCGACAAGTCCTCGCCGTCAAAGAACAGATCGAAAAGGTACTCTCCGAAAAGGGGTACCGCCTCGTGGGCCTCGAAGGCATCGAGGCCGGTGTGTGGGTCCTCATGGACTACAACGATGTGATCGTGCACATCTTCAAGCGAGGCGTGCGCGAGCACTACGGGCTGGACCGGCTCTGGTCGGACGTGAAGCGCGTGGCGCTGCCGAAATCCCGTGCGGAGGCGCCGGCGGGCGTCCCCCGGCCGCGACGTACCAAGGAGCAAGCAGTCAGACACCGAGGATAAACGATGCGGTTCTTTTTCTGGGTCCTCACGTTGATCGCCGCCATCGTGGCGGCCGTGAATTTCAGCGACCTGAACCCCGACCCGATCACCATCCGTTTGCCGTTCGTCAAGCAATCCTCGGTCGCAGTCACCCCGATCTATCTCGTCCTCTCCTGTATCGCCGCCGGCGCGCTGGCGGTCGTGATGCTCGTGGGCGTGCGCGAGATGCGCGCCCTGATTCTGAACTGGCGGTCCACCCAGCGGCGCAAGCGCGACGAGAAGATCCAGAGCTACTACACCGACGGCCTGTTGGCCTCCCTCTCCCGCCGGACCAGCGAGGCCATCTCCCTGCTGCAGAAGGCTCTGATGCTGGACCCGAACCATCCTCGCGCGCTGCTGTCCCTCGGCAAAATTTTCCGCCGAGAGAAAAACTACAACGAGGCGATCCGGCTGCACCGGAAGGCCCGCTTCCTGGAAGAGGGCAATCTGGAAATTCTGTTTTCCCTGGCCCGCGATCTCGAGGACGCCAAGCGGTTCGACGAGACCATCCAGGTGCTGAACGACGTGCTCAAATTCGACGGCACGAACCCGACCGCCCTCTATCGCATCAGGGACATCCACGTCCGGAATGGGAAATGGCCAGAGGCTCATGCCGTCCAGGAGCGTCTTCTGAAGGCGGGCCTGCCCGAGCCCGACGTCCGCGCCGAGACCCAGGTCATGGCGGGGCTGAAATACGAACTCGGGCGCCAGTACATGGAGCGCGGCGACCGCGATCAGGCCCGGCGCTACTTCAAGGACGCCATCAAGCTGGATAAGGGCTTCCTGCCCGCGCGGATCGGCTTCGGCGAGCTCCTGATCCGGGAAGGCAAGCTGAAGGAAGCCGCGGAGTCCTGGGAAAAGACGTACCTCAAGACCGGCAATCCGCTTTTCCTGCAGCGCCTGGAGGACCTCTACCTGGAGATGGGCGAGCCCGGCGAGATGCTTCGCATCTACCAGGACGCGCTCGCCAGGAAAAACAACGACCCGGCCCTGAAGCCAGCCCTGAAGCTGGCCCTGGGAAAGCTCTACTACCGGCTTGAGATGATCGACGACGCCTCCGACCTCCTCTCGACCCTGGAGGGCATCCAGGATCCGACCGGGGACCTTCAGAAGATCATGGCCAGCCTCTACATCAGGAAGGGAGACACCGAGGCCGCGCTGATGGCACTGCAGGAAACGCTCAGCAAGCCCCGGATCGGTGCGGCCCTGCTCCTCTGCGCCGCCTGCCACTACGAAACCCGTGAATGGAGCGGGCGTTGTCCGGCATGCGGCCGCTGGAACACGCTGGCTCTCACGGCACCCACGATCGGAAGCGGGAACCCGTCCAAACCTTCTCCGGGTGTCGCCGCTCCGTTCGAGATTGTCTAGGAGGGGCGGATTCGCGAACCGCCCCTGCAACATCAACCATGCAGACACCACCTATTAAACCCGTCGCCTTGATCATCCTGGACGGCTGGGGCGTCAGCCAACGCCGGGACGCCAATGCCGTGGCCCTCGCGCGCCTGCCGTTCTACATGTCGCTCCTGCACGACCATTCGCACACCCTGCTCTCAGCCTCCGGCGAAGACACGGGGCTGCCCGATAATCAGATGGGCAACTCCGAAGTCGGACATATGAACATGGGCGCTGGCCGGATCGTGTACCAGGACTTCACCCGGATCAACCGGGCGATCCGTGACGGCTCCTTTGCGGCAAATCCCGTGCTCAAAGAGGTTCTCCACAAGACCCGTTCAACCGGCGGCCGTTTGCACCTCCTGGGGCTCCTTTCAGACGGCGGCGTGCACAGCCACCTCTCGCACTTGGAGGCACTCCTGGCGATGGTCAAGGCGGAGGACCGCCCACCGGTCTTCGTCCACGCGTTTCTAGACGGACGGGACACGCCCCCGCAGAGCGGCCTCGGCTACGTCAAGACCGCCGAGGCATTCATGCGCCGGATCGGCGTCGGGACCATCGCCACCGTGATGGGCCGCTACTACGCCATGGACCGGGATCAGCGATGGGACCGCATCGCCAAGGCCTACGCGGCCCTCGTGGACGGGGTCGGCGCGCACCGCAAGTCGGCGGAGGAGGCCGTGACGGCCAGCTACGACGCGAAGGTCACGGATGAGTTTGTGGTTCCCGCCGTCATCGCGGACCCGCATGATAATCCGGTGGGCAGCATTGATGACGACGACGGTGTGATCTTCTACAACTTTCGCGCGGACCGGGCCCGTGAGCTGACCCGCGCCCTCACTGAGCCGGGCTTCGACGCGTTCGCGCGCAAGACCGTCCGGAAGCTGGCGGCTTTCGCCACGATGACCTCGTACGACGAGACCTTCACGCACCCGACGGCGTTCCCGCCGTTTCGTTTGACGCACATCCTGCCGGAGATCATCAGCGAGCGCGGGCTCAAGCAGTTGCGTATCGCCGAAACAGAGAAATATGCGCACGTCACGTATTTCTTCAACGGCGGCGACGAGAAGACCTATCCGGGCGAGGACCGCGTCCTGATCCCCTCGCCTCGTGACGTCGCCACGTACGACCAGAAGCCGCAGATGTCCGCGCGGGAAGTCGCCGACGAGGCCGTGCGGCGCATCGAGTCCGGCCGGTATCAGTTGATCGTGCTGAACTTCGCGAACCCGGACATGGTGGGCCACACGGGGAACCTGCCGGCGGCCATCCAGGCGGCCGAGGTGATTGACGAGTGTGTGAACAAGGTGGTCTCCGCCGTTCGCCGCATCGGCGGGGCCGTCGTCCTGACCGCGGACCACGGGAACCTCGAGCAGATGGTGGACTACGCGACCGGCCAGCCGCACACGGCGCACACGTTGAACCCGGTGCCCTGCATCATTGTGGATGACCGCCAGTATGCCCTGCGGGCTTCGGGCATCCTGGCAGACATCGCGCCCACGATCCTGCATCTCATGGGCATCCCGCAACCGCCGGAAATGACCGGCGCATCCTTGATCAAGGAGTAACTCGAATGGACGATCACAGCTATCCGAATGGCGCGTTCCGCGCGTGGGCTGACAAAGCGATCGCCGGCGAGGCGCTGACGCGCGAAGACGCGCGCGCCGTGCTGGAGACCCCGGACGACCGCGTGCTGGAATTGCTCGATGCCGCCTTCCTCGTGCGTCGGACATACTTCGGACGCAAGGTTCGTCTTCAGATGCTCCAGAACGCCAAGAGCGGCGCCTGTCAGGAGGATTGCGGCTACTGCTCGCAGTCGGCAGTCTCCACTGCGGACATCCGGAAGTACGGCCTGTTGAAGAAGTCCCAGATGGTGGAAGGCGCGCGGCGGGCGGTGGCATCCAAGGCCATCCGGTACTGCATCGTCATCAGCGGGCGCGGTCCGCTCGATCGCGAGCTCACCGAGATCAGCGAGGCCGTGCGCGAGATCAAGGACGCCGTCCCGGTACAGGTCTGCTGCTCGTTGGGCTTGCTGACAGAAGCCGACGCGCGCCGGCTGAAGGAGGCCGGGGTGGATCGCATCAACCATAACCTGAACGCCTCGGAGCGGTTTCATCCGCAGATGGTCACGACGCATACCTACCAGGACCGCCTCGCGACGATCCGGAACGCGAGAGCGGCGGGCTTGGAGATCTGCTCCGGCGGCATCGCCGGCATGGGCGAGACGAATGAGGATCTGATTGACTTGGCGTTCGCGCTGCGCGAGGTGAAGCCGGACTCCATCCCGATGAACTTCCTGCACCCGGTGGCGAGCACGCCGATGCAGGATCAGACGAATCTCACGCCTCAGCGGTGCCTGAAGATCCTCTGCCTGTTCCGGTTCCTGCACCCGCGGACCGAGCTGCGCGTCGCGGGAGGGCGCGAGTTCAACCTGCGCTCCCTACAGGCCCTGGCGCTCTATCCGGCCGATTCGCTCTTCGTCGGCGGCTATCTCACCACTCCGGGCATGCCCGCCTCCGAGGCCTGGAAAATGATCGAGGATCTCGGCTTCGAAGTGGACACCGTCGGCGCGCCGGTACCTATCGTATAGAACTACTTCCCTTGCAGCGCGGGGACGTTTTTGATGAGCAGATCGAGCGCGGTCTGCAATTGTTGGTCCCTGTCCTCCACAACAAAATCCGGCTCGATCCCCTCGTTCTCGATCCGCTTGCCCGACGGCATGACGTAATAGGCGGTCGTCAGCCGGAGTGCATAGTTGCCCGGCAGCGGATAGATTGCTTGAACGGACCCCTTGCCATGCGATCGCGCCCCCACCAGGATGGCGCGGCTCCAGTCCCGCAAGGCGCCCGCCACGATCTCCGCGCTGCTCGCCGTCCGCTGATTGATGAGCACAACGAGAGGAGCGGCGAACGGCGGAGCGGCCGCCTGGGAGAAGTGCTCATCGCGGCGCTCGTCCCGCCCGTTGACGACCACGATCAGCACGCCGCGCTTGATGAAGTATTCGGCCACGCCGATCGCCGAGCTGAGCAACCCTCCTGCGTTATCCCGGAGGTCCAGAATCATGACCTTCATATTCAAGGCCTGCAGACGCTCGAAGACCGTTTTGAGATCCTCCGTGGTCTGCCCATGGAACAGCGCGATGCGGACATACCCGACGAAGCCGTTCATGAGTTGGTACTTCACGCTTTGAAAGCGGCCCGCCTGCCGCGCCAGGGTGAACATCACCGGCGCGGATGAGCCGGCCCGCTCGACCGCGAGGACCACGTTCGAGCCGATCGGACCTCGTAGCAATTCTTCCGCGCGCGTCACGGAGAGGCCGGCGGCCGGCCGGTCATCAATCCGCATCACGCGGTCGCCTATCCTGATCCCCGCGCCGTCGGCCGGCATCCCGAGCTTCGCATCCACTACGACCAGCACGCCGCCTTTGTCCTCCAACTCAAGGCCGACCTCTCCCGTCACGCCTTCCTTCGATTCGCTCCGGATCTGCTCGTACGTAACGGGCTCGATCAGATAGCTCTGCGAGTCGAGCACCGAGGCCACGCCTTTCATCGCCTGGTACACCAGATCGGCCGGGACCGGCGCGCCCTCCGCGCAGATCCTGCCGAGCGCCATGGCCTCGTGAAGCGCCCCATACACCGCCTCCACTGATGTCATGGTGTCCTTCGCGAACGATTTCCTGAGGGGATGCTTTCCGCATTGGAGCGTCCATCCTTCAGGAGCATCCTCCAGTCTCACTTGGGACCGTCCGATCGCATTGGTGATGCGCAACAATCCCTGCCCGACCATCCCGCGGTATTGCGCGATCTGCGGTTTCGCGACGTACTTCTCGTCGATCAGCAGAAGCGCCTCCAGCAAGGGATCGTCCTGTTCGGCCTTTACGGCGGGAGGGGGCCCATCACCCGTTGCATTGGGGAGAGCAAGGGCTACAACGCCGACCACGAAAACAAGCGTCCACGCCGCCAACGCGAGAGCCCTACTCATACTGCAACCCCTCCGCAACTGGCAGACGCGCCGCTCGCCTGGCCGGTCCGTACCCTGCCAGCAGAGTCGTGAGCAGCGCCAGCCCGGCCGCCTCCAGCCAGATCCTTGGTGCGGGATAGAACACGATGGTCCAGCCGAACGACTGCTTATTGATCACCACGATCAGCAGGACGGACAGGACCAGCCCCGCCGCCACGCCGAGAACGGTACCCGCCAGCCCCAGCAGTCCGGATTCCCACAAGATCAAGCGCCCGATCTGCGCTGGCGTCCCGCCGATGGCACGGAGCACCGCCAGCTCGCGCTGACGCTCCAGAATGCCTGCCAGCAGGGTATTGGCGAGCCCCAGCAGCGCGACGGTCACCGCGATAATTTCCAGCGCGTAGGTGATGGTGAAAGTTTGATCGAAGATCCGCAATACCTCGCGCTTCAGCTCCCCGTTCGTCACGATCATGACCGGCGCGCCCGGCAGCCGATCGAGAACGGCGCGCCGGACTGTTTCCGGCTCGGCACCGGGAGCGAGGTACAACGGCACAACCGTCGCGTTCCGGTCTCCCCAGATACGCACGTAGAGGGACCGATCCAGGACAACCTTGCCGCCGTCGGTCGAGTAGTCGTAGAACACGTCGGCAATGGAAAAGCCAACAGGGCCGTGCGGACCCGGCAGCGTCAGGTGGTCGCCCCGCCAAAGCTTGAATTGCCGGGCGAAGGTTTCCGACACAATAATCTGATCGCTCCGAACCGTCTCGGCCAGAACGGCGGCGGACTCTCCCTCCATGAACAGGTACCGGCTGTGTTTGGCGTGCAGGAGTAGGTCCCGCGCGACCACCTCGATCGGCAGATCGCGGAACTCCATTCTGACCACGCGATAGCTGTCCGCCGCCACGATGCCGGCGACTGTTTGCAGGCTCTGGTAGACGGACTCCGGCAGGATCTCGTCCGGTCCCTTTCGCAACCAGGTGGGCGGAGCCACGATCAGGTCAGCCTTTACCGTTTGCTCCAGCCACAAATCCACCGTCTGACGGAAACTGTGGATCATCACGCTGACACCGATCATCAAGGCCAGCCCCACGATCAGCGCCGAGACGGCGACGGCGTTCCGGACCGGCGCGCGATCCAGTTCATCCACCGCCAGGCGCGCGAGGCAGCCGACGCGCAGAGGCAGCACCGCTCGAAGACAGGGCCCGACCATGCGAATCACGACAGGGCTCATCCAGGCGAAACCCAGCATGACGAGGAAAACCGACAGGTAGCCGAAGATCGGAACGCCTTGCACGGAATCCGGCAGGGCCGCCAGCCCGGCCAGAATGAAAAGAACGGCCGCGCCCGTAAGCCGACGCGCGACGCGCACGTCCCCGGCGATCTCGTAGCCCCCCGGCACCAGCGCCCGCGTCGGCTCGACCGACACGGCTTCCCGGATCGGGCCCAGCGAGCCCACCACCGCCACGCCGACTCCGATGACCAGCCCTTGCAGCAGCACGCCGGGAAGCATCCACGTCAATCGCGAAGGCACTGGGACGACATCATAGAGATTGCTCACCGTGGCCGCGAGCGTCCTGAGGACGCCGTTCGAGAGCGCCAGCCCGAATCCGATGCCGACCACCGCGCCGACGACCCCCAGCAGCGCGACCTCCGTCAGGAAGAGGCGTGCGATCCCGCCGGACGACAGACCCAGCGAGCGGAGGATTCCGATTTCACGCCGCCGACGGAGCACCGCGAAGGACACGGTGTTGTAGACGAGAAAGAGCCCGACCAGCAGGGCCACGACGCTGAGCAGGCTTACGTTCAACCGGAACGCGCGGGTCATCCGTTCGATCTGCACGTTCCGCTGCCCGGGACGCTTGACCGCCAGGCCGGGCGGGAGGAGCGCTTGCACCGCGCGACTCACGTCATCCACGGAACGAGCGGGGTCGGTGACCACATCAATCCGGTCGAGGCGGCCCAGGCGATTGAACATGACCTGCGCCGCCGCGATGTCCATGACAGCCAGCTCTTCCAAGGTAGACCGTGTCGGCCCTTCCCCCTCCAAGATTCCGCGGACCACGACACGCCGCACGAGTCCTTCGGCGCTCACATCCAACGTCGCGCCCACGGACAGGCCATGGCGCCGGGCCAACCTGTGGCCAAGGAAGATCGCATCGGGATCGAGATAGCGCTCCCAGTCGGAGTCCTTCGAGCCTTCATCCACGAGACGATAGTCGCGGACGGACGACTCGGTGAAGAGATCTACGCCGAGGATCGGCAGCACAATCGGCACAGGAGAGGAGACAGTGGGTGTGGGAGGGGCGCCCTTGGCGGGGCCCCCTCCCGCTATAATAGTTGCCGTGATGTCAAGCACCGGCGCAGCGACGCTGACACCGTCCACGCGGGAAAGGGCCTCGATGATCGTCTCATCGAACCCGCCGGGAATGTTGTACCCGCTGGAGACCTGCAGGGTCGTGCGGCCGGCCACGCCGAGAACGGCCTGCTCGAACGAGCGCAGGATTTCGACGTTCGCTGTCGCCACCGCCACGTAGACGGCGACGCCCAACGCCACGCCGCCGACCGTGAGGGCCGTGCGCGGGAGATCCCCGATCACATGGCGCCACACGAGGAGACGGAAGACGGTCACAGTTCCTTGAGACGACCCACGACGGCGGTTGCGGAGGGATAGCCCTTCTTTTTCAGAACGGCCTGCAGCTCAGCGGCAATTCGATCGAAGACGACGGGCCCTTCTTCCACGAGAGCCGTTCCGACCTGAACGGCTGAGGCCCCAGCCAGCAGATGCTCGAAGACGTCCGTGCCGGACACCACGCCGCCCACCCCGATGATCGGGATCCGCCCCTCAAAGGCCTTCCAGAAGGCGCGGACATTGGCCAGCGCCACCGGCTTGATGACGGCGCCGCCGAGACCGCCGAATCCTCCCTTGGGTTTGATCACGACCGACTCCCGTTCGGGATCGATCACCAGCGCGTTCCCCACGGAGTTGATCAGGGAGAGAAAATCCACCGGCGCTCGCTTCAAGACCTCGACCATCGCCGCATGGTGGGCGGGATCGAAATAGGGTGGGAGCTTGACGCCCATCGGCCTGTCCACGACGGATCGGACCCGCCGGATGAGCCGCTCGGACGCCTCGAAGTCGTACCCAATCTGCGGCTTGCCGGGAAGGTTAGGGCAGGAGAGGTTGACTTCGATGAGATCCGGGCCGGCCTTGCTGATCGTGCGGGCGATCTCCGGAAAGTCGTCCTCGCACAGACCCGCCACGCTCGCGATCATCGGCTTCTTGAAGGCCTTGAGCGAGGGAATCAGCTCCGCGTAAGCCTGGTAGCCGAGATTCGGCAGCCCCATCGAATTGAGAGAGCCGCCGTCAAAGGGATAATACCGGGGCTCCGGATTCCCGCTGCGCGATTCCAGGGTCATCGACTTGGTCACGATGGCCCCCGCGCGCGACCGTCCCAGGGCTTCGAGCTCCTCGCGCGTCACGCACAAGGCCCCCGAGGCATTCATGAGGCACAGAGAGAACCGGACACCGGCGATGGTGCAGGAGAGGTCGGACGTCGTGTCTCCCGGTGGGCGCATCAATTCACGCCAGCCGCCTGGCCCATTTGACTACACTTCACGACCACCTTCGCCGTGCCGCGCCCGCCGACGCAACGATCCACCAGCTTTGAGTAGTCCACCACGCCGTCCAAGTTCACCGTGAACTCAAAAGCGAAGGTGGTGGTCATATACATATAGTGGCCCGGCCTCAGCTTCAGGGTCGTGACCTTATCGGTCATCAGCCGGTCTCGCACCGACTGGAGCGGTTCCGTGATGCCCGGAACGGTCCAGTAGATCGGAGGGATCAGCGCCCGCGCGTCAAACTCGATCGGATGTTCCTGCGCCAACGGATGTTTGAGTTGAACTTGCTCCCCCGCCGCCGTCCACTCCGCTGATCCAAGCCCTATCACCACCATGCTCAAGACGGCGCCGGCAAACTTCTTCATTCCGCAAGACCCTCCCCGTCCACAGACCCATCCCGCATCAGTAGGATCCGATCCGCCTCCGCCGCCGCGCTCCGGCTGTGCGTAGCCAGCACCACGGTCTGCCCTCCTTGTCGCGCCAGGGTTTTAATCAGTTGCACGATCTCGCGACCCACTTTGGAATCCACATTCCCGGTCGGCTCATCCGCCAGTAGGAGCGCGGGTTGATGCACGAGCGCCCGCGCCACCGCCACCCGCTGCTGCTCGCCTCCCGACAATTCCGAGGGACGATGCTCGCCCCGATGCGTCAACCCCACGGCCGCCAGGCATTCCTCCACCCGCTTCTCCGGATCGGGATCGCCCCGCAGCAGCAACGGGAGCGCCACATTCTCGCGCGCGGTCAGCCCGGGGAGTAGATTGAAGAACTGAAAGACGATGCCGATCCGCTCGCGCCGGAGCCTCGTCCAGTCACTCTCCGTGAAACCCCGCGTCGAGCGCCCGTCAAGAATGACGTCCCCTTCCGTCGGCCTGTCCAACCCCCCGATCAGGTTCAGCAACGTGCTTTTCCCGCTGCCGCTCGGCCCCATGACGGCCAGAAATTCCCCCTTGGCCACCTCCAGCGAGACCCCCTGCACCGCCCGGATGGTCGAGGCGCCTCGTTGATAGACCTTGGAGACTCCTTCCAGACGGACCACGCTCCCTCACACAACGCCCGATCACCTATAGCATATCGCCATAAGTGGCGACAATGATTTGACCACCCGCGCCGTGGCGGTGTCAAAGGATCAGGACGCGCCATGGCGGACATGCTCGATACCATCTTGCACTGGGTCTTTCCGGTGGATTGCGCCGCCTGCGGAGGCCCCGCCACCGAGCGCCGACTCCCGTTCTTCTGCCGATCCTGCTGGTCGTCGATCCGGCCCATCGAAGATCCCATGTGTCCACGATGCGGGCGACCGTTCGATTCGCCGCTCGCGCTGGCGTACAGTCCGGGGCATCTCTGCGGGCCCTGCCGGGACAAGCCGCCGCGGTTCGACCGCGCGCTGTCGCCCTATCGGTATGAAGGCGTCCTAGAACAGGCGATCCGTCTCTTCAAGTACCGTCGTCGGGACGCCCTGGCAACGCCCCTCGCTGACCTCATCCTCATCTGGGCGAACCGCCTGCCTCCTGCTGATC
>Ga0207684_10004971_pt1 | contig 12394 bp, 12 predicted proteins | sample KBSK5501metaG_FD_184342 | JGI IMG/M metagenome (GOLD analysis project Ga0207684, IMG submission 184342) | Corn, switchgrass and miscanthus rhizosphere microbial communities from Kellogg Biological Station, Michigan, USA - KBS K5-50-1 metaG... | ecosystem: Host-associated > Plants > Roots >... | reverse complement strand
GGCAGTCGTGATGATCGCGCTGGCCACGGTAGCTGGCGAAGCGGTCGTGTTGTTTTGCAAGTAGAGCGCGGCGACACCGGCGACGTGTGGCGTGGCCATTGAGGTGCCGCTGATCGTATTAGTGGCCGTGTCGCTTGTGTTCCACGAAGATGTTATCGATGAGCCCGGCGCGAAGAGATCGACACAGGTGCCGATGTTTGAGAAATCTGACTTGGCATCGGTGCTCGTGCTCGAGCCAACTGTAAGCGCCGCAGCCACGCGCGAGGGTGAACCATTGCAGGCATTGGCGCCATAATCATTCCCGGCGGCGACTGCGTAAGTGACGCCGGCATTAATTGAATTCTGCACTGACGTGTCCAGCGCTGACGATGCGCCTCCGCCCAAACTCATATTGGCGACCGCAGGCGAGATTCGGTTGGCTGTAACCCAGTCGACGCCTGCGATCACTGTTGAATCTGTACCGTTGCCGCTGCAATCAAGCACCCGCACTGCGTGAAGAGTTACTCCCTTGGCCACTCCGTAAGTCGAACCGCCTATGGTCCCGGAGACGTGCGTGCCATGCCCATTACAATCGTTGGTATTTTGTCCGTCACCAATTGAATCGAAACCGATGACGGCCCGGCCGCCAAACTGCGTGTGTGTGCGGCGGATCCCGGTATCAATGACGTAAACGTGCACGCCCGCGCCGCTGGGTGTGTAGGTGTACTGAGCGTTTAGTGGCAGGTCTCTTTGATCGATTCTATACAAGACCCCAGGGCGGATTATTCTGAGTAGTGCTCGCTTTGACGGGACCGTCTTCTTCTACAAACTTAACTCGAAAGTCCTGGCTCAATTCTTCAGCGTCAGCCTCACTCATCTCGACCGCGAACCCATTGAGCGCATGCTGGTAGATATGTTTAAGTTTGCCGCGATACCTGGCGGCCATGTCGTTCGCCACAAACGGAGCGATCGAGTAGGCGCCTCTTTCGCCGACTACCGAATCGTCAAGCACGACGATGTAGTTGTTCTGAATCTTGTTTTCTTTGCGGAGTAATCTGCCTTTTGGGCCCTGGCTATGGGTCGGAACTGAAACGAATATCATCAGGCAGAGAATTGCGCCTGCAAACACCACGACAAATTTCCTCATCTCGTCTCCTTTTCGTTGAAGGTTGGTGGGGTTGAGTACCGCCGGCGGTGGCGGAAGAGTCAGGTAGTAAAAAAGACGGATTGGTTATTTGCGAATCGGAATGAATAGCACCGGGTAAACTGAGGTTCCCCGCCAGGAGCGAGAGACGGATTCGCTGCTGCTGAAAATCCAAGCTGGCCGGGGAGACTGGCATTAATTTAGGTTTCGTAAGCGAGAAGATGTTTACCCGTATGAGCGTCGGGGGTTCGGCAGTATATCACCAATGGGTTTACGCAAAACTTGCAATTTCGTTACAGTAATAGCCATGGACCTAAATGCATTGGAACAACTGCTCGCGGCTCATAAGAGAGATGAACTCGAAACCAGTGAAGCGGCCCGCCGCATCAGCGAACTTCATTACGAAGACATCGGTTACGCGCGCGTGGATCACTCCCGTTCCGCTCGTCAGGGATTTCCGGAGGTAGTGTTCGGAGCTGGGAAGAGGCGGGAACAGGTTGTCGGCATTGTTGAGCGACTCATTCGACACTCGCCAAACGTTCTCGTTACGCATACTGATGCCGGCACTTATGGTGACGTGAGAAGCATCATTACCGACGCCGAGTGGCATGAGACGGCGCGACTAATAAGAATTCAGAGAGATAACACTGAACTCGGCGTGGGCGAAATCGTGGTCGTTACCGCCGGCACCAGCGACATACCCGTCGCGGAAGAGGCGGCGTTAACGGCGGAAGCGATGGGCAACCGAGTTAAGCGTGTTTGGGACGTCGGTGTTGCCGGCATTCATCGCGTGTTGGCTGAGCGCTCGCTGTTACAGAGCGCGCGCGTAGCGATTGTAGCCGCGGGGATGGAAGGCGCGCTGCCTTCAGTGGTCGGAGGTTTGGTGAGCGTGCCGGTGATTGCGGTGCCGACAAGCATCGGCTACGGTGCTTCCTTTGGCGGCGTTGCGGCACTCCTGGGAATGCTCAACTCATGTGCGTCGAATGTGGCGGTGGTGAATATCGACAACGGCTTCGGTGCGGGCTTCGTAGCGAGTCTAATTAACCGAAGGTGGCCGAACACCAGTGAAGAGTGAAAAGTGCAGAGTGAAAGTAAGTGCCTCTCCCGGTGTCAGCGGAGCATTCCTCGGATGCGTGATCAAGCGCCATTGCAAGGATCCAAGAGAGCGTAAACAGGGAGTGGTTGCGGGATAATGTCCCTTTGGCGGTATTATCACGCAAGAGAGGGATAATACCGCTACGACGTTATTATCACGCCTGAGCTGGATAATATATAGTTATGTCGCTCCCAAATCCTTTGAGAGTTCTTGCCACCATTATCGCGGCGTTGTCTACTGTGCTCATTGCGGCCGCCGTGTGTTTCGCGTGCGACTGCAACACGCTTTCAGCGCCAGAAAGTTTCAATGCGGCCGACTTCGTTTTTGTGGGTACGGTTGTCAACTCCGCAAGTTCCGCCTCAGAGGTTAACTCTACTTTCCGGGTGGAACAGGTACTCAAGGGAACTAACACCAGCCAGGCTGTAATCACGGGGCACAGATCTGACTGTGACTTTCCGTTTCAAAGAGGTGACACTTACATTGTTTACGCTCGCCAGGCGGACGGCAAATTCATGGCTGGCATCTGCATGGCCACGAAGCTCGTTCGTTCAGAACCGCTCACTCATTACACGCCACCGCCTCGTTATGGTTACCGAGCGATCGTTGCGGGTGTCATTCTCTTGCTAGCATTGGTTGTTGGTTATATTGTTGGTCGCGCTTGGCCACGCGCGACATAACAAATCGTTGGACGCGAGCGGCGGGAGCGTGTTTCTCAAGATGATTGGTCCGGCAATGCTTGATTGAATTCGCGCCGCCGCGTCAACTCAACCGTTCGACGGCTTACCTGGTGCGGGGACAGTTAGAGACAAGGGCCATGTTTGAAGAATCTGACTTCATTGCCTTCACAACCGCAGACCTTCTCAAAGCGAAGCGATTTTGGGTTACGCTACTCGGCTTTGCGATCGTGCGAGAGGACGAAAATTACTTAATGGTGGACGCCTGTGGGGTTCGGCTTTGCTTCGACCTTCCCGATGGTGACGATCACCGGATCCCAGGCTCTGATGGTGTCGTCGGGCTCAAGGTCAAAGATCTGGACGCTGCTTTGGCCGCCTTAGCAAGCCGCGGCGTCGAAGCCGTAGCCGGCCCGTTCGACGATGATCACGGTAAGTGGGCCAAACTGGTTGATCCGGATGGCCGAAGTGTGATTCTTACGGAACGAGGTTGACTTGCCAGATGCAGACGCCCGTCGAACAAGCGCTTGGAGCGGACTCGCCATGTGCGGGCTTCTTGTTAAGTTGCGTGGGCGAGCCGCTCAAGCGCAGCGTTATGCGTCTATTCCTTTCTATGAAAAACGTGATCTACATCTCAGTTCTATTTGCCGTGCTCTTCGTTTCTTCACAGACAGCAGTTGCGTGCAGATGTGGGATGCCGACGGTTAAATGGGCCTTCACTAACTCACGAACCGTTTTCTCCGGGACCGTCGTCGCCATCGAATCTGACGGCGTGACGTTCAGCGTAAACGAATTTTGGAAAGGCGCCAGATCCGGACAGGTCAAAGTCTATGTGCGGGATCTCAGAACGAGTTGCGATCCTGGTGTCGAGGTGGGAAGAACGCTTCTCGTTTATGCGTATCCTGGTTATTCGCGTCTTCCACTCATAGCGGCATATTGTCGACGCACGCGCGTTTTGACTAAACGTGACGACGAGACCGAAGAACTCGATAGGCTTCGTTCGTCTGCGCACGTGCGACGCACAACAAATCGTTGGACGCGAGCGGCGGGGGCGTGTTTCGCATCATGACTGGTCCGGCGATGCTTGATTGAATTCGCGCCGCCGCGTCAACTCCGCCGTTATGCGCTCGCATGTTGCGGAAGACAGGAAAACTAAATGATGAGGTTGGTTTGTTGCTTTAGCCTGACAGTGTTGATTCTCGCAAACAGCTCCTTATCGAAGGCCGCGCTGCCTATTCAATCGTCCTCATCACCTGGGAAATTGGTAGGGTTGGTCTTGGATGTTGGCGAAGCAAGAGTTCCTGCGGCTAAAGTCATTGTGGAAGCCGAAGGATTTAGGCGTGAGACAGTATCGGCGGATGATGGGAGCTATCAGATTGAGCTGCCTGAAGGCAAATACAAGATCAGTGTTATCCGCGGTGATTTCTATCCATACATTAAAGAATGCGTCCGAGTAATGCCGAATGCTACAACTAAGCTTGATGTTACCTTGAAAGGAAGAAGGGTGGATGAGGAGCATCCATAGTTGTCGCGTAATTCGTCTGGCGGGGTGTGCGGTGAAATCGACAACGCGCATAAAGCCTTGCAGCTGACGGCGCGATAGCATGCTTCTCAAATAGTCTCTTACCTTCGGCTTGGATGCTGATCGCACGCCGCAGCAAAGGCCAGCGTTGGGCGGCTACCGTGTCGCAGTGACGAACATCGCGAGAAAAGGAGCGAAGTGGTGCATAACCTGGAACATCTGTTTCTGGTCGGCGAGTTCCCCGAGCGAGCCCACCTGTTGTCCGGGCTAACGCTCGAGCAAGTCACGCTGTGCCCGGACGGAGCGTCGCACTCGATCTACGAGGAGCTGTGGCACCTTGTGGGGTACCAGCAGAGCATCATCGAGCCGGGTGAACCGGCCGGCGACTTCTATCCGACCGCGGTGCCGGAGCACGAGCATCAATGGCACGACTTGGTGCGAGTGTTCCTGGACGGCGCTCGCGCTGCGGCAGCGATGGGGCAGGCGCCTGAGCAGTTGGCGCGCGAGGTAGGGCCGGGCGTGACCATGGCCGACGAGCTGAACAGTGTGGCGGTACATAACGCATATCACTTTGGGAAGATCGTTGCGTTGCGGCAGCGGATGGGCGCGTGGCCGCCCACGGCAGCGTCGGACGGGTCGTAACCGCAGGCGGTGGGACGGCCAAGGCATAAAGCCTTGCAGCTAGCGGCGCGATAGCACGCTTCTCAAGTAACCTTTTCAGTTCAGCTTGAAGGCTGATCGCGCGCCGCAGCTGAAGGCCACCGTTAGGCATCTGAAGATAGCGTGCCGTATACGCTGCGAGCTTGGGCAAGCCTGCTATCGGCTTGCAGCAGCAAACCATTTCCCATCAGGCTGTGAGCGACAAGACTGTCACATTAATCAACGTGTTCACGGTCAGACCTGAAAGGCAGCAGGAACTGATCGAACTGCTCACCAGAGCAACTGAAGAATCAGTGCGTCACGCGCCTGGATTCATGTCAGCAAGGCTTTACCGAAGCCTGGATGGAACCAAAGTCACCATGTACGCCCAATGGCGTAGCAATGCGGATTACCAGGCCATGCGCAAGGACCCCGCTCCGTTGCCCTATCTGACGAGGGCGCTAGAGATTGCAACGTTCGAGCCAGGGATGTATGAAGTCGTGCAGTCATTCTCAGCCTTCAGCGCCGATGCCTAACCCTTCCTTCAAGCGGACCCGCTACGGCGGTCCGCTTAAGTCAAACGTTATGCGCTTCCCTAAAATCCTGGAGTCTTTCGATATGAGGAAAATAATCGGGACCTATCTTAGCGTCTGTCTTTTCGTTGCTATTCTCCTTTCGCCGTTATCCTGGAACGCGCAAGGAACCGCACCGCAATCAGCCGTGGATGACTCCAAAGTGAGGCCTCCCGTAACTAAGGCCGATTTACAGATCGTGAAGCGCGCGCGTGAAATACTTGACTCTCCATCAAAATGGAATCGCGCCGATAACCGGGTCTGTCCCGCGGAAGCAAAGACCGTCAGCTTGTATTGTGCGTTGCAAATGGCAACCATCGAAGTGGGTGGCAAGGCTGAACATCGTGGCGTGGCTCTGCAGGAAGCAAGGTTCGTTATTGATGAAATCGCGATAGACCGCAATTACGAACACCGGCTAATGAACTACAACAATGATCCAACTACAACGTTCGCCGATATTCAGGAAGTGCTTCGCATTACCGAAAGTCTCATCACGCTAAGGCTGAAAGCGAACGGCAGTAAGTAACGGGCGCGCATAACTCTTTTGGGCAGCCGTTGTGCTTAACTATGTTGGACTATCGTGGGCGTCTTTCGCGATGTGGCGCTGATGCTCTCAATGCCCACCAGAACTGTCGGGCTGCTGCCCCAAACGACTCCCATCCATCACCCCATTTAGCCCTCTCGTCACAATTTGAGGTGAAACTGATCCGAGTTTGTGTAACTTGCGCGTGCTTGTCAGCTTTGGCCACTTAGCGTTTGGCGCCAAGTGTTGCCACGTGTTCCATCGGCCGGAGACACCGTAAAACTATGTGGACCCAAACTCTCCTTCGCCATCTCTCGGTGTGCGCTCTGGTTGTATTCTTTGCCGGCGCGGCCCAGTCTCAGACGACCCAGACTCAGCAGAAGCTTTCTATTTCCGCAGACTCGCCGCGCTGGGATCTGCAAGGGCAAGCCAAGCCTGCTGAATATCAAGGGCGTAAGTCCCTCCTCCTCGATGGTGGCGCAGCGATTCTAAAAGACTTTGAAATGCGCGACGGCGTTGTCGACGTGGACGTTGCAACGTCTGCAAGCCGCGGGTTTTTCGGGATACAGTTTCGGCTCGATAAGGATGGCGCCAACGGCGAGTGGGTTTATCTCCGTCAGCACAAATCAGGACTCCCTGACGCTATGCAGTACACACCGGTGCTCAACACCGGCGCCAACTGGCAAATCTATAACGGCCCAGGCTTCACCGGCGCGGTCGACATTCCGAAGGATGTTTGGTTCCACCTGCGCCTGGAGGTGGTGGGCGCGCAGGCAAAGCTTTATGTGAAAGACATGGATAAACCTGCGCTGGTTATGAACGATTTGAAGAGTGGCGTTCAGAAAGGTCAGTTGGCTCTGCATGTACTGATCGGCGCAACCTATTTTTCGAATTTCGAAGTACGAACAACGCCCGACGCTGCCTGGGAGCGGCACCTACCCGTGATGCCGCCAGGCACGCTGACCAAGTGGAGCCTATCGCCTGCATACGATGCGCTGGAACGTAATCTGGAAAGTCCGCTCACTTCCTCGGAAAGCAACGCCATACATTGGCAGGATGTGGAGGCCGAACCGCCCGGGTTCGTCGTCATCTATCGTTACCGCGAGGCTCCGCATCTGAGGGTCTCGTTTGCAAACGACTTCTCAAAGCGCTTGGAACCCCAGCCCGGAACTAAACTCGTCTATGCGCGTACGAGCATAGACACTGACCGCGACCAGTTGAAAAAACTGTACCTCGGCTACAGCGACGAGGTCAGCGTCTTCCTGAATGGCAAGATTCTTTTCCGTGGTCGCAGCGCTCAGAATTTTCGTGACCCCGGATTCCTGGGCATCGTTAACCCGGAGAACGACACCGTCTATCTTCCGTTGAAGAAGGGCAGCAATGAACTGATGCTGGCGGTGAGCGAACTCGGCGGCGGATGGGGATTCATTTGCCGTTTGGCGGGGCTGGAAAACTGAGACTACACACGGATCACTGCACAATTTTTACAGAAAAAGTTCGCGTTAGCGGACGAATGACATTAGCCCAGCAGTTTACTGCTGGGATCTGGCCCGAACAAAAACTGAGTCCGTGAAAACGGACGACTGAATCTTCAACGCAATCAGCCGTCCGCTTCACGGACTAGATCACCTTAATGCGCTTCAATCCCAGCGATGAATCGCTGGGCTACTTTCATTCGTCCGCTATTGCGGACTCCCATGCAAAAAAGCGGACAACGCGATCGCCTTTTCCCAAACGTTCTTATTCAATGTAGCGCCTGTTGAAGTGCTCAAGGGTTGATCAGATTATTCAGCCGCTCCGCCCAATCCTGATCGAGGTTCTGCAGAATGTTGTACTGCTCCAACGCGCCGTCACGATTTCCCTGCGCGAGCTGCGACCTGCCGAGGTTGTAATACGCCTTGCCGAAATCCGGCTTCAGACGAATCGCTTGCCTGAAGGCTTCAACAGCCTCCGGCAGCTTCCCCATCTCCAGATACGCTTCGCCCATGCTGTTTGGCGCATTTGCATCTCCCGGTTTCAGCACCGAGATCTGCTTGAAGACATCGACGGCCTCTGAATATTTCTTCGACTTCAAATATCTCGAGCCCAGTCGCTCGTAGGCGCTGGTGTAATCCTGGCGCAAGCGAATGGCCTGCTTGTACGCCTGGATTTCATCATCGGGTCGTCCCCAATCACGATAGACCAACCCCAGTGCGTAATAGGCGTCTGCGGCGTTATAGGGATCGAGCTTGATGGACTGGCGATAGCTTTCCGCGGCGTCGCGGTATTGTTTCAAGTAGTAGTTTGCCAGACCGATGTTGAAATAGGACTCGGCCGAAGGCCTGAGGTTGACCGCTTTCTTCGAAGCCTCGATCGCATCGGCATGACGCCCCAGCTTCTCCCTGCAAAAACCCGCCTGCGCCCAGGCCTCAGCATAGTTATTGTCTGACTCAACAGCCTTTTCAAAATACGGTAACGCGTTTTCACAATCGTCCTTCGAAAGAAAACTTAGACCATCGCGAAAGGATTGCACGGCTTTGGCGCGTTTATTTCTGCCGCTGGTTGCGACCAGATCAGACAACGACAACAGCGCCCCGCTTTGGAGTTGTGAAATCCTCTCCGAAGGGATGGCGAAGTTGACGCTTTGTCCGCCCGTTATTTGTAAAGTGGCCACGCCGATTACCTGTCCCTGCATGTTGACGACGGGACTGCCGCTCGATCCGGGAGAAATGGGTGCGGTGATTTGGATGATGCGTCCAAAAGTTGGAATGTCGCGCACCGCCGACACGATGCCGTTAGTGACGCTGCCTTCAAGTCCAAAAGGATTGCCGATAACAACTACGCTCTCGCCTTCCTGTGGCGAAGTCTTATCCAGCAAGAGGGGGCGAACCTGATTGGGCGGCGCCTCAACTCGCAACAGCGCCAGGTCGCCCTCGGCATCCACAGCGATCACACCTCTGACCGGATACACGCTCCCATTGTAAGAATGCACTTCGGCGCGGAAGGCGTTGTCGATGACGTGGCGATTGGTTACGACGCGATCGACTGCGATAAAGAAGCCGCTGCCCCGCGAGAGTTTCTCTCCACGTGAATCAAAGGTTTCGATGGCCACTGCAGAAGGCTTGATGCGGCGAACAAGATCCGGAAGCAGGTCCTGTGATTCAACTCTGATGAATGGTACGAACAGCAAGCCAGCCACGCAGAGGATTGAGGCGCTACGACTAACAATTCGCAGTGACTTCCTATTTTCTTTCATGGCCTGCCATATCCTACCAGTTCAATCTCAGGATGGAGAATGTGCCAGAAAGTTGGTAGGGTCCTAATTTGTAAAGCAAACTGTTAGTTTGCGATGAACGAATGGCATCAACGCGCACGCAAACTAACAGTTTGCGTTACAACACCAAACTAGGGCACTACCAGAAAGTTTTGCGCAGCCTCATCGTAAATTGCTTTCGTGGACTTGTGGGAACCAAAAACGAGGACTCCGGTCTCCGAAGTAAAGTAGTGCTTAACTGCAGGAGTGGCAAAGTAGAACCAGGAGACTGCGCCGTTAGGCCAGGGGGCTTTGCCTTGCCAGGTGAGCGTGGAATTGCCTGGCGCGAATTGCAGCCTCACCGGCGAGCCGGAATTTGTTTGACCGAGGAACAGCACACTCCCCGGCGCAATCACGACGATACCGGCGCCTTCCCAGGGAAAAAGTTTGAAGGGCGCTTTGAATCGGATCTCGGAAGCGTAGCGAACTGGAAACCAACGGTGGCTGCCGACCAGTTGCTGTTGTTCTCTAAGTACAGTCTCACGGATGTGATTCCGTTTACTCTTTTGATAGAAAGCGTAAGCATAGAAGGCACCCACGGGAATAAAAACGGCCGCCAGAATCACGATTAGAACGATCGCTAACAAAATCGCCTGGGTGGTGTCATTGTCCATGGTTTATTAGTGCCGGGAAGTGTTTAGTGGCCCGCAAGAGCGAGTCGCTGAACGCGCGAAACAATGTCACTAAGTTTGACGTCTTCAGTTGTTTTCGTCTGTCTCTCGAAGAGTTCGACTATGCCGTCGGCCACTTTCTTGCCAAGTGTTATGCGATAGGGAAGCCCGATCAGATCGGCGTCCTTAAACTTCACTCCGGCCCGCTCATCGCGATCGTCAAGCAACGTCTCGAGTCCGGCGCGTTGCAAATCCTGATAGAGTTTCTCAGCCGTCTCGCGCAGCCGCTCGTCCTTCGTGTTCGTTACCGTGACGACCACGTCAAACGGGGCAATAGTTTTCGGCCAGATGATGCCGTCGGCATCGTGATGTTGTTCGATCGCGGCAGTAATGATGCGTTCCACTCCGATTCCATAACTGCCCATCACTATTGGCACCGGCTTTCCATCGACCGTCAACACCGTCGCGCCCATCGACTCGGAGTATTTCGTACCGAGCTTGAAGATGTGACCGATCTCCATCGCTTTGAAAACTTCCAGTGTGCCCACGTCACAACGAGGGCAACCCTCGCCGGAAACAACGCCTCGCAGGTCGGCCCACTGATCCGGCTTTATGTCTCGTTCAATTTCCACGCCTCGTAAGTGGTGATCGTCTTTGTTCGCTCCTGTTGTCATGTTGCTCCGCGCTTTGAGAGCGAGGTCGGCCACAATCAGGAGTTCAAAGTTAGCCTCCTTTGCACGATCCCTGGCACCAACGCCACCGAGGCTCCCGGCCCCGGCACCGAGTAGTTCGCGAATTTCTTCCGGGTGGGCCGTGCGCAGTGCTGTCGCTGCTAAGGTGTCGGCCAGCTTTGTCTCGTGGACCTGGTGGTCGCCGCGAACCAAAGCCAGCACCGGAAGCGGTTCGTTATTAATAGTGGCGACATAAACCAGCGATTTGATTTGTTTGTCGGCTGTTGCGCCGCCGGGAAACTTCTCCAGATCCTCAATCGTGCGGACGCCTGGTGTGGGAAACTCTTCCGGCGCATCCGGTCCGACTAAATCTTTGATCGGGGTTAGCCTGGAAGTCGCCTTCTCCAGATTTGCCGCATAGCCGCAGTTTGCGCAGCTCGCGATGTAATCCTCGCCCGCGTCGGTCTTGGCTACAAATTCATTTGATTCGGAACCACCCATCGAACCCGACGATGCTTCCACAATCGAGTACTGAATGCCGCAACGGCTGAAGATCCGCTTGTAAGCTTCACGCTGATCGCTAAAAGACTTGTCGAGTCCAGTCTTGTCGACGTCAAACGAATAGGCGTCCTTCATGATGAAGGTACGCAGGCGCATGAATCCCGACTTCGGACGCGCCTCGTCGCGAAATTTCACCTGAATCTGATACCAAACCTGGGGCAGTTGTTTGTAAGAGCGCAGTTCGTTGCGCGCAATCGTAGTGAACACTTCTTCGTGAGTCATGCCGAGACACATATCGCCACCTTTGCGATCCTTGAGGCGAAACATTTCCTCGCCAATGGCGTCCCAACGGCCTGATTCCTTCCAAAGCTCCGCTGGATGCAGCGCCGGCAAATAAAATTCCTGACCGCCGACGCGGTTCATTTCCTCACGCAGAATCGCCATCACCTTTAGCGCCACGCGTTGCGCCATTGGCAGGTAAGAGTAGATTCCGGCGCCAAGCTGACGAATCAAGCCAGCGCGCAAGAGGAGTTTGTGCGAGATGACTTCCGCGTCTGCAGGGTCCTCGCGAAGAGTCGGGATGAAATATTGTGACCAGCGCATCAGGTTTTAGTTTTACTTTCCCTGGGATTATTACAAGGGGTCATTCTCGCTTAGCAAAAAGGTTAACGCAACGTAGGACGGGCGGAATTCCAGAATTGTGAGTAGTGAGAGATTCGAAAATAGGGAACGACTAATTGTGAGCACTGGTTCAGTTTGAGGCAACCAGCGCAGAGTTCAACCTTTAGAATGAGAATCAGGCAGTACAACTCGACGAACGCCGCACAAATACGGAACCGGGAGCTGTAGCGACCGGTGGCCCGGTGCGACATGCTCAGCTTTGACTCGAAGGTTGTTGAATCGCTAGAACTAGTTGATTTGTACCATTCGATGTTGACTGCAGCGACGCTTGGACCCGGTCGCTACAGCTCCCGGTTCCGTATTTGTGCATCGTTCGTCGAGTGGTAATACCTGATTGAACCGGTACCTTAATTGTGCTATTCGTTGCTCGCGCTGATGGCGTGATGTACCATCGACCCCTGCCAATTTCTGATTTCCGGGGGACTCAAGAATGAAAATCGCGCTCGCGAGCGATCATGCGGGTTACGCCGAAAAGGAACGTCTGAAACCGCT
>Ga0207684_10004967_pt1 | contig 12402 bp, 7 predicted proteins | sample KBSK5501metaG_FD_184342 | JGI IMG/M metagenome (GOLD analysis project Ga0207684, IMG submission 184342) | Corn, switchgrass and miscanthus rhizosphere microbial communities from Kellogg Biological Station, Michigan, USA - KBS K5-50-1 metaG... | ecosystem: Host-associated > Plants > Roots >... | reverse complement strand
CACGGCCGGCGGCGCGGACGCGCCGGCGGTCAGGCCGATCGTGGACACGCCCGCCAGCCAGCCGAGCTGGATATCGGACGGTCCGTCGATAAGGTGCGCCTGGGTGCCGGCCCGCTCAGCCGTCTCCACCAACCGCACCGAGTTGGAGGAGTTGGCCGACCCGGCCACCAGCACCAGGTCGGACTCGGCGGCCACGGCCCGGATCGCGCGCTGCCGGTTGGTGGTGGCGTAACAGATGTCGTCGCTGCCCGGCACCCGCGCCGCGGGGAACCGCTCACTGAGCGCGGCGGCGACCTCGGCCGCCTCGTCCACGGCCAGCGTGGTCTGCATCAGGTAGGCGACCTTGCCCGGGTCCGCCGGGCGCAGCCTGGCGACGTCGGCGGCCGTCTGGACCAGGGCCATCGACTCCGGCGCCTCACCCAGAGTGCCCTCGACCTCCTCGTGCCCGGCGTGCCCGATGAGCGCCACCAGGTAGCCGTCGGCCGCGAACCGGCGCGCCTCCGCGTGCACCTTGGCCACCAGCGGGCAGGTCGCGTCGATGGCGTCCAAGCCGCGCCGGGCCGCCTCCTCGCGGACGGCCGGGGACACCCCGTGCGCGGAGAACACCACGCACGCCCCGTCGGGGACTTCGGAAAGCTCGTCGACGAACACCGCCCCGCGCCGTTCCAGGTCGGCCACGACGTGGGTGTTGTGCACGATCTGCTTGCGTACGTAGACCGGGGCCCCGCGCTGGCCGAGCACCTTCTCGACGATCTCGATGGCCCGCTCCACCCCCGCGCAGAACGACCGCGGCCCCGCCAGCAGCACCCGGCGCGGCCCGGCGGCGGCGGCCCACTGGGCCAGCACCGGGCTGGCCGCGCGCAGGGAGCGCAGCGCCGCCAGCCCGCCGGTCACGATCCCGGGGCGCAGCAGCGGCCGTGCCGGGGTGTCCGACACCGCGCGGAGCACCGCGACCGGCCGGTCCCCCGCGGCCGCGGCCAGCGGCGCGGACTCCAGGTCGACGGCCAGCGCCCCGCTGGCCGCCAGTCGCTGCCGCGCGGCGGCCCCCAGGGCCAGGCGGTCCACGGTGACCACCGGCCCGGCCGCCGCGGGCAGCCCGGCCCGGCGCAGTTCCCCGGCCAGCAACGGCGCCGCGGCGCACCGGGTGGTGTGCTGCCCGTCGCTGACCTCGGTGCCCACGACCAGGTCGCCGGGGGCAAGGTCATCGGTCAGGCCGCCGCCCACGCCGGCGATGGCCAGCGCGCCGAAGTCGGCGGCGGCCAGGGCCTGCGCCTGCCGCCGGGACCGGGCCGGCCCGTAGCCGGTCACCCGGACGCTGCCGCGGGCCGCGCCGAGCAGGCCGCGGCGCACCGCCCAGGCCTCCAGCCGCAGCGGGGAGCACACCAGCAGGGCACTCATTTGCCTGCCTCCCTCGCGGGACGTCGTGCCGGAGGCGCGCCAACTAGAAGAGCGCTTGGTCGTGCCGGAGGCGCGCCAGCCTCCCGTGTGGGAGGCTGGTCCTCGCCGCCGGGACACACGTCGTGCCGGAGGCGCGCCAGCAAGCACTGCGGCGCCTGGGGCTGCGTCGTGCCGGAGGCGCGCTGGCCGGCACTATGCGGCGTTCGGCCCGGCGCCTGCGGCCTGTAACTGCCGGAAGTTGACAGAAGATTTCTCATGGCGTCTCCGCCAGGTACCGGCCGAGCGCGCTGACTGGGAACACGAGCCGGTACAGGTGGTAGTTCAGGTAGAAGTCGCGCGGGAAGCCGGTGCCGGTGAACTGGGGCTCGTCCCAGGTCCCGTCGCTTCGCTGGTGCTCGGCGAGCCACCGCACCCCGGCGTCCACGGCCGGCCCGGCGCCCCCGGCCGCGAGCAGCGCCAGCAGCGCCCACGCGGTCTGCGAGGCGGTGGACGCGCCCCGGCCCGCCAGCGACGGTTCGTCGTAGGAGCGCATGTCCTCGCCCCAGCCGCCATCGGGATTCTGGTGCTGCTCCAGCCAGGCCACCGCGCGGCGGATGACCAGCTTGCCCGGCTGCACCCCGGCGGCGATGAGCGCGGGCACCACCGCGCCGGTGCCGTACACGTAGTTCGCGCCCCACCGGCCGAACCACGAGCCGTCGGCTTCCTGGGCTCGCAGCAGCCAGACCACCCCACGCCGGGCGGCGCGGCTGCCCGCCTGGCCCGCGGCCGCGAGCGCCTCCACCACGTGCGCGGTGACGTCCGCGGACGGGGGGTCGGTCACGGCGCCGAAGTCGCAGAATGGCAGCTTGGCGACCATCTGCGAGGTGTTGTCGGCGTCGAAGGCGGCCCAGCCGCCGTCCGCCGACGCCATGCCGGTGATCCAGGCCACCCCGCGGCTGATGGCGGCCTTCCTGGCCGGGTCCCCGGCCGTGGCCCGGACCCGGCGCAGCGCGAGGACGGCCTCGGCGGTGTCGTCGATGTCGGGGTAGTTGTCGTTGTCGAACTCGAACGCCCAGCCGCCGGGGGACAGCGCCGGCCTGCGCACCTGCCAGTCGCCCGGCCCGGTGATCTCCTCGGCGAGCAGCCAGTCGGCCGCCTTGGCGAGTGCGGGGTGGTCGGCGGGCAGGCCCGCGTCGGCCAGCGCGATCATCGCGAGCACGGTGTCCCAAGCCGGCGACTGGCAGGCCTCCATCCGGCGCACCGGCCCGTCGGGGGTGTCCTCGGTGATGGTGAAGCGGTCCAGGCCGGCCAGGCCGCGGCGCATCACCGGGTGGTCAAGCCCGTAGCCGAGCAGGCGCAGCGCGATCAGCGAGTACACCCACGGCGGCTGGATGCCACCCCAGCAGCCGTCGGCCTCCTGCCGGGCCAGGATCCACTCCAGGCACCGGCGCACCGCCGCGCGGCGCACCGCCCGCACCGGCGCGGCGCGGTGCGCGCGCCGCTCATAGAGGTGCAGCGCCCGGTCGAGGCCGCCGAACACCGCGGCCCAGCGCGGGTCCTTCGGCCGGTCCCGGCGGCCCACCGCGGCTCTGCTGGCCCGGGGGGGCACCGCATCACCCGGGGACACCCCGGACCCCGGTGGCCCGGAACCCCCCGATGCGCCGACGGCGTTACCCGGGCCGGCTTCGGGCCACAGTTCTTTCAGCCCGAACGGAAGCGGCGTGGCCGGCCTGATTGACCCCACGACGGTGAGCGGCACGATCGTCTGCCGTGCCCAGCAGCCCCAGTCGTAGATGTTGAACGGGAACCACGCGGGCAGGTAGATCAGCTCCGGTGGCATCACCGGCAGGTCATCCCAGGACCACTGGCCGAACAGGGCGAGCCAGATCCGGGTGAACACCCGGGTGGCCGGGATCCCGCCCTGGTCGCGGATCCACTGCGCGGCCCGGGCCAGGTGCGGCGCCTGCGGCTCGTGCCCGGCCAGCCGCAGCGCGACGTAGGCCTCCACCGTGGTGGACAGGTCACCGGGCCCGCCGTAGAAGTTGGCCCAGGTGCCGTCGTCGCGCTGCTGGGACGCGATCCACCGGCCCGCGGCCAGGGTCTGCTCCGGAGTCCGGACGCCGAGGAACTCCCGCAGCAGCAGGTCTTCGGCGTCCATGGTGACGTTGGTCTCCAACTCGCCCTGCCACCAGCCCTGGTCATGCTGCAGGCCGAGCAGGTGATCACGGGCGCGGGCGAGCGTCTCCGCTGCCGGGCCGGCCGCGGAGCGGCCGAGCGGCCGCGGGTGCGTGATTGTCATCGGCTCCTGTCCCTCACCACTGCCACTCCCTCACCACTGCCGCGCGGTGATGAACTCGGCGATCCCGGCGAACTCGGCCCGTACGTCATCCGGAATCGGCGTCTGTTCCAGGCACCGGTGCGCGGCCGCGAGCTGGGCCGCGCCCTCGTTCTCGGTCCACTGCTTGCCGCCCGCCTCCTCGACCAGCCCGGCGGCATGCGCCAGGTCCTCCTCGCTGAGCTGGTCCTCCCGGCGCAGCAGCGCGGACAGTTGCTCGGCGGCGGGCGTGCCCGCCTGCAGCGCGGCCACCACCGGCAGCGACTTCTTCCGCGCCCGCAGGTCCGAGCGCACCGGCTTGCCGGTCACCGCCGGGCTGCCCCAGATGCCCAGCAGGTCGTCGGTGAGCTGGAAGGCGAGCCCGGCGTGCGCGCCGAACCCGGCCAGCCCCATCGCCACCGCCGGTGGCGCGCCGACGTGGATCGCGCCGATGCTGCAGGCGCAGGCCATCAGCGCCGCGGTCTTGTCGCCGGCCATCTCCTGGCATTCGGCCAGGGTGACGTCGTCGCGCCGCTCGAACGCCAGGTCCGCGCCCTGCCCGGCGATCAGCCGCTGCACCGCCGCGGAGAGGCAGCGGGCCGCCCACAGGCTCTGCGGTGCCTTGTCTTCGAGCAGGATGTCCTGGGCGAGGGCCAGCATCGCGTCGCCGGCCAGGATCGCCGCGCCGACCCCGTAGACCGTCCAGGCGGTCGGCCGGTGCCGGCGCTCGGTGTCGCCGTCCATGATGTCGTCGTGCAGTAGCGAGAAGTTGTGCACGAGTTCCACGGCGACCGCCGCGGGGACCCCGCGTTCCGGCGCGGCCAGGGCGGCGCGGGCCGACAGCAGGGCCAGCGCCGGGCGGAGCGCCTTGCCGGAGCCAGCCGGTTTGCCGGAGCTGGCCGGCTTGGCGCCGGGAGCCCGGCCACCGCCCGCAGTGTGCCCGTTCAGCCCGGCCAGGCCCAGGTGATAGGCGGCGACCGTGCGCACTTCCGGGCTGAGCCGGGCCATGGCGGCGGTCATGGCCGGGCCGACCAGGTCCCGCGCGGTCACCACGCCCGCGGGCATCACGGCGGTCATGCCTGCACCCCGGTGCTGCCGCTGCCGACCGCCGGGGATCCGGCGGCCGCTGGCTGGCCGGCCACCCAGCGCGGCGCCGGGCCGCGCAGGCTCCGGCGCAGTTCCCGCGTCGCGTTCAGTCCGCTCCGCACGGCTCCCTCCATCGTGTCCGGCCACCCGGTGTCGGTCCAGGCGCCCGCCAGCACCAGGCCCGGCACGGCGGTCGCGGCACCGGGCCGCAGCCGCCCCACCCCGGGCACCTGGCGCATCGTCGCCCCGCGCTCCCTGGTGACGAAACAATCGACCACCCGCGCCTGCGCCGCCGCGGGGAACAATCCGGCCAGTGCGGGCAGGAACTGCTCCCGCAGCCGCGCGGCCGGGACGTCGGCGTAGGCGTCCGCCGCCGACAGCGAGATGGCCAGGTACTGCCCTTCGCGCAAGCCCGACGGCCCGGTCCGGTCGAACACCCATTGCACCGGCGAGTCCACCGCCGCCGCGAACGGCAGCCTGGTCACCCGCCGGTCGTATATCACGTGCACGTTGACGATCGGCGAGGTGGCGATCTGGAGCCACTGCTCGGCCCCGGGACCGGCCGGTGCGGCTCCGGCGTGCCCCGCCACGGGCGGCAGCAGGCTGCCCGCGGCCTCCGGCGGGACCGCCAGGACCACCCCGTCGGCCCTGATCACCTCGCCACCGTTCGGCCCGGCCGTGCCCCGGCTGGCCAGGCGGATCAGGAAGCCACCTGAGGGCAGCGCCTGCACCGCCGCCGCCTTCGCGCGGAGCCGCACCCGGGACCCGAGGCGGCCGAGCAGCGTGGCCGCGGCCTGCCCGTGCAGGTCGCCCAGGGGCACGGCGGGGACGCCGATATCCGCCGCGTCTTTGGCCGACAGCAGCGCGGTCTTCACCACGGTGGCGGCCAACGCGAGGTTCGCGTCATCGCCGGGCACGTTGAGCGCGGACACCGTGAACAGGTCCCACAGCGCGCGCCGGGCGTGTTCGCCCTGCCAGTGGGCGGCCAGCCAGTCACCGAGGCGCTGGCCGTCCAGCTCCGGGCTGGCCGGGTCGAGCCGGGTCATGGCCAGGGCGGCGGGCACCACGAGCAATCGTTCGGCATAAGAAAGGTGCCGGTAGCCGGCCAGTGCCTGGCCCATGTGCAGCGGGCCGGGGAGCGCCGTGCGGCGCAGCCTGGCCCGCCCGCCGGGGCGCAGCACCGTGACGTCGAACCGGTCCTGCAGGGTGACCGAGCCGGTCATGCCCAGGCGGGCCAGCAGACCGCGGTAGGCGGTGCAGCAGCGCAGGAACACGTGCTGCCCGTTGTCCACGGTGAGGCCGCCGCGGCTGAACGAGGAGGTGGCGCCGCCCAGCCGGGGCCGGGATTCGAGCAGCGTGACCCGGGCGCCGGACTCGGCGAGCGCGATGGCGGCGGTGATGCCCGCCAGCCCGCCACCCACCACCGCCACGTGCGCGGGCGCTGCAGTCATTTCCTGGCCTCCCTCGCGGGGCGTCGGCCGGGCCGCAGGGCCGCCGCCGCCAGCGACTTGACCGCCACGCCGGCTTTCTCCCGCGCGGACAGGGAGACCCGGCGGGTGAGCACGGCGGCCGGGGCGGCCGCGATGCGCTCAAGCAGCCGGAAGTAGATGCCGGCCATGGCCCCGGCGGAGGCGGCGCTGCGCCGGTCGAGCAGCGGCATCAGCGCCAGCCCCTCGGCGTACCAGGAGCGCGCGCGGTCCGCCTCGAACTCCACAAGCGCGGTGAGCTCGCGCTGGCCGGGATGGGTGGCGGGGTCGGCGTCCAGGGCGCAGCCGAACCGCGCGAGGTCCTCGGCGGGCAAGTAGACCCGCCCGCTGGCGTAGTCCTCGCGGATATCGCGGAGGATGTTGGTGAGCTGCAGCGCGACGCCGAGCGAGTCGGCCAGCGGCACCGCGGTGCCCGGGTCGCTGGTGCCGAACACCCCGAGCGAGAGCCGCCCGATGGAGCCCGCCACGCACCGGCAGTAGTGCAGCAGGTCGTCGAAGGTCACGTAGGTGACCCCGCGTACGTCGTCGGCGCAGCCGTCGATCAGCTCGCCGAACGCGGCCAGCGGAATGTCGAACCGGGTCGCCGCGTCGGCCAGCGCCGTCAGCACCTGGTCGCTGTCGTCGGCACGCCCGGCGATGAGGGCGGACAGGCCGGCCCGCGCCTCCTCCAGCGCGGCCAGCTTCTCCGGCGCGGGGAGCGTGCCGTCCCCGATGTCGTCGATGCGGCGGGCCAAGGCGTAGACGGCGGCCAGCGCGTGCCGCTTGGCCGGTGGCAGCAGCCGGATGCCGTAGGAGAAGTTCCTGGCCTGGGACCAGGTGATCTCTTCGCAGCGCCGGTAGGCGGCGCGGACGTCCGTAGTCATGGCCTCCCTCGCGGGCGCTTCGCATGGTCGTGCCGGAGGCGCGCTATAAGGCAGGGCGGGAGGCCGGTCCTCGCCGCCGGGACACCGCAACGGCGCCTGGGGCTGCGTCGTGCCGGAGGCGCGCTGGCCAGCACTATGCGGCGTTCGGCCCGGCGGCTGCGGCGTGACACGACCGTGGGATGACACAGGTGTCTCATGTCATCTCCCCATCACGTAGGCACGAAGGAGTTCCGCCGCGACCCGGCGCTTGCGCGGGCGGGGCGTGGCGGTGAGCACGTCGCAACCGCTGGCTTTGATCGCGGCCAGGGCGGCCCGCCCGCCCGCCACGTACCCGGCCACCGCCGCCCGGGCGAAGCCGCGCAGGGCGCCGACGATCGGCGCCCCCTCGTCGAGCAGGTCGCCGGCCCGGCGGACCTCGAACGCGAGGAGCGCGCGCACCTGCGGCGACGCGGACGGCGCGGCCAGGTCGGCCTCGGTGACGCCGTACGCGGCCAGGTCCTTGCCGGGCAGGTAGACGCGGCCGGCCCGGAGGTCCTCGGCGACGTCCTGCCAGTGCTCGGCCAGTTGCAGGGCGGTGCACACCAGGTCGGAGAGCCGTTCGGTGTGCGGCGTGGCCGCGCCGAAGACGTGCAGCACGATACGCCCGACCGGGTTGGCGGACAGGCGGCAGTAGGCCAGCAGCTCATCGAAGGTCTGGTAGCGGGTGACCTGCTGGTCCTGGCGGTTGGCCTGGATCAGGTCGCGAAAGGGCTGGGCCGGGATGGCGCACTGCGCGACGGCCGGTGCGAGCGCCTGGATCACCCCCAGCCGGGGGGGTTCGCCACCGGGGCCGGCATACAGCCGGGACAGATCGGCGTCGAGTTCGTCCAGCAACCGCAGCCGCTCCCCCGGCGGGGCCTCGTCGCCCATGTCGTCGGCCGACCGGGCGAAACCGTAGACGGCGGCCAAGTGCTGGCGATGGCGCCTGGGGAGCAGGCGCAGGGCGACCGGAAAGTTCTCGTTCGCGGCCTTTGCACCGGCCTGGGAGGTGATCACCCTGGCCGACTCGCTGCTAGCCCCGACCCCGCCACCCCGCCCCACGACTGCTCCGGCGGCGCTGGCATCGTCCGATCGCGTCGCGTCCTGGGTCACGTCCCCTATTCCTTCACAGCTAACCGGCTAATGCAAACAATGACATCGGCGTCATGTGACGCCGATGTCGGCCAACTCCCGCGGCATCGTCGCCGCCGCCGACCCGGCAAAGACCTTGACATTACCGCGGTGGCCCTGGGCACGGCCGCCGCCAGGAAACGACGGGACCCGGCACCGCCTTTAGCGAGCCATTTATGGAGTATCGGTGGACGATGTGGGAGAACGTGCTTCGTGCTGCGCGGCTGCGGGCCGGTCTGCCGGGCGGCGCCGCAGGCAGAGGCCATCGCGGCCGGAGCGGTGCGGCCACCGGGAACCGGGCCGGGCAGCCGGTGAATAGGCCGGAATCCGCCTGCCCCGGCGTGCTCCTTGACGGCCCGGAATTTGTTCCGGGGCGTGTCCGGCGGAGTCATTAGACCGCCCCTTAGTGCCACCCCCAGCGAAGCTGACGCTTATGTCACTCAAAGCTGACGCTCGTGTCATGGCACGGGGTTACCACGGCACTCGACGCTGACGCCGATGTCATATTCAACCCCGTGGTGACCGGGGGCGCTGCGGACCGGCGCCGTGCCCGCATGCTGCGTTAAGGCGACATGGGGGCCCCGGAGGGCGTTAGATGTGAACTGAGCTGGATCCGGGGAGCCACCTCCGCGGTGACCCAGGGAACGGGGGCATGCCGGGCCGGCGGCCCACGGGGCGCACGAGGGGGGCCGATGGCGCGTCAGTCATTACCGGGCGCCGAAGTGCCTGACCCCGGCCGGATCACCGGCCCCCAGGACTTCGGCCGCGAGCTCAGCCTGGCCCGGCAACAGGCAGGGCTCACCATCCGCGAGGTCGCCAGGGCGAGCGGCATCCCCGCCAGCACCGTAGGCGACTATTTCGCCGGGCGGCACCTGCCCCCGGTCCGTCAGCCCGAACTGTTGGCGCGCGTGCTCGCCGCCTGCGGCATCACCGACCCCGGGCAGGTGGAGCGCTGGCAGGAGGCGCTGAACCGGATCCGCCGCATGCCGGGCCGGCCCCCGGCCCGCGGCCCGGCGCCGTACCGGGGCCTGGCCAGCTTCCAGCCCGAGGACGCCGCCTGGTTCTTCGGCCGGGAAGAACTCGCCTTGCACCTGGCGCGGCTGGCCACCGGGTCGAGCGCGCCCGGGGTCCCACTGGCGGTGGTCGGGCCGTCCGGGTCTGGCAAGTCCTCGCTGCTGCGGGCGGGGCTGGTCCCCCGGCTGCGCACGGCCACTCCGGCCCGGCCGGACGGCCGCCCGGTGGTGCTGATCACGCCGGGCGTCTCGCCGGTGGACGCCCTGGCCCGCGGCCTGGCGCCGGTGGCCAGGGCGGGATCCGAGGGCCCGTTGCAGGCGGGACTGCTCGCCCAGGGGCTCCGGCAGAACCCGGAGCGGTACGCGAGGCTGGCCGGGCGGGGGGACGAGCCGCCCGCGATCATCGTGGACCAGCTCGAGGAGATCTTCACCGCAGGCGCGGGCGAGACCGGCCGTCAGGAGTTCGTCGCCGCGCTGGCCGCGCTCGCCGAGCACACCCTGGTCGTCACGGGCCTGCGTGCCGACTTCTACAGTCACGCGCTGAACTATCCGGCCCTGGCCCACTCGCTTCAGGAACGGCAGATCGTCGTCGGTCCCATGCCGGCCGACCAACTCCGCCGGGCCATCGTGGAGCCGGCGCACAAGGCGGGCCTGAACATCGAGAACGGCCTGGTCGAGGTGCTGCTCGCGGACATGCGGCCGTACGGTGCGGCCGGGCCGGGCGCGGGCGGGCACGAGGCGCTGCCGCTGCTCTCCCACGCCCTGCTGGCCACCTGGGAGCACAGCCGCGGGGGCCGGCTGACGGTGTCCGACTACCAGGCCAGCGGCGGGATCCGGGATGCGATCGCCCGCACCGCGGAGCACGCGTACGCGGCCCTGAGCCCCGGCGAGCAGGAGATCGCCAGGCAGCTCTTCCTCCGGCTGGTGCACGTCGGCGACGACGGCCGGGAGGCCCGGGCCCGCCTGCCGCTCACCGATCTGCCGGGCGATGCCACCGTGGCCGCGGCGGTGCTGGAGCGCTTCGTCGGGCAGCGCCTGGTCACCATGGACCGGGACGAGGCCGACATCACCCACGAGGCGCTGCTCGGCGCCTGGCCGCGGCTGCGGGGTTGGATCGACGCCAACCGCGAGGACATCAGGGTCCGGCGGTTCATCACCGTGGCGGCGCAGGGGTGGGCCGCGGGCGGGCAGGAGCCAGCCGCGCTGCTGCGCGGCGGGCAGCTCGCGCTGGCCGCCGGCTGGACGGCGACCGAGGCCCACCGCGCCGCGCTGAGCCAGGACGCCCGCGACTTCGTCGACGCCGGGATCGCCGAGGAGCGGGCGCAGCAGGCGGCAGAACGCCGGCGCACCCGGCGGCTGCGGCAACTGGTGGCCGCGCTCACCGTGGCGGTGCTGGTGGCCGCGGGACTGGCCGGCTACGCGTTCCGGCAGCGCCAGATGGCCACCGCGGCGAAGGACGAAGCGGAGTCGCAGACCGTGGCCGTCGAGGCTGGAGTTCGTGGCATTCCGTCCCGGCGGCGGCATCCTGGCCAGCGCCGGTGATGACGGGACCGTGCGGCTGTGGGACATCACCAACCCGGCCAAGCCGGTGCTGGTGTCGACGATCCGCGCCTCCACCGACGCGGTGTTCCGCGACGGCCGCACCGTGGCCGCGGCGGACTCGGCCGGCCTGGTCTGGCTGTGGAACACCCAGGCCGGCGCGGCGGCCCGTGGCGTGTGCGCGATGGCCAGCCAGCCGTTGACCAGGGCCGAGTGGCATGCCTACGTGCCCGGGCGGCCCTACACGCCGCCGTGCCGCTGAACTCCGCCGCCGGCCTCCCTCGGAGGTTCGGCCCCACAATTACAGTACGTAATCGAACGGCGGCACCATGGCGTGTCCCCCGGTCAGGTGCGCCAGATGACGGCGAGCGCGCGGTCGTCATTGGTGCCGGCGCCCGCGCTCAGGGCCCGGACCAGGTCGGCGGCGCCCGCTCGGAACCCCGTGGTGACCAGCCGGTCCGCCTCGCCGAGCAGCCGGTCGGTGCCGTCGTCGATGTCCTTCCCCGGCACCTCCACCAGCCCGTCGGTGTACAGCATGAGCGCATCGCCGGGCCGCAGCGTGCCCCGCTCGGGCACCAGCCGCAGGTCGGCGACCACGCCAAGGACGATGCCCCGGGCGGTGGTGAGCCGCCAGGTTCCGCTGCCGGAGTCGAAATGCGCCGCGGGCGGATGACCGGCCGAGGACACCACGAAGTCGCCGGTGGCGAGGTCGAGCGCGAGATGGATCGCGGTGACGAAGCCTTCGTTGGCGGCGCCGCGCCGCACGTAGGCGTTGCAGGTGGGGAGGAACTCGCCCTGCGGCACCGAGCCGAGCAGCCCGCCGAACGCGCCGGACAGCAGGAGCGCCCTGGTGCCGGCCTCCACGCCCTTGCCCGCCACGTCGACGAGCGCCACCTCCAGGGTCTTGCCGTCGCAGGAGGACACCAGGAAGTCGCCGCCGAACGAGGAGCCGCCGGCCGGGCGGAGCACCGACACCGACCCCCAGCCATCGGGCAGGTCGGGCAGGGTCCCCTGGGCCCGGATCCGGTCGCGCAGCTCGATCAGCATGGCCTCGCCGCGCAGCCCCAGCATGCCGAGCTTCTCCCTGGCCCGGGCGAGAACGTAGGCCGCCACCGCGGTCACCACGATGGTCAGCACCAGGCCGGGGCCGGCCTTGTCCTCGATCACGTCGTAGGCCAGGCCGGCGGCGATCAGCACGAACAGGATGCGCAGCGCGCGGGGCCACAGCAGCAGGCCGCCGGCCAGCACCGGCAGGATGAGCAGGCCCGGTGAGAACCACGACTGCGACACGTGTACGGCCGCCACGCTGATAAATGCCGTCACGACGGTGAGCAGCAGGGCCACCCGCCGGTTTCCCGTGATGAGCTGGCGTGACACGAACGCGCCCGCTCTGCGCCAGGCGGAGCGCACGGCGAGTAGCGGACGGACCACGCCACGGGCAACCATGATGGCCGCACTGTATCCGCCCGCCACGGTCCCTGACACCCGCGCAGGTCAGCGACGCGCCCCGAATGCGGCGCGGCCGCGCCGGATCATCCCGCCCGCCACGGTCCCCGACACCCGCGCAGGTCAGC
>Ga0207684_10004963_pt1 | contig 12411 bp, 11 predicted proteins | sample KBSK5501metaG_FD_184342 | JGI IMG/M metagenome (GOLD analysis project Ga0207684, IMG submission 184342) | Corn, switchgrass and miscanthus rhizosphere microbial communities from Kellogg Biological Station, Michigan, USA - KBS K5-50-1 metaG... | ecosystem: Host-associated > Plants > Roots >... | reverse complement strand
ATTATTCGCGAGCGTTTGAAACTCTTTCCCAAACCTGATATCAGTAAACTAGCGCAGGAGTCGGGCAACGGCTCGACCTCGGCGCCCCAGAATAATGAATAATTTCACACCGCGCGCCCAACAGGTTTTGCAACTCGCTCGCAAGGAAGCTGACCGGTTCAATCACAATTATGTCGGCACCGAGCATTTGCTGCTGGGGCTGATCAAACTCGGACAAGGCGTGGCGGTGAACGTTCTGCAAAAGATGGGACTCGATCTCGAGACCGTGCGGATGGAGGTAGAAAAACAAGTCGGCTCTGGACCGGAAACAAAAATCGTTGGCAACATTCCCTACACCCCTCGGGTGAAGAAAGTTTTGGCCCTTGCTGGTAAGGAAGCCAAGGCGCTCAACCATTCCTACGTCGGTACGGAGCACATTTTGCTTGGCCTCTTGCGCGAAGGCGAAGGCGTCGCCGCGCGCGTGCTCAAGAGCCTCGAGATTGATATCGAACGCACGCGCAACGAAATTCTCAGAGAGCTCGATCCCAATTTCACGCCGTCAGAAACGGAGCAGGAAGGCGCCGAACCATCGAAGAAAGATGTCAAAACTCCGGCGCTCCGTGCTTTTGGTCGCGACCTGACCGATCTGGCGAAAAAAGGCGAGCTCGATCCGGTGATTGGACGCCGCAACGAAATTGAGCGCGTCATTCAAGTGCTCTGCCGCCGCACAAAAAACAATCCGGTGCTGATCGGTGAGGCCGGCGTCGGCAAGACCGCCATCGCAGAGGGCCTGGCGCAGGAAATTGCCAACGGGAACGTGCCCGAGCTATTGCGCGACCGAAGAGTGATCACGCTCGATCTCGCGTTGATGGTCGCCGGGACAAAATATCGCGGCCAGTTTGAAGAGCGCATCAAAGCAGTGATGGACGAAATTCGTCGCTCCAAGAACGTGATCTTGTTTATTGACGAGCTGCATACGATCGTCGGCGCCGGCTCGGCCGAGGGCGCAATGGACGCGTCCAACATTATCAAGCCTGCCTTGAGTCGCGGCGAGCTACAGTGCGTTGGCGCGACGACCATGAACGAGTACCGCAAGTACATCGAGAAGGACGCCGCGCTGGAGCGCCGTTTCCAGACGGTGAAAGTCGATGCGCCCACGGTCGATGAGGCGATCGAAATCTTGAAAGGATTGCGTCCGAAGTATGAAGCGCATCACAAAGCCAAGTTGACCGACGAAGCACTTGAGACTGCCGTGCGATTTTCCGAGCGTTACATTACTGGCCGTTTCCTGCCCGACAAAGCCATCGACGTAATGGACGAAGCCGGGGCGCGTGCCCGCATCAACGCCATGACTCGTCCGCCCGACGTCAAGGAAATCGAGAAAGAAATCGAAGAGATCCGCGTTGAAAAAGAGGCCGCGATCAAAGCCCAGGATTTCGAAAAGGCCGCCGCGCTGCGCGACAAGGAAAAACAAACGAAGGAAAAACTCGATACCATTTTGAACAAGTGGCGCGAGGAGCGCGAAGAAAAGGAGGTGGTCGTGACGGCCGACGACATGATGCACATCATTTCGAAAGTCACCGGCGTACCCCTGCAGCGCATGGAACAGGAGGAAATGCAAAAGTTGCTCGCGATGGAATCGGAGTTGAAACAGCGCGTCATCGGCCAGGACGAGGCGGTCACCGCTATCAGCAAAGCGTTGCGTCGCTCGCGCGCCGACCTGAAAGATCCAAAACGCCCGATCGGCTCGTTCGTCTTTCTTGGTCCGACCGGCGTGGGCAAAACGTATCTCGCACGCACGCTGGCCGAGTTCATGTTCGGCGATCCTGACGCGTTAATTCAGATCGACATGTCGGAGTACATGGAAAAGTTCACCGCTTCGCGGCTAATCGGTTCGCCGCCGGGCTACGTCGGTTACGAAGAAGGCGGCCAACTTTCCGAAGCGGTGCGGCGCCGGCCATATTCGGTGGTGCTTTTCGACGAAATTGAAAAAGCGCATCCGGATGTGATGCACCTGCTGCTGCAGATTCTGGAAGACGGAAAAATTACCGATTCGTTAGGCCGCAAGATCGATTTCCGCAACACGATCATCATCATGACCTCGAACGTCGGCGCCGAATTGCTTAAAAAGCAAACCGTCATGGGCTTCGGCGCGCCGCGCGAAGGGCACGATTACGATTCGATGCGCGATAAAATTCTCGAAGAAACAAAGCGCGTCTTTAAACCCGAGTTTCTCAATCGGCTCGATGAGATCATCGTCTTCCACTCGCTCGAGAAATTGCATTTGATGCGCATTGTCGATCTTGAGGTGGCGAAGGTGAAGACCCGAGTCAAGGCGAAAGAGATCGAGATCGTGCTCGATACGGCGGCCCATGAGTTTGTCATTGAAAAAGGCTACGATCCCAATTACGGCGCACGCCCGATGCGTCGCGCGGTGGAGCGTTACCTCGAAGATCCGCTCGCGGAAGAATTGCTCAAAGGCAACGTCAAGCCCGGCGATCGCGTCGAAGTCACTGCCGCCGATGGCAAACTCGTTTTCCACGTTGCCGAGCCCACCGGAAAAGCCGCGGCAAAGGCGAGCTGATTTGGAGGGACACGCGCTGTCGTGTCCCAAACATCGGCACTTGGACCGGCGCGGCGCCCTCCCTTGCCGATGTTACGCGCGTGGATGCGCGCTGGCGTAAGCCATCCTGAGCGAAGCGAAGGCTCTCTTAAAGGTGATTGACTTCCTGCAAAAATCGGTTGTCGCAAGCTCCGAGTGTGAGGCCCCGTCATCCCGCAGTTGTGGGATTCGGGATGGCTACGCTCGGGGATGTGCCTCTGCGTACGCTTTTTTCAAACGTTCGACGGTGACGTGAGTGTAAATTTGTGTGGTCGAGAGGCTGGCGTGACCGAGTAACGCTTGCACGCTGCGCAGATCAGCGCCGCGATCGAGCATGTGCGTGGCAAAACTGTGCCGCAACTTGTGCGGACTGATCGAAATAGGAATCGATGTGTGCCGCAAATAGCGTTTCAAAATGAGCCAGATCGAGCGCGGTGAAATTCGTTTGCACGACTTACTTATGAAGAGAGGTCCAGAGTGCACGGTCGCCGCCGCGCGATAACGCGAGATCGCTTCCAGGGCGGGCGCGCCCACCGGACAAACGCGTTCTTTTCGGCCTTTGCCAAAAACGCGCACCGATTCTGTATAAAGATCGACATCAGCAACATCGAGGGCCGCCAGTTCGCTCAAGCGCAAACCGCTGCTATAAAAAAGTTCCATGATCGCAACGTCGCGCAGCGGCATCCAAATGGGGGCTGCTCGATTTTTCGTCACCGTCAACGGCGCTGCGAGCAATTCCTCGATCTGCTGTCGGGTGAGCACGAGCGGAAGCTTCTTGTCGATCTTTGGCAATTGCAGCTCGTGGAGCGGATCGCGTCGCAACCGTTTTCGTTCAACGAGAAACCGGTAGAACGCACGCAGCGCCGAAAATTGCAATCGAACATAAGACCGCGCCTGCCCGCGCTTCATGATCGCGAACAAGTAATTGCGAAAATTGTCCGCGGTGCATTTTTTCCACGGCGTTTTGTTTTCAGCGCGGAATCCTTGCAGCGCCTGCCTATAGGCTTTCAGTGTGCGCGGCGAAGCGTTTCGCTCGACTGCGAGATAGTGCAAAAATTCCCCCGCGAGCGTATCTTTTGTCATTCCGAGCGAAAGTCTTGCGCTGAGCCGAGTCGAATGGGTCGACGAATCTCTCACTTAAACAATAAGAGATGTCTCGGTCCGAGCTGGACTGGCATTTATGCTCGACATGACAAGAGCCAATTTGATTACTCCGGCTTCTCGATCGTGTAGCGGGTTTCCGCCGCCTGGGCGCCGCCGCTGTATTGGCTTTTGAAAATCGGGGGCGGATTCGTCGAGATCAATTCGTAACCCTTCAAAACGAACTCCGGATAGACGGTGTTGCTCGCCGGCTCGTAAACCTTGTCGCCGCTGAAGTAACCGTAGAGTTTGTATTCGTAATTATTGTCCGCGCCGAACGTCAGCTCTGCGCGATCGGGCGCGAGTTTTTGCTTCTCATTCAACATCACCATTTGCGCAGTGCTCCACGGCTGGCCGGGCCGCCGGATGTAACCCCAGAATTTGAAATCCGGTTTAAAATAACGCCGGCCGATAAAATAATTGCCCGCCGGTTCGGCAGCGATGCGCTGGGCCATCGCGATTTTTGCCTGCTGAATCCCTTCCGGCACGGTTTCGCAGCTGGTGAGGAAAAGAGGCCCTAGCAAAACTTGGATCGAGAACAACAACCGAGCCGCGCTTTTCATTCGCAAAGATCGACAGTTACGACATCTACTCAGCTCTGCTTTCGGTGCAATCGCGAGATCTACCGCTGTGGCGACGGCGCTGTGCGCGTTTTGTTCTTCAGACTGGAACGGATCACAGGCCGGTGGTTACCAGGGCGCGGCCCAATAATGGTTTTACATCATTTGTTTGGCTCCGTAAACTTTTGCCGCGATGATCGAACTGGAAGTTTATGCAGCCGGTCTCCGTGATCTCAATAAGATTCTGGAATTGGACCACCAACTCGAAGCAATCCCAGGCCTTCGTTACAAAGTCGATCGCAATCATGATCTCGTTTACGTGGAGCTCGATGAACCGACAGTTACTTTCCGGGAGATTCGAGCGATTTTCCGCAAGCTCGGTCTCGATCCACGCTTCGTCGGCGCCATCCCGCCGGAACTTGGTCCTAAAACAAAGACGCAGCCGCTGAGCGTTTGAGAGCATTGCGGTCCACGTGCGCCGTGCGTTCGTCCAAATGATGGTCCGAGTGTTCAACGCGCTGGGAGCGGCGTTCATGGCATTCTTTCAATATCTCGGCGAAGTTGTTCTGCTCGCGGCGGACACTTTTCGGTCGCTCTTCACGCGCAAGCTTCGCTGGAAACTGTTTCTTAATCAGATCGTCGAGATCGGATTGCTCTCGCAGCTTGTCGTTGTGATCACGGGCGGTTTCACCGGCGCGGTTTTTTCAGCGCAAACGTTCTTCCAATTCAACAAAATCGGAATGGGATCGGCCACCGGCGCGGTCGTTTCAGTTGCGATTTGCCGCGAACTCGGCCCGGTCCTTACGGCGTTGATGGTGGCCGGTCGCGTCGGCGCGGCCATGTCGGCCGAGATCGGCACGATGAAGGTGACCGAGCAGATCGATGCGTTGCGCGCGCTCGCGGTTTATCCGACCGATTATCTTGTCGTGCCACGCGCTCTCGCCATGATGGTTTCGATGCCACTACTCGTGGCCGAATGCATCGCCGTCGGCATCGCTGCGGGATATTTCATCGCAATTTTCCTGCTCGAGGTTAACGGCACCTACTACATGGCCAACATGGTGCGCTGGACCCGGAACCGCGACATTATCATGGGCCTGTCGAAAGCGTTCTGTTTCGGGATACTGATTGTCTTCATCAGTTGCCACAAAGGTTTGACTGCACGCGAGGGCGCGGTTGGCGTGGGTCGCGCGACGACCGAGGCGGTTGTGAACGGCTCGCTCGCGGTTCTGATTTGCAATTTCTTTCTCACGATGTTGCTCAACATTATTTACCCGGCGGGATATCAGTGATCGAGGCCGTGCAATCACAAATCGCGGCGACGTCGCCGCAAGATCGATATGTTGGTTCGATGATTGCGGTGCGTGATCTCGCGAAGAAGATTGGCCAGCAGGAAATTTTGTGCGGGGTCAATCTCGACGTGGCGCGCGGTGAAACGTTGGCCATTATCGGTCGCAGCGGCGGCGGCAAGAGCGTGTTGCTCAAGCATCTCGTCGGTCTCATGCAACCAAACACGGGCGAAATTTGGATCGAAGGCGCAAACATCATCGGTTTGCACGAACGCGACCTCGGCGCGATCCGGCAAAAGATCGGCATTCTTTTTCAAGGCGCGGCGCTTTTCGATTCGATGACTGTGGAAGAGAACATCGCTTTCCCGTTGTGGGAAGCGGGCGAGCGCGATCCAAAAGCGATTCGCGCGAAGGTTCGCGAAATGCTCGAGGTGATGGAACTGGAAGGCGAGGAGGACAAAATGCCGGTCAATTTGAGCGGAGGCATGAAAAAACGCGTCGGCCTCGCGCGCGCCATCGTTCGGCGGCCGTCATGTATTCTTTACGACGAGCCGACTTCGGGACTCGACCCGGTTGTGTCGGACAGCATCAACCGATTGATCCGCCGGTTGCAGCAACGTTTTGGTGTGACCGGCATTGTTGTGACGCACGATATGAAAAGCGCATTCGACGTGGCCAATCACGTCGCTTACTTGCACGAAGGCCGAGTCTATTTTTACGGCACACCCACCGAATTTGAGCAAACAACCGATCCGATTCTGCAGGATTTCTTGCTTGGTCGATCGGGAGATTCAATACGGGAACGCAGTTGACCTCGAAAGCCTTCGAGGTTGAGAGTGGGAAAGCAATGAACCGGCACGAACGAGGCTTGGAATTTAAAGTCGGCGCTTTCGTTTTTCTGGGATTGTCGATGTTAGCAGCGTTGGTCGTGCAGTTCGGCAGGCTGGGCGAGGGTTTCAAAACCTATTACGGTCTCACCGTTCGTTTCAATGATGCGAGCGGATTGTTAAAAGGTTCCGATATCTTACTGGCTGGCGCGAAAATCGGAAAAGTGGCCGGAGGTCCGCGACTTGTTCGCGAAGGCAGCGGCGTGGACGTACCGCTCAAGATTTATGATTATGTTAAAGTTCCCGCGGGAAGCAAGTTCACGGTAGGCAGTTCCGGATTACTCGGAGATCGATTCGTAAATGTGACGATGCCGCCGGGACAGCCGAGCGCCTTTTTGCCGCCCAATGCCTACGTAAGCGGCGCCCGCGAGACCGGCATTGACGATCTCACGCGCGAAGGCGGCGCGCTCGTCAGCGACCTTCGCGGAACGGTGCAAAAGATCGACACGACCGTAACGCGATTGAATCAAGAAACGTTTTCTTCGACAAACATCGAGAATTTGAAATTGAGCATGGAGCATTTGAATGAGGCGACCGGCGCGCTCGCCGAATCCTCAAAAAAGTTGGACGGCGTGATCGGGAAAGCCGATTTCACGATGGATTCGACGAAAAAAGCGGCCGACGATTTGCGGAACGCGATCGCCGATACGCGGAAAGTAATCCAGGCTGCAACGCAAGGGAAAGGGTTACTTGCCGCGCTACTCACTAATCAAGAAGTCGCAAACGATCTGCGCGCGCTGATCGCTAACTTGCGAGCGCACGGCGTCTTGTTTTATCGCGATACCGCGGCCAAGATCGACATGAACGCGCGCGAGCAAACCAAACCACCCCGCGGTCAAACCGGAGGACGCTGATGACACCACTGCTTACCATCAATTTGCTGCGCGTGCTTTTCGTGACGTTCTGCACGACGATCGGCGCACTCGTCTCGTCGGAATTGCAAGGAGACTCATGGCCCGGCCTGGTTCTCGGTTTGCTTCTCGGCTTGATCGTGGTGCTGATCGACCGGTTGCTGAAAGGATTTTCGCTGCGCGCATTTTCCTCGGCCACATTTGGACTTTTGCTTGGCTTGCTCTTTGCCAACCTGCTCATGGCTACAGACATCCTGCGTTACCAATCGGAAACCACCCAATGGACTGCGCGACTCATCGTTTACTGCACGTTTGCTTATCTCGGGATGATGCTGGCCATGCGCAGCAGCCGTGATGAATTTTCGCTCATCATTCCCTACGTGCGTTTCGCGCGCGAGACTACGCAACACGAGCCGCTGGTTCTCGATACCAACGTCATCATCGACGGTCGCATCGCCGATCTTTGCGCGACCGGTTTTCTTAGTCGCTCGTTGATCGTGCCGCGATTTGTCCTCGACGAATTGCAAGCGCTGGCCGACTCGCGCGATCCGGTGAAACGCGAACGCGGCCGGCGCGGTCTCGAGATTTTGAATGATCTTCAACGCTCGCGTGAAGTGGAATTGACCGTTCACGAGAGCACCGGCGGCGAAGATGTCGATCTTGGCGTGGACGCCCGTTTGGTTCGCACGGCCAAGGTATTGAAAGCGCGCCTGCTCACGAACGATCACGCGCTTGCGCAAGTTGCGCGGTTGCAACAGGTACCGGTCTTGAACCTGACTGATCTCGTGCGCGCCTTGCGGCCAACGGTTGTCACCGGCGATGAGATCGAGCTCAATCTCGTCAAGGAAGGCCGCGAACCGCATCAAGCCGTTGGTTACCTGCCGGATGGCACGATGATCGTAGTCAACCACGCCCGCGCCCACGTTGGACGAAGCACCAAAGTAGTCATCTCAAGCGCGCTCCAAACTTCCGCCGGCCGTCTCATCTTCGCTGAATTGAAAGATGGGACTGAGCGCCCAAGCGCTTAAATCCAATGGAGGGACGACCTCTGTGTCGTCCAGCATTGTTCCCGAATCCACGGACGCGACAGAGCGCGTCGCTCCAAGCTGATCTCCTTAGCGTAAGCCGACTGCGGCGCGGACGCGCTTCATGACTTGATTGGCGATTTCGTTTGCGCGCTTGGCGCCGAGGGAAAGGACATTGTCGATGTACGATTTGTCGGCCACAATTTCTTCGCGGCGCTTGCGCATCGGCGCGAAGTATTCCCAGAGCTTTTCGAAGAGCTCCTTCTTGAAATCGCCGTAGCCGGTGCCGCCTTTCTGAAATCGCTCGCACACCCCCGCGATTTCGTTTTTTGAAGCGAAGAGCGAGTAGAGCTGGAAGATTGTCGATCTCGCCGGATCTTTGGGCGCTTCGACCGGTGTGGAATCGGTCACGATGCTCATGACGCGCTTCCGCGTTTCTTCTTCGTCGCCGAAGATGTCGATGTTGTTGTGGTAGCTCTTGCTCATCTTTTGGCCATCGATGCCAGGAACAACTTCCGTCTCGGCGTGAATGCGCGGCTCGGGCAATTTGAAAAGGGGCCCGGCCGGCTCGGCCCCGAATGTCTCGTTCATTTTCACAGCCAGATCGCGCGTGATCTCGATGTGCTGTTTCTGATCTTTGCCGACCGGCACAACATCGCTGTCGTAAATCAAGATATCGGCAGCCATGAGCACGGGATAATTGAACAGCCCGGCGGACGAGGTCATGCCGCGCGCAAGCTTGTCTTTGTAAGAATGCGATCGCTCGAGCAAACCCATCGGTGCAACCGTTGCTAAAATCCAGGCCAGCTCGGTTGTTTGCGGCACGTCCGATTGTCGAAACAGCGCGGCGCGTTGTGGGTCGAGACCGCACGCCAGGAAATCAAGCGCCACGCGTCGGCTGTTTTCGCGGAGCGCTTTCGGATCGCGCAGGCTGGTGAGCGCGTGATAGTCGGCGATGAAATAAAACGCTTCGCCCTCGGCTTGCAGCGCGATCGCCGGCTGCATCATGCCAAAGTAATTGCCGATGTGGAGCACGCCGCTGGGTTGAATGCCGGATAGAATTCGCATGCTGCCAAACGTTCAACGTTCAACATCCAACGTTCAACTCCGAAAGGTTTCGCGAGCAGGCGTCGAAATTCGGCAGCAGGAGCCGGAAAGAATGCGCATGAGCTTTGAGATTTCAGATTAAAGCGAATCCCAATCTGCAGTTTGATCCCTTTTTGCTTGCCAACCTTGCGCTCGCTGGGTTCCGGGGACTGGGACCTAGCGTCAGAATTGTGTCCTTTGCAAGGTCCTGGCTGTAGCCGCCGCCCTGCGGGCGGCACGCAGTTAAACGTCGCAACAAGTAAGCGTCGTCCCGACGCTTCGCACAGCGAAGCGGCTACATCTTCGGCGCGGACGAGGCGACGAGTTTTTGGAAACGCGGATCGTTTCGGAGCGGATCGAACATTGGATCCAGCCGGAGCAGCGCAGGAGTCAGCGGCAGGTTCGAAGCCAGTGGGCCACTGTACGGTACCGAAAGTAGTTTCTGTAAAGCGGCGATGGCCCGATCGGGTTCTCCCATCTGCGCCGCCACCCTCGCCAGGATCTCGATCGGAACGGAGCCATACAAAGCGTCTTTCTCGACGGGAATCGCTGCCATGGCCTGTTCCGACAGAGCCAACGCGGCGGCTTTGTCTTTGAGACCCCATATTGGTCAGGGCGAGATCGCCAATGAGGCTAAAATTTTCCGGCTGTTCTTTGAGGAAAGGTTCCAGTTCGCTGCGCGCCTGTCGCCAACTTTCCTGGGCGGCGGCATGATCGCCGGCGATTTCTTGCGCCCAGCCTAACCAAAAGCGCAGTTCGCCGTTGTAAAAGCCCAACGCCGGATCAGGCTTGGCCAATATCTCCTTTAGCCGGGGGATGACCGGTGCAGGGCGGCGCTCCAAGATCGCTTGGTAAACTTGTGTTTCCAACGCGTAGGGGTCGTCGGCGTTCGGATGCAGCGGAGCGAGGAGCGCCGCGGCCCGCGGCAGGTCGCCTTCGGCTTGTGCGATACCCGCCTTTGTCACGAGGGTATCGACGTCATCCGGCGTAATATCGAGAATGTGATCAAGCTTCCGCACCGCGTCGGGGAAACGACGAAGGGTGAAATAGGAAATCGCGTGCTGGGTGAGTAGGTTAACGTTGCGCGGGTCGAGCCGCTCGGCTTCGTTGAAATACGACTCGCTCCGGTCCCACTGGCCTCGCCTCCGCATGACATAGGCCAGCGATTCAGGAATGCGGCTGCTATTGGGCAGGAACTGACGCGCTTGCTCAAAATAGCGCACCGCGGTGTCGTAATCCTTTACGCAGGCGTAGTGGTAATAGCCCTTGGCCAGTACGGCCTCGCCGAGATTGGGCTGAAGAGTGAGCGCGGTTTCAGCTGCCTGCCGTGTCTCTTCACGCAAGGCGACCGTGGGTTGAAGAGCCACGGTGAGGTAGCCGAGCGCATCAACGTATGACAGCAGCGCCCAACTCAGCGCGAACTTCGGGTCCAACCTCACCGCTTCTCTGAGATATTTCTGTGCGCCAAGAGCGTTGGCTGGTGTGGTTTGCGTTTTTAGTGTATAAGCCAGCCCGCGCAGGTAGGAATCGTAAGCCTCAACATTGTCCGTCGGTTTGGCGGCGATGACTTGCTCCTCCCGACCGCTGAGGTGCGCTCGCAACTGGTCGGCGATTGCTTTGGCCACCTCACTCTCGACGGAAAAGATGTCGGTCAGTTTGCGATCAAAGGTATCGGCCCAAAGATGGGAATCATTGGCTGCTTTAATCAGCTGCACGTTCACGCGCACGGCGTCGCCGCTCTTTTGCACGCTTCCTTCCAGGATGTGGGCAACGCCAAGTTGCCTGGCGATCTCAGGAAGGTTTTCAGGCGCGCTTTTGTAATGCTGCGTGGAGGTACGCGAGATGACGTTCAGATCAGCGATCTTCGATAAGCGTGTCAGAATTTCGTCCTGGATGCCGTCGGCAAAGTAGGCGTTCGCTTTGTCCTCGCTCAAGTTTTCGAAGGGTAAGACCGCGATTGATTTCTCCAGAATCACTTTCGAGCTGGACCGATGTAAGAAAATGTAAGATCCCGCCGCGGCGGCGGCAGCCGCAACGATGATTAGCGCGGCGATGAGAAGGTGTTTTCGATTGATCGGTGATTTCTTTGCGGCCGACACGGCCGCCCCTACATCGGCGCGCTTGAACTTTTCGGGCACACCGGGATTTCCCAACTCGTCAGTGTAAAAATTGACGACCGACACGCGGATGCCGTGTTTCACTTCGCATTCGCCCAAATCGTGCAGACACGGTTGCCACTGCCGGTATTGTTCCAAATCTTCGGCGACATGTCGGGAGAGAAGAATGTGCCCGGCATCTCCGCAATCCATCACCCGCTGCGCCATGTTGATCCCGGCGCCGGTAACATTTGAGCGGTCGTTGACATCGCTCACCGCGTTGACCGGCCCACTGTGCACGCCCATGCGCAATTGGACTTGCGGATAGCTCTTCAACGCTTTGCTGATCTCCAAAGCGCATTCTACCGGCGCTTCCGCGCTGTTGGAAAACACCAGCGCCATCCCGTCACCGGTGGAGAGCCGAATCAGTTTGCCGGCCGCTTCAGCTTCGCGGAAATGCGGGTTTGCCGGACCAGTTGATTAAGTTGCTCAAGTATCTCGGTCTGGTCGTTAATCAGAAGTTTCGAGAAGCCCACCACGTCCATGAACAGGACATGGGCAACTTCGAGATGAAGATCCGGTTTACGCTCCGATGACATATGGGTGTGCGGACGGGGATTGCGCGAACGAAATAATCTCGATTCAACTGCCGATTAGTCGAGAGCAATGTGGGCATGGTTGAGATCAAATGACTCAACGTTTTGTCGAAAGCTCTTCCTAGATGTCGAACGACGGTCAGAGACCGCCGCTACAGATGGAATGACAAACGTTTGTTTCTTGCTCGCCAATTCGCCGGGAATCGTTAGATAAAACAGCGCATGCCCGAGCAAAGTTCGCAACCTGTTTCGGTTGTCACCGGTGGGGCCGGTTTTTTAGGATCCCATTTGACCGACCGG
>Ga0207684_10004956_pt1 | contig 12421 bp, 4 predicted proteins | sample KBSK5501metaG_FD_184342 | JGI IMG/M metagenome (GOLD analysis project Ga0207684, IMG submission 184342) | Corn, switchgrass and miscanthus rhizosphere microbial communities from Kellogg Biological Station, Michigan, USA - KBS K5-50-1 metaG... | ecosystem: Host-associated > Plants > Roots >... | reverse complement strand
AGACTGAAGAGACCAGCGCTGCCCAATTCAATCATTTCCTCCGAGGCTGGCAATATTCCGGCGACGGGTGCATTGTAGGCTTCTTGCACCTGTTGCCTCAGACCCTCAAACTCCAGTTTGGGCAGGGCCTTGTTCACCACCAGCAGCAACTTCTTCAGCTTGAGCTTACGAGCGACTTCCACCGTGACGGCAGTTCCCTGGAAATCCTGCTGATCGGGTCGCAGGACCAACACCAGCGTATCGGAAAGAAGAATGGAGAGCAGCGTCTCTTCATTTAAGCCTGGGTGGGTATCAAGGAAGAGGTAATCGAGACGAAATGTTTTCATCAGCTTGCGAAAGCCGTCGGTGAGCAAGTTGACTTCGTAGCCCTCACGTAAGACCCGCGTAATCTCGCTGGCCTTGATGCTCGAGGGGATCAAGTAGAGGGCTCCTCCTGCTGGCACGTCAGGACCCAACTTACTGGTTACATCGTAGGCCGCCTGCTCAATGCTGCAACGTCCATACAGATAATCGTTGAGGGTCAAGCCCATATTCTGCGGATCCATCCCAAAGAGGACATGCAGGCCGGGCGACTGAATGTCTGTGTCTACGACGACGACTCGCTTCCCCTGCTGGACGATGCTACTTGCAAGATTGGCGATCAAGTTGGATTTGCCTGTGCCCCCCCGGTAGGAGTGAATCGAAACGATCGTGGACATGGCTTGCTTTCTCCCTGTTCTAGATGACATGCAAAGTTGTACACTGCTCTTAGCCCCTGTGCATCTGGTCAACCTTCTGCTAGAAGAGCTGGAACACTTCATTGCAGGTGATAATACTCCCACCAGGGCCTCCTTCAATTGACCAGAGCAAGTAAATAATTTGGGTTTATCTTAGCATAGTTCAGTACCGGTTGCACATTCAGGAAACTCTCCTTGTATTGTTACTTATGTCCTGATATACTTCACTATACGCGAGAAGGACGAGCGTTTTCTTCACAATTTGCTTAAGTCAGATCTTATTTCGTGAGAAGCTCTCAACTGTATGGTGAGACAGTCTCCACTTTAGTATCGTCCCACCTACACTGATTGCTCTCATATCTCGTCGTCCTCTGTAGAACAGTTACTGGTACTCGTTTTCTTCATCCTGTCATTTTCTCCGTCATCTTCGCATTGATGTTCACATCGATGAAGCCGAGGTAGCTGAGAAGTAGCAGATATGACGTGACCCAGATGCAAGGGGAAGCAACCACAACCAAACAATCTCCATCCACCCCGGCCAGCTCACTGCTAGTTGTGGATGACAACAGTATGAACCGCATCATGCTCTCGCGCTACATTACCAAACTCGGCTACCAGGCCACGCTGGTCGAAAACGGACGACAGGCGTTGGAAAAACTGCAGGGCGAACCCTTTGACCTGGTGTTGCTGGACGTGGAGATGCCCGAAATGGACGGCTACCAGGTGCTGGAACAGCTCAAGGCCAACCCACGCCTGCGCGATATTCCGGTGATTATGATCTCAGCCGTGGAAGAACTCGAGAGCGTCGTCAAATGCATTGAACTGGGCGCGCAGGATTACCTGCCCAAGCCTTTCAACCCGATACTACTACGGGCTCGGCTCACGGCTTGCCTGGAACGAAAACGACTCCGTGACCAGGAAGTCGACTATTTGCAGCAGGTGGGGCGAGTCACAGCGGCGGCGGCCGCGATCAAGGCCAATACCTTTCAGTCTGAAAGCCTGGATGAAGTGGCCCGGCGCAGTGATGAACTGGGGCAGTTGGCCCAGGTCTTTCAGGAGATGGCACACCAGGTCTATGCCCGCGAGCAGCAATTGCAGCGGCAGGTGCAGCAATTACGCATCGAGATTGATCAGGAGAGGCGTGCCCGCGAGGTTGCCGACATCACCGAAAGCGAGTACTTCCAGCAGTTACTAGGCAAAGCGGACGAACTGCGCAACCGGGCTAGGGCTGATGCGGAAGATGACACGCAAGAGAAGACGGCTAGAGAGCCGAATGGTTCAATGTGAAAGGAAGAGCCTGATGCACTTACGGTTTACTCCGTATGCTATTCCCGAAGCCATCTCCGCAGCCATTTTGATCTGGCTCGTGATCGTTACGTGGCGACGCCGCTCTGCACCAGGGGCATCACCTTTTATCGTCATCTTGCTGGCAGCGGCTATCTATTCACTGAGTTACATGGTAGAACTGGGAAGTACCGACTTATCCACTGCAATCTTTTGGAACAACGTTGCCTGGTTGGGGTCAGTTCTCTTGCCAGCAGCTTGGTTTGCCTTTGCGCTTCAATACACGGGCCACTCGAGATGGCTAACACGTCGAATCGTGGTTCTGCTGGCCATCGTGCCTCTCGTCACCCTACTGCTGGTCTGGACGAATACTATGTATGGTTTGATTAGCAGCAACAATAGCCTGGATAGCACTGCTCCGTTTTCGGCGCTTGTTTCCACACCTGGTGCCTGGTTCTGGGTCTTTCTTGTGTATGCTTATACGTTATTTTTGCTCGGCGCACTTGTCATCGGTTCGTTCATCCGGACACTTATGCGTTCAACGTCCATCTATCGTGGACAAGTCATCGCCTTGCTGATTGCTGTGATAGCCCCGTGGGTCGGGAACGCACTATATCTCTTTGGCCCCAGACCACTCTCCCTGTTTGATCCCACCCCTCTAGCGTTTACGGTTAGTGGTCTGGCGGTGGCCTGGAGCCTCTTCCGCTATCGGATGTTGGATCTCGCTCCGGTGGCACGTAACGCCGTGATCGAAAGCATGAGCGATGCCGTGATGGTGCTGAACCTGCACCACCGCATCACCGACCTCAATCCGGCGGCGCAGCGTCTTCTTGGTCGCCCACTCCCAGAACTGATTGGACAACCTGCCGCCATGGTGGCTTCTGCCTGGCCCGCCCAGGTCGAACGCTTTCGAGGCGTTACCGAGGCCCATGAGGAGATTGTCCTCGCGATAGACGGGATGCAGCGTTCCTTTGATCTGCGCATCTCGCCTCTGCCTGACCACCGCGGCTCTATTACCGGTCGTCTACTGGTCTTGAGAGATATCACCGAGCGCAAGCAGGCGATGGAAGCCCTGGAGCGAGCACGGGAGGAACAGGCGGTCAGCGCCCGCGAAAATGCTCGCTTATATCTAGAAGCCAGCAGTCAGAGGCAGTATTTTGAAGCCCTGATGAACACTAGTCCAATCGCGGTCGTCACTGCTGACCTTGATGACAAAATTGTCGCATGCAACCCTGCCTTTGAAAAGCAGTTCGCCTGCACACAGGCCGAAATCGTCGGGCGCAGCGTAGTTGAAGTGGTGAGCAGCCCAGGATATCATGCCGAGGTCATCCACAATCTTTCCCGCATCAAGAAAGGAGAGATCCTTCAGCTCGTGACCCGGCGACGACGCAGGGATTGGGAACTCTTGGGTGTTCCGGTGATGGTCGAAGGTCGGTGCGTTGGGACTCTTGGCCTCTATCTGGATATTACCGAACGCAAGCAGGCCATGGAAGCAATAGAACAAGCCAGGGCAGATGCCGAAGCGGCTAACCAGGCGAAAAGCGCCTTCCTGGCCATGATGAGCCACGAAATCCGCACCCCCATGAATGCCATCATTGGCATGACCGGCTTGCTGCTGGACACTGAGCTGACCAGCGAACAGCATGAGTACGCCGAAACAGTGCGCGCGAGCAGCGATGCGCTGTTAACCATCATCAACGACATTCTGGACTTCTCCAAAATTGAAGCGGGCAAACTCGAGCTGGAGAGTCAGCCCTTTGACCTGCGTGACTGTGTGGAGTCGGCCCTGGATCTTGTAGCGGCCAGAGCCACCGAGAAAGGCATCGATCTGGCCTACCTGCTGGACGAGCAGGTGCCTGCCGCCGTGTACGGCGATGTGACCCGCCTGCGCCAGATTCTGGTCAACTTGCTCTCCAACGCCGTCAAGTTCACGGAACAAGGCGAAATCGTCATTGCAGTGGAAGCCAGGCGCACTGAGAAGAAGGAAGACGGACGGGCGAATTGGCAAGAGCACGATGGAACAACGTTCCATGAGCTGCATTTTGCCGTCAGGGACACGGGCATCGGCATCTCAGAGGAGGGGCAGGCGCGCCTGTTCCGCTCCTTCAGCCAGGTGGAAGCCTCGACGGCGAGGCGCTACGGCGGAACCGGGCTGGGTCTAGCCATCAGTAAGCGCCTGGCCGAACTGATGGGGGGCAGCATGTGGGTGGAGAGCCAACCAGGAGCAGGCTCGACCTTTCACTTCACCCTGCTGGCCCAGGCCGCTCCCGCTCGCTGGCGCCCCTACCTGGAGAGCAGCCAGCCCCACCTCACTGGCAAGCGCATCCTGATCGTGGACAACAACGCCACCAACCGCTCCATCCTCACCTTGCAGACCCGGGCCTGGGGCATGCTGCCCTATGAGTCGGCTTCCGGCCAGGAGGCGCTGGCACAGGTACAGGCAGGAGTGCCGTTCGAGGTAGCCATCCTGGATATGCACATGCCCGACATGGATGGGCTCATGCTGGCTGAACAGCTGCGCCGCTCCCGCAGTGCCCAGGCACTGCCCCTGGTGATGTTAACGTCGCTGGGACGGCGCGAACTCAATACGCGCGGAGTCGAGTTCGCGGCTTTCCTGCACAAGCCGATCAAGCCTTCGCAGCTCTACAATGCGCTGCTCTCGCTGTTTGCGCAGCAGGAGCAGGCGTACCCCGGACTTCAGCCGACAGAGCCGACCGGGGGACAGTTGGATGTGGGGTTGGGTCAGCGCTTGCCCTTGCACATCCTGCTGGCCGAAGACAACACGGTCAATCAGAAAGTGGCGTTGCGGCTGCTAGAGCGCATGGGCTACCGCGCCGATGTGGCCGCCAACGGCCTGGAAGTCCTGGAGGCCTTGCAGCGTCAGCGCTACGACGTGATTTTGATGGATGTGCAGATGCCGGAAATGGACGGGCTGGAAGCCTCCCGTGCTATTTTGGAGGAGTGGCCTGCCGAGGAGCACCCACGTATTGTGGCCATGACGGCCAATGCCATGCAGGGCGACCGCGAGGAGTGCCTGGCCGCTGGCATGCACGACTACCTCACCAAGCCCATCCAGTTCAAAGCCCTCCAGGAAGCACTGGAGCGAGCTGGGCTGTGGGCCAAACGACGCACTGCCCCGCTCCGGCTCGTGACCGCCCGGCTTCGACCCCTTGAGGAAATCCCTGAGGGAGCGCCACCGATCACTGACGATGGACGACAGGAAGAAGCCACGCCAGCCCTCGATTCGGCGGTGCTGGCCGCGCTGCGCCAGTTGCAGGGAGAAGGGGAGCCGGATATCGTGCAGGAACTAGCCGAGGCGTTTCAGTCCGAAACGCCGCCGCTGTTAGAGGCCATGCATCAAGCAGTGCTCGGGCTGCAGCCCGAGCAGCTTCGGAGAGCGGCTCACAACCTCAAGGGCAGCAGTCACAATCTGGGAGCCCGCAGGATGGCGGCGCTGAGTGCTGAATTGGAGACGCTGGGTAAGAACGGGACGGTCGCAGGGGCGGCGGAGTTGGTCACCCGCCTGGAGCAGGAGTACCAGCGCGTCTGCCGGGCCCTTGCCACCGAAATAGCACATGCAACATGAAAGGGCAAGCAACCATAACTCGCTCATCTGAACTTCGTCGTGTACCAGCGGTCTACACATAACGAGTGCTGAAGGAGAAGGGATGTATGTCAACCGATGATGAGCTGTTTACCCCTGACGAGGTGCTGGGGGGCTTTTCAGCCAAGCGTGCCCGCTTGCTCCTGTTTCAAATCGAGAGCCGAACCGCCAATTTAAAGGTGCAGTCACAGCGTGTAGTCAGCAGCTATTTGACCGAGGAGGCTGCTGAGCAGCAAGACCTGGCTTTCTTTGAAGCCTTGGCGGAGGGTCGCGAGTCAGCCGTTCGTCCTACTATTCGCGACCTGGAACGCTATGCCCCACAGTGGCAATCCCTGGTGCCGCAAAACGTGACGCTGCAAGCAGCCCTGGTTCACCTGTTGGGACAGAAATACCGCTTCGCGGAGCGCGACATTCCACACATCAGGCAGGCTTTGGCACTGGACAGCGAAGGGGTACAACGAGCATTTGAGCGCCAGTTCCAGCAACCGCTTGACACGATCTATAGCAGGAGAGTTGGCCTGCTTGAGTGGCTAGGTTGGCGCTGGAACAAGCTGAGCGGGTGGTTAGAGCACTTACCGCCTTTTTGGACCGCCTATGCGCTGACGTTCACCGAGACAGTAGGGGCTTCCATCCTGGCATTGCCCATTGCTCTGGCCGGGGTGGGTCCGCTGCCGGGAGTAGTCATCCTGTTGGTGATGGGCGTGATCAATCTGCTCACCATCGCTTCAATGGCTGAAGCCGTAACCCGCAACGGCTCGATCCGTTACCAGGGAAGCTACCTGGGTCGGCTGGTTCGTGACTACCTGGGCAGACCCAGTTCAATTTTGCTGACCACCATGGTGGTGACCATCTGTGTTCTGGCGTTGTTGGCCTACTATATCGGTTTCTCGCTCACCCTGGCTGGCGCCACGTCGGTACCTGCCGAAGTATGGGTGGGAGTCCTTTTTTTGCTTGGATGCTATTTTGTGCGCCGGCAAAATTTGCATGCCACCATCAGCAGTGCCCTTGTGGTGGGGATGATCAGCCTGAGTTTAATCTTGACCCTCTCGGTACTCGCTCTGGGACACCTTCAAGTTGAGAACTTGCTGTACATGCATGTTCCGTTCCTGGGCGGGGGCCCTTTTGAACCGTCCCTGCTGGGGTTGATCTTCGGCGTGGCTTTTGCTGCCTACTTTGGCCATTTCTCTGTGAGCAGTTGCGCCAGGACAGTGCTCCAGCGGGATCCGGGTGGACGATCCCTGGCCTTGGGATGTATTGCAGCGCAGGCAAGTGTGATGGCGCTCTACATTCTGTGGGTCGTAGCAGTCAATGGGGCCGTTGCTCCACCTGTCCTGGTCGGTTACTCAGGCACAGCGCTGACGCCGCTGGCCAACGTAGCCGGTCCCGCTGTGAACGTCTTTGGAACCATCCTGGCAATTCTCGCCATGGGTATGGCTTCTATCCACTTTAGCCTGGCCCTCTTCTTCACCGTACGAGAGTGGATCCCTGGCCAGTCCCGGCATACGCTGGCGCTGGGGCGACGACAAGGCAGGCTCATTTTTATTCCGCGCGGCAAAGCAAATATCAGCCTGGCTCTGACGTATCTGGGCCTGAAAGGGGACGCCACACAATCCCTCGAATCGCGTCCGCAGTTTCGCCTTGACTTGCAGCTAGATGGCGCCATGCGCCGTTTTGAGATAGAGGTCCATGATACCTGGGAAGCGGCCGCCTTCCTCGCAGAGTTGATCCCAAAACTTCCACCCACTACGATGCAGTTCACTTTACAGGTAATGGCTGCCAGCGCTGATAGCGCCAGGGTGCAATTAGTCACCTCAATGCGGATGAGGTATGAGGGCAATTGGGATGCGCTAGGGTTCGATGTATTGGAGGCGGCTGAAACCGATGATATGACCTTAGTCGGCTGGCTCGCAGGTCGTGAGCCAGCGAGTATGCAGGAAGTAGCTCTCTACCTGGGACAAAGCGAGCAGCAGACCCAGACCTTGTTGAACAGGTTGGTGGAGCAAGGTGTCTTAGTGGAGACCAGGAATCAAGGCTGGATATCGTATCACGTCCATTTTGCCCCGAGACGCAGACGGCAGGCTACCCTGGCTATCTGGCAGGCTCTGGACACCCCTGAAATGGTGGGTCCCCACAAACGCGATGTAGCCCACCACGTGAAGAAACAGATGCGGTTGAAGCGTGTGAAAGAATTGGTGCAAGGAGAATCTGCCCGTTCCTGGCTGGCGATCACCCCATTGCTTCTCATTTTTCTTGTGGTTGAGTGGCTATTAGTGAACAAACTGGGGTCATTTTCCCAGGTGCTGAGTTTTGTGGGAGTCGTCGCTATAGCTGTGATGGCAGGAGCATTTCCAGTGCTCCTGCTCCTTGCCAGTCGCAGGAAAGGAGAAAACGTGCCCAAGCTCATTTTGCCTTTTTTGGGCCATCCACTGGTAGCAGGTGTGATCTACCTGGTAGCTGTGAGCATCCTGTTCCTGCATGGGCTTTTTATCTGGAAGAATGCTTTCCAAAGGCTGGTGGCGATACTTGTTGGGGTAGTTGTCCTGGTAATGACGTATCTGATGGTGCGCAAGGGCGCTTTCGCAAGACGAGTTGTGATCGAGGTCCGACAAGATCCAGCAGCGATAGGGCAAGCGGAGGGCACTTTTATGGTAACCGATTCTGGTCAGAGGGCAACGCAGGCTAGAGTGGAGTTGGGTTATGCCGACGGAGAGCGTATATTTCAGGCTGCCAGTGGCGTCATCCCCGAATTTTCCGGGCTGTGCTCTGCGAAATTCTACTTGCCTGGAACAAAGGCGCAGGAACTCAGGGTTTGGCTGCATCGCGTGACACCGGATGGCCAATCGGAACATCTGCCTGCCCAGGTGAAAGTGTCTTCTGGCGAGGAAGTCCGAAAGTTTCGTGTTGATGGAGCCAGGAACCAATTTGTGCTCCCCTTGCGCTATGCCGGGAAGAAAGGAAACCAAGAAAGCCCAGGCGAAGCTGATCAGCTAGAAGTTGAGGTGCAGCTAGCAGGAAGTACAGTACAGGAGAAATAACCTGGTCGTTCAGCCAGTGAGGAGCGGGAGTTAAAGGTAGCCATGTCAACCGACGATGAACTGTTCACGCCCACAGAGGTGCTGGGAGGCTTTTCAGCAAAGCGCGCACGTCTGCTCCTGTTTCAAATTGAGAACCGGACCGCCTCGCTCATGCTACAATCGCGGCGGGCCGTTGCTCGCTACCTTACCGAAGAGACCGCCGAGCAGCAGGACCTGGCGTTCTTTGAGGCGCTTGCCGAGGGCCGCGAGCTGCCTGTCCGTCCGACGATTCGCGACCTGGAACGCTATGCGCCACAGTGGCAATCTCTGGCACCCTCCAATCTGTCCTTGCAAGCAGCCCTGGTTCACCTGTTGGGACAGAAGTATCGCTTTACAAAGCAGGATATTCCTCACATCAGGCTGGCTTTAGGGATGGATAGTGAAGGAGTACGACAAAACTTCGAGCGCCAGTACCGGCAGCCACTTGACATGGTCTATAGCAGGCAGCCCGGCCTCCTCAATTTGGTACGCTGGCGCTGGAACAAGTTGAGCGGGTGGATCGAGAACTTACCCCCTTTCTGGGCCGTCTATTCGCTGATCTTCGCCGAAATGGTCGGCGCATCCGTCCTCGCGCTGCCCATCGCCCTGGCCGGGGTAGGTCCGTTGGCCGGGGTGGTCGTGCTGGTGGTGATGGGCGTGTTCAATGTGCTGACCATCGCTGCGATGGCGGAAGCTGTGACGCGCAACGGCTCGATGCGCTACCAGGGAAGCTACCTGGGCAGACTGGTCCAGGACTACCTGGGCAGACCCGGTTCAATGCTGCTGACGGCCATATTGTTTCTCGACTGTTGTTTATTGCTTCTCGTTTACTATCTCGGTATCTCGCTCACGCTGGCAGAGGCCACTCCGGTACCCGCTGGCGTCTGGGCGGGCGTCATCTTCTTGCTTGGAATCTATTTTGTGCGACGCAAAACCCTGGATGCCACGGTGACAAGCGCCCTGGTCGTAGGGGCGATCAACCTGGGTTTAATCCTGACGCTCTCGATCCTCGCTTTGAGGCACCTCCGGGTGGAACACCTGTCATACGTACATGTCCCGTTCCTCAATGGAAACCCTTTCGAACCGGCCTTGCTCGGCTTGATCTTCGGCATCGTCTTGAGCGCCTACGCTGGCCACCTCTCGGTGAGTAGTTGTGCCAGAACCATGCTCCAGCGCGACCCAGGCGGACGATCACTGCTCTGGGGTGCTATTGCAGCGGAGATGAGTGCGATGCTGCTCTACATTCTGTGGGTCGTAGCCGTCAATGGAGCCATTGCTCCACAGGCTCTTGCAGGGTTGTCAGGTACAGTTGTGACACCGCTGGCCCAACTACTTGGCCCCATGGCGATTCTTTGCGGAACCATGCTAGCCATGCTAGCCATGGGGATGGGTTCCATCTTCATAAGCCTGGCGATCCTCTTTATGGTACAAGAGTGGATCCCTGGCCGCATCCGGCATACCCTGGTAATCGGGCGGCGGCAAGGACAGGTCAAGTTTACTCCCCGTGGCAAAGCTCCTGTCAGCCTGGCACTGACGTATCTCGGTCTGAAAGGGGCGCAAGAAGCCCCCCAGACTTCCCGCCCGCAGTTTCGCCTCGACCTGCAGGGAGAAGCCGAGACGCGCCGCTTCGAGGTAGAGGTACATGATACCTGGGAAGCGACCACCGCGCTCGCTGAGTTCATCCCGAAATTTCCTCCCAGGAGAATACAACTGACCTTAAAAGTAGTGATGGCCAGCGCCGATATCGTCCGCGTGCAACTTGTCACGACCATGCGGATGCGGTATGAGGTAAATTGGGACAGGTTGGGGTTCGACTTGCTAGAGATGACTGACAGTGCTGATACTGCTTTCATCGGCTGGCTCACAGGCCGAGAGCAGACGAGTGTGGAGGAGGTGGCTCGCTTCCTGGAGCAAAGCGAGCAGGAGAGCCAGGCGGTTTTGAACGCCCTGGTGGAGCAAGGCGTCTTACTGGAGACCAGGGAGCAAGGCCGGGCGTTCTACCGTGTCCATTTTGCGGCCAGGCGCAAGCGCGAGGCGCTGCCCTCGATCTGGCAGGCCCTGGACGATTCTGGAGAGGCGGCCGGACGCTCGCGCGATACGGTCCGCCTGGCGAAGAAGGGGATACTGCTGAGAGGCACGAAAGAACTGGTGCATGGGAACTATGGCCGTTTCTGGCTGGGACTGAGCCCACTGATACTCGTTTTTGTGGTGGCTCAGTGGCTGTTGCTGAAGAGGTTGGAGTCATTCGCTCAAATGCTGGATTTTCTGGGCATAGTCGCTCTCCCTGTGGAGATAGGAGTCTTCCCGGCGTTACTCCTGTACGCCAGCCGCCGGAAGGGCGAATATGTACCCGGGTTCATTTTGCGGTTTCTGGCTCACCCGGTGATCGTAGGCACCATCTACTGGGTATCTGTAGGTATCCTCTTCCTGCACGGGCTGTTTATCTGGCAGGATATGCTTCAAAGGGCGATAGCACTCCTCGTTGGGGTAGCCATCCTGGGAGTAACGTTCCTGATGGTGCGGCAGGGCGCCTTTGCCCGCCGAGTGGTGATCGAGGTCCGGCAAGATCCAGGAGGAGAAGGGGGTGGCACGTTTATGGTGACGGACACTGGCCGAGCCGCAACCCGAGCCCGCGTGGAGTTGAGCTATACCGACGGAGAGCGTGTGTACCAGGCCGCCAGCGGCGTCATCCCTGAATTTCCCGACCTGCACTCTGCGAAATTCTACTTGCCTGGAACAAAGGCGCAGGAACTGAGGGTCTGGCTGCATCGCGTGACACCGGATGGCCAATCGGAACATCTGCCTGCCCAGGTGAAAGTGTCTTCTGGCGAGGAAGTCCGAGAGTTTCAGATAGATGTTGCAGGAAAACAGTTCGTGCTCCCTCTGAAAGATTTCATGAAGAAAGAGCACCAGGATAGCCCAGGGAAGGCCAGTCATCTCGAAGTCAAAGTGCAGCTAGCGGCTCGGACTATGTAGGCAACAGGCGCTAGTGACTCAAATCGACTCACGACCGATGAACAGATTGTCGAAAAACCCAGATGAGAGATGGAGCCACTGAGTTACGTGAGTTATTCACACCTTTTCGGAGAGCCTCGCCTTAGCCTGCTTGCTGCTGACGCGCAGCACGAACCACACGCCGTATTGTCTCATAGGAGACGGTATACTTTCGGGCTATCTTGCGAAGTGGTTCGCCCTGCTCAACACGACGAAGAACGGTCGACCATTCCGATGGGGGGATCTTCCAGGGAGATGTTCTTGCCCCCGATGACGTTGGGAACGAGAGGCAACCAGAGGATCAGTCAGTGCATGGTCAAAAGGATCACCAGAAGAATCTCCATCAATAGAGCTTGACTTCGCGTAGTAAACAAGTCTAGCAGATCTCTCAGAACAGAGCTTTTCAAGTGGGATGCGTGCCAGGGGCGACCGATGGCTCGATGCCCGTCGGTTCCGGTTCGATTATTTATTCAAATTTCTAGTATTGCTAGGACATTTGTTCTTTCGCATTGACGTCTCCTCCCTGCGCTGACTCTCTCGGCTCTGCATGCTCAAAAGCTCTCTTCAATGATGCAGTGCTGATTCCTCCTCTGCATACTCGCTCAGCAAGAATGGGTCTTCAGTTCGAACTTTTCTCCCATCATCCTAGAACAGATATACCAGGTAGCCAGCACAGGTCCAGCACCTCCGAACGTGTGAACAGCTCATCGTCGGTTGACATGGCTCAGTTCCTCATCCAACATGAAAGGGTATGGTTCAACACCCTTTTC